>Ga0315286_10001044_pt1 | contig 24695 bp, 21 predicted proteins | sample YL17G10_0_MG_FD_205038 | JGI IMG/M metagenome (GOLD analysis project Ga0315286, IMG submission 205038) | Sediment microbial communities from Yellowstone Lake, YNP, Wyoming, USA - YL17G10_0 | ecosystem: Environmental > Aquatic > Freshwater > Lake > Sediment | place: USA: Wyoming | collected...
TAAAAGCCCTTTCCATTCTATGGGCGGCAGATTCGAGGATATCCTTCTTGTCGGTAAAAATAACAGCTAATATCTCTCCAGCATCTACACTATCACCGACTTTCTTCTTAAGGATAATGCCAGCTTTCGGGTCAATCGCATCGTCGACTTTCATTCTTCCAGCACCAAGCATAATACTAACAAATCCAACCTCAAGTGCGTCAATATTATCGATATCGCCATTTGTTGTACTTTTTAGCTCAAATGAATATTTGCTCTCAGGATATTTTTGGGGATTCTCCAGAAATTCAAGCTTGCCGCCCTGCTGGTTAACCAATTCCATAAATTTAGACCATGCTTTACCAGAATGAACGGCGTAACGACACTGTGATATACCATCCTCGATGCTTCGCGCTTTTCCACCAAGCATTACCATTGCACCTCCAAGCACGTATGTCACTTCCATGAGGTCGGGAACATTTTCACCGCGCATACATCTGGTACATTCAACAACCTCCAACCAATTTCCGACGGTGTATCCTAATGGCTGGTTCATATCGGTCAGAAATCCGATTGTCTTCTTTCCAAATTTTTCTCCTACAGCGATCAAAGTTTTGGCAAGCTCAATCGCATCATCTTTGTCCTGCATAAAAGCTCCCCTTCCTGTTTTGATATCGAGTACCAATGCATCGATCCCCTCAGCCAATTTTTTACTCATTATACTTGCCGCTATCAGCGGGATACTTTCAACGGTGCCAGTTACATCACGAAGTGCGTACATCTTTTTATCCGCCGGAGCAATCTCATCGGTCTGACCAATCATTACAAGACCGATTTTTGAGATAACTGCCTGATATTCTTTAATAGAAAGATTGGTGCGGAAACCGGGGATGGATTCTAACTTATCCAACGTGCCACCGGTGTGTCCGAGTCCACGCCCTGAGATCATCGGAACAGGAACACCACAAGCTGCAACCATTGGTGCAAGTATAAGTGAAACTTTATCTCCGACTCCACCCGTTGAATGCTTATCCACTTTAATTCCTTGAATGGATGATAAATCGACTACGACACCGGAATGCAACATGATGTCTGTGAGTATTGTTGTCTCGTCGAAATCCATTTTCTGGAAATACACCGCCATCAGGAATGCCGATATTTGGTAATCTGCAACTTTACCCTGCAAGTAACCGTTTATCATGAATTCAATTTCAGTACGGGTTAATTTCTCCCCGCTGCGTTTCTTACGGATTATTTCAGTTGGATTCATGATTCGATATGAGATGTGTGATATACAATGTGAGATATGCGATATGAGTTACATTTTTCTTAAGATTCGATCACCAAGTAAGATACCACAGATTGTTTTGCTGTCAAGAATTTCCTGATGCTCGATCATCCCGATTACTTCAGTCATCGGAACAATTTTCATGGTCATCGTTTCTTCTCCTTCTTCAAGCTTTCTGCCACCCGGAGATTCCGATAATTCTGTTGCAAGAAAGATGTGGAGTATTTCGCTGCAAAACCCCGGTGAGGTATAGATGGATGTCAACTTTTTCCATTGACGTGCATTATATCCGGTTTCTTCTTCTAATTCTCGCTGGGCGCAATGTAACGGATCTTCCCCTTCATTCAGTTTACCTGCAGGTAATTCCCAAATGAATTTATCGAATGGATAACGATGCTGGTTGATCAATAATATCTGTTTGTCTGGAAAAACCGCCAACACAACAGCCCCGCCGGGATGTTCAGCCACCTCACGGATTGAACGATTGCCGGAAGGGTACTCAACTTCGTCAACGATCGTTTTGAAGACCCGCCCTTCGTAAACCATATTTCGTTTAAGCAGTTTAAGCTTCATCAAAATCCCGAATCATTTATTTCCTCTGCTTCCGGGTTTTTCAACAGTACTTCCTTCTTTGCATAACGGACATTCTTCCGGTTTGTGCACCACAACATCCATTGTCATCGGTGCAAAAAGATCATTGAATTTCACTTTTCCACCACTGCGATCAACAATGGCACCAACACCAACCACTTGACCGCCCTGCCTTTGAACGATTTCGATAACTTCCTGAACCGAGCCGCCTGTGGTGATAACATCTTCGCATACAATAACCTTTTCGCCTTGTTTAATTTCAAAACCACGACGAATCTCAAGCTTGCCATCTTTTCTTTCGGCAAACATTGTTCTGAGATTAAGCAGTCTACCAACTTCCTGACCAACAACTATTCCACCTAACGCAGGTGCTATCACAACATCGGCTGAACTTCTTCGAAAATGATTTGCTATCATGCTGCATAATACTTCTGTATATTTTGGATGTTGCAGCACTTTTGCACATTGAAAGTACTGCGGACTATGCAATCCGGAAGTCAATTGAAAGTGCCCTTCCAACAATGCATTCGTCTGTTTAAAGATCGTTAAAATCTGGTCTTTTGTCATAATAAATCAAACTCTTCGTCACCTTCAATTCGAAATCCATAATCTGAAATCAAAAAAATCCTTCTGCCTTTCGCACTCTTCCCAATTTCTGTCCTAAAAATCTTTCCCCTATCTCCATGAACCGATATGGGATATCGCTAACAAAAAATTGGATGTTGGCTTTTAAAGTACTCGAGTTACGAAGTTCTTGTTCATCCAAAACCCGCTCAACCTCAATGGCTGTCGCTTCACTTGAATCGATCAATATTATACTATCAGTGAAGAACGACTTGATTATTTTTCCTAAGATAGGATAATGAGTACAGCCAAGTACCAGCGTATCAATTTTCTGAAGCTGGAGGGGAAAAAGGTATTCTTTTGCAATCATCTCTGTTGCCTTATGATCAATCCACCCTTCTTCTGCCAAAGGTACAAATAGCGGACACGGCTGACCGATTACAGTTGCCGACGCATCAAGCTGTCGGATGGCATTTGTGTAAGCTTTGCTATTGATTGTACCAACCGTTCCAATAACGCCGATTCTTTTCTTCTTGGTTGCTTCCACCGCTGCTTTTGCCCCCGGCACAATCACGCCAACAACAGGAACGCGTGAATGTTTCTGTACAACTTCGAGTGCTACGGATGATACGGTGTTGCACGCAACGACAATCATTTTCACGTTGTGCTTTACCAAAAAATCCGTATCCTGCGCCGCATACTCACGAACGACCTCGGGGGATTTCGGTCCGTAAGGCACTCGCGCTGTATCCCCAAAATACACTATGTTTTCGTGCGGAAATTGTTTCATCAATGCCTTAACGACGGTCAGACCACCGATACCTGAATCAAAAACGCCGATAGGTTTTGCTTGTTGAGATTTGGATGCCATATTCTTTCAGGAATATAGGAAAAGAGGGTGGGATTAACAAACGGTTCTCCAAGATATGATACGACAGGAGTGTATGAAATTTCTTGAGACTCTCAGAAACTTTTTGTATCTTTTAACCTGATATATTACCCCTAACGATTTCAGGGGATATTGATACAGCGATAAGGAATCTTAATAATTATCCAACATTTAATGGAGTTTAACAATATGAAATCCTCTCTTTTAACTATCGTTACAATTCTATTCTTTTTCATCGGCTGCGAGAAAAAAATTGAGCCGGTAAAAGTCGGTGAAATGAACGAATACAAAGACCCCGCTTACGGTTTTAAAATTAAATATCCGAAAGAATGGAAAAATTTTGGACAAGCTGGTAAGGCAATCTTTGCAAAATCACAAGAAGTTTTAAATAAATTCATTGATCCTCGCACTGGCGAAGAAGGTGCACAGGTTACGGTTGAAGTAATTCGATATTTTGGTAAAACACCAGATGAGATTCTCAATGAGGGAAAAGAAAATTTAAAGGAAACATGGCAAAACATCCAAGTCATGCCCGATGCACCACTTGCTGTTGCAGGTAAGCAAGCAACAAATGTACGCTACTCGATTCCTGTGACTTCCAAAACCATGATTCAAGGACTAGAGCTTTATATACCGGGAGACACGGCAATGTACAAACTAACACAAATGGGATACGGCGATTATTATGGCGCACATGGAGATGTTTTCAACGCAATAATTAATTCGTTTGAACTGCCGGCTTTTGTTGCTAAGAAATCCGATGTTTGGGCTCCGTCAGGAAATATGGAAACATACAAAACCGATTTCTTCACGATGCAATATCCTGACAATCTTGATTTCGTTCAGACAAAGAAAGGCGCCAACTATTTGGCAATGGGTATGCGCGCCGATCGGCTCGATTGCAGTATTAATATCGATGTGTTTGATGCAAAGAAACTTTCGGTCGAAAAAGTATGGGACCAAAACAAGGGAAAATATAAAGTGAAATCATCCGGACAAGCGAAGATCGATGATCAAAATGCTTTCTTTGCAGATTACTCACCAATGAGGGACATCAACAGCCGTGTTTACTTTGCTGTTAAGAACGACAAGGTGATTCGTGTAACGATTAACTATTTCGCACCGCAGAAGGATGTGTATTTTCCAACATTTGAAAATATGGTAAAGTCGATAAAATTAAAGTAAGGAATACTTTTATGAACCATTCACTTATTACTACAGCATTTACCCTCGACGGGTATAAGGTTGTAAAACAATTAGGCATCGTTCGCGGAATTACTGTACGTTCGAGGTCGATCATCGGTAATATTGGCGCCGGTATTCAAACACTTTTTGGTGGCAATATCTCTCTTTATCAAGAATTGTGTGAAAAAGCCCGTCAGGAAGCATACGAAATTATGATTATGCACGCCGAGCAGATTGGTGCAAATGCTATCATCGGAATGAGATACGATGCAAATGAAGTCGCCGCAGGTGTAACAGAAGTTTTAGCATATGGAACTGCACTTGTGGTGGAAAAAGCTTAACAACCAATTATAATAGAAACCCAAAAATTCTATGGATATTAAAAATCGATCAGTATTGGTACTTGGCGGCGCCGGATTGGTAGGTATGGCAATTTGCCGAAACCTTGTTACGGAAAAACCAAAGCGAATAATTGTAACTTCCCTCCTGCGCTCCGAGGCGGAAGAGGCAGTGAAAACACTGCGCGCAGAATTTCCCAATGCCGGAAAAAAATTCTTCGTCCCATGGTGGGGAAACATCTTCGTTAGGCATATATTCAAAGACATTAAACGAGAAGATATCGTCGACGATCCCAAAAAGCGAGCACAACTAATTGAAGATATCCTCGGTGAGTTTGACGAAGAGGCAATTCATCGCTCAACGATCTACAGCGTCGTGAGTAAGTATAAACCTAATATAATCATCGATTGCATCAATTCTGCAACCGCGATAGCATACCAGGATATTTTCAAGAATGCCCGTGTAGTACTCCAGAAAATAAAAAGAGCACAGCGAGCACCTGTTGCACTCATAGATTCAACAGAGCGATTGTTATGCAGTCTTTACATTCCACAGCTCATCCGGCATGTGCAGCTACTCTACCGCTCGATGCATGCTTCAGGTACAAAAATTTATGTGAAGATTGGAACAAGCGGTACTGGCGGTATGGGATTGAACATACCATATACGCACAGCGAAGAGCGCCCCTCAAGCGTTCTTCTTAGCAAATCGTCTGTCGCCGGCGCTCACACATTATTGCTTTTCCTTATGGGCCGCACTCCCGATGCCCCTATCACGAAAGAAATTAAACCAACAGCTGCTATTGCATGGAAGCGGGTTGCTTATGGTGAGATAAAAAAGAGGGGAAAGCCAATTCAATTATACGATTGCCCGCCATCTCGTGGATTAAAATTGAAGCACACCTTGCCCCTTACCATGAACAACTTCGCCAAGCCAATTAATAAAACATTAAAGTCGGTATTTATCGATACAGGTGAGAACGGTCTCTTTTCTCGCGGTGAGTTCGAGGCAATTACAACACCGGGACAAATGGAATTCGTTACACCCGAGGAAATCGCAGAAGACACTATCTACGAAATCAAAGGTGGAAATACAGGGCACGATATTATCAATGCTTTGGATAATGCAACGCTTGGTCCTACTTATCGTGCCGGATATCTATTTGATAGTGCAAAGGAACAAATTATCGAGCTGGAAAAAAAGCATCAGATCGATAGTGTTGCATTTGAAATGCTTGGTCCCCCCCGGCTTTCAAAGTTGCTGTACGAGGGATACCTTCTCAAACTTTGCTGCAAAGATATGCACAATATTATGAAAGCAAGTGCCTCCGTGCTCTCCAAGCAACTTAAGAAGAAGATAGAATCTGACGGCGATTTGCGCTCGAAGATAATCTCCATCGGTATTCCGATACTCATGCCCGATGGTAAGACGCTACTCCGTGCTGATGAGATTAAGATTCCTGCAAGTCAGGGAGATGACGAGGTACCCATTAGTCAGAAAAATATAAATCTCTGGGCGCATGATGGCTGGGTTGATTTGCGAGTTGCAAATATGAAGCTATGGAAATCCCGCTTCCAGGCGATGTTCAAGATGGCACAGGATATTCCTATAAACGACACAAGCTCACGCTACCTGAACAACAGCAAATACTGGAACGACTTCAAAGCAATAGATCCCGGTAAACTTGCCGGCTGGATATTCAGCTATGAGGAAAAAGGAATGAGAATGAAAGCGTGACATTTGATACAAGGATTTGTAACATCCTACAATAAAAAACCCCGAACATCACGCTCGGGGTTCCTAAAAAACTCAACTACTTACTACTCATATACTCAATTACTTCACCAGCACCATCCGTTTGATTGCCTGAAATTGCTGCTGATTCTCACCGACACCTCGCGCAGTAATTTTATAGAAATAAACACCAGAAGTCAAATCACTTGCATCAAAATCGTTCACTTGCAGCCCATCTTCCATCAACTCATTCTCTATTAATGTTTTCACTTCCTGACCGAGGAGATTGTATACTTTTAATGTTACAATGCTCGGCTCCAAAAGTGTAAACTCAATCGTCGTTGTTGGATTAAATGGGTTGGGATAATTTTGTTCCAACGTTGAAGATTCCGGCATCTGATCTATGATTGAATATCCTACGCCGCGCCTTGCTATTGGAGTTATTGTTGGATTCGGATGAATGTATGGATTTTCACCAACGGTATGGGTTCCGGCTAACAAAAATGGCATTAAGCTTACAGCTACATAAGGTCCATCGAATGCCCGATTAATTCTGCTGATACATGTGTCTAACTTGGTATAAATCCCGGGATTCAAGTCGAAGTGTTTACAATACGTAAGTGCTGAATCCACAAATGCCGTAAGTTTGCGCAGAGTCAATCCGTTACCCGGATCGCCCGGATTGCCGAGGTCGTTATAAATCAAATCACCTAACGTCGTCGTATCTAATGGTTGTGTTGCACCGGAATCATTTGCAATAATTGCAAGCTTCAATGCGTGCACCTCGCCAAGCAAATGATTATTGTGTTTTCTAACGTGTGGATTTTGCAATTTATGATCAAATGGTTGTGTTGTGGACGATCCTGTAGAAATTCTATCGAAGCAGCGTGCTAAATCAGTGTGTGGAAAATATTTTCGGTCTGCTGTCTTATACCGGATATATCCCACCTTGTCTGTGTCGTTTACTATGCCAACCACTACTCCTGTGCGACTGTGAATTATATGTTTATATATGTAGTCTCGGACATTGCCACCGTTGGGTTGGATTGAGATGGGTGAATACGTTCCGGCGAGCTCAACACGTTTGTTACCAACCTGTACACCGTTTGTGTCCCACCACCAAAAGTTTGCTTGCGCCCCGGGGGCTTTCTTTGCAAGATTAAAACATAATACTACTGAATCACCCGGTGCAACAGTCATCCCTGTAGCATCTATAACCTTATCTTTTTGAGAGATTACTATTGAAGTGAATCCACCATTATCTATCACATTAAGAATTGCCGAATTAAAACGCGCATGAAGACTATTAACAGGAATTCCGGGGGGGCTATCGTTTTTAAAGACGAAGCAGACATCGCTGCTGAGGACTTTCCCGGCGTTTTGTTTCTTTTCAGCAAGGTTGATCTGATTAAATGTTCGATACTTTGGCTGTGCTATAAGGAATGATACGCAGAGTGTCAATATCAAACCTATTACAAGTAATCTGTAAATATTATTCATATAAACGTTCCTTTCAGTTAAAATAATACATGCGAGATAAGAATAACACTATACTATTTAACACATTCTTTCTGACAATGTCAAGTATAAAATATCGCTTTGTGATGTAGAATGAGTAAAACGGGGAATCCAGTCCAGACAGTGAAGATCTGATAGGATCGAGATTTGATGTCTTCAAGTTAAAAAACAGTTATTATTCGTATCGGAGTGCTTCTATTGGATCGAGATTTGAAGCTTTCCAAGCAGGATAAACTCCAAATGTAACCCCAATCAGTGAACAAGCCAGAAAACCAATCACTACCCAATCCCAGGGGATTACGGGTGGCACTTCAAACACGATGGCAAGAATATTTCCAGAAGCAATTCCAATTGCGATACCTATTATACCCCCAAGTTCGCTAAGCACGATTGCCTCAAATATAAATTGTGTTAGGATATTGTTCCTGCGTGCACCTATAGCTTTACGAATGCCGATCTCCCTGGTTCGTTCTGTGACTGAAACCAGCATAATGTTCATGATGCCGACACCGGCAGCTATTAATGCGATTGCACTAATGAGCATAATACCAAGACGAGCGTATTTTGTGAAATCATTGAATTGCTCGATCATAGAATCGTTCGAGAAGACATAGAAATCATCTTCTTCGCCCGGTTCAACCTGACGAGAGGTACGAAGAATTCCGCGTACTTGCTCTATACAATCGTCGAAGGTTTCTCGCGATGTAGATTGAACCATGATATGGATATCTCTATCTTTACCGTATACATTGAAAAGTGTTGGAAGCGGAATAGCAACAAGATTATCCTGATCACCGCCGAGCATCCCGCCCTTCGGCTCGATTGTACCGATAACCTGATACTCTTGTCCATCGATACGAATCTGCTGCCCTACCGGATCGATTTTAGGAAATATTTTATTTATAACCTGATTACCTAAAATCGCGACCATCCTTCCAGAACTCAACTCGTTGGATGTAAAAAGTCTGCCCTCATTGATTATCCAATTATTAGTTATAAATCCCTCGATGTCTTCCCCTACAATGGTGACATTAGGATTGGTTTTTTGTCCTGTAGGAGTTGTTACAATCTTTCCGCCCGTCACCCATGCTTCAAGCCCAACTGCTTTTGCTAATGTAGATTTATCTTTTACAACCAATCCCTGAGAATATTCGATGTTTTTTCTTTTTCTGATTTTAGCTCTTTCCTTTGGATCGCCGGAATGAAAATTCGGAGTTCTCTGTACCTGAAATGTATTTGCGCCGAGCTGGCTTATTCCACTCTCAATACCATTGATGAGTACACCCATCGCAGTCATTACAGCGATGATTGAAAAAACACCGACTGCAATTCCAAGCAATGTTAATATGGAGCGAAGCTTATTGACCCTTAAGGCAACGAGCGCCATTGTTAAACTTTCTCGTAACTCATGAACTATAGTTTCGATTACTTGACTCATGTTAACTGCCTTTTATTCATAACGAAGCGATTCAATTGGATCGAGGTTGGCGGCTTTCCAGGCGGGATAGACACCGAAAGTTATTCCAATAATACTGCACGAGACAAATCCGATGGTTACCCAATCGTAAGGAATGATTGGCTGGGCATCAAATGAAAATGCGATGATATTTCCACAGAGGATACCAAAGATAATCCCAATTACACCGCCGAATTCGCTCAGTAGAACGGCTTCCAAAACAAATTGTGTCATAATGTTTGTTTTTCGCGCACCAACCGCCTTGCGAATTCCGATTTCTCTCGTTCGCTCAGTTACAGAAACAAGCATTATGTTCATAATACCAACACCCGCCGCCAGCAGCGCGATGCTGCTGACAATGATTATTCCCAGACGAAGATATTTTGTAAAATCATTAAACTGGTTGATTAAGGAATCATTCGAGGTAATAGAGAAATCATCTTCAGCACCAGGTGGAACGTGGCGTACGGCTCTCATTATTCCAGTTACCTGCTCCATACAATCCTCCATGTTGATCGGTTCTGCCTGTACTTTGAATGAAAACTCCTGATCCTTTCCATACACATTAAAAAAGGTATTCAACGGAATAAGCGCGTATAACTGATCTCCTCCACCAAGAACTGAACCTTTTGATTGAAGTGTACCAATAACTTGATACTTCCGTCCATCTACTCGGATAGTCTGACCAATCGGATCGTTTTTGGGATAAAGTTTTTTCACAACATCTGACCCAAGAATAGCAACATAACTGCCCGAATTTATTTCAGCTTGGCTAAATAATCGACCGTCTTCGATGATCCAGTTATTTGCTAAAAAACTCTCGACATCGCGGCCAGTAATACTCACGTTTGGATTTGTTTTTTTTCCATCTTCAGCCACAATAACCTTGTTGGTATTCAGATAACAGAATATACCAACAGCAGTTGCAAGTGTGGCATTTTCTTTGACCCGTATTGCTTGCTCATAAGTAATTTTTCTCCGGTTCATCATCTTGAGTTCTTCTTTTATATCACCCCCCATCATAGGCGATGTTCTTTGAACCTGAAACGTATTCGCCCCGAGGAATGTTATACCACTCTGGATGCTGTTCACGAGAACTCCCATCGCAGTCATAACGCTAATGATAGAAAAAACACCAACCGCAATACCAAGCAGAGTAAGTATAGAACGAAGCTTATTCGTCCGGATGGAGACGACTGCCATCGTGAGACTTTCTTTCACCTCATGCAGGAATGTTTCAATCACACGGGTCATCTGTCACTCGTAGCGAAGAGCATCAACAGGATCTAATTTTGAAGCTTTGTATGCAGGCAGGAATCCCGAGATTACACCAACAAAAAGTGAAACAAGCAATGAGAGTAGCACAACAGATACCGGCATTGCGGTTGGTAGAATTTGATCGGCAATAATGCTCAATGGATATGCAATCATCAATCCGATGACGCCACCGATAAGACAAATGATAGCCGCTTCAATAAGAAATTGGAAAAGAATCGTCCTTCGTTTCGCACCGATTGCTTTCCGAATACCTATCTCTCTTGTTCGCTCGGTCACTGAAACATACATAATATTCATAATACCAATACCACCGACGAAGAGTGATAATCCCGTAATAAAAAATCCGATCCCAGCAATTATTCCGGTAATCATTCCAAAGACTTGAGTAAGCATCTCTTGCTCGTTGATATTAAAATCATCTTTGACTCCTGGGGGAAGATGACGTAACTTACGCATGATACCCCGAAGCTCTTCCTTGGCTTCCTCAATGTCGACCCCCGATGCAACACGAGCACTGATCAACACGTCACGGCGGGAGCCAAACTGATTCATAAACGAATTGATAGGCACAAATATTCTATTATCGGAAGTGAATGTACCGAACAACCCACCCTGCTTCTCGAACACAGCAAGTACTGTGTAGGGAAAACCGCCGACTTTAATTGTTTGCCCGATCGGATCGGTTGATGGAAATAGTGTCTCGGCAACGTTTGCGCCAACTGCACACACGGGGCGACCGCCGTCGGATTCCTCCTGAGAAAAAAATCGACCATCCTCTATCGTCGTTCCCGATGCTTCCTGATATTGGTTCGTTGTTCCGGTCACGAATGCACTCAGCATAGTTCGGGATCCCATCCTTGCATCTTTCAATGTAAAAACAGAAGGTGCAACCGCATCAACTAATGTCGCCTGTTGAGAAATAAAGCTGGCATATTCTACTTTCATGTCTCTCCGGTTACGGAACGACCACCAATCGTCACCACCCATCCATGGAAATTTCTGGACGTAGAGAACTTTCGAACCAAAGGCAGAGGCACTTTTTTCGAAAGCACGATTTACACCTTCGATAGCAGTTGCCATTAACGTCACCGAAACGATACCGATAACAATGCCGAGCGTTGTCAAAACGGATCGCATTTTATTAGCCCGTATCGCACGGAACGCGATGATCAAGCCTTCTTTGATTTCAGTCAGGAAATACATGATATTAATCAAGCAATATTAATTGTTTTCCGGTTACTAACTTTCTCATCACTTTCAATCATACCATCCCTGATACGAATAATGCGGTGAGCATGATCAGCGATATACTCCTCGTGTGTAACCAAAATGATCGTATTACCTTGCCCATGAAGCTCCTCAAAAAGAATCATAATTTCATCACCCGTTTTTGAATCGAGATTACCGGTTGGTTCATCAGCCAGTAGTATCGATGGCCTATTCACCAAGGCACGTGCAACAGCTACCCGTTGACGTTGACCGCCGGAAAGCTCATTCGGCTTGTGATGAAATCGATCCCCCAACCCGACATGGTCAAGAGCTTCACGCGCCAAACGCTTCCGGTCTGCAGAACTTGCTCCGGCATAAATTAACGGCAGCTCCACGTTATGAAGAGCATCCGACCGCGCTAATAGGTTGAATGTTTGAAAAACAAAACCGATTTCCTTGTTACGCACCTTTGCAAGTGAATTATCATTCATCTCGCTTACATTGACACCGTTGAATTCATACAAACCGGAAGTTGGTGTATCGAGACATCCAATAATATTCATTAATGTTGATTTCCCGGATCCCGACGGACCCATTATCGCTACATATTCGTTTTTCATGATACTAAGTGAAACACCACGCAGTGCCTGCACTTCTTCAGCTCCACCCATATCATATATTTTTTTTATCTGCTGTAGATTTATGACTACATTATTACTCATCAATACTCCAGTCTTTATTTTGATTCAGGTTTTTTGGCTTTTTGTTTGACATTATCGACTTTTATTTTTACGCCATCTTCAAGCTCACGATTGATCGCTTTATAACTTCCGGAAACAACTTCTTTGTTTTCTTCCAATCCTGATATTATTTCAGTATAAGAATCGTCTGAAATACCACGTTTGACTTCCACCGTCTTCGCAGCATTATTCTCTACAAAGAAGACTACTTCTTTGGGCTTTTCAACTTTTTGTTTTATTCTTGAATCATTAGCCGCCATATCATCACCTTCAGCCGGTGCAGTTTTATCCTTTTCTTTGCCTTTATCCATAGAGCGAGTTGTAACACTTTGGATTGGAACGGCAATAACATTGGTTTTCGTTTCTGTTTCGATCATGGATGTCATCGACATACCTGGCCTAAGAATAACCTCCTTACCAAGTATCCGAATCTTCACTTCAAAATTTGTAACCTCTTCCTGCGTTCCGAATCCCTTTGTCTTCGCTGAATTCCCAATTTCATACACCACCCCCGTAAGTTTCCGATCCTGAAGGGCATCTACTTCAACCCGCGCAGTGTCGCCAACCGAAATCATGATAATATCGTTCTCGCCAACGTCCACCCTTGCTTCCATCCGTGATAGGTCTGCAACTGTCATCACGGTTGTTCCCTGGAACTGACTTGTACCGAGTACGCGTTCACCCAACTCTACTTTCAATTGACTTACCGTTCCGTTCATTGGCGAATATATTGTTGTTTTGGCCAGGTTCTCATTTGCTTGTTTCAACGCCGCGTCCGCCTGGTCGTATTGCGCTTTAGATATCTCATACTGTGTGTTAGATAGTTCTAAATCGGAACTTGAGATAAGACCTTTCGTGTACAATTCTTTGGCACGTTTGTATTCGGATTCGCTCCGTTGTAAGCTCGCTTTTGTGGAAGAAAGCTCTGCTGAAGATCGATCTCGAAGTGCGTTATAAATATCGGGTTTTATTTTCATCAGTATATCACCCTTACTCACCTTCATACCTTCCCTCACAGGAAGTGCTATAATCTCTCCACTAACTTCGGGAGTAATGATTACTTGAATTTCCGGATAAATTTTGCCAGTGGCGTTCACCACCTGCGTGATAGTCCGTCGCTGAACTTTTTCCGTCTGGACGGTAAATACCGGTTCTTTTTTACTGCCGAGAATTACGAGAAGCGTTAGTATAATCAGTAAGCCACCGATAATAGAAAAGATGATTATTTTCTTTTTTGATTTTTTATTATTTGCCATACATAGTTACTCCTTGTAGTATGAGTCTAAATCTCAAAACAAAGTTTATTAAAATTTTAATTCGATCGTTCACCAATGACATATTCAAGATTGCGTTTTGCTGTAATATAAAAATACGATGCACTGATATTGTTCACCTCTGCAGTCACGTAACCCACACTCGCAGTAAGAAGATCGAGCAGAGTACCTGCACCCAAATTATATCGTTCTTCTGCTATCTTTCGGTCCTGAGATGCCGAGATGACTCCCTTTTGGCTAACCTCTACCTGCTTCCGTGCAGCTTCGAGATTCAGCAACGCTCTTTTTACCTCAACACTGATATCACGCTCAGATTGTTTTAATGTCGCCTCAGAATTTTTCTTCAAAACAATAGCCGACTGCAACACCTGATTGGTCTGGAAGGCATCAAAAATATTCCAGTTTAGATTAATTCCCCAGGAAAGATTCTTGTTATCGGAGAGTTTGGAAAATTCTGAGCTTGATAGATTATACCCTGCAGAAGCTGTAATACGTGGAAAGTATCCACTCCTAGCAGCTGTTACACCGGATTCAGATACATCATAATTTTCTTTCGCCGCCAGGTAATCTGGCCTTATTGATAGTGCTCGCTTAACCAGCTCATTGAAATTTTTATATTTTTCAACTGTCGCGTTTAATTCCACCGAACCAATAACAGTCGAGATACTCTGATCACTAATCTGGTAATCCATATTCATATCAAGACCAATTAACGCTACCAGATCGGCTTTTGCGTTATCATAATCATTCTGCGCTTGGATAACCTTGTATTCATCTGCTGCAACCTGCGATTGCTGGCGATAAACATCGGCAAGTGATAGCGCACCAATTCTATTCGACTCTGTTATCCTCTCGAGTTGTTGTCTGTCTCTTTTTAAATTTTCATCATTCACTTTCATCAATTGTTCAAACTTTAAAACGTTAAGATATGCAGACTCAACCCCATTTATAATTGTTTGGCGCATTCTTGCTGCAATTTGCTCAGTCGAGATTGCAGAAGAAGTGATACTGTTGAAATTTGCCTCTCGTCGCAATCCATCGAAAATTGTGTAATCGAGATTAACACCGGCTTGGAATGAATTATTTGTCGATTTAGAAGTGGCTCCTGGAATGGCTATCCCTTGTATTCTCTGTACACCCGTGCGTTGATTGCCATTCCAACCACCAGATGCAGAAATTGTTGGAAGATAGCTACCATAGGCGGTTAATACACGACTTTGGGCAGCATCAACATCATTTTGCGTTTTGATGATGGATAAGTTCCTCTCAAGCGCCAGCTCCACAGCTTTATCGAGTGTTAAAACAACAGGTTGCTGAGAAAGAACAAATTGAAAAAAAACAACAAATAATAAAACGACTGAAGAAAATAGCTTCATCATTGAAACTCCTTTTAATATATGATGTGAGCGTTTGAAGGGCTCATAAACCTATCCCTATAAACGGATTAATTTATAAAATGTTACAAGCTTATTTATTAAAATTCAAAGATTTTCTTGGAGTATTTTGCCCTTAATACTGATTAAATATTGAAGTGCTGCCTCATGCTCGTTTGGTATATCACCATCAAGAATCGCATCCTCTATCTTCTTCTTTAAGACACCTACAAGCGGTCCAGGATTAATCTTACATACTTCCATAATCTCGTCACCTTTAACAGGTGGCTGCCAATTGCGGATGCGATCATTCTCTTCGACCTCCTTCATCTTCTGCATAACTTTCTCATAATTCTGTAGATATTGAGAAACCCGCTGAGGATTTTGTGAAGTAATATCGGCGCGGCATAAGAGCATTAGATCATCAATATCCTGACCTGCATCGAACATAGCACGTCGGATTGCCGAATCTGTAACTTCCTCGCTTACTAGCACCATTGGACGAAGATGGAGACGCACAATCTTTTCAACATACGGCAGCTTATCCATTGGTAAACGCAATCGCCGAAAAATTGGTTTCATCATTCGTGCACCAAGGTCTTCATGTCCATGAAAAGTCCAGCCGATTCCTTCCTTAAATGCTTTGGTTCGCGGCTTCGCGATATCGTGTACCAGTCCAACAAATCTTAACCATACGTTATTTGAATACTGGCTCAGACTATCCACAACTTTTAGTGTATGTAGAAAAACATCCTTATGATGATAATCTTTTCTTTGTTCGACACCAACCAAGTCTTCAACTTCGGGAAATACATGTTTCGCAATACCAGTCTCATGGAACAATTTAAGTCCGATGGATGGTTTTGGTGATGAAAGGATTTTAAAGAATTCATCCGTAATTCGCTCTACTGAAACAATCGCGATCCGTGATGCCATAGCTTGAATTGCCTGAAATGCTTTCGGCTCAATAATAAAATGCAATTGTGAAGCAAAGCGAATTGCACGCATCATTCGTAAAGGATCATCATCAAAAGTCTTCTCAGGATCGAGTGGTGTTCGCAGGACTTTTTCGTTAAGATCGGCTATTCCGTTGAATGGGTCAAACAATTGTCCAAACGTTTTTTGATTTATAGATGCCGCTAGCGTATTAATGGTAAAGTCTCTCCTTGAAAGATCGCTTTCAAGCGATGCTTTTTTGATTTTCGGTTTACGTGAATCGCGCTCATAACTTTCTTCGCGTGCGGCAACAAACTCTATCTTACCATCTTCCATTGGCAGCATAGCTGTTCCAAATTTTTCATATGTCACGATATCCTTACAGCCAATCTCTTTTGCAACCTTAATGGCAAAATTAATTCCGTCACCAATAACAACGATGTCAATATCCTTCACTTCTTTTCCAAGAAGTTTATCACGTACGAATCCGCCTACGACATACGCTTCTATCTTTTCGGTGTCCGCAATTGAGCCGATACGAAGAAGGACGTCTTGTGTAATTTCGATATGGTTTATCGCTCTCATCGTAGTTAAAATGATATTCGCTGTTGTTTAATCTTTTCCATGATATCATGTGCAACCTTGAGCGCCTGCAAACCATCTTCACCTGTTACGAGCGGCTCTTTGTGGTTCTGTACCGCATCCACAAATAATTCCAACTCGTATTTTAGTGCATTGACTTCTTTGATTTCCGGTCGTTCATAAACAATTTTTCGATTCCGACTGCCTGCAGTTATCTGACCTAACATCATTGTAAGATTCTTAACGTCTTCGCCTTCGTCAACAAGCCGGAATATTTCCGCCTGTCCTTCTGAAAAATCAATCGAAATATAAGCATCGCGCTGAAACAGACGCATCTTGCGCATTTTATTTTGTGAAATCCGACTCGCGGTAACATTTGCAACACATCCATTCTCGAATTGGAGCCGTGCGTTTGCTATGTCAATATGATCCGATACTACGGCAATACCATTTGCTTCAATCTTCTCTACCGGTGAATGCACAAGACTCAGAATAATATCAATATCATGAATCATCAAATCGAGCACGACCGCAACATCCGTTCCTCGTGGGTTGAATTGTGCCAGCCGGTGCGATTCTATAAACATCGGCTGAAGATTATAGGTTTCAAGTGCCAGCAATGCAGGGTTGAACCTCTCGATATGCCCAACCTGGATAGTTACACCTTTCGCTTTTGCAGACTTAACAAGCTGTTCAGCTTCTTGCGTTGTATGTGTGATCGGCTTTTCAATAAAAATATGAACACCAGCTTCGATTGTTGCTTTTGCGATCTCAAAATGTGTGCTCGTTGGCGTAGCGATGCTGACTGCTTTTACATTTTTCAGAAGCTCATCGATTGAGGAAAATACTTTTGTGTTATTATTGCTTGCAGCTTGCTCAGCGCGTCCAGCATCTGCATCCACAACTCCAACTAATTCTGCGGAGGATATAGATGAGAACATCTTCGCATGAAGTGAACCAAGATGTCCAACACCGATTACACCAATTAGTAATTTTGTCATAACTTTTACTGAAAAGATTTTTTATAGAACTCATTATTTAATCTAGAGACTGCCCTTACCCTAAATCCTTCTCCTCCTTGGAGATGGACTTCTCGGTTAATTCCTCATCGAGATGGAAGCTTTCAGCCAATCTGAGAATTCCTTAACACTATGGAACTGGTAATCGACATCCATCTGTAAAACTTTATCCTTGCCGTACGAATCCCATAAAACTGCTGCAACTTTCACACCCGCTTCACGTGCTGCTTTGATATCTGCAACTGCATCTCCAACCATCAATACTTGTTCCGGCTCAAGACCGAATCTTGCCATCACTTTACGAATGCCATCGGCAGACGGTTTGTGGTTATCAACATCGTTCCCCGTTACAATGATGTCGAAATAATTTTTTATTCCAAGTATATCCAGTGAGATGAGTGTGCTACGTTTTCCTTTCCCCGTAAAGATTGCTAAAAGTAATCCGTTCGATTTCAGAAAATCCAACAGATCTCGGATGCCTTCATAAGCGTTCGCCATTCGGGGATGATGTCTTTCGTAGAAAGAATAAAAATCATCCATCGCTTCACCAATTCTATCTTTACCAACAAGCCGCTCAATCGCTATATCTTCAGGAGGACCGAACATTTTTGTGATTTCAACCGGAGTATAAATTTTACCCATATATTTTTCTGCCACATGATTAAATGTGGCAAATATAAGCTCGTTTGTTTGGGTTAAAGTGCCGTCCAAATCGAAAATAACGCAGGAAATATGCTTCATGGTTGTAAAATATACCAAAAAGCAGGAGGAGAAACAAAGAAAGAATGAGGATAAGTTATTTACCGAGCATTCTCAATACAAATACTTACCAATCGCTTCTTCACTAATCTAAAAATTCCCAGCTTACACCGAAACGCATCTGGCGCTCAGGCATCGGATAAAATGTTGCCATGATATATTGGCGGTTAAGTAGGTTATCCCATATGAAGTGTATATACGCTTTCCCGATATGTAAAAGAATAACGAGATCAACAACACCGGTTTGCTCTATACTATACAACTGCTTCGCTGGCAAATAAACCTGTGCCTGCTGATTGAATTCTTTCCCGAGATAAGAGCTGTATGCTCTTCCGCTCACTCCGGCTTTTAAATCAAGATGGTTGTTAAGTAATTTATCCCAGAAATAAATTCCACCTGTAGCCGACCATTTTGGAAATGTAAGTTGTTCATCGTCGTGATCGATCATTTCAAGAAATTGCGCCTCACCTTCGGCATAGAAATTTCCGAAACGGATTGAAGCGGATCCAGCAACACCTTGAATTATTTTTTCACTTTTATTAACAACTTCTCTTCATTTTCTTCAACATCGAATTAATCGTCATGGTGAACTCCCAAAGTGAAATATTTATATTACCAGCGCTAAGAGTCTCATGTAATATCATTTTACAATGTCAGATGATTTCATTGACATCAACCTTATGATATCGACGGTACTTCGTATTCATGTAACTTCAAGCTGAGGCGCTCAATATCCGTCAATATCCGGTGTTCGTTTCCCCAATCGCTCCAATTAGTATCTGATACTTCCATTACACATAATTGACCAGTGCATGATTCCAGAATTGCCTTAGAGAAGTTGATCGAAGGCAACAGCGGATAAATTTCATTTAGAATAGATTCTCTCTCTAACGGATTATAAAGGGATATCGTATGATATAATTGATCGTAAATTTCCGGAACAACATTTTGAAATTGTGACAAGAACGTTTTAATATGTCCAACAAGAACAAGGGTATTCCATAAACATCCATTCTGGAATAAGACTTCAGCTTTTGATCGATCAGGTTTTTCCCAAAATTTACTGACCCGATGAATCTTCACATTCCAAGGATTATCGACAACTTTGCCCTTTTCTATCCAGCCATATTCCGACTCAACTTTCGAGGGGGAAATCCCAAGTAACATGATTGAATCCCGATAATTACTGGCAAAGTGAAAGGCGTGCGACACATATCGCATGAACTCTTTCTCCCCAAAAATGAAGTGGTCAGAAGGGAAAATAGCAACGAGAGCATCTGGGTTTCGGTGATAAATATGCAACAGGGGTAAGAGGATACCATTGGCAGTTCCACGGTTGCATGGTTGAACGAGAATATTTTCCGATGGTTGATCACTGAATTGTTCCCGCACAAACTTCAAATGTTCAAGATTGATGATAGTTAATATCTGCTGCGTGGGTATAAATGATTTTATCCGATCCAGAGTGTGTTGAAGCATAGAACGTGTGCCCACAATCGAACAATACTGCTTCGGACGCTCCACACCATACAGCTTCGTAATCAACGGTCGAAGCCGCGTTCCTTCCCCTCCTGAAAGAATAAGCCCCCAAATATTTTGAGTGTTCTTAGATAAATCATATTCCATTTGTAAATTCATCGCATTCCTTAATTTGGTAACTGTCCTCGGTACCTATCGATCAATTGATCTTCTCGATTCAAGTCATAAGGAGCATGTCTAATCGACTGACATCCATTCCCAGAATTGTCCAATCCTTCGTTTATTTCTTGAAATGGAGGAGAACTTCCCCTCGGGTGTTTCGATTGATAATTATTATTCTGGATGGCGAAGTATTTCCTTCCTGTGATGTTCACGCTTGATTTTATTTGCATATGCCAACGCTTGTTGCTCATCATTAAACCAATCGGTTGAGATTAGCTTTTTGAACCACATTAACTTCGTCCAACGCTTTACAATCCACGAGCTTGGATCGGAGTAACTGTGAGTAAGCGTTATGAAACAATGTCGGACATTTGATAATATAGTTGTGTTTTTCATCTTTCATAACCTTTCTCTCCGGTTTCAAGGATTTCTAAGAAAATCTTTCTTCGTGTCGTAGCATATGAGGATTGCCATCTTTGCCATACGATTTCACTTATAATATCCAGTTCGATGACAGACTCTTTATATTGCCTTATTGTATTGCACTGTTTAAAATTTGTCTTTTTTGTCATAAATTATTTTTAAATTAAGAGAACTGGCAACTGAACGTGCCGTAGAATAGAATAGCAGCGTGAATGTAATCGAGGTAGGCTTACAACGAATGCTGTTTTAGGTAACGACCACTGCGAGCCTATGAGAGCCTTCGCCCTTGTGATGATGACGAGTACAGTGGTTCAATAATTACTATATCAATATCAACTTTTTCTATACCAATAGCGAGAAATTAATTTTATTTATTGTTGACATTAGGGAGTTATTCTGATATTGTGGCACGGGTATGATAAACGTCAACATACACTTTCATTCACTTCTACCACATCTTCTACAACCTGATTAGTCACCGTTTTAAGATACGCGTTCTGATCGTGATAGAGCGCTCCGGCTGGAAGCCAATTCCATAGGGATCCCAAATCTTTCACTACCATATCTTTATAAAACTGCGGAAGCTCAAAAGTAGGACCAACAACAATTGCTTACTTCGTATCCAGGATAATTGGCAGCCCATCTTTTCCGCTTCCGATGATTACTACCTTCGTGTTGTTCGATTCAGCAATTTTCAGTGTTGCTTCAATTCCTTTCCACCGTAAAAGCTGTTCGCTAATTCCCGCTGCAACAATTCTCTGAAAATCAGCGATGCCTTGTGCTTCAATTCGTTTTCTATCCGCTTCTTGCTTTTCTTTAGTTAGAATAAATTCCATCCTCTGGCTTTCCTGATCCGCCTTCTGCTTTTGCTCGATCGCTTCGGTTAGCTGTACCGGCAACGCAACATTGCGTATGGGAGTATTTTCAATAATAACACCCCGAGGAGAAATTGTCTTGGCAAGCTCTTCCTGTATCGATCCACTAAGTCGCTCTCTTTCGGTTGAATACAACGCGCTTGCTTGAAAGCTTGCTGTAACTGCACGGCAAATGGAGCGGAATTGCGGGATGAGGATGATGGTTTCGTAATCACCACCGGTGACGGTTTTGTAGACGCGAGCTGCAGAGTCTGGATTGAGTCTGTAAAGTGCGCTAACCTCCAATCCGATGGTAAGTCCTTCGCGTGAGAGCACTTGCATCATTTCCTTATGCTCTTTAGTCTGGATAGAATATTTGACGACACTCGCAAGCGGGTTTACCAAATTGATTCCTGCTGGAAAAGTCTTTTCCGACACAATGCCAAAGAAATCTACCACGCCAACGTGTCCCGCAGGGATCTGCGTGAAGCACTGGGCTAATGCGGAAATTCCAAACACGACAGCAGCCAATATGCTCGCGTTGCTAACGGAGCGGAACATGATGTTTTGCTGCACCTTCCTAATAGCGCTTCGCCAAACGAAGATTGAGACGATGGTAATGATTATCGATAAAATGAAGATCATAATAAACTCCTGTTAAATTAATGTATACGATTAATTAGGGGGATGGCAACTGCCAGCCCCTGTCTTCCACTGAATTTCCACAGCCGATCGATACTTGCTGTTCAGGTGCAAGTACCTTGTGTATGAGGAGGAACAAACAAAGTCTAGAACTACATGATAAAAATATTTCAAATATATTCTTATTGCTGATAATATGTATTCTTACTCGAATCCTACAACTATATAAAATACATAATAGTGTATTCATTAGCAATCGGTCAAAGGGATGAATAGTGGACTAAATCCTTTGAGAGAGAAATATTACTCGGTATGGATCGACCACTGATTTAATATGATTTACCAGCCCGTTACATTGGTCGGGGAGTCTGGTAGATTACTATTCTTCGATTAATGAGATGATGTTTGCGATGGTTGAAAAATCCTCGCTTGTATGTGCATACTTGGCTATCTGAACTCGGGTATACAGCGCTAGTTTTTCTAGAATATTATGAACATGGCTCTTTACGGTGTAGGTCGAGAGATAAAGCTTTTGTGCAATTTCCTTATTGGTTAAACCATCGGCAATCAAATGGATTACCTGTCGCTCACGTTTCGTCATTCGTACCGATTCGATAATTCTGGAAGTTGTGGATCCATTGATTGCATATTTGGCAATCTGAGAAAAGAGCGATCCGGTCAAGAGTGGAGGAAGAACTTTTCTTCCCTTAGCAACCGATCGAATTGTCCTTTAACGAATTTTAAGTGGGGCTTTGTCACCATCACCCAACGCAGCTACCACCTTCAGATCAGTCTGTTCTCCGATTATAGACGCGATGCCTTCACGCAGAAGTCTGTTATCTTCAATAACCAGTAGTTTGATTTTCTTCATTAAAAAGTCACCCGTTTCTTTACATTAAAGCTAATACTTGTCTAATCTCCGTCAGGTAAAATATATAAAAACAACTAAAATTATGTAACCGGATTGACCGCCACAGAGAATCCAAACAAAAATAATTAGATATGTTCGATTATCGAACAACCACTTGACTTATATTCTTACAATTATTATATTATAGCAACAGAAAAGGTGATTGTTATGAGTGATTTTTATAAGAAGCTTGGTAAGAAACTAAAAGATATCAGGGAACGATTGGATATCAGTCAAGATACACTTGCCAAAAAATTAGAGCTTCCCCGCCCTGCCATTTCTCAAATTGAGCGTGGCGAGAGAACCGTTACTGCAGATGAGCTCATTAAACTTTCGAGTGTCTTTCATGTTCCGATTGACGCTATACTTGATTTAAAGAAAGAGCCGGAAGTAACGCTTAGCGAAACTGAAAAACCAAAGCAACCACGAGCCAGAAAAAAGGATGAAGAAGAACCTCAAATAAGAATCAATGTTCCTCAAAAGAATCTGGGCAAGTTTAAAGAAGTTCTTCTCTATATTCTTGATCGAGTTGGCTCGAAACCTAACATAGGCGAAACTGTAATTTATAAGCTTCTCTACTTCATTGATTTCAATTTCTATGAGAAATATGAGGAGCAGTTGATTGGTGCACAATATCAAAAGAACCACTTTGGTCCTACACCGATCGAGTTTGCGAAAATCACCGAACGGATGATGAAGGATGGAGATATCGAGAAGATGAAGAGTAAGTATTTCGATTACCCTCAGACGAAATACCTTCCCGTGCGGAAGCCCAACCTCTCCAAGCTGACTGCAACGGAGCTTGAAGTGATTGAAGATGTTTTGAAACGCCTGTCGGATATGAACGCACAGCAGATAAGCGATTACTCTCACGGTGATGTCCCATGGCGTACCACCCCAGATGGATCGATCATAGAGTATGAAGCCGTTTTCTATCGGACACCAGAATATACGGTTAGAGAATACGCAGGCAATAAATAATTCACATTTAATGAGGAAACCTTATGGCATTAATTAAGTTGAAGCCAACTAAATGTACTAAATGCGGGAAGATGAACAGCGGCAAAACGAAAATCCTATCAAAAACACACCGTTTTCGAATCACGTGCGTTTTTTGTGGTCATACATACATCGTAGACCTTTCTGAGACGAAAAAGCTATAAAGTAAATCTCTGAAAGAAAATGTTTTGTAAGATCGTTCGCTTTGCTGAGTTTGAGAAGGACATAAAAAGACTTAAGAAACGATTTCGCACTATCGAAGATGATCTCGATGTCTTCCTTCGTATTGCGCTTGTCGATTATCATAAGAACGGAATCGATAACGGTGGGATCGTTAGCATCCCCGACCTTGGATTTGACAAACCAAAGATTTTCAAAGCAAGAAAGTGACCTGCCCCCAATTTATGTACCAATTGGAATAATAGTTAAAACCTTGTTCAGATACAATTGGTTTATCTGAACAGGTAGTATTGTTTCAGGTGCCGGTGGTTTATAACCCAACGCACTATGTGG
>Ga0315286_10001046_pt1 | contig 24667 bp, 17 predicted proteins | sample YL17G10_0_MG_FD_205038 | JGI IMG/M metagenome (GOLD analysis project Ga0315286, IMG submission 205038) | Sediment microbial communities from Yellowstone Lake, YNP, Wyoming, USA - YL17G10_0 | ecosystem: Environmental > Aquatic > Freshwater > Lake > Sediment | place: USA: Wyoming | collected...
TGAAGACATCTATTTTCTGCCCGGCTTAGTAAACAACACATCGGCATTTTTATGAATAAGTCAGGTTAGCTCCTGATTCCTGTCTTTGGAGGGACCCTAGCGCTCGGCGCCGGGCGAGGGAGGATTCTGCCGACCCCGACCGGGACCTCGGGCCATCCTCCCGATGGCTATTTCGAGGGCATCCTAAATTCCTGAATCCGGCCGTTGTTGCTCTCGAGGACAAACACTGAGCCTTTATCGTTGACGGCCACTCCGATCGGGGTGGCCAACTGGCCGGCTCCGGAGCCGCCGCCTCCCCATTGACAGATGAACCGGCCGTCCGGGGCGAATTTCAGGACGCGGTTGTTCCCCGTGTCGGCCACATAAATGTAGTCGTTTCCGTCGAGACAGATCCCTAAGGGCCTCCCGATCTCGCCTTCGTTCGAGCCCAGTTTTCCAAAAGAATCGATGAACACGCCATCCGTGGTGAATTTTTGGATCCGTCCTTGGTCTACGACGATAATGTCGTTATTCTTACTGACGGCCACTCCCGTGGGCAGGGTGAACTGTCCTTGGCCCGAGCCCGGCTTCCCCCAGGTTTTTTTCAGCTCGCCTTCCGAGGAGAATTTGACGATGCGGCTGTTGCCCGCGTCGACCACAAAGACATCGTTATTCCGGTCGACGGCTATGCCCAGGGGTCTGATCAAGATGCCTTCCTTGGCGCCGGACTTCCCCCATTCTTTCATAAACTGGCCGTTTTTATCGAATTTCGTGACATTAGAGATTCGCTGGTCTGTGACATAGACGTTTCCCTTGCTGTCGATGGCGATGCCGGAGGGAATCTTGAGGCGTTTGACTTGCTGCCCATAGCTTCCCCAGCTCTTCTGAAGCAGGCCTTCCGGGTTGAATTTTTGAAGCGCGATGCTGCTCTCGTCGGCCACATAAAAATTCCCGCTCTTGTCCAGGGCCAGCGCCTTGGGCGAGATGTAGGTCTTTTTATCCGGACCGCCCCACGAGCGCACGGGAGCATAGTCCTTGACGGTCAAGAGAGCGGACTTCGAGAGCGGGTCGTTTCCCTCCGAAACAATGAATCTCTCCTCATGATCGGCGTAATACTCTTTTTTCACCTTCAGAGTATGCGGACCGTACTGAACAAAAGGGATCTCGCAATCGGTGACTTTCCCTGTGTCCCGGCCGTCCAGAAAGACACTCGCGCCCGGAGGGTTGGAGCTGACGCGGACGGTCCGGCCGAGGCTTTCCAGGGTGCGGACCAAACTTGTCGGCGCTCCTTTCAAGGGAACGATTTCCTTGATCGGCTTGTATCCCTCTTTTTCGATCTCCAATGTGACTCGGGGCACTTGGATCGTCGAATCACTGTATGGAGAACGGCCTTTCACCTCTCCGTCGATCTTAATAACGGCCTCGTTGGGAAGTGTGTCGATCCTCAGCGTGTATCCGTCGAAAACGCCCTTGTACTGCCTGTTCGCGATGTCGATGAGCTGGGAAGTGCTCGAATCGGAGACGTAGTCCGTGGTTTTCTTGGCGGCATTTTCATCCACCTCGAACATGTTCCGGTACTCTTTTATGGCGGCGATGTCGTCGTCCTGCTTGGCGAGGGCTTGACCGATCCAGAAATAGATATCACAGGCTAACTGCTTCTGTTGCTGAGGGTTCTCGATTCGGAACGTTTTGGCTACGAGGGTTTTGAGGACGTCGGCCGCTTTGGCCAGGTCCTTGCCTTGTCTGATCGTCAACTTGTTTTGGTCGATTATGAACTGGATCTCGACGGCCAATTCCGCCTGTGGCGTGACGGACCCAGCGGGAGTTACGGCCTCGCCCTCCTTGACTTCGACGACCTGGATATCGAGGATATAGCCCGTCGTTTTGACGCCGTCCTTGGGAACCACCATGACTGTCCAGACCCCGTTCTTTTTGCCCTGGCCATCTATGAGCGTATTCTGGGGCAAGATCATGAGCGTCTGGGCGCGCCCGTTCGGCTCTTTGAATACGCGGGCCCCTTTCTCATCGTTGACCTTCAATTTTGTCGCGGCGCCGGCGACGGACAGGGCAAAGATGAAAAAAGCGATGCCGATCGCCCATGAGAATTTGTTCTTCACGTTATTGTTCGCGGACATTCCGGCCTCCCCAGAAATCAGGATTCTTCGATAATATCGACAATATCGACGATCCTCCAGTTTCTGCCCTGTTTTTCCAGTCTCCATGTCTTTTGGCTAAGCTGTTGAATGGGGTAGAGCTCTCCGTCCTTTTGAGAAATACCCCGAAGCGCATAATCGAAGCGGACTGTCGCCAGCGTACCGCCAGGAAAACTGATGCTGATGCTGTCTTGTTGAACCTGAGACGGGAGAGACTGGATCCCGTCATAAGCCTTGAAGATCATTTCGTAGTACTCTCGCTCCCGCGAGACCAATTTTGAGTCGAGATCCATGAGCAGGTTTTCGGTGTCTTCGTTTTCCTCCGCCGCCCGGTGCCGCTCGATCATCGCGCGGATATCCTTAGTGGAGATGGCCTTGTCGGCCTTATCAAGATAATCCTGGGCCTCCTTGTTGTTTCTATCCAGCTGGAGAACGCTCTCCATGTCCCGAACGCAGGCCGGGAGGTCGCCGCTATCGAAGCTGGCGATCCCCGTCTGGAGAAGCGAGGCGATTTGGGCGGCGGAAAGCTCTCCCCTGGCCTTTTTCAGATAGTCCCGGGCCGAGGGGTCGCCCGGAAACTCGCTCAAGATCTTCTCGGCGAGCCGTTCGGTTTCGCTGAAGTTCCTGGCCTCGAACCTCGCTTTGAGCTGACTCAGGCTGTCGTCGTCGGGGGCCGTTCGGGGCGGGGGGCTCTCGGCGGGAGGGGGACGAATGGCTTCTTGCGTCTTCGGCGTATTCTGATAAACGGCGTTATTCGACGATTCCCCGGCGTCCCGCGAGTAGAGGATGTAGACGACCCCGGCTGCGGCGGCCATGAGGAGAAGCCCGCCGGCCAGAGCGAAAGGCCGCTTTTTTCTTCCCTCCGGCGCGAGGCCGGTCCCCGTCTTGAGCTTGTAGGCCCGGGACGCTTCGGCGATCTTGCCGGGGTCCTCGAGATCGGCGATCATTTCGCGGCCGCTTTGATAGCGGTCGTCCGCGTTCTTGGCCAGCGCCCGTCGGATGACATCTTCATAGCCGGGGGGCAGGCTTTGATTGATGTCCGTGACCCGTTGGGGTTCCTCGTGGACGATTTTGTAAACGATCGTGGAGAGGTTGTTGCCGACAAAGGGCTTTCTCCCCGCGAGGAGCTCGTAGAGGATGACCCCCAGGGCGAAAAAGTCGGCCCGGCCGTCCGCGGTTTTTCCCATGATCTGTTCGGGAGACATGTAGCTGAGCGTCCCGATGGTCGTCCCCGGCCCCGTCATCGTGGAGGCCTCCATGCGGGCGACGCCGAAGTCGGCCAGGAACGGCGTCCCGGCTTTGTCGATGAGGATGTTGGCCGGCTTGACGTCGCGGTGGACGATCCCGTTCTGATGGGCGAAATCCAGGGATTCCGCGACGGGCTTGAGGATGGCGATCACGTCTTCCGGAGAAAAGATCTTCCCGGATTCGATCAGGGTCTGCAGGGTCTGCCCGTCGACGTACTGCATGACGATGAAGGTCAGGTCATCTTCCCTGAGGACATCGTAAATGGTGATGATGTTCGGATGGTTCAGCCGGCCGGCGGCCTTGGCCTCGCGAATGACCCTGTTCAGCATCTCCTCTTTTTCGGGGCCGTCGATGAAGCTGTCGAGGCGGATGGTCTTGATGGCCACCTCTCGCTCGATGTCCGGGTCGAGGCCTTTATAGACTATCCCCATGCCCCCTTTGCCGAGGACGCCCAGAATTTTATACTTGCCGATCTTCTCGACGGGATGCTGCTCTATGGTCACCGATCAATCCTTCAGTTCCCAAACGATCTCGATGCCGAAAGAGAGCCTAAAATATCCGATAATTGCCGCTCTTGTCAAGGGTTTAGAGGCCTTTTGGGGACTTGCAGGACCCTCTTGATTTTTATTTCCTGACTTGATATCCTTCCGTGAAGATTGGGAATCATGTTGAGTGGGCGGTGAAGTGCCTCAAGTGTCATTCTGAAACCCCGGACAGTATGCGTTTTTGCGGCCATTGCGGGACTTCCCTCGCTATTCCGGGAAAGACGTTCGACATCAGCAAGACCCAAACTCTCGCTTTGACCCCCTCGCTGCTCTCGGACGGCACGATGTTCGCAGGCCGTTACCTGGTGATCGATGACCTGGGGAAAGGCGGCATGGGTCACGTCTATCGGGTGCTGGACACCAAGATCGACGAGGAAGTGGCGTTGAAATTCATCAATGCCGAGATCGCCGCCGACGCCAAGATCATCGCGCGGTTCCGGAACGAGCTGAAGATCACCCGAAAGATCACGCACCGGCACGTCTGCCGGATGTACGACCTCAGCGACGACGGCAAGTCCCTTTTCATCACCATGGAGTACATTCCCGGCGAGGACCTGGGGAACATGCTCCGGAGGCTGGGCCGGCTGCCCCTCGAAAAAGCGTTCCCCATCGCCCAACAGGTATGCGAAGGCCTGGCCGAGGTCCATCGGCTGGGGGTCGTCCACCGTGACCTGAAGCCCAAGAACATCATGATCGACCGAGAGGGCAACGCCAAGATCATGGATTTCGGGCTGGCGCGGACGCCCCACGGCATCAAGCTCACCGAAGTCGGACACGTTGTCGGAACGCCGGCCTTCATGTCTCCGGAACAGGTCAACGGGGAGACCGTGGACCAGCGCTCCGACATTTTCGCCTTGGGCATCATCATGTTCGCGATGCTGACGGAAAAGCTCCCCTTCGAAGCGGATACCACGCTGACTTTGGCCCTCCTGCACAAGACGCACCGCCCTCCCAACCCGAGCACCCTCAATCCGCGCGTGTCCAGGGAGCTCGGCCAGGTCATCCTCAAATGCCTCGAGGTCGAAAGGGAAAAGCGCTACCAGACCGCTCAGGATCTGCTGGCCCACCTGAAAAAAATCGGCGAACGGTTCGACACCTATGCGATACAGGTCCCGGACAGGGCCAAAGGGACGAGGGCCCGTCCCATCTCGAGCCGGCCCTGGAGCAAAGTCGTCACCATCATCTCGCTCCTGCTGGCCTTGACGGCCTCCGGTCTCGCCGTCAAGACGTTCCTCCAGAAATCCAGGTTGAACGCCGGGAGGAAACAGGTCATCCAGGAGATCGACCGCCTGATAAAGGCTAACGACCTGTCCCCAGCCTTTCAGCTGGCCCGAAAGTTCGAGAAAGAAGCCCCCGCCGACGGACGCCTGGCGGCCCTATGGCCGCGCCTGGCATCGACCCTTTCGATCCGGACAACCCCCCCCGGCGCCACCGTTTCCCTGAAAGATGAACGATTGAGCGGCATTGACATGCAGGTCGTCGGCCAGACCCCCCTAGACAACGTCCGGGTCCCCCTCAGTCAAGTCAGCATCAGGATAGAAAAAGAGGGGTACGTCACCCTGGAGGACACGATGTCCGATGTCGGCGGCAGCATCGACTGCCTGCTCGCCGAAAAAAGCGCCCGCCTGGCGGATCCCAAGCGAGCGTCCGTGGACGAGATCGTCAAAAGCGGAACCCGGACCGCCTACAAAATCAACGCCGGCCTCGATCATGGTGTAACGGCGGGAGATCAGGGCGCGATTTATGACCAGAAGGGCGGCGGGCCGGGGGGAGGAACTCAAGTCATCGCCAGCTTCCTGGTCAAAGAGATTCAGCCGGACCGGTCGCTGATCGAGCCGCGTGATCAGAAGGGGGAAATCCGGCTGGGCCAGGTCGTCAAATTCGATGAGAAGATGACGGCTGTACCCGTGATCATCGTTACGGACCCCGACCGGGCCAGCCTTTTTGTCGACGGGGTCCAGATGGGGCTCTCGGGAAACCCGGTCAACCTTTCGCCGGGGAAGCACACGCTGAGACTTGTCAAGCCGGGCTACCGGGATTTCGAGACGACCATCGAGGTTGGGGCCGACGGCCAAGTCCCGCTCATAAAAATGACTCTGAAATCCCCCACCCGGGGCACCCTGGACATCGCGTCCGAGCCCTCCGAAGCGGAGGTCTACCTGGACGGCTCCCCGACGCCCGCCGGGAAAACGCCGTTCGAAGGCAAGGTCGCCCCGGGGAAAGTCAAGGTCAGGGTCAGCAAAGCGGGCTACCAGGACCGGGAGGAAGAGGTCGAGGTGAACCCGGGAGAGCGATCCTCCCGGTTCTACGCGCTGCCCCCCTCGAAGGCCCTGTGGAGATTTCCTCCGTTCCTGCCGGCGCGGACGTCTTCATCGTGTCCGAACTCGCCGGAAAGACACCCCTGAGGAAAGACCTGAAGCCGCGGCCGAGATCCGGCTCAAGATTGAGAAGGTGGGATCCTAAGGCTGTTTTGAATCAAGCGGGATTCTATCCCGAAAATTTTTCCACAGGTCCGGGAAGTCGTCAAGAAGACGCCGGGCTCTTGACCCTCAGGTCGCGGGCGACCTCCCGTTTTCCGAGGAACTCGTAGCTGATCGCCCCGAACTTGCACGACGACACGCACTTCAGGCAGCGGACGCAGTCGGGCGAATTGGGCGACTCATAGATCTTGATCTCGACGGGGCAATCCTTGTGGCACTGGTCGCAAAGGGTGCACTTCTCGTCGTCCACGGCCATCCGAAAAAGGCTCGCCTTGTTGAACAGCCCGAAGATCGCCCCGAGGGGGCATATGGCCCGGCAGAAGGGGCGGCGGCTCAGGATGAACCAGCCGACGAACAGGACGAGGAGCCCGATCTTCCAGTAGTACATGAACCCGACGAGGGGGCGCAGGTCGGTGTTGAGGATGACGAGGGGGATGCCCGCTTCAAGCGTGCCGGCCGGGCAAATCCACTTGCAGAACCAGGTCTGGCCGAAGCCGAACTGGTCGACGATAAGAAGGGGCAGAGCGACGACCATCGTGGCCAGGACGACGTAGCGGAAGTACGACAGGAACCGCGGCAGGCGGACCTTGGGTGTGGGGATCTTGTGGAGGAGCTCCTGAATAAAGCCGAACGGGCAGACCCAACCGCAGGGCATGCGCCCCACGACGCTGCCGACGGCGCCGAGGAACCCGGCGACGTAGAGGCCGAATTTCTTTTCGGCTATGGACAAGTTGAAGCGCAGGCCCGCGAACGACGTCTGTATCGCCCCGATGGGACAGGCGCCCATGGCCGACGGGCAGGAGTAGCAGTTGAGGGCCGGGACGCAGACGCCCTTGATCCCGCCCTGGAAGATCTCGCCCTTGAACCAGGAGGGCAGCCAGGCGTTGAGGCCCAGGGCGAGGGCGGCCTGGTACCAGGCTCTCTTCTCTCTCGGCTTGCGGACGGCCTTGTCTTTCTCGCCCATGGTCCCGTTTACCCGATCCCGATGCAATCGAGACAGACCGTGACGGCCTTTTCGAGGACCGTCTTGTACTCCCCGAGGAGAAGCCCCGCGACCATGAGCGTCAAGAAAACCGTGAGTAGGACCCAGGGAAGCTTACGTTTCACCGCTTTCCTCCCCCGAGCAGGGCGTTGATGGCCTTGTCGAGCTCGGCGATGTGCTCTTCCTTGAAGCCGACGTGGACGTGGGTGATCGTCCCCGAGGAGTCGATGAGGTAGACGACGGGGATTTCCTGAATCTCGTATTTTTTCTTCATGTCCTTGGCCGTGCGGACGACGCCCTCCGGGCTCGCGCTCGAAGGCGGGTCGGCCAGCATGGGGTAGGTGATCTTCAATTTCTGGTAGAAGGGCTTGACGACTTTGCCCCCGGCTTCATCCAGGGCGATCCCGTAAACGCGCAGACCGCCCTCGGCCTGTTCCCCGGCCGGCTTGTAGGTCTCGTTGAGCTGCTGCATGTGGGGCATGGCCTTGCGGCAAGGGACGCACCAGGTCGCCCAGAAATCGACGAGGACGCCGGCCGGATGGGACTTGGAGACTTTCGTCTCGCCGGCCACGATCTCGGTCACGATCAGGGTCAACTTGCCCTCCTCCATCATCACCGTGTGGTCCTTGCCGTCGATGTTCTTCAGGGAAAAGGGGACGAACTTGGCCCCCGTCTTCAGGCTGGCGAAAGAGGGGGAGCTCAGGATGACGACCGCGGCGACCGCGCCGGCGATTTTCATGACGGTCTTCATGGATGCTAGTTTAGCCGTCCCGCCCCGCTATTTCAAGCCCGGAAACATTCCTAACGCCGCCCGTTTTGACAGAGTTGGGAGCCCTGCCCGGGCGGCGTAGGGAATGGGAGTTCCTGCGGGCTTTAAAAGCGGAAGACCAATCCGAGGCCGGCGGAGATGCCGCCGATTTTCGCCTCAACGGGGTCCGGCTCGTCCGTCCGGAGGGTGCAGGCCCGGTAGTTCCCGAAGAGGTCGAGCCAGACCGGCCCGCCGATCCTGACGAGGAGCCCGGCCTGGCCGAGATAGCCGAAGCCGCTCTCGCTGACGCTTCCCAGGGGATTCTCTTCCTGGAACAGGAAGTAAGCGGCCGCGGCGCCGAGGTAAGGGCGAACCGCCGACTTGCCGAAGTGGAATCTCAGGCCCAAATAGACGGGGATGATGCGGACCTTCGTCACTTCCTCGGAGACGGTCAACTGGCCGCTCTTGCCGAAAAATTCCGCGCCGGCCCAGATGTGGAGGCCGCCGGCGATCGGGACGGCGAGCTCCCCGCCGAAGACCGCCCCGCTTTTATAGACCTCCCGGAAGACGCTGTCGCTCGGCCAGAACAGGCCGGCCTTGAAAGTCAGGGAAACGCCCGCGCCCCAAGCCGCTCCCATCAACATAGCGAATGCCAGGACGCCGGCCGCCAATTTTTGCCTGTTCCTCATCGTGTGCTCCTTTTCCGCGTCCGCCGCGCCGAACGAGCGCTCATTGTAGGGATGTCCGCCACAGGCTGTCAAGCCGGCCTCGGGATCATCGGACGATGAGCGTGATCGTTGTCGAGACCGTCATGCCGCCGGCCACGGCATGGATCTCGACCTCGTAGGTTCCCGCGGGCGTCCCCGTGTTCGACGGGTCGGCGTCTCCGCCCGCGCCGCAGGCTGAAAGAAGGACCATCAGACAGACCAAGGACATCAGGGCACCCGCGAACCGGCGCCGGACGGCGGCCGTTCGGAGGCCGGGCTTTCGAAGGGCGAACCATAGGCAGACGGCCGGAAAGAGGAGGAAGAGGAAGCGCAGGGCAGGCGGGACGAGGCCGGTCGTCCCGAAAATCGCCGCGAACGCCGAATCGTTTCGAGCCGTCGTGGCGATGGTCAGCGCGATCATCGCGGTGTTGGCGCCGGGAGTCACGCTCGGCGGGGAGAACACCGCCTTACAGCCGCGTGGCAGCCAGGTGCAGCTGAAGGCCACGTTGGCGTCGAACGAGCCGGACACGGGAGCCGCGGCGACGGCAAAGTTCGCCGATTGGCCGGCGGACACGGCGGCGCTCGACGGCGACGCGCCCAACGTGAAGCTGGAAACGTAGAAGAGGACCTCCCTCGAAACGCCACCGGCCGGAGCCGGATTGGCGACCGCAACCGCAGACTCCCCTCCGGCCGCGATGTCCGCGGCCGGGACGGAGGACCGAAGCTCCGTCCCGCTTACGTAGGTCGTCGTTCGGCGGATGCCGTTCCAAAGAACGGCCGAATTGGAGACGAAGCCCGAGCCGTGAAGGATCAGGGTGAAGCCGGCGCCGCCCCCCGACGCCCTGTCCGGAGATAGGGAGGTCAGGATGGGCACGGGATTTTCGACCGCGAAGACCAGGTCGTTGGAGAGACCGCCGCCGGGATGCCGCACGGTGACCCGGACGGTCTTGCCCAGCGTCAGGTCGCCGGCGCCGATCTCCGCGGCCAGATGCGAGGCGTCGACAAACGTCGTCGGCCGGTCGCTCCCATCCCATCGGACGACCGCTCCCTCGACGAAATCGGCGCCGACGACGGTCAGTGTGAAAGATGGGTCGCCCACGGCGACGCTCGCGGGCGAGAGCGAGGAGAGGATGAAGGAGTAGACCTCGGGGCCGACGACCGCTCCCGCGAGCGGGGCCTTCGCCGATCCGCCCCCTGCGTCCTCGAAAAAGAAACTGTAGCTGTGGCTGCCGGCGGCGAGCGTCGTTTCGTATTGGTACCAGCCGTCGGAAGCCGAATTACCCCACCCGAACGCCATCATTCGGGGACTCCCGTCGACGACGATTCTGGCGACCGAGGGGAGATCCCCATCCTGGTCGTTGTAATAAATAGAGTAAGCGAAGGTATCGCCCGCTAGGCCGCTGGACGGATCGACCTGGGGATAGGAGAGCCGCGGCGGATGGTTGTAGGCCGGACCGGGATAAGCGTAGTCGACGTAGGCGTAAACCTGCCCGCCGTCGGCGGACTGGGGGACGAGCGAAGACGGGACCTCCGTGGGGGGATCGGTCGTCAGGTCGACGACGCGGAAAGCGCGCAGCGTCGCGGGATCGTTCGCGAGGTTGTCTCCCATACCGAGGTAGTAGCGCAGGGATCCGCCGTCCTCGACGAGGATGTCCGTGAAATCCAGGACGAAGGTCGCGTCTACGGCCGTCGACGATCCATCGAACGCATAGGCTCCCCCCTGGTTCTGAAGGGCGGCCGGCGTCCACGACGTCGACGGGACCGTCGCCGACGTGTCCGATGTCCCGAGAGCGAGTTTAAGCTGGTCCCTCTTGGCGTGGTTCACGGTGAACTCGGCGACCATCAAGGGCGCGTAGGCGTCCCTGACGGTCAGGACAAACATCACATCGCTCTGGAGGGCTTGGACTCGGCCTTGAGAAGGGCCGGAGGGGACCGCCGACACGGGCCTCAAGGCGTCGTAGGCCAGCCAAACGAATCCTTGGTCCTCCCATGCGGCGCCCCAGGAATTGGCGACCCGGAAGGCCCCCTTCTCCGCCGGATGGACGAGCCCGTCGCCGTTGACGTCCGTCCAGATCGCGTCGTTATACCCGACGATGGTCATGGCGTGGGAACCCTCGGTGCCGTTGAGCCAATATCCGATAGACTTTCCGACTTCGGTATCGTCGTCCGTTGTCGCCGGATCGTCCCGGACGGGCTGGTAGAGCCAGGACGTGATGTAAGTCCCGAAGATCAGCACGTAACCGTTAGTTAATAGCTCCTTGGCACACGCCAAGCCCGTATCCGTGCTGACGTCCCAGACGTATTGAACGGGATCCGCCCTGACGCGGAGCGCGTTCTGCCAGGCCGGAGTGCTTAGGCACCAGGCGCGAAAGTTGTTGTCATAGGGGAACTCGGCCCAGGTGCAGGCCCCGTGGTTCTGAAGGACCATGTAGTTCTGACTGAAGTTCGATCCTTCGTTGGATCCCCCGTTGACCATGTTGTAGGTCCATTTCGGAGAATACTTGTTCGTATTGTCATTGTTATCCCGGATATCCAGGTCCCGCTGGAACGCCGTCATGTAAGAAAACTGGGTGTACGTGGTCGAGAAGGACGCACAGGAGCCGAGCTGGAACTGGTTCCTGATCGGCGGAAAGTACTTGAGCTTGCTGTTATCGACAAGCGCCGGCAAGTCGCCCGCAAGATCCGGGCCGGCGGCGGAAGATCGGGCTTGAACTCCCCGTCCGGCGATCGAGCTCTCGACCTCCCGGCCGACCGGCTTGATCGACAGGGGGTTGAGCGGGGCCTTGCCCTTCCCGGCCTTGACGGCGTTGATACGTTCGAAGCCCAGCCAGTTGAGGCGCACCCCGGTGACGCGCGGCCAGGTCGCGACGATCTCGCCGAGCTGCCCGGCGTCGAGAGGGATAAGGCCGGTCGGACGGGCGTCTCCGGACCGGTTCCCCTCAGTCGCCAACGGGCCCGTGAGGAAGAGGACGAAAGCCGCTGAGAGCCCAATTTTCTGAAGGGTCCTGATCATCTCGCCTTTTCTCTCGGCGTTCTCCTATCGCGCCTATTAATCCTCAAACGTCCGCAGATGTCAAGCGGCGCTCAGGCCCCCCGGATTTGACAGGCCCCCTGATGCTTCCATAAAATGGGCCGGAACCCGCCAAGGAGGGACAGATGAAGAGACTCATCCTGGCGATCCTTTTCGCCGGCCCATCGACTATTGGCCCTATTTTCGCGAGTTGAGCAAATCATGAAAAGGTCGAATATGTTCGCCGTCGGTATCGATTCCGGGACGCAAGGGACCAAGTCCCTCGTCGTCGATTTTGGAACCGGGCGGGTCCTCGGCCGCGGTTATAGCCCGCACGCCATGGTCGAAGGCCTCGGGCCGGGAGCGAACGAGCAGGACCCGGCGTCCTGGGTCGGGGCCATGGGAACCGCCCTGGCTGCGGCCCTCAAGGAGGCCCGTATCGACGCAAAAAAGGTGGTCTCGCTCGGCGTTTCCGGCCAGCAGCACGGCTTCGTCCCGCTCGACGGCAAGGGCCGGCCGATCCGGCCGGCCAAGCTCTGGAACGACACCTCGACCATCCCCGAGACCGAGGACCTGATCGCCGCTCTCGGCGGCCGCGAAAAGATGATCGCTCGCCTGGGCATCGGCCTGGCCGTCGGCTTCACGGCCTCGAAGATCCTCTGGCTCAAGAGGCACGAGCCGCGCAACTTCGAGAAGCTCGCGACCGTCCTCCTCCCCCACAACTATCTGAACTTTTATCTTACAGGCCGGGCCCACATGGAGTACGGCGACGCCTCGGGCACGGGGCTCATGGACATCCGCCGGCTCCGCTGGGATGAGGAGGCCGCGAACGCCGTCGACCCGGGCCTCGCCGGGAAACTCCCGCCACTCAGCCACCCGTGCGAGCCCGTGGGCTTCATGAAAAAAAGCCTGGCCGGCCGTTTCGGCCTGGACCGCGTCCTCGTCGCGAGCGGCGGCGGCGACAACATGATGGGCGCGATCGGCAGCGGCAACGTCACCCCGGGGGTCTGCACCTTGAGCCTGGGAACGTCGGGCACGATCTATTCTCATTTCGCCAGGCCTTTCGTCGACCCCGAAGGCGAGATCGCGGCCTTCTGCGACAGCACGGGCGGCTGGCTGCCGCTCCTCTGCACGATGAACGTGACCAACACGACGGAGATCGTCAAGTCGCTTTTCGGCCTCGACAACGCCAAGCTCGAACGGCTGGCCCGCCGGGCCGGGCCGGGCGCGGGAGGGCTCCTTTTCCTTCCCTTCGTCGACGGGGAAAGGGTGCCCGTCCTCCCCTTCTCGAACGCCGTTTTCTTCGGCCTCGATAGGAAGACCTTCGACGCCGCCCACATCGTCCGGTCGGTCATGGAGGGCACGGTCCTCAACCTGGGATACGGCTTCGCCAGGATGAGGGAACTGGGCCTGAAGCCGGCCGAGATACGGGCCACCGGGGGCGGGGCCAGGAGCCGGCTCTGGCTCCAGGTCGTGGCCGATATCTTCGCGACTCCGGTCGTGACGCTCCGGGAAACCGAGGCCGCGGCGTATGGGGCCGCTCTCCAGTCGGTCTGGAATTGGCGCCTGGCGGAGGGTGAGAAGACGGACCTCGCCGAGATCGCCGCGAAATGGGTGGCCAAGGACAAGCTGGCCGCGCGCCCCGATCCCAAGAACGCCGCGCTCTACGCGGACCTCCAGGGCCGCTTCAATTCGCTCTGGAAAGGCCTGACCCCGGAGTTCAAGGCGCGAAGGTCGGGGACGCCGGCCTAATACCGGCCAAGCTCGAAAGCGGTCTCATACATCGCTACCACGTTTTCCGGCGGTGTGTTGGCCTGGACGTTGTGGCAGGGCGCCAGGATGTAGCCGCCGCCGGCGCCGAGGATGCGCAGGTTGTCTTCGACCTCCCGCCGGACCTCTTCGACCGTCCCGAACGGGAGAGTGTGCTGGTTGTCCATGCCGCCGTGGAGGACGATTTTCCCGCCGAATTCGCGCTTGAGCCGCTCTCGCTCCATGCCCGGACAGCGCCACTGGAGAGGGTTGAGCAGGTCGATGCCGAGGTCGATGAGGTCGGGGATGATGCGCCAGCAGCTGCCGTCGTTGTGGTGGAAGGCATAGGCGCCGGCCTCGTGGGCCAGGTCGATCATGCGCTTCATCCCCGGCAGGAGGAATTCGCGGATGTGGCGGACCGAGAGCATCAGGTCGGTCTGGCCGCCCATGTCCTCGGCAATGTAAGAGATCATGACCCGGCCCGGGATCGCCTTGTAGATCCGGGCCGACGTCTCGAAGGCCAGGTCGAAGAGCTTGCCGAGACAGTAGTGGGCGATCTCGGGATTCTCGACGAGGTCGACGAAGGCCTGCTCCTGGCCGCGGAGCTCTTTGTAGATGAGGAAGGGCTCCGAGCCGCCGCCGCGGATGGGGTGTGTTTCGTTCTTCCGGATCTGGGCCGCGATGCCGCCGAAGTCCCACCAGTCGGCGGTGGGCCAGACGTAGTTCTTCTCGATCTCGGCGACCGACCCGAAGCCGGCCAACGGGAAGTGGACGCACTCCCTGTAGGCGCCCGTTCCGTAGTCAATGCTCCTGAACCTGCGGCCGAACTCGTCCGTCATCCGGGCAAGCTTGGGGCCGGCATAGAGCGGCTGGACCCGAATCTCGTAATCGACATGGAGCTTTTCCAGCATCTGCCGCCGGGTGCGGCAGCCGAGGTGGCGCATGATCTTATTGGTGGCTTCGGCGGTTCCCCAATAATCGGTCGGGACCCGGTCGGGCTTCTGCCGAGAGAAGACGGCCTGCCAGCGCTCGCGCGAGGTCCTGGTCTCGTGTCTCAATGCTTGTGCAGGTCCTTGTGCATGATCTTCCGGATCTCGTGGAGCCGGTCGTGGGCCGAAAGGTCGGTCAGCTTCTTGTTCATGAATTCGTCGTTCTCGGCCTGGAGCATCCGGGCGATGTAATCGACGACGCTCGGCGGGAAGACGCCGTCGCGTTCGTAGAGGCCTCTCTTCTGGAGGAGGACTCGGCTCGATTCGACACAGCTTGCCGGCAGGACCGGCAGCCGCCTGAGGAGTTCCATGTCGGAGAAAATGTTGCCCTTGACGTAGAGACTCTCGGCGAGCTCGAGAGGGCCGTAGTCCTTGAAGAGGGACAGGTCGCCCTTGAAAGCCCAGTTGGCGGCCATGACGAGTCCGGCCAGCATCAGGTGGATGATGGCGCTGCCGTCAGGGCTGCGGATCTCCACGGTCTGGCGTCCGCCGCGCTCGTCCTTGAAATCCTCGGTCTCCGCGGGGTTGACCGTCCGGGCCAGGCCGGAGACGTTGCCCCAGCCGAGAGGGACACGGATGAGGGCGCTGCGGTTGAGATCGCTCCAGCAGATGCGGGTCGGCGCCTCCTGGTTCGGGACCAGGCGGAGGTAGGCGGAGGAGACCGTGTTGCCGAAGGCCGTCAGGGAGTCGGCGTATTCGCAGAGGCCCCCGACGAGCTTGCGGGCTTCAGTCGAGAGCTTGCCGTCTTCGCCACGCATGACGTTCTTCCCGGCCCGGGTGAGCTCGAGGTGGAAGTGCAGGCCGCTGCCGGCCACCCCCTCCTCGATCTTGGGGGTGAACGTGGCGATCGCGCCGTGGCGGAAGGCGGTGTTGCGGATGATCCAGCGGCCGAGGACGAGGTCGTCGGCCATCTCTTCGACGGGACGCGGCAGGAACTCGATCTCGAGCTGTTCGGCCAGGCGCCCCTCGATCTCCGCGACGTCGCTCCGCACGCTCTCGACAATGCCGTTTTCGCTGTGGGCATACTTGACGGCTCCGGTCATCCGGGCGATGTGCCGGACCATCTCATGGAGGATGGGACCGCTCTTGATGAAGGGGGCCGAGCCGTGATACCCCCGCTGGAGCTCGGCCGGGAAGGTCCGGTCGGCCGGCGCGGTGAGCAGGAAGAATTCGAGCTCGCCCAGGGCGTTGATCTCGAGGCCGGTCGTCTTGCGGAAAATCGCCGCGGCCCGGGCCAGGATGTTGTCCGGGGCGAAAGCCGCCGGCGTCCCGTCCGCTGTCAGGTAGCGGCAGACGAAGTCCAAGCTGCCCTCGTCGAAGGGGTTGAAGAAGGCCGTCCGGTATTGGGGCACGACGTAGAGGTCGGAAAGGGCCATGTCCACGACGCCCTTGAAGAGAGACGACCCGTCGACGCGCTCCCCTTCGGCCAGGACGGTTTCGAGCTGGCGGCGGTCCGTGACGGGGATGCTGAGTTCCTTGAGCTTGCCGTCGATAGCGATGTAGTGGAACGTGACACGCTCGACCTGTTTTGTTTCGACGACCTTGAGGATATCGGCCCTGGTGAAGCCGGCGGCGGGCTTATCGAGCATGAGGGACAGGGAGTTGGCCAGGGCGTAGGGAAAAATCTTTGTCGCCATCGCGTCTCTCTCCTTAACCGTCGAATTCCCCCGGGAGGGGAAAGATATCCATTTTACGGGAACTGGCCCCCCGAAGCAACCCAAGTCAGCAACCCAAGTCAGTACCGGGTCTACGCAATGCCAGAAAAAACTGGCATTGCGTAGACCCGGTACTGCCTTTTAATAGATCAGATAGGGGTTGCGCAGGTCGGCGAAGGCCTCGAGGCCGGGCCGGATGTTCTCCAGGATGGCCGGGACGCCGGTCCCCGCCTCGAGGGCCGCGCGCACCGAGGCCGTCCCCATGACCTTGTCGAAGTAGTCCGCATGGAACTCGAATTTCCCCGGGTGAGCGTCCCGGACCGTTTTGATGATGTGGAGGGCCGCGGCGAACGGCCGGAAGGCATCACGGTCGGTCACGTGGATCTGACAGCCGCCGCAGAGTTGGCCCTGGAACTTGGAGAAGGACGGGGTGAACCAGGCTTCCCGGAAACGGACCCCGGAGAGGCCCAGGCCGTTGAGCGTCTTGGCCAGCTCGTAGCCGTCGATCCAGGGAGCGCCGAAAAGCTCGAACGGTTTCGTCGTCCCGCGCCCCTCCGACAGGTTCGTACCCTCCAGGGCGACCAGGCCCGGGTAAACGGTCGCCGTGTCGAGCGTGGGCATGTTGGGGGACGGGATGACCCAGGGAAGCCCGGTCTCGTCGAACCACATTTCCCGCTTCCACCCTTCCATGGGGACGACCGTCAGCCTGGCTTTGCGGGCCAGGAACTTGTCGTTGAACAGCCCGGCCAGCTCCCCCATCGTCATGCCGTGCCGCTCGGGGATGGGGAAGAGCCCGATGAAGGAGCTGAACTCGGGGTATTCGAGGACCGGGCCCTCCATGTCAACGCCGTTGACGGGGTTCGGCCTGTCGAGGACGACGAAATCGATCCCGTTCTCGGCCGCGGCCTGCATGGCATAGGCCATGGTCGCGACATAGGTGTAGACGCGCGTCCCGACGTCCTGGATGTCGAAGACCATGACGTCGATCCCCTCGACCATGGCCGCTTCGGGGACCTTCCCCGTCTCCTTGGTGTCGAAAGAACGCATGAACTCGTCGATGTTCTTGAGCATCCTGGGCTCGGGCTTCTTCGACTGCCCGTAGAGGCTGAAGACCGGAAGGTTATATTCCGGAATGCCGTATTTCCGGTCGATATAAAAGGGAACGTATTGTCCCGCCTGGGCGTCCCCACGGACGCCGTGCTCGGGGCCGTAGAGGGCAACCAGCTTGACCGACGGGTTGGCCAGGAAGAGGTCGATCGTCGACCGGAGGAGGCCGTCCGTGCCGGTGGGGTTGGTGACGAGTCCAACTCGTTTTCCCTTGACCAGATCGAGGTGTCTATCGAGGAAAACCTGGACGCCGGGCTTGACGCGGGCCGCGGCAGGCGGGGCGGCGGGACGATCGGCCCTGCCGCAAGCGGCGGCGCCGATCGCAACGGCCAGGACCAAGGCCGCCACAGCCGCCCGGCAGTCCGCGCCTTGCCTTTTCGCGTTGAAGCAAGATCGTCCGTTCATGGCCTCGTGTCCTTTCTCCCCGGGTTGGATCGCCCGTTCAGGATAGCAGGACGGGCGGCGGGGAGTCAACCCCAAGACTCCCCGGCATAAGCGCTGGGGCCGGGCTTCCCAGTCCCGGTCCTGCCGGCTTCGCCGGCACTGCCACCGGCTTGGCAGTGCCGGTGCCGGAGACCGGCAAGGGCGGTGGCAAGACCGGGGCTTATTCGGGGTTAAGCCTGAGCCTCGCTTCTCATCCCCGCCTTGAAAGGTGGGGCTTAACGGCGGCCAACAGGTCAAGCGGGTTGATTCCGTTCGCAAAATCGGGTATAAACGATATCTACCGCAAAGGATTGAGATGTCTAGCAGCAGAAAGGACCGAGCCGGGCACCGTCTTCTTTTCCTGTTCCTGTCGGTCGTCCTCCTCTTCCGCCTCTCCCCCGCCTCCGACATCCCCTATGCCTGGACGGACGTCGATCGCGTCGTGGCCGTCGCCGACCTCCATGGCGATTACGACCGCTTCGTCTTCATCCTCACTCAGCCGGGAGTCGGTATCCTCGACGAGGAGCTCCACTGGGTGGCGGGCAAGACCCATCTCGTCCAGCTCGGTGATGTCATGGACCGGGGCTTCTACGCCAAGAAGATATTCGACCTCCTCATCCGCCTCGAGAAGGAAGCCGCGGCCGTGGGGGGGATGGTCCACGTGCTCATCGGGAACCACGAGGAGATGAACATCACCGGGATCGCCCTCGATTACCCGCGGTACGTCAGGGTCGAGCAGTTCGTCGACTTCCTCCCCGAGTCCTTCCGCAAGGCCAGAGAAGCCGAGTACATCAAAGCCCTCTCTCCGGAGGAGCGAAAAACGGCCGAAGAAGGCGGTCTCGACGTCACCACCGACGATAACCTCGCCTCCTTCTGGCATAAAATCCTCGACAAGGACCCGGAGGCCCGGAAGGCCTACGTCCTCGGGTTCAACGACGCCTACGGCGATTGGCTCCTCCAGAAGAACGTCATCATCAAGATCAACGACGTCATCTTCGTGCACGGCGGGGTGAACGAGGCTTTTTCAAAATGGCCGCTCCGCGAGATCAACACCCTCATGCGCACGGAGCTAGCGCTTTTCCAGGAAAGGATCAGGGACCCCCAGCAAAACCGGCATCTCTTCAAGCCCAAGATCGTCTACAACCCCGATAGCCCCCTCTGGTTCAAAGGCTTAGTCTCCAAGGGCAGCGAATCAGCCCAGGCCGATGTCGACCGGATCCTGGCCAACCTCGGCGCCCGGGCCATGGTCATCGGGCACAACTACTTCAGCTTCCCCGCCAATTCGAGCCCCGTCATCGAAAAGAAACAGGTGGCCCACTTTCAGGACAGGGTCTGGATGATGGACTCCGGGATTTCCGGAAGCTATGGGGGCGTGCCTTCAGCCCTGATCTACAACCAAGGCGAATTCAGGGTCTGGGGAGAGACCGAGGAGGTGGCCGCCCGCACGGCCGTCAAGCTCCCTCCTCCCAAGATTCTCTCGACGAAGGAAATGGAGGTTTTCCTCAGGACGGCGGCCGTCGTCGGCCGAGGGCCCGGCCCAGGCGGACGGACCGACGCCTGGCGGCTTACATTGGAAGCCGGCGGTGAGGTCCGCACGGCCCTCTTCAAGTACATCAGCCGGCGCCGGCCCGACCCGCTGGCCGACAGTTACAAGTACGAGCTGGCGGCCTACGTCCTGGACAAGTACCTCATCCTCGGCTACGTCCCGCCGATCGTGGAGTATCAGTTCGACCAGACGCCGGGAGCCCTTCAAGCCTTCGTCGCGAATTCCATCTCGGAGGCGGACCGGAAGGCGCAGCATCTCGATCCCCGGGACCCGGGAGTTTTCGAAAATTCGATGACCGACCTGAGGGTCTTCGAGAACCTCGTCTACGACGACTGCCAGAACGAAAAAGACACCCTGATCCGCCGTGACGACTGGAAGATCTTCAGGGTCGACTTTTCCGAAGCCTTCGCCCCGAAAAAAGACACCGTCCCCCACTGCGACATCCGCAAGTGCTCGCGACTCCTCTATAAAAAACTCAACGGCTGGGACGACAAGACCGTCGCCGGCCTCATGGCCCCCTACCTCAACGAGGAGGAGATCCGGGCCCTCAACGCGCGCCGGGAGCTCATCTTCCGGTACATCCAGAAGCTGATCGAGGTCGCCGGGGAAACGAACGTCCTGTTCGATTGACGCGGAAAGGAGCGGAGAGATGCCCGACCCTTCACCGGCGGGGACCCTGCCGCAGAGTGAAATCCACTACCATCTCGGCTACCGGTTCCTCAGGCTCTTCGCCGACGTCCGACAGGGGGAGGCCGGCAAGGCGCTGTTGCTGGCCCTGAACGTCTTTCTCCTGCTCCTGGCCTATTACATCCTCAAGCCGCTGCGCGAAGCGCTCCTTCTCGTTAACAAAGACGCCCCCGTGATCAAGAGCTGCCTGAGCGGGGCCCAAGCCGTCCTTTTCATCTTCGTCATCAAGGCCTTCAGCCGCCTGGCCTCCAAGGTCCCCCGGCACCTCCTCATCACCTGGACGACGTCGTTTTTCATTTCCAACCTCGTCATCTTTTATTTCCTCAACCTGGGCGGCATGGCCATCAAGCCCATGGGGATCATGTTCTTCATCTGGATCGGCATCTTCAACTACTTCGTCATCGCCCAGTTCTGGGGCTTCGCCAACGACCTCTATTCCGACGAGATCGGGAAGAGGTCCTTTCCCCTCGTCGCCCTCGGCGCTGCGCTCGGCGGATTCGTCGCGACCCTGCCCGTCATGAGGCGGCTGAGGGACCTCCTGGGCGGCCGCTGGGAATACAAGCTCATGCTCATCGCCGGGGCCATCTTGCTCCTCTGCATCGGCTTGGCCAGGCACATCCATCGCCGGGAGGTCCGGAAAGCCCGGGCCGATCTGGAAAAGGGCCTTGTCGGGGCCGCGGAGAAAGCCAAGGTCCAGGAGCTGCCCCTGAAGGCCGGCGGCGGCTTCCGGCTCATCTTCAAGAGCCGCTATCTCCTCCTCATCGCCCTCATGATCGGCCTCTACAATTTCGTCAACGCCACCGGGGAATTCATCATCACTCAGGTTACGGTCAACCAGTCGCTCGCCAGCCAGACTCCGAAGCCGGCGGCGGCCGTGCCGCAACAGCCGGCCGCAACGCCAAAAACGGATAGTAAGATCATTCACAACGCGTTCATGAATTACCAATTCTTGGGGAACCTGATCGCCTTGGTCCTCCAGCTCTTCCTCGTCTCGCGTATCTTCAAGTGGGTCGGTGTCGGAGGGGCGCTTCTCTTCCTGCCGCTTATCGCCCTGGGAGGATACGCCCTGATCTCTTTCGGGGCGGTGCTCGTCCTCGTCCGCTGGGTCAAAGCTTTCGAGAACGGCACCGACTATTCGCTCCAGAACACGACCAAGGCCGCCTTGTTCCTGGTCACCGAGAGAGAGGAAAAGTACAAGGCCAAGGCGGCCATCGACACGTTCTTCGTCCGGGGCGGCGACACACTCTCGGCCCTGGCCGTCGTCGCCGGGACCCAGCTCCTGGGCCTGCGGATCGAACGGTTCGCACTCCTCAACGTCGTCGTCGTCATCGTCATGATCGTCCTCTGCTTCAGGATCATCAAGTCGTACAAGACGCGGAAGGCGGCCGCCGACGCCGCCGCGGCCGCGGTTTGATTTTCATTGCCGGAGGGACCATGATCCGGTCAGAACATCATTTCGGCGGGGAGATCGCAATGAAGCGCACCGCCGTCCTCGTTTCCCTGGCTTTATTGCTGTCGTTGGGGCCGCAGATCGCCATCGCCCAGTTCACGCCGGAGCAGATCGCCCAAAGGAGCGCCCAAGAGGAATTCCTGCTGACGGCCGACATCGTCCGGTTCGAGCCCATCGGCGAGGGCGTGACCAAGCCGTACAAGCTCTACCTCAAAAAAGGCGACGTCGAGGCCAAGGCGGCCTGGAAGAATCCCAGTGGTGTGCAGCTCGGCTTCCTCGAGGGCTGGCAGTACGAGATCGCGGCCTACCGGCTCGACAAGCTCGTCGGGCTGAACATGGTCCCGCCGGCCGTCGAGCGCGAGTTCCAGGGCAAGAAAGGCGCGCTCGTCCACTGGGCCGAGAACAAGTACAGCCTGCTCAAGATGTTCGAGCAGGGAATCCGCATTCCCGACTCGGCCCTCGACCACACCGAAAAAATGAAGTGGCTGGCCCGGGCTTGGGACAGCCTCATCGCCAACGAGGACCGGACCCAGCAGAACGTCCTCTACACCGAGGATTGGCGGATGATCCTCTTCGACCATTCAAGGTCGTTCCGATCGACCGAGGAATTCACCGAGCGGCTGATGTTCGGCCGGAACGGGATCAAGCGTTCCGATCAGGGCGCGCCATACCTCTTCCGCCGGCTTCCCCGCTGGTTCCTTGAGAAGATCAAGACACTGACATTCGAGAATATCAAGGCGGCCGTCGGGACGACCCTCAAGGACAGAGAGGTCGAGGCGATCCTCGCCCGGAAGGACATCCTCCTCAAGGAGATCGCGCTGATGGTCCGGGAGCAGGGCGAAGCCGCGGTACTCTACTGAGTCCGGCGAGATCGATTCCGCCGGCCGGCCCCTTGAACGGATGGGGATAGGGAGGGACTCATGACAAAGAAAAAAGTTCTTTCCGGCTTGGTTGTGATCATCGTCCCGCTCGCCGGACTTCTTCTGGCCTGCCCCGGCCAGGACGCGCCCGCGGGCAAGGGACCGGCCGATCCCCCGTCCGGGATTTCCGCCCCCCAGTTCCTGCCCGACGAACTCGCCCAGCGCGAAAAATGGGAGGATTTCCTCGGGACCGCGGAGGTCGTCGACAGCAAGCAGATGACGGGACCGGAAGCCGTGACCTCGCCCTGGGTCCTGACCCTCAAGAAAGGGAACGTGACCCATCGGGCCCTCTGGAAAAACGCCCAGGGCCGCATGGGCGGGTTCTGGGAGGGCTGGAACTACGAGATCGCCGCCTACCTTCTCGACAAGCGCCTCGGGTTGGGCTTCGTCCCGCCCACCGTCGAGCGCCGCTTCCGCGAAGAGAAGGGCTCCTGCCAGTACTGGGTCGACGACTGCATGTCGCTCCGGGACAGGGAGCAGAAGAAGATCAAGATGCCCCTGGCGAAGGTTTTCAACTGGAACCGGGCGACCTATCTCCAGAGACTCTGGGACAACCTCATCGCCAACGAAGACCGCCACACGAATCAGATCCTGATCACCCCCGACTGGCGGATGGTCCTCATCGACCACTCCCGCTCGTTCCGGACGTCGGGGCGTTTCACCAAGAACCTCATTTACACGGCGAAGCATCCGGAGGGGCCCAAGCTCATGAGCGAACTGCCGCGGGTCCTTGTCGACAAAGTCAAAGCGCTCGATTTCGCCGCGATCAAGGCGGCCGTCGGCGACACCCTCTCCGACGACGAGATCAACGCCGTCCTCGCCCGCAGGGACCTCATCCTGGCGGAGATCGCCAAGCTCATCAAGGCCACCGGGGAGGACAAAGTCTTCTACTGATCAGATATTCTTCGAAACGGTCAGGATGTTCTCGCCGCCGTCACGCCTGTAGCTCAGGCCGTCCATCATCGTCCGGAAAAAAAATACGCCGAGGCCGCCCCGCTTGCCGCTGCGGAGCCTGGCCAGCACGTCGGGATTGGGTTTCTTGACCGGATCGAAGGGGACGCCCCGGTCCCGGACCTCCATGAACAGGGTCCCGTCGTCCCGCCAGATCCGGATGGCGAGGTCGCCGGCCCGGCCCTCGGGGTAGGCATAGAGGGCGATGTTGACGCAGATCTCGTGGAGCGCGAGCTCGATCTTGAGCTCGTCCTCCTCCTTGAGGCCCAGGCCGCCGAGGTAATCGCGGAGGAAGCCCCGGACGCGGTCGACCTCTTTGAGGGAGGCCAGGACGACGATCTCTCTCGCATCGATTTCCGTCAACGGACTCTCCTGGCTCCGACCATCACGGATTCCGCTTGACGACGACGAGGGTCATGTCGTCGCCGGCGTCGGCGCAGCCGCTGAAAGCGAAGACATCTTCGAATATCTTCTCCAGGATCACCCGGGCCGGGAGGGACCCGGAGCCCTTGAGGAGGTCGATCAGGCGCTCATGGCCGAATTCCTCTTTCTTGTCCTTCCGGCTCTCGACGATGCCGTCGGTGTAGAGACAGAGGATGTCGCCGGGTCCGAGAGATAAGGTTTTCTCCTCGTAGGTCTGGCCCGGGAACATCCCCAGGCAGAGGCCCGTGCTCTCGAGGACGCCCGGCGGCCCGTTCGGCCCGACGAGGACGGGCGGGTTGTGGCCGGCGTTGACGTAGGCCAGCTCATCCTTGCGCCGATCGACGACGGCCAGGAAGAAGGAAATGAAGCAGTGGCTGTCCGAGCTGGTGTAGACGAAATCGTTGAGGCCGGCGGTGAGGTCGCTCAGGTTGTAGGTCGTGGGGAACTTCTCGTGGAGGGCCCCCCGGAGCGAGGCCATGAGCAGGGCGGCGCTGACGCCCACGCCGGCGACGTCGGCGATGACGACGCCCAGCCGGTCCTTGTCGATGGGGATGAAATCGTAGTAGTCCCCTCCGACGTGATAGCAGGCCCGGGTGCCGCCGCTGATGTCGTAGGGCGCGAAGGCGGGTTCCTCCCGCGGCAGGAAATTCTTCTGGATCTGGACCGCCAGGGCCAGCTCCCGCTCCATCTGGATCATTTTCAGGGATTCTTCGTAGAGCCGGGCGTTCTCGATCTTGACCGCAGCCAGGTTGGCGAGAAGGGTCAGGAGCCGCAGGTCGTCCTCTGTAAACTGCTCGAGGAGGGAGGCCCGGTCGCAGTAGATGAGTCCGATGATGTCAAGGTTGTTCCAAAGCGGCACGCACATGGCCGAGTGGATCTGGGCCTGGATGACGCTGGCCTGGGCCCGCAGCTGCT
>Ga0315286_10001048_pt1 | contig 24622 bp, 19 predicted proteins | sample YL17G10_0_MG_FD_205038 | JGI IMG/M metagenome (GOLD analysis project Ga0315286, IMG submission 205038) | Sediment microbial communities from Yellowstone Lake, YNP, Wyoming, USA - YL17G10_0 | ecosystem: Environmental > Aquatic > Freshwater > Lake > Sediment | place: USA: Wyoming | collected...
GATCTCGCGAATCGTGGGAGGCATGTCGTGCTCATGCTGGAAGCTCCGGATGTAGGACAGGATCTCTCGCGCTCGGTCGTTCAACATGACTCGCGCCCCCGATTGGCCTCGCCCACCACGGACGTCGACTGCCAGCAGGCTAGTGCACAGGCGTGCAGCGTGTCAAGGGGTGGTTTCGTGCTGTAACGGCGAGGGTTTTCACCGGTCCACACCTCGTGCACGGCGGCGACGCCGCGTGACACATGGTGACAGCGGCACGAACCGCAAGCTGCGCGGGGCCCAGGGTGTCCATGCGCGGACGCCGCGTGGTACTCCGTGGACGGTCTCGGGCGAAGGACGCCGTCGCGCCCGGTGCCGCGTCAGCAATCGCCCTTGCGGTAATCACGACTTGCGCGTTTTCGCCGTTCGCGTCGCGCGTTGGTCTGCGTCTTGCGATGGGTCGTGGTCGAGGTCGCAAGACCTCTGCACGAGAGGCAAGGAGCGGGGACCGGACCCGTGGAGGTTGGCCGCAATCGGGGGCCGGTCGGCTGAAGCGATCCGCCCCGCCACCTTGTCGATCGGGCAGGACGTTCTGGCCCGGCCCCACCTGACCGTGGAGCCGGGCTCCGTCCTCTTCGATTGGCACTGTCACGCCGACTCCGGCGCACCGCGCTCCCGCAGGCCTGCAGCGCGGTTGGCCGATGCGCGGCATCCGGCCCGTCGACCGTCGCGATGGCCCGTCGCGCCTGCCGTTTCGCGCAGTGACCGGAGCGCGAAGATCCTGCACTTGACCTCATTCGACGCAAGCGCCGAGACTCCGCGGCACGCATCATGGTTCTCCGCCGTGTCCCAGTCCCTGGAGTTCCCTCCATGAGCCGCCGCCGCCTGTTCCTCGCCTGCCTGTTGATCCTCGCGCTATCGGTCCTGCCATCAGCCCGCCCCGCGCGAAGTGCGGCGCCCGCGGACACGGCGAGTGTCGAGATCGAGGGCTTGACCGTCTTTGGAACGCGTTCGCTCACGACGCGTGGTGGCAGCAGCGCCATCCACGCAGCGCTCGATTCGTTGTCAATCCCTGCGGCCGGCAGCCTGGAGCACGCGCTGCGCAGCCTGCCCGCGCTCCACGTGCGCACGAACAGCCGCGGCGAGGCCGAGCTCTCGGTGCGGGGCTCCGAATCGCGGCAGGTGGCGGTGCTCCTCGATGGCGTGCCGCTCACGCTGAGTTGGGACGGCCGCACCGACGTGTCCATCATCCCGGTGGGTGTGCTCCAGCAGGTGACCCTGGTGCGGGGGCTCTCCACGCTCCTGTCCGGACCGAACGTGCTCGGCGGCGTGATCGAGTTCGAGAGCGGCGCGGCCGGCGAGCCGTCCGGTCCGGCTTCGTTCCGCGTCCGCACCGGCGCCGACCAGGTCGGGGCATTCGGCGCCTCGGGCGCCATCACCGCCCCCAGAACGATGCCGGGTGGGGTGCTCACCATGCGCGCCGGGATTGGCCACCGTGACGCCCCGGGTGTCCCGCTTGCCCGGGGGATCGTCGAACCGATTCCTGGAAAGGATCTCCGGATCAACACGGACCTCACCGAGACCGATGGTTTCGCCTCGGTCCGCCTCGATCGTGGTGATGAGGGCTGGGTGTCACTGGCCGGATCGGCGTTCCGCGCCGCGCGCGGCATCGCCGCGGAACTGGGCGTGAGCGAGCCGCGCTTCTGGCGCTATCCCTACGTTGCCCGCTCGCTCACCGTGCTCTCGGGCGGGAGCGGCGTGCGCCGCGCGCCCTGGGGTGGCGAATCGAGCCTGCGGGCGAGCTTCGGTCTCGACGTCGGCCGCACGGAGATCGATGTGTTCGATTCGAGAACCTACGAGCAGCTCGGCAGCGAGGAGGACGGCGATCAGCGCACGCTCTCGATGCGCATCATGGGAACGCAGACGTTCGGCGGCCGGGCCGATTTCCGGCTCGGGGTCACGAGCGGCGACCTGACCTACGACGAGCACCTCCGGCCGGGCGGCACGAGCCGCTACCGGCACCGGCTGTGGAGCGTTGCCGGGGAGGCCATGGTCCGGCTGCCCTTCGCGGCCGGCGGCATGCTGGACGAGATCGACCTGAGCCTGGGCGGGGCGTTCGACCGTTCCACCAACCCGCTCGCGGGCGGCAAGAACGCCCTCGGTCCGCGCAACGAGTGGGGCGGGCGCGTCGGCGTGGGCACCCTGTTCGCGGACGGGGCCGTGACGGTGCACGCGAGCGCGAGCCGGCGGGCGCGGTTCCCGTCGCTGCGTGAACTCTACTCGGGGGCGCTCGGTCGATTCGACCCCAATCCCGACCTCGTGCCCGAGAAGCTCGTCGCGATCGAGGCCGGCGTCACGCTGCGCGGTCCATCGGGAACGCTCCAACTCGTCGGCTATCGTCAGCGCCTGAGCGACGCCGTCGTGCGCATCAAGGTCGGGAAGCTATACCGCCGCGTGAATCAGGAGGGCCTGCGGAGCACCGGGGTGGAGCTGCTGGGCTCGCGCATCGTCGGACGGCTCACGATTGGAGGGAGTCTGGTCGCCCAGTCGGTGGACCTGCTCGATCCGAGCGCCGCGCTCGAGCATCCCGAGAACCTGCCCGAGGTAAGTGGCGGCCTGCGCGCGGAGCTGTCGCTCCCGTACCGGCTGGCGCTGGGCGCAGGCGCGCGCTACACCGGCGAGCAGTTCGCGATCGCCCCCGACAGCGGGGACCTGGCCACGCTCCCAGCCCGCGCGCGGGTGGATCTGGATCTCGGCCGCTCGTGGTGCTTCGAATCGAACCGGGTCTCGACGCTTGAGGCGCGCATCGCCGCGGATAACCTGACCGACGAGGCGATCTGCGACGCCTTCGGCCTCCCCGAACCAGGCCGCATGATCCGTCTTGAGCTGAGGCTGCAGTAGCGGCGCGTCGCGTCGGCGACCCGATCGAAGAACGGAGCAGCGCAAGCCGCCGCGAGTCTGAGAAGCGACGCCGCTCCCGCCCGTCACGTGCCGCCGCCCTCCAAACGCAGCCCGGCGGACAGCCATGGGTCCCGCCCCTGGCCTCGTGGACTGCTCTCGCCGGCCGCCCGGCTACTCGAACGGGTCTGTCGGGTCGAGCGTGACCCGTGGCGCCGGGGCGGCTCAGACGGTACAGGTGTGGACAGCGAGTCAGATGGGGGGGGCGCGAGCTCCGCCGACGCGCCGGAGCAGGGCGCGGTCTGGCCGTACCCCCAACGTGGGGGTTCGTGTCGTGATCATGGTCCGCCTGCTCGCCTTCCGCCCGGACCTTCCGGACTCGAAGGCACGAGATGCCGTGGCGCTGCCGAACGCCGCGCTCCTGGCGATGCACGCGAGGGTCTCGGCTGCTCTCGGCGGCACACCACCCGTGGAGAGCGAGAGCGCACAGGGCGCCGGCGCGGCTGCGGGGAAGTGAAGCCAAGAGACTGGAACTGAACCGGTAGCGTGCCCCAACGGGGTGGGGCCGCCACCCCCGAGGGGGCTGCCCGCGCCTGCGTCGAGAAGGCCCTCGGCCGGCCTGGGGCTGGGGGCGTAGAAAGGCTATTGCCGCGCGCCCGCCGTGGGCGCATGATTGGGGCGAGTCTGAACCGGATGGTGCACGGGCCGCCCCTGCGCTTTCCTGTGTCGCGGAGACGGCCCATTTCGTTCAGGTCCCTCATAGTGAGGGAGGGCCTCATGGTGTCACGCTCCTGCTTTGTCCCCGCCTGCCTGCTGCTCGCCGCCACTCTGCTGCTGCCCGCAGCGCTGGCCCCTCCGGCCGAAGCCGGCAAGTACGCCGTCATTGTTGCCGGTTACGGTGGTCAGGCCCCGCACGTGAACACGATGAGCTGGATGTACAAGACGCTCCGCAACAAGTACGGGTACGCGAAGAGCGACATCTTCGTGCTCTGGGCGAACGGGCAGTACCTGGACCTCGACGGCGTCGCCGGGTCCGAGACCTGGGGTCCCGCCACGCGGGCGAAGATGTTCGCGGTCTTCGATACGCTCGATTTCAGCCGCGACGTGGGCCCGGACGACATCGTCTTCGTCTACTTCGACGACCATGGCGCCCAGGCTCCGACCACGAAAGAATCCCAACTGTGTCTGTACTGGGACTACGAGAAGTTCGAGGCCTCCGAAGCGGACAGCGTCTTCATGAACATCGCGGACGGGGATCTGGTGGACGACAACTGGCCGAAGCTGCTGACGCTCTTCGACCAGTGCTACAGCGGCGGCTTCGTGGACGCGCAGTTCCTCATGAAGCGAGCCGCGTCCAGCGCTGCCGGCGCCGCTCAGGCTTCGCACTTCATCACGGGCGCGCGCCCCAACGCGCAGTGGCCGTCCATCAACTACAGTGCCTTCACCTACCACTGGCTCTGCGCTATGAGCGGCGCCGACCCGGAGGGAAACGCGGTGAACGCCGATGCCGACGGCGACGGCAACGTGACCTTCCGCGAAGCGTTCACCTACGCGAAGAACAACGACGAGTACGCCAAGAGCGGTGCCGAGACGCCCCAGTACTGGGACTGGAAGGGCTTCGGCAGGGCGATGCTGCTGGACGGGACCCGGCTCCCGATGGTGGTCGCCGTGTTCCGGCGCGGCTGGCCGTCTCACGCGGGCTGCGGCGGCGCAGCCACCTGGGGTGACGGGGGGACGGGCTCCGACTGCGGCAGCGGCATCGTGTTCGGCGCGGGCGGCGGCGCGCCGGCCGGGGCGGCGTCGGCCGGCGCCACCAGCGGCACGCGCCAGCTTTACGCCCGCGTGCGCAACACCGGCACGCTGCCGCTGACGAGTGGCCTCGTCCGCTTCTACTATGGGCCGCCCTCGACCATCGCGTCGTCTTCCGACGCGACCCTCACCTATGTCGGCAGCGTCAGTTGCAGCGGGCTCATGCCCGGGGACACGGCTCTTGTCGGCCCCGTGATCATGACCGACCCCGGCCCCAATCCCTTCGGCCAGCCCTACTGGAAGGTCTTCGCGGTGCTGGAATCACCCCAGCTTCCGCCCGAGTCGGGTTGGGTGGAGGACGACGATCTCGACGCCGTCGAGAACTACCACCGCGGAACTTCCGTCACGGGGGAGCCGGTCGAGCTGATGTACCGGGTCAGCAATCCCCTGCCGACGGCCCAGCGGGTCGTGCTCCGGCTGGCGCGCAACTCGCTGCCCACGGGCTGGCAGGTGCAGTCGGTCCCCACCCTGGGCGACACGTTGACGGTCGGCCCACTGGCGAACCTCACTGCGATGCTGCGGATCATCCCCGACGGGAGCCACGGGCCGACGGGTGTGGTGACCGTCGAGGAGCGGCTCCACAACTGGTTCGCGGGCTGCTGGGAGCACTGCCAGGGGATGGAGGATTCCGCCTTCGTTTCCGAGGGTGGCTTCCTCAGGACCACGGGAGGCATCAGCTTCGAGGTGACCGCTCCTTTCACGTCCGGCGTGCCCGACGAGTCGCCCGAGCTGCGGGTGTCGCTCGCCTATCCCAATCCGTCCGCAGGCGGCGCGACGCTGTCCTACTCCATGCCCTTCCGTTCGGTCGTCCGGGTGGCGGTCCACGACGTCGCCGGGCGCAGCCTGCTGCAAAGGGATCTCGGTGAGCAGGGTCCTGGTACGTGCGCCTTTACGTGGGACGGCAGGGATGCCCGCGGCAGCCTGGCGCCCGCGGGAGTCTACCTGCTGAGGCTGCAGATCAACGGGCGCACGGAGGACCGGAGAATCGTGCTGGCGAGGTGAACTTGAACGGCCCGCGGGTCGGGGCCCGGAGATTCTTCGTGGCGGTCACCCCCAGGGGGCGGCCGCCACGGCCTTCTCTGGAACGGAAGGCAACGGAGAAGGCCCGGGGCTCCGACGACGCGTCACGCCGGTTCCCGCGGAGCGTGCCGGCCCTGTCGCCGCGGCGCTTCCACCGCGGGCAGCTCGGAGCGGAATGCCTCGACGGACGCACGCGCGGGGTTGAGGTGCGCCAGCGGGAGGGGGCCACGTGCAAGTCAACATGACCGTGGACTCCTCCCAGCTTCAGGCCTGGGAGCTCTTGGCCGAGAAGAAGCTCGCCTGCGCCGCAGTCAACGCCCTCAACGCCACGGCCAGGCGGATCCAACATGGGGAGTTCGAGCACATCCGCCGCACGTTCGGGGTTCGCACCAACCTCCTGATCGTGCAGAAGGCCGCGGCGACGATCAGCAGAACGCCTTCGCGAGCGTGCAGCGCTGGCAGCCCTGGGTCGAGATCCACGTTTGGCAAGGCAAGCGCCTCCTGCCGCCCTACTTCGAGGAGGGCAGCGAGCGTCGGCCCTTCATGCCCGGCGCCAAGCACGCCGCCGTGCCGCTCACAGGCGAGGCTGCGCGCCGCAGGACAGGAGCCCGTGGTCCCGCCCGTTACGAGCGGGAACTGCTGGAAGATGCGAAGTGCGGTGCCGGGAGGCGCAGCGCGGTAGCCGGGCGGGACGGTCTCGGCTACCCTGCGGCGACTGCCATGAGCACCGCGCCCGCCTCGATCCGCCCGCTGGCCCGCCTGCGCACTTACGCCTCGTTCGTGCGCTTCGAGCACACGCTCTTCACCCTGCCGCTCATCCTGGCCGGGATCTTCAGCGCGCCGCGGCCCGCGATGGGCGCCGGGCGCTGGCTGCTGATCGCGCTCGCGGCGGCCGCCGCGCGCACCACCGCGATATCGCTCAACCGGCTCATCGACCAGCGGCTGGACGCGCTCAATCCGCGCACCCGGGCGCGCGAGTTGCCGAGCGGGAAGATGAAGCCAGCCGAGGCCTGGAGCCTGCTCGCCGGGGCGCTGGTGGCGTGCCTCGCAGCCTGCTGGGCGCTCGATCCGGCGGGGCTCTTCTATCTGAAGGTGGCCGCCATCCCGATCGTGATCTTCGCCCTCTATCCCTACGCGAAGCGCTTCACGCCCTTCTGCCACCTCGGCGTCGGCCTGGGGATCGGCCTGGCGCCGGTCGCCGGCTACGCCGCGGCCCACCCCGGCCTCGCCCACCCATGGGTCGCGCTCTGGCTCGGCGCCTTCACGTTCTTCTGGGGGAGCGGCTTCGACATCATCTACTCGACGCTCGACGAGGGGTCGGACCGCGCGAACGGCGTGCGGTCCATGGTGGTGTGGCTCGGCCGGGCGCGTGCACTCGAGGTGTCGGCCTGGCTGCACCGCGCGGCGCAGTTGTGCCTGATCCCGATGGTGGCGCAGGTGCTGCTCGCGGCCGGGCAGCCCCTGCCGTCCCCCGCGGCGGTCGTGGCGTTCTTTGTCTGGTTCGGCGCCGGGGTGCTGCTCTACCTCGAGCAGAAGTGGGCCGAGGACGTGAACCTCGCCTTCTTCAAGGTGAACGTCTGGGTGGGTGCGGCGGTGCTCGCCCTGGTGCTCTTGACCCGCGCGGCGGGCGGAGGCTTCTGAGATGGCGCGTTACCTGATTGGCATGACCGGCGCCTCGGGCAGCATCTACGGCGTGGACTTCCTCCGGCGCTGCCCTGGCGAGAAGTACCTTGTGCTCTCCGACTGGGCGCGCCAGGTGCTGCACTCGGAGACCGGGCTCACACCCTCCGACCTCGAGCCGCACGTGAAGAAGGTGTTCGCCGACACGGACCTCGCCGCGCCGTTCTCCTCGGGCAGCAATCGCCACGACGCCTACGTCATTTTGCCCTGCACGGTCTCGACGCTCGCCAAGATCGCCGTGGGGATCGCCGACTCGCTCATCACGCGCGCCGCCGCGGTGGCGCTCAAGGAGCGCATGCGCATGATCGTCTGCGTGCGCGAGACGCCGCTCTCGACGATCGCGCTCGAGAACATGCACCGGCTCTCTCGCGAGGGCGTCATCGTGATGCCCGTCTCGCCGCCTTGGTACGGAAAGCCGCAGAAGCTGGACGACCTGGTGACCGGCTTCACCGGCAAGCTCCTCGCGCTGCTCGGTGAGTCGGCCGGCCCGGCCTGGCGCGAAGAGGAGTTGGAGTGAGCCTGGCCCGGTCGCGATCGCGCGTCCGCCGCGCGGGGATCCGCCCGTGAGCGGTTTCCGGACGCTGGGCGGCTTCCTCGCCGACCTCGAGCGCCGCGGCGACCTGAAGCGCGTCGCGCGCGAGGTGGACTGGAACTGCGAGGTCACCGAGATCGCCTGTCGCGAGGCGAAGGCCGAGGGCCCGGCACTCCTGTTCGAGAACGTTCACGGGGCGCGCTTCCCGTTGGCCGTGAACGTGCTCGCCGCGACGCGCCGCATCGAGTGGGCGCTGGGCCGCACGCCGGCGGCGGTCGGCGCGGAGTTGGAGGAGATCCTCCACGCCCTGCCGCCGCGGCGGCTCGCCGACCTGTGGCGCCTGCGGGGCAGTGCGGCGCGCGTGCTCGCCATGTGTCCGAGGATGCTCGCGCTCGGCCCGGCGCAGGCGCACGCGCTCGGCCCCGACCTCTCGGCGCTGCCGATCCTCCAGCTCTGGCCGAAGGACGGTGGGCGCTTCCTGACCTTCCCGCTGGTGCTCACCGAGCATCCGGAGACGAAGGTGCGCAACCTGGGCGTCTACCGCATGCACGTCTTCGACGGGCAGACCACGGGCATGCACTGGCAGATCGGCAAGGGCGGCGGCTTCCACTACCACGCGGCCGGCAAGCGCGGCCAGGGGCTGGAGGTCGCGGTGGCGGTCGGCGCCGACCCCGCGACACTGCTGGCCAGCGTCGCGCCGCTGCCCGAGGGCGTGGACGAGTTGGCCTTTGCGGGCTTCCTGCGCGGCAGCCCCACGCGGATGGCGCCCGCGACGAAGCTGCGCATGGCCGTGCCAGCGGACGCCGAGTTCGTGATCGAGGGCGTCGTCCCGGCGGACGAGCGCCGCATCGAGGGGCCCTTCGGCGACCACTTCGGGCACTACTCGCACGCCGCCGACTTCCCCGTCTTCCACGTGCGGAACGTCACCCACGGGGCGCGGCCGGTCTTCCAGGCGAGCGTCGTGGGCAAGCCTCCCCAGGAGGACAAGTTCATGGGCGAGGCGGTGCAGGAGATGTTCACCGGCGCGCTCGAGGTCATTCATCCCGAGATCCGCGACCTGTGGGCGTACTTCGAGGCCGGCTTCCACAACCTGCTGGTGGTCGCGGTGGAGAACCGCTTCGCGAAGGAGGCGAAGAAGACCGCGCTCGCGCTGATGGGGACCGGGCAACTCTCGCTCACCAAGGTCATCGTGCTGGTGGACGCGGGCGTGGACCCGCGCGACCGTGCCGCCGTGTTCGGGGCGATCGCGCGCGAGTTCGATCCGGCCGAGGACCTGATCCTCGTGCCCGGCGTGCCACTCGACACGCTCGACTTCACCTCCACCACCATGAATCTCGGCAGCAAGCTGGTGCTCGACGCGCAGGCGCAGCCGGGACGGGCGCCCGTCGCGCCTCTGGCGGACGTCGCGGACCCGCGCGCCTTCGACGGGCGCGTGGCGGCGTGGCGGCTGGCGTGGGGCGGGCTGCTGGTGGCGCAGTTGAAGGACGGCGCCGATGGGCACGCGGTGATCGAGGCTCTGGTGCGTCGCCCGGAGTACTCCGCCGTTAAGCTGGTCGCGGCCGTGAGCGCGGACGTCCCGCTCGACGACGACGAGCTGCTGCTGTGGGGGATCTTCACCAGGTTCGACTGCGCCCGCGACATCGTTCCCGCGCGGACGGAGTCGCGCGGCGCCTGGCTCACCTGCCGCGGCCCGCTGGGGATCGACGCGACCTGGAAGCCCGGCTATCCCGAGCCGGTGACGAACACGCCGGAGTTGGTGGCGAAGGTGGACGGGTGGTGGGGGAAGGAGACGGTGGGCTGAGGTGCCGTCCGCAGGGCCGGAGGCGGGGCCTCGGGGACGCGGCGACGAAGCGGACCGACGGCCCGGATGATGAACATCGTCGCCGGGCATGAAGCAAGCCGCGCTCCGGCAGCCCAACGCAGCGAGTTCATGACCGGCTGAGCCCGGGCCTGATGCGGTCGGGCGGCCACCCCGGCGTGCGGGGATGGCCGCCCGAGGAAGGTCAGGGCGACCTCGTGAGCCCGCGGGTCACTTCAGCAGCACGAGGCGCTCCGTCCTCGCGAACGAGCCGGACTCGATCCTCAGGAAGTACGTGCCGGGCGGCAGCGGACTACCGTTGGCCTGGCGCGTCCACACGAGCCGGTGCACCCCGCTGGGGCGTGACCCGTTCACCAGGGTTACGATCCTCTGCCCGGTCACTGCGAGAACCTCGACCTTCACCCTGTGCTCCGTGGCCAGGCCGCTCGCGGCCGCGGGGACGTGATACTCGATCGCCACCCAGCCGGCGGAAGGATTGGGACGCGGCGGCAGCAGGGCGAAGGCGCGCGGAAGTTGGCCGCCCGGCGGAACGTCGGAGGGCGACAGAACGGTGATCGGCACGCCGGCTGACTCGTTGTTCGACTCGGTCTCCTCGACCTCGTCGTTCGTGGGGTCCAGCCTGACCCCCACGAAGTACGGCCCTGGGATCGTGGACTCGGGGATGCCGACCCGCGTCGTGGTCACGGTGGACGCGGCGGGTAGAATGTCCCCCTCGAAGTCGCCCACGCCGAGGCTGCCGTCAAGGGGATCGACGACGGGGTCGTCCGACAGCACGACGTCCACGCTGACCCCACCGGCCTGCGTCGTGTACCCTCCTTGGTTCACGGTCCCCAGCTGCACGTCCAGGCTGTCCCCGGCATGCACGATGCCCGGCAGGGCGGACAGACCATCCACCGCGAGGTCCGGCAGGTCGTAGCCGGTCGTCTTCGAGAGGCGGAAGGCGTACTTGTAGCCAGGATAGCCCGTTCCCAGCTCGGGCCCGGGGGCATCCGTCACCCCCAAGTAGTACGTCCCGGAGGCCGGCAGGATGACGAAGAGCCGCGGGTCGTACTCATCCAGGTCGTCCAGCAGCCGCAGGGTGTCGCCCGAAGCGCTGCGCAGCACGAACATCGGGTCGATGGTCTGGCCCTCCGGTGGCAGGAACGCCTCGTCCCCATCCACGTCGATGGTGAGCATGTCGCCGTACTGGCCGTTGAAGGCGTAGTAGTCCACGTCCCCCGGCACGGAGATCTCACCCGTCGCCGAACTACCGACCGGATACGGAGTGGCCGAGCCCAGCCCGTTGTTGGGTTCGACCTCGGGAAGCGAGAGATCCAAGTACACGTCGAAGAAGCTCGTCGTGCCGTCCTCGCCGTTGACGACGAGGCGCGCCTGGGGCAGCCCGGTGGTCGGAGTCGTCGTGAGCCGGCTGTCGAGCCCGATCTCCGTGATGTGGCCCTCGGAGGCCGCGAGGCTGTCGGGGTCCGGGCCGAGGAGCATGACCCGGGGATCGAGGGCCGAGCCCTTGCGCCATGCGGAGACGTCCGCATAGAGCGTGTGCCCCAGGGGCAGCTCGAACTGGTACACGTCCCCGTAGTAGGGCAGGTCCACGGCCCCGGCCACCGTCGCCCCCGCAGGCGTCAGAGTCAGCTGGTGCGGCGCGATCGGCAACTGGAACATCCCGACGTTGTTGCCTTCGTTGGACTCCATCTCCATGTCCGCCCAGTCGGTCGCGACCGCGATCGTCAGTGCCGTGTCGAGCGGCGCATCCGCCGGGATCGTCACCGGGAAGGGGCCGACGTGCTGGATCTCCCCCGGCATCAGGACGTGGAGCGTGTGCGCGACGTGCACATCGGTGGGGCTGAGTTGGGTGACGGGAGCCATCACGGAACCGTCCCAGACGAAGACGTAGTTCAGGATGCCGCTGACCGTGGTTGGGGTCGAACCGACATTCTGCACGTCGAACTGAATTTGCACGTCGCTGCCCGGCGCGGCGCTGCTGGAGAGTGCCTGCGGAGCGAGCACGACGAGATCGGACTGGCCCACGGCCGTGCCCGGCACGACGCCGGCCGCCAGGACACCCAACAGGAGAGCAAACGGGACCACGAGCAGGGCGCCGCGGACTCTCCCCCGCCCGCTTCCACTCCGTGCCATCGTAACCTGGAAACTCATCGTGTGCCTCCTCCGCGTGGCCGCCGTCGTTCACCCGCGCGGTGGCCTCCGCTCGTCAGTTGGCGTGCCTTTACGCCGGCCGGTACCCTTCCAGACGTTCCGGCTTGCGCTCCGCGATCTCGGAGGCAAGCCACATCCCGACCTCCAACTGGAACCTGAGCCAGTCACATCCGCGCCCATACGGCTGGTAGATATCGTGGTTGTGCTGCACGTTGTTGGCGGGGCAGTTGCCCGCACAGATTGAGCGCGCCCAGCAGTTGGTGCACTCCCGCGCCTCGAAGACGACGCTACGCATCTGATGCCGGAAGCGTTCGAGACGCCCCAGGTCGATCCCCGTGTCCACGTGCCCCAGGAGGTACTCCGGCATGCCGATGAAGCCTATGCACGGGTAGAGGCCCCCCTCCTCGGAAACGGTGATGAAGTGGTTGCCGGCGCCGCACGGGGACGGGCGCCGGGACTCGTGGAGGACCCGGGTGACCAGGTTGCTGAGCCCCACGTCGATCGCCTCGTCCCGATAGAGGGTGTGCTTCAGGTAGAACCTCGCAAACCTCAGGTATTGCTGCTGCATCCGCCGCGTGTCGTGCTCCGTGTAGCGGATCCCGCCCGAGGGCACGAATGCCTCGGCGGACTCCGAAGCGAACTCGACGCTGGTGTCGCGGAAGCCCAGCCGGTACAGCCCCTTGATGGCCGCGACCATGTCGAGGTCGGGCGGGGCCAGCGTGGCGCGGGCCGAGACGTTGAGGTTCCCCGCTGCCAGGGCGGGCCCGACGTTGTGGCGGATCGTTTCCCAGGTCCCACTCCCGTCGGGGTAGGGACGGTTCCGGTCGTGGATCACCTTCCGGCCGTCAATGCTGACCCCGAGGGAGACATCAAGTTGGCTGAAGTACTCGACCATCTCCCGGGTCAGCAGGGTGCCATTGGTCGTCACCTTGAAGGAGAAGGTCCGGTCGCACTTCTTCTCCTTCTCCAGCCCCCGGCAGTAGTCCATGGTCGCCCGCAGGACCTCGAAGTTGAGCAGCGGCTCCCCCCCGTAGAAGTCCACGAGCAGGGCGTCCTGCGGCGACGAGTGGCGCACCATGAAGTCCACGGCCTTGAGCGCCGTGGGAATCTCCATGCGCCCCTGTCTCGTGGCCCGTCCGTAGGCGCCGCCCTGGTTCCAACAGTAGACGCAACGCAGGTTGCAGCCGGACGCGACGTTCAGCGTGAGATTCACGATCCGGGGCTCGACCGGGACCGGTGAGGGCCTGTCAGGCGGCTTCACCCCCACGGGCGCGAGCAGGCCCGACTCGGTCTGCCGCGCGATCTCGGCGAATGCGCCGCGGACCGCGGCCGCCGGGTGGCGGTCCGCGAGCAACGCCGCGATCTCGTCCCCGGACCGCGCCGGCCAGTACTCGAGGACATCGCGAGCGACCGGGTCCAGGCGGAAGAAGCGCCCGCTCACAGGGTCGAAGGCCTGGAGCCTGCCCTCGACCTCGAAGACGTGAGGCCGGGTCGCGGCGCCGTTACCCGCGCTCCCATCCGTCACGGCCGACCCGCCCCGCGTCCCGGGGCCGGGCCGCGGCTTCGTGGCCGTCTCGATCAAGGGCAGCTCTCCTGACATGCTTCCCTCAGCCTCGCGCGTCGTCTCCCTCATCCACTACTTCGGGTGGCGCCTGCGGTATTCACGGCGCTGGACGCTGCTCGTGCAATTGCCGATCCGCAGGTCGCTCGTGCAGGCCTCAAAGGCCTTGCTGGTCGCGCACGACTCGCCATGAACAGGGGTCGTGCAGTTGTTCAGCTTCTTGATCTGTTCTCGGTTGACGCACGACGTGATCTGGGCGTCGCTCTTGCACTGGCCGATCCGGTCCGGAAGCGTGCAGGCGTCAACCTGCTTCGTGGTCCGGCATTTCTGGATCTGCACTGAGTAGTTGCAGTTGTCCAGCTTGGCGCCGCTGGTGCACTTGTTCCACTGGGACTGCGAGGTGCACTTGTCGAACTGCGCCTGGCTGATGCACTTGTTGAACTGCGAATCCGTGGCGCACTTGGAGATCTGATAAGAAGTGGGGCACTGGTTGATCTTGTTCGCGCTCTTGCAGTCAGCCTTCTTCTTCACGTCGTTGCAGAGGTCGTACTGCTTCACGGTGCTGCACTTCGCAATGTGCTCAGGGCTCTCGCAGTTGTCCACCTGCCGGGCCGACGTGCAGGTGTTGCGGTCCGCGGGGGTTGTGCACCGTTCCATGAGCTTGGACGTCGAGGTGCAATGGTCCCACTGCGCCTGGTTGGCGCAGCGGTTGTACTGACTGACGGTTGCGCACTGGGCGACGTTGTTGGCGCTCACGCAGTGGTCGATCTGCGCCGGGGTCGGGCACAGATCGATCCGCCCCTCCAGTTGGCAGTGGTTGATCTGGTTGGTGCTCATGCAGAGGTTGAACTGGAAGGCGTTGCTGCAGCTCTCGCCCGACGCGACTTGTGTGGGGTTCGGGCAGCCGTTGGCGGGCGGGTCGGTGAGATACCCGGCGGTGCACGACGCGGGGGACTCGGCGCCCGCGGGGCCCGCATCGCCCGGACCGGGTGCCGCCATCGCGTCACCGATGAGACGGACGTGCTGCGGGCCGGTCACCGGCCGGACCAGGTCGAAGAGGCTCGTGAGGGCCGCACCGCAGCCCAGGAGCCAGAGCGGGACGTGTCGGACGAAATCGCGCCGTTCCATACGGAACCTCCATGGCCTTTGCAGGCGATCGATCGGGATCCTGCGGACAGGGCGCAGGTCGCGGTCGGCCGCCGCGAAGCGGGAACATCGTGCTGGGATGCTGCTATCGACACAGGCGGGCGCCGTTTCGTGCGCGGCGCATGCCCGCGGAGATCGCTCGAGTCACGAATCGGCGGCGGGAAACACGCTTCGGCCCGCGGACACGAGAATGCGACAGGAGCATAATGGAAGAGCCGGGGGAGCCGCCCAGCCCCTGCGATGGACGAAAGACTACCTTAGAGGATGGTGCCGCTGTCCTTGACGGTGGCTCGAATGTTTCTTGATGGCGATCAAGTTGGCGGCGTCTGGGCTCCTGGCTGTCCGGTCAAGCCTGGGCCAAACCCGCGGGACGGGTCCGCCGCTCGCTACTTGGCCAGGTTCAGCAGGCGGGCTACGTCACGAACCCGGATGACCCGTCTGCCCAACTCCAGGATTCCCTGCTCGGCGAGCGAGTGAAGCGTCCGCGAGAGCGTCTCGGGCGTGGTGCCGATGAGGAGGGCCATCTCCTCGCGGCTCATCGTGATCCCGAGCCAGGGGCGCGCCCGGGACCCCGGTGCGCCGCCTTGCTCCAAGCGGGCCAGCAAGCGGGCGGTCCGCTTGCTTACGCGCTGCCGTGTGCGTTCCACCAGTTGCTCCTCGGCGAAGTGGACCTCGCGCGCTAGCTGCTTGAGCAGGCGGATCGAGAGGTCCGTGCTCTCGCGCACGAGGTCCATGAAGATCTCCCGCGGGATCGTGCAGACGACCGCGGGCTCGAGCGTCTCGGCCGTGATGCTGCAGGGCAGTTCGGCCAGCACCGCCCTGAAGCCGATCAGCTCGCCCGGCCTCCGCACCCCGACCAGGACCTCGTGGCCATCGCCCGTCAGACGGGAGACCTTGACCGTTCCCGAGCGGATGCAGTGGACGGCCAGCGCCGGGGTTCCCTCGTGGAAGATCGTCTGACCACGTCGGTAGGCATGCGGCGAGACCACGCCCGCGAGCCGGGACCGCAGGGCGGGCGGAAGGTTCGAGAACACACCTCCCCGACCGCAGCAGCAGGCACACACGAAGTTCGCGGCCATCGAGTCCTCCCGCAGACTGGACCACCAGCGGAACGGTCGTAGAGTCGACTGCCAGCCAGATTGCGGCCGCCTCGGCGACCACTCCTTCGCTGGTGACTCCCAGCATAGCGCGGTAGCGGCGCGCCGTGAATGGGATGATCACCTGCTCAGTTGCCGACCGGACCCGCATGACCCTGACAATTTGCGACGTCGCCGGCAGGAAGGTGTTGACCTACACGAGGAACTGGCCGAGGCAGGTCACCTGGAAGTTCCATAGGACGGGCTGACCATGGCGACCGGCGTCGGACGGGGTCTCCTTCGCAAGGATGCAAGTGTCGACGCGACCTGGAAGCCCGGCTATCCCGAGCCGGGCGGAGTCCAGGCTGCGTTGCGACGCCGAGCGCGCCGAGGTCGAGTTGGTCTCCGACCGCAACGCAGGCCCCTGCGCCGGGCCCCACCGGTCCTCAGCCCTCGAGTTCATCGCGCGTGGGGTGGACCACGTGCCCAAGCGCGTCGCGGAGGATCCGACCGAGCGGCCGGAGTTCAGGCGGGCGACGTTGCCCTGGAGCGCGGCGTCGGGATGCGGGTAGAATCCGGGTCGCGCGCGCGAGGATGAAGTCATTCCTTGAGCGCGGTGGTTTCGACCTCTTCAGACACCTCGGGCCTGTTGAAGAACTGATTGGCCAGAACCGTCACCTCAACAGCGCGATGCTCGGCGTCTTCGCGGCCATGGCCGGTTTCTCGGCCAAGAGCTGGAGCATCACTCTTGAGGTGGCATTCTTGACGAAGAACCTTGAAGATGATCTCGCCGCATTCGGGAAAGCCCTGGAATCAGCGCGATAGGGAACAATAGAGGGGTGAGACATGATCTTCAACGAACGCATGGAGTGCATGCCCGCCGGAGAAATGAAGCAATTGCAGTCTGAGCGGCTGTCGGCCCTGGTGGAGTACCTTCACAAGGACTCCCCGTTCTACAGGAGGAAACTCGCAGCGGCGGGCATAGCCGCGTCATCCGTGGCATCCATTGACGACATCAAGAAGCTGCCTTACACCGTCAAGGAAGATTTGCGTGATTCATACCCTTTCAACATGTTCTCGAGGCCGATGGCCGACATAGCCGAGATACATGTCTCAAGCGGCACGACAGGAAACCCCACGGTGGTGGGTTACACGAGGAATGACATCAAGCTCTGGTCGGAGGTCATGGCCAGGGCGCTTGGCTGCGCCGGAGCCGAGCGCGGCGACATGATACAGATAGCCTACGGTTACGGGCTCTTCACGGGCGGCCTCGGGTTTCACTACGGCGCGCTCGAGATGGGACTGACGATCATTCCCTGTTCGTCCGGCCAGTCGAAGCGCCAGCTCAAACTCATGACTGATTTCAAACCACGGCTTCTTGCCTGCACGCCAAGCTATTCGCTGTACCTCGCGGAGGAGGCCAGGGAGATGGGCCTTGACCCCCGGCAATCAAGCTGGGAGATAGGGAGTTTCGGCGCCGAGCCGTGGAGCGACGAGATGCGCCGGGAGATTGAGTCCGCCTGGGACATCTCGGCTACAGACGTATACGGGCTCTCCGAGATAACAGGGCCTGGCGTCGCCCACGAGTGCCACCTGAAATGCGGCCTTCACATCTTTTCGGACGTATTCTACCCCGAGATCATAGACCCCAAGACAGGGGCGGAAGCAGCCCCGGGCGAGCCCGGCGAACTCGTCATTACGACACTGACCAAGGAGGGCATGCCCCTCATCCGTTACCGCACCAGAGACATTGTGAGCATTGATCATTCGAAATGCGCCTGCGGACGCACCGTGCCAAGGATATCGAAGATACGCGGCCGCACGGACGACATGATAATAGTGCGCGGGATAAACGTCTTCCCGTCGCAGATAGAGCACGTGCTGCTGAAGGTCGAAGGGACAAAACCGCACTACCAGCTCGTTGTTGACCGCAAGGAGCGTGAACTTGACGAGCTTGAGGTTCTGGTCGAGGTCGAGGAGACGATATTCTCGGACGAGATGTCCAAGCTCAGGAACCTCGAGGAGCGCATACGGTCGGAGATAGAATCGGTGCTTGGTGTCTACGCGAAGGTGCGGCTTGTCGAGCCGCGCTCCATCGAGCGCAGCGAGGGTAAGGCCAAACGCGTAGTCGATAAGCGGAAGATATAGACAGAAAGGGGTTCTGAGCATGAAAGTAATACAGCTGTCGGTGTTCCTTGAGAACAGGGCAGGGAGGCTTTACGAGCTGTGTGAGCTTTTGGGCAGGAACAAACTGAACATCCGGGCGCTGACGATAGCCGAGAGCCCTGAGTTCGGGATAGTGCGCCTTGTCGTGGACAAGAGCGATGAGGCTGCGGCGCTTCTGAAGAAGAGCGGCTTTGTGGCAAACGTAGCCGATATCGTCGCGGTCGAGGTCTCAGACCAGCCGGGCGGGCTGGCCGGGGTGCTCAAGGTTCTCAATGAGGCAGGCCAGAACATTGAGTACATGTACGGTTTCGTCGAAAGATCATCGGAGAAGGCGCTTCTTGTCTTCAGATTTGACGATCCGGACGGGGCGATAGCGATTCTTCAGAAGAACGGAATCGGGGTAGTCGGCTCGAAGGATATCGAGAGCCTGTAGCAGCCCGGCTTCACCCGCGGCGGCCGAGAAGTTGCAGTGCGTTCCGGAAATAGATGTTTTCCAGGTCCCTCGCGGGAAGGCCAAGGGAGTCCACCTTGGCCTTCATGTTTGAGGCGCGCTCCCAGGGGAAATCAGTCGCGAAAAGGATCTTGTCAGAGCCGTGCCGCAATATCATGCGCCTAAGCTGAACGTTGTCCATCTCGGCGCAATACGCGAGGTCAAAGTAGAACTTCCTCCCGACGAGGTACTCTTCGACCTCATCCCACATCCGGTACCCGCCCATATGGGCGAGAATTATTGTTATTCCCCTGATGCTGAGAAGGTCAAGCATCTTGCTGGGTTTGCAGTGGACCGTGGTATAGACGAGGTCCATTCCGGCGTGAAAGAGAAGCGCTATGGAGTTCTTTGCGCATGCCTGGTACAGGGGGAAATGTTTCGGGTCTTCGGGGTAGAAGTCCTGGTATTCCGAATGGAGCTTTATGCCGCGGATGCCGCTTGATGAAAGGAATCGAAGTTCCTCTTCGTACCACTCATAGCCGGGGTACATCGAGCCGAAACAGACTATCCCGCTTGGATCGCGGTTTGCCTCGACCATCCTGCGGTTTATGCCGGGGACCTGCTCGGGTTTCGTCGCGACAGGCTGGTTGACGGTAAGCGTTACCCCGTCCTGCCGCATGAAATCAAGGACGCTTGCGCGTGTGCCGTCGCCGAAACATGGGACGCCCGCCTTGGAGGCAAGCTTTTCAAGGCTTTCCTTTGCTGTCTCTTCAGGAAAATAGTGGGCATGGAAGTCTATGAGCATGATTCCGCCTGTTCGTTGGATGCATCCTGCATGGCAACTATAGCTGTTTCTCCTCGAGACTTCAGGGCAGGCAGGGCAGGGAGCTTCGCCCCTGATTCCCCGGCCACGGTGGCCGCTCATGCCGGGCTGCCGCTGGTGATCGTGGGGTTCCGGGCCCTCGGCTTGGCAGCGGTCCGGGAACGCGCGGACCTCAAACAGCGGCTCCGCGGCCACCCCGAGACGGTGTGCGTGGAGACGCTGCGGGCATTCCTGGGCCGGTTCTCCATGGCCGGACGACTGCTTTGCCACGGACGCCGACTCATCCTGCGGCTGGCTGGCCGAGGATCATCCCGGAACCGCGCTGCTGGTGGACGCCCGCCAGCGCCTGTTCGCGCTGCCGGGCTGATCCCGCATCCTCACCCGCGCTCCCCACAGAACCCCGTAGGGCAAGACTGTCCCGCGGCGCCTCGCGCACGATCAAACCAGCACTACGCTCAACCGGGACCCGGTCAATCAGGCCCCCTGGCGAACAGCCCACGAGTAGCAAGCACCCCTCCGGAGCCCGCTTCGCAGGATCGGCCGGGGTGCTCAGGGGCCTATCGCGGGAACAGGGTTTGCCACGAAATCCGGACCGAAAGTGCTGTTCCTGGGAACGCGGGCATCGCGCCCGCCTTGTTGTCTCACCACCGCAGAAGAGTTGCTGTCCGGAGCACTAAGTACTTGACGCAACGAGGGGAGCGTGGCAGGTTCGCGCTCGTGACGATAGCCGCCCGTGATGCTCGCTTGCTTCCTGCCGTCGCTCAGGAGGATCTGCGCAGGAAGGTGGTCAATGCCGTAGCCAGGTGAACGGCTGAGTGAGGCAGTTCCGCGATGGCGGCGCGCGTGCGCTCAAGGCGCGCCCGCAGGGCCCGCCGAAGGGTTCATGGCTGGCCCCGCATAAGGCGGCCATGATCGTTTGGCGGATCCTGGGGCGGTGCCCCGACCAGATGTAGCTGCCGCTTGCATTGTGGACCCGTGAGGCGGTGGAGTTGCTCTTGCAGCCACGCTGCGGTTTCGAGGTGTCGGTGTAGCCGGTGGGCCGGTATCTGCGGCACTGGAGGTTGACGCCGCAGAAGCCCTTGAGTCGGGCATACGAGCAGAACCCCGAGGCGGTCCAGCGGTGGTGGTAGAAGGAGTGCTCGGCGATTCGTGCGCGCGCGAATCGCAAAGCCGCCCGGATCCACTGGGGGGGCGAGATGGGGCCGCGGTCCGATCACCAGGCGGGACGTTCCTACGGACGGCGTGGGCAGACGCCGGTGATTGGAGCCGGACAGCGGTTTCGCTGCAATGTGACCTCGACGCTCGGCGATCGCGGAGATCTGGCGTTTGCGGCATTCCGCGAGAACTTCGCGGTCCCGGTGTTCCTGCGCTTCCTGGGCCGACTGCTGTGGCACGGCGGCGGGCGCAAGGTGTTCCTGATCGTGGACCGGCCTTCGGTGCACAAGGTGCGCGGCGTCACCTGTTGGCTGGCCGCACGTGCCAACAAGATCGCGCTCTTCCTCCTGCCGGGCTGCAGCCCGGAGCTCAACCCCGACGAGTTGTTGAACCAGAACGTCAAGACCAATGTCCCGGGTCCCCTTGGTCCGGGCGACCCGGCCGAGATGCCGGGCGACGCGCGGGCGTATCTGCGCAGAACGCAGAAGCAGCCGCGCCTCGTGCGTCGCTACTTCCCGGAACGCCACGTTCGCTATGCTGCCGCATGACTTGTGTCATCTACAAACTGCCCCCGGTAACGAGAAAGGGCTTGACTCGACAGCTCTTCGCTCAAGATCAAACCAGAAGGGGAGGTGATTGAGGATGCTTGGATTCGCGGAATTCTGGGCCTTCATGGCCTACCTGTGCACACTCCTCGCGGCGCTCTTTTGCGTGGTATACGGCATATCCAACTGGAACAAGCCGCAGGCCGACCAGACGAAGGAGATCGACGCAGAGATGAAGTGGGAAGAAAAAGACGCTGAAATCATGAAATGACAGGGAGAGCCCCATGAACATGCTTCTTCTGGCAGTTGTAACCGTCGCCTATCTTATCATAGTAGCCTATTTCGGCTACCTTGGCTACGCTTCAACCAAGAACACCTCCGACTACATGGTCGCGGGGCGAAAGCAGCATCCTGTTGTAATGGCGCTTTCGTACGGCGCGACATTCATAAGCACGTCGGCCATAGTCGGGTTCGGTGGCGCCGCCGCCGTATTCGGCATGGGCCTTCTGTGGCTGACATTTCTGAACATCTTTCTCGGTATTTTCGTTGCTTTTGTGGTCTTTGGAAAACGCATACGCAAGATGGGGCACAACCTTGACGCTCATACATTCCCCGAGCTTTTCGGGCGGCGGTTTGACTCCAAGTTTCTTCAGTCCGCGGCAGGTCTCCTGATATTTGTCGGAATGCCACTCTACGCGGGCGCGGTCATGATAGGGGGCGCGCAGTTTATATCACAGACGCTCGCCATCAACTATGAAGTCGCTCTTCTATTCTTCACCGCGCTTGTAGCGCTCTACGTCATCATGGGAGGACTCAAGGGTGTCATGTACACCGACGCCTTCCAGGGTCTTCTGATGTTCGTCGGCATGAGCTTCCTGATCTTCTTCACCTATGCGAAACTTGGAGGCGTAGCGTCGGCTCACGAGCAACTGACTGCCCTCGCCCCGAAAGCTGTTGAGGTGTTCGGCCCGAACGGGCATCTCGGCTGGACATCGATGCCCGCGTTTGGCTCGATCTTCTGGCTCCAGCTCGTCACGACGATAGTGCTCGGCGTGGGTGTCGGCGTTCTTGCCCAGCCGCAGCTTGCCGTCAGGTTCATGACTGTCAAGTCCGACCGGGAGATCAACCGCGGCGTGCTAGTGGGCGGGGTCTTCATCCTTATGATGACGGGCGTTGCCTTCGTCACGGGGGCCCTTTCGAATGTGTTCTTCTTCAACGACCCGGCGTTCGGCAAGATAGCGATCGCGGCTGCGGAAAAGAAGGTTGACAACATAATCCCGCTTTTCGTCAACAAGTTCCTGCCGCCCTGGTTCACCGCGCTCTTCATGGTCACGCTTCTTGCGGCCGCGATGTCGACCTTGAGCTCCCAGTTTCACACGATGGGCACGGCACTTGGCCGCGACTTCTATGAAAAGGGGCTCAACAGAAAGGGAAACTCCATCCTCATGACTCGCTCAAGCATGGGGATCGGGATCATCATCAGCCTTCTTCTTGCATACGCCCTGCCGAAGTTCTTCGAGCAGGGGTCGGCCATCATCGCGATCGGCACGGCGATATTCTTTGGGCTTTGCGGAGCGGCATTCCTGCCGATGATGATAGGCGGGCTCTTCATGCGCAAGGTGTCAAAGGACGCTGCGATATGCGGGCTTCTGGGCGGGACGCTCATAAGCTTCCTCTGGATCGCATTCGTACATTCGAAGGAATCCGCGCCGCTTGGCCTGTGCAAGCTCTTGTTCGGAGTGCCGACTCTTGCCGGGACAACGAAATGGGCTTTTGTCGATCCGCAGGTCATAGCTCTGCCGCTGTCGCTTGTCATATTCTTTGCGGTAAACGCCATGACAAGACCCATGGACGAAAGCCACGTCAGCAAGTGTTTCAGCGGCATGAAATAGAGGCAGTGTCTCCGCGGTTTGTTTCCAGGAATAGGAAATGGAATGAAAGGAGTGGGCAAATGAGAAGAAGCATCCTGGCGGCGCTGGGCGCGGCAATGATGTTTATCGCGGTTTCGGAGGCCATGGCCGCCAAAGACGGCATTGAGTGGGGCGCGAACATGCGCCTGAGGCAGGAGTACTGGCGCGACGTGTTCGACCTTAACAAGGATGTGCCGTACGACGACAACTTCTTCCGCACCAAGACGACCGTCTGGGGCCGCTACGACATCGATGAAAACAAGAACGTCTACGTGAGGTTGGCGAACGAGTGGCGACGCTATTTGAAGAGCAATACGGCCACCTGGCGCAGCCAGCCGGTAGATGGCGACGAGGGGATAATCGACAACGTGTACGTGGAAGGAAGGAAGCTTGTTGGCGGCAAACTTGATGTCAAAGTCGGGCGGCAGGATTTTCTCGGCGTATTCGGCGAGGGCTTCCTCATCATGGACGGGACGCCGGGTGATGGCTCGAGGACTTTCTATTTTGACGCCATTAAGGCCACCTGGCGTTTCAATGAGAAGAATTCAGTCGATGTCGCTTTCATAAAGGATACGGCAGTTGACGGGATGCTGCTTTTTGAGAACGGTTTCGGGCCGAAGAAGATCAACACGTCGGACGAGGAAGCAGGGGTCGTCTACGGGCACATGAAGCCCGCTGACAAGGTTACGGTTGAGCCGTATTTCATGGCGAAGAGGGAGAAGACAGCTCCGAAACTTGACCTTTACACCGTTGGCGGAAGAGCTGTCTATGTCGCGGGCCCGTGGAAGGCGCGGGGTGAGCTCGCGATGCAGTCAGGAAAATACGACGTAACTCCCGAGAAGAAGCGTTCAGGCACCGGCGGTTACGCGTTTCTGACGCGCAGCTTCAAGGAGGCGATGTTCTCGCCAGAGGTCGAGGCCGGCATGGTCTACCTGTCGGGCGACGACACCACAACGACTGACGTCGAGGGATGGGACCCGCTCTTCTCGCGGTGGCCGTGGATGAGCGAGCTCTACATTCTTACCTACGCGAGTGAAACCAAGATACCCGCCTACTGGACGAACCTGTCGATGATAATGCTGCCCCAGGTGAAGCTGCAACTTGCGAAGAACACATCCTTCACGGGTTCATACAAACTTTTGAGGGCGCCTCAGAAGACCGCCGTCAGAAAGGCGATGTTCTCAAACTCCGGAACGAACCGCGGGCAGCTCCTGGGTGTTACCGTCAGGCAAACGATAAACAAGAACGTCAGCGCGTATATCATGGTTGAGCACCTGGTGGCGGGTGACTTCTACGAGAACTCGGTCGCCCCCGGCCCTGCCGATTTCATCCGCTGGAACGTCGACATAAAGTTCAAGTAAGGTGCAGAGTCGAGCCGTCTCTTGGATTGGAATATCCGCGGCTCATATCATGAGGTTGCGCGGTCTCTCGCATCCGGGCCGGTTGTCGCTTGAGTCGCAGTGCACGGAGGAGCGCGGGCTCGAGTTGGGGCAGATGGCGATGTCCCTTGACCCGTCGGAGGCGGGGTCCGATATAGAGGAACGGGAGTGCGAGCCGGCGCTGCCGCTGGGTCGAAGTCTTCGAGGGGGCGAGCTTGGCGCAACGTTCCTCGACGAGTGCGTTCGCCGGCTCGATGCAGTTGGTGGTCGGGAACGATGCGCCCAGCACACCGTAGACGCTGAGGCGGTGGAGCGTGGGGGGGTCGTCTTCTCCCCCGGCCGGACTCGCGCCCGCCGGATGGTTGCGGTCCGAGAGTTCCCGGCGCAGCTTCATCAGTGGAGCCTTGGCCTCCGTGTAGGTCGGCCGGTCATAGGCGTGCTGCAGCCGCCACCGGCCCATAGTTGCGGCACGAGATCCCGTACAGCACGCGGCGCGGCGGCGCGTCGTCGGCCGCGCCCGTGCCGCGCAGCGGCGGATAGCTC
>Ga0315286_10001049_pt1 | contig 24620 bp, 16 predicted proteins | sample YL17G10_0_MG_FD_205038 | JGI IMG/M metagenome (GOLD analysis project Ga0315286, IMG submission 205038) | Sediment microbial communities from Yellowstone Lake, YNP, Wyoming, USA - YL17G10_0 | ecosystem: Environmental > Aquatic > Freshwater > Lake > Sediment | place: USA: Wyoming | collected...
TTGAAGTCTACTTCGGCGCCGTTCCTTCCATGGAGGCTACCACGACCCTCTTAAATGAACTCAAACCGTTGATCCAGGGAAAATCGGAAACCGAAGCCGTCGACTTCCTGCTTCACTTTGTGCAGACAGCATTCGAATACAAGACGGACGATGATCAGTTTAGCCGTGAGAAACCTCTCTTTCCTGAGGAGACGCTGTTTTATCCCGCATCCGATTGCGAGGACCGCTCAATACTCTTCTCCTATCTCGTGCGCAAGCTGCTTGGGCTGGAAGTTGTGGGACTTGACTACCCCGGGCATATTGCCACAGCGGTGAGATTCAACGGAAACGTGCTGGGAGACCAGGTCACTCATCAGAACAAGAAGTTCATCATCTGCGATCCGACCTACATCAACGCTGATCATGGAATGTGTATGCCGCAGTTCAAGAATATCAAACCCGGTATCATTGCGATGAAGGGTTAGCGATGCTTCGTCCCTTGTTATTGAGGAGACATATCGACCAGTATTCGGTATGGGTTCTATGAAGGAGGATTTCTGATGGTTGCGAAAACACTTGCAGTCTTGCTCGCATTGCCGCTTCTACTTGCCGCGGAAGTACCCGATTGGGTTAAAAACCAGGGTAAGAGCGTCAAGTACAACGAAATGCAGTACCTGACCGGTTTTGGCATGGCCAAGGTCGAAAAAGGTGGGAATCGGGCGGACGCAACACAACTTGCCTCGGACAATGCACGAAAGAACCTGATTGAAAAGGTTCGTGTCACGGTCAGCAGCAACGTGATCTCAAAGAGCGAAGAGACCGAGAAACAATATTCGTCCTACTTCAGTTCGGCCGTCCAAACGAGTGCATCAATGGATTTACAGGGACTCGAAACACAAACCTACTATGACGACGATGAGCGGCTATTGTATGCGCTGGCTCTCGTTCGTCGGGACAATATTGTCAGTACATACGGCAAACGGGTGAACGACCTGCGCGCCCAGATTCAGGAACACGTCGCCAATGGAAGGAAGTATGACGACCAGAATCAGCGGGCGAAGGCCTTGAATGAATACCTGGCATGCTACCCTCTCTTCCGTCAACTCGAAGAGGCGGAGACAATTCTGATCGCAGCCGAAACAAATGCGACTAAAGCCCTAAACGAACTCGACGGATCGGTGAAGAACGATCAGGTCAATGTGAGTCAGGTTCGCCAGGCGGTCGACAAACTGGTGCAACGCCCCATCAACACCGTCGATGATCTCGCCTGGTATATTGCCTTCACGCTCAAGGGGCAAACGGATCTGCAGGGGAAGAATGTGATGATCGCCCCATTTACCTACCAGGATACAAAATTGGGAAGTCCGTTCTCGCGGTACTTCAAGCAAACACTCGAGAGCAAAGCCGTCGAGGTTTCGAAATGGGAAGTCGTTCAGCAGGCCACAAACTTCCAGCCGAAATCCCGCGATGTTGCACGGGAGTATGCCCAGGCTTCCGGCGCGGAGTTTGTCCTTTCCGGAACGTACTGGGAAATCCCGGAAGGTGTGAAGATCCAGGCAGTGATGCGCAAGGTAGCGGATAGCAAGCTCGTGGCAAGCGCGGAACAGGTGGTGCCGCTGAGTGTTGTTCAGAGCTCGAACCAAAACCTTAAACCGCAGAACTTCAAAGAAGCTTTCGCGGATCAGAAAGATTTCAGAGCGGGCGAAGTGGTTGGCGGTGGTCTTAGCCTCGAAGTCTGGACGAACAAAGGAATGGAGAACCTTCTGTTCTCAAAAGGGGAACGGATGACGGTCTTTGTGCGCGTCAATATGCCCTGCTATATCCGGTTCATCTATCACCTTGCGAGCGGTGAGCGGACGCTGTTGCTGGATGCCCACTACATCGATGAATCCAAGGTCAACAAAGTCTATCAGATTCCCCAGGAATTTGAATGTGACGCACCCTTCGGTGGTGAGGTGCTTCAAGTATTCGCCCGGAACGCGGAATTTGAGCCGATCGAGACCGTGGAAAAGGACGGCTACAAGTATCTGAAAGAAGACCTGAAAACAATCCTCACGTCGACACGCGGATTCAAGGCGGTCAAACAGGCCGCCATGCAGGCAGAGCAGCGCATCACAATCACATCGATGGAACAATAGAAGTATCAATGAGATTTCGGCGCTAACACCAAGAGGATATTCCAGACAAAACCAGACAAAAAATGATTAACGATACTCTACAAGCTGATAGCTTCAGGATTGAAAGCAAGACAAAACGTTACGCGCTGATGTTTGCGATCGGTCTCGTCCTCGCGATCGTCTCCCTCAACTTCTATGTTCAAATCATTGTGAGGCTTCAGAACTACTATACGATGATCCTGGTGATCCCATTCTATGCATTCCTGTTTTGGGAATCGGCTGCCTGGTTGAGACGCGGTGTGAGAATTGTGGAAATCGATCCATCCGGGTTGACCATCCATCGGGCGGGAGATCAAGGACCAACACGGATTGAAATGCATCAGATGGGCGATGTTCACATTGGCCGATCGTTGGACGGGACAGTAATTACGATTCTTCTCAACGGGGCGAGTTCACGTAGATTCCTCCGGATGACTTTCTATTCGGGACCGCGCATACAGATAAAAGAACAAATGTTCGACAAGAAGAACTACCTGGAACTTGTCAGACGACTCACGATGATGAAACTCAAACACCAGCAGGCAACAACTCAAGTCTAGCACAGTCACCGATACCCAGAGATTCCTAACGAACGTTCTTCTTGCCAAGCATAGCTATGATGATTACCAGGATACAGTTCACCGCTCTGCTTCTAGGATTTCTGACCTCCCTCGTGCCCGCTCAGCAACAAAGCGAGAAAGAACGATTCGAAGAATTCAAACGCCGCGAGAAACAGGGTGCAGAAGAACAGGACTATGCATACCTGAAATTCAAGGCGGAATATACTGCCCGGTACAAAAAATACGTCGAGGAGCAGGAAAAGAAATTCAAAGAATACGTTGGCAATATTGAGAGCAAATGGGGTAAAGATCGGACCCGAACAAGTACACGGAAAGATTACGTCGGCTACGACAAGGACTTTACGAAGCGAAGATCGGTCGATTTCGAAAAAGGGCAGGCAACCGTGGAAGTGCTCGTCGATCCGAAAGATGCCCCCGACGCAGCGATGGTGAAAAAGAAGATCGAAGACGAAATCGTCAAAATGCTCCGGGACAAAGGGACGGATGATCCGTTGGCGGCTCAGGAAAAGGCGCCGCCGTTGCCCGAACCAATCCTCACCAATCAAGTTCAAACCAAAGATGGCAACCGTGTCACACCCGAAACCGCTCAACAGTTTGCCGTTGACGTGGCGTTGGGCTCCTCCATCAAGAGGGAAGAGGTGGTGGGGAAGGACGGAACAAAGCGCATCAGCGTGTCGGCTGGATTTCCGTTGATCCCCAATCATGTCAAACAGCGGGCTGAAGAATTTCGGAACGACGTATTGAAGCAATCTAAACGCTTTTCTCTCGATCCACGTCTGGTCTTTGCGGTGATGCATACCGAGAGCTACTTCAATCCGAAAGCGCGCTCCTCGGCACCGGCTTATGGATTGATGCAGCTTGTGCCGTCGTCCGGTGCGCGGTCGGCGTACTTGCATGTCTACAAAGAAGACAAACTCGTAACGGCCGACTACCTCTATACTCCTCCCAACAACGTTGAACTCGGAGCGGGATTGTTGAACCTGATGCTCACCAAGGATTTCAAGAATATCACCGATGAAAAAAGCCGCGTGTATTGTGCGATCGCCGGCTACAACACCGGACCTGGCAATGTGGCGCGTTCATTTGCGGGGAAACGGGATATTCCAAAAGCGGTAGCCCAGATCAACCAGATGAGCTCGGACCAGGTGTTTGAGCATCTCAGCAAAAACCTTCCGTTCGTGGAGACCCGTACGTATATCAAGACGGTCACTGACCGGTTTTCGACGTACGAGGAATGGAGCGGATCGAAGTAGTAAATGTGCTGGAGTTTGTGGGAGCGTGGACGGCTACGTGTGAAGGATGAATTCGTGCGTCGCCTCAATTGCCGCATCAATCTCTGCGATCGAGTTGTAGAAGTGGGGGGCATAGCGGAGCTTCCCTTCGCGGAGTGAAACGATAATATTTCTTACGAGGAGTTTCTTAAAGATCCTGCTCGCATCGACATGCTGCGGCAAGGCGATCGTTACGATACCGGCACGCTCGTGATCCACAGTCGGCGATATCAATCTCACTCCTTCGATATTCGCCAATCCTTCGTAGAGGTGTCTGGTCAGCGCAAGGATGTGGGCTTCCACGGCAGGAATTTCTTGCTCCAGCAACAACGACAGTGCCTCCGTCATACCCCGAATTCCCAATCGATTAACCGTTCCTCCTTCGAATCGCTTTCCGGTTTTCAGGAGCGGTTGACCATAGTTCGAAAAATCCCAGGCGTTTTCTGCCGACAACCATCCCACGTAAGCCGGCTTGATCGCGTCACGTAATGCCTCGGTGAGATACAAGAAGCCGGTCCCTTGTGTGGACATTTGCCATTTCTGAGCACCCGCCCCAAGTGCGTCGATCTTCATCGATTGCACATTTACGTCCACTGCTCCCACGGCCTGGATTCCGTCGACCACGAACCAGATCCCTTTGTCCCGGCACAAGGAACCGATAGTTGCGAGGTCCGCCCGATAGCCGGTGAGGTACTGGACAGCGCTGAGTGCCACAACGCGGGTCCGGGGTGTAACCGCGTCAGCAATCATTTGCGCCGTGACTTTGCCGTCGATGTTCTTAATGAAATCGATCAGTACGCCGCGTTCCTGCAGGTGGTAATACGGGTAGACATTGGCAGGAAATTCGATATCGTTCAGGATTATCCGGTCTCCCGGTTTCCACTGCAATCCAGAGGAGACAATGTTGATGGAATCGGAGGTGTTCACGACGAGCGTAATCCGGTCTGTCGAATCGGCGTCTATCATTTTCTGGACAGCAAGCCTGCAATTGTTCTCAACCTTCAGTTCGTCTTCATACGATATCAATGTTCCATTCGATCGCTCATGAAGGAACTCCGTCAATGCATCGACGACACGAGTTGAGAGAGGACTCGTTGACGCGTGGTTAAGATACACCTGTCCCGATTTGATGTGCGGGAACAAGGCGCGTATCCGCTCAAGCTGCGCTGGTGGGAAGAAGCCGTCGGGAGCTATTGGACTCATAATGGAGTGTGGTGTGGAAGTTACGAGTTTCTATTCGACTGCCGCCAGAAGCGTAAACGTAAAGGTGGAGCCCACGCCGACAGTGCTTTCAGCCCGGATTTTTCCGCCATGAGCTTCCACGATTCTCTGTGCAATGGCCAAACCCAATCCTGTTGAGCACTCATTTCCTGTCGGCCGAACACTTGTCCGTGAGAAATCCTTGAACAGCATGTCCATTTTCCCCTTCGGAATTCCCTGTCCCTGATCGATCACCGATACACGCACCTCATGGGAGTGCGTCTGGGTGTTGATCGTGACGGTCGTTCCCGGAAGCGAGTATTTGACGGCACTCCTGATCAGATTGTTGACGACTTGTTTGATCCGTTCGACATCGACACGAACCATTGACAAGCCGGAAGCAGACTCGATTTTGAGTTCTATAGACTTGTGTGAGGCAAACATGCGGTTTGATTTCCGGCAGGGTTAAAGAATGTCCGCGATGTTCTCCCTTTGTATTCGCAGTGCAACCTATCCGCTCTCGATCACGGTTACGTCAAGAAACTGTTAGACGGCACCTAGAAAACACAATCAACTAATGTTCGCTGGTACGAATTGATGCCACAAGTTGCTTCAAAGTCAACGCGAACCCTCAAGCGTTCTTCATTTCTCTCTTCTATTCTTCCCCCGCGAACTGATGTGATCACTTGATGCCGGTCCACAAGCTCAATAAGATATGATGAGCCGGCCTTTCCCTCCAAAGTTAAGGAGTATTTTACTTGATTCCACTCTTCGCGGATCACACGGAGACCCCGCGATTCCTGAAAGGGAGTGAGCCCAGCGAGAGGAGGAACAAGACCAATCCCGCCAGTGTGAGTAAAAGCGATTCTCGTCGTAGAGTTCTTGGACTGTTGGAATTCGACAATCGGGCTCTCTTCATAGCTCCGGACGAGCTGGACACATTGCTTGGCTCTCTTGTCAACCGCAAATTGGGATAATACAGTTCCGAGCATGAAACGTGGTTGGAAGATGACGTTCAGTTTCCGTTGACCATGGTAACGGAACAAATATTCTGTCCTGTCATTCGTGCGAGTCATGTTCAGATCGATGAGAGAGTCTTCGATGTGGATGTTCCTCACTGTAACCTTATTCCACTGAGGCGGAAAATATGGGCGCAAGATCAGCTCGTTCTCGAAAGCGTTCCAATCGATTCCCAGCATCCCCTCCAACAAGGGCTGCAGCACCATGGATTCGGACCAGGCTTGATGTGAACAAACCCCCGTCGCTTCCAGCTTCTCTCCATGGAGCACTTCTTCGACAGTCCCCGCGGCAAAGACGTTGTAGAGTTGAAGATTGCTCATGGCATGCATGAATCCCTGGACGGGCCTGTTCATCCTGAATTCAGCGAGCGAAGTCCATCCCGTAAAGAGAGGCCAAATACTTCCATAGTGATATCCGCTTGGGTCGAACAACGGGTTATTGTTCCCAATGATGCGGGTCCCCCAATCAGCCGAAAAATTGGCAGAAGCATACTCATCCAGACACATTCCCGCTTTGTGTCCATCAGAAAGTCCGAAGGAGACACCGACGGCGGGAAGAAGCGTTCGTTCCTCGTTGAACGATCCGTCGGACAACTTGCCGAAATTGTAGAACTGCGTGCGCTCATTCCAGAAGTCGCGATTAAGTATGTGGCGAACCTTCCTTGATTCTTTTTGCCAACGAGAAGCCAGTGACCTTTTTTTCAGAACGCCTGCGATCATGGCGACTTCCTTGAGGGCTTCGGCCCAGCACGAAACCAGATAGTGCTCCACATGGATCGGAAAGAGCGCGCCTCCTTCGACCCAGCCGTGTCCCACATTTGCATTCTCAATCAGATGATCGCCGTCGGTGTCTGTTGAATAACAGAATTCAATGGCCTTCTGGATCCGGTCGAATTCATGTTTCACGAATGCACGATCGCCGGATGCCCTCAGATACCGTCCCATCAGAATGAGGTATAGCGGAGTTGAGTCCGCAGCGTCATAGTGCGCAAAGCCGCTGCTGGTCATTTCGTGTAAGATCTTGCCGCCGACATCCTGGTGTTGGCCGAGGAATTCAAGCACAGAGCGCACTTTTGCAAAATCACCGTAGGCGAGAACCGCAAAGCTGGTCCAGACGCTATCCCTCCCGAAGTACCATGCATACCCGGGGCGGCCACTCACGGCCTGACCGCCATCCCAGCCCCGTTCGGTTGTTCCAAATCCGGCCATGAATGAAGAACCAAGACCCGGTGTCTCGACAAAGAGGCGGTCGGTCGAAGTGAGCGCCCATCGATAGCCGTCGTTGAAGTTCTGGTCAGGGGTTTCGATTTGCGTCGAAGTGTTGAGCAACTTCGTGAAATGCCGTTCTTGCCGCTTGAGCACAGCCGCAGGATTCATCATCAGCCCTCGATATGCTTTCTCCACCTCTGAAACGCTGCGATTCGAACCGGCAAATCCTATCGTCAACTCGGAGTGCCCGGACCCAAGCATGAATCGCATCGCAACTGCAACCGTTCTCTCGTTTGTCAGTTCACCCACGAATGTGCCGTCATCCGATCGAATAGACGCAAACTGACCGACCAATTGGTCGGTCGGCACAATCGATCCGCCGACGATCGAAAACAAGGTGCTTGTGTTGGCAGTAACGACAGCAGCGTGAAGGTTCTTGTCCCAGCCGTAACTGAGCGAACCGGTAGAGTTATGACTCAATGGCCACATCTGTCGAAGATCGATCTGGCCTGTCAATACAATGTGGACCGGCTCTTTTGACTCCACCGAGTAATGTATCGCTCCGGCCGGACGATCGGCATCGCCCAATAGCGTCTCTTCAATCAACGCCCCGTCAATGCGATATCGGCGCATGACGCATTGTGGTTGAACGATGAGATGCGGAGAGAGATCATGACTTCCTTGTTGCTGGCCGTCCCCGACGCGGAATGCTATCTGCACGTTTTTAGCGATCCGAACGGGATGCGTCCATACCTCCGAGAGTCCTCCCCGTTCTTTCCCCATCATAAGAACTCTTTTCCCGCTCACACTGAAGAACTGATCCGTATCCTTGTTTAAGTCAAGGTCACGCTGTATGGCTTGAGTAAAAGCTTTAGGTTTCAGTTGTTCTGTCGCGGTTTTCAGAGGCTTGCTTTCGCGCGGAACCTGGCGAACTGTGCGTTGATCGAAATTCCAATACGTCTTCTTTAGTTGTGATTGACTCAAGGGTCCCCCAAGGTAGGAGAGACAATTCAATGTAAATGACTCCAACTGTGGCCGAAACCGCTGATGTCTATCCCGGAAAAAGAAATACGATCCGATCGCGAGGACTCTCCCTTTGTCAAATTTATATTCTGCTACCAGCCTCTTCTCCTCCTGTAACTTGATATACAGACGTTCGACGCCAACTACTTTCCCTTGAGAGGGACATGTTCCATCATAAAGCGCTGCGGCGAAATCAATCCCTTTGGTGGGGCACCAGGTGTACGCGCCGCCCCCCATATCGCTGAAGATCGGATGTCCTTGGAATGATGCGAAACCCCGAATGTCGGGATAATCCTTTGCCCAGCTTTCGTTGTTCCAGACACCTCGCGTGACGACATTGGGCTTCGTTGACTCGATTCCCAGATCAACCACGTATTGTGAAGCGAGAAGGGAGAGAAGAAGAGAGTTGCCCCGCGCAACGAACTCCCGAATTCGATCAAGAACATCGGAGCTGATAGCCGCCCCGGGAATCGCAATCGAGGAATCGTGATGCCACCACAGGGTTGAACACGTTCGGAGAAGAGAAGGATTCTTCGAAAGCTGCTGGAAGGAAAATGTGCGGGGCTTCAGTTGGCGCTGGCGACGAAGAAACTCCCAGGCGGCTCGTTCCTCTTCTGAAAGCGCGGCAGAGTCATCAACAAGAAATCCGATCTGCTTCATTGCAATTCAATCGGCATCATGTAGTTTCGCTGAAACAGCTCATCCCAGACCCAAAGATCCGTCTTGGTTTGAAGGCCGAATCGCACACTCATGTTCTTGCCTTGCTTCAGATCCAGCCTGAAGGCATCGTGTCGAGGCACTCGTACAGTCAGGGAGTACACCTTTCGATCAGCGGGATTCAATTCGGTAGAGACTGTCGACGAAATCGGCAGGTCGGTTTTCTTGAGGATATCGCGTCGATCCTTCGGAGAGTCGGTCCAGCTTGAACAATCTCTCAGGTAATAGTCAGCGACCCACGATGAATCGCCGTTATTCATCACCCGGATCTGCGTATTGTCAAATCCGTGAAACCATCCGTCATTGTCCGCATCGATTTGTATGAGAACATTTGCCGGCTTGTCCGTGTTCGTTTTGAAATACAAATACCGATCATCCCAGCGAAGGTAGGCAGATCCTTGAAGCTCGTTCGATGCAATAGTAGCAAAGACAACGGATTGAAGTTCTTCTGGTCTGGCCAGTTTTGTAATCATCGGATTCGAAGGATAGAGCGGCTCCGGGTCTGTGCCGTCAATCAATCCATCTGCATCGGTGTCCTTGTTGTCCAGCGCGGTTCCTTTGGATGAACCGGCCATCACTTCCTGCAAATCGTCCAATCCGTCTCCATCCGTATCGCGAGAAAGCGGATTGCCATGGAGTCTCTTTTCGTCAAATGGGAGCGACGGATCATCGTCAGGAACTCCGTCATGGTCGGCGTCTTTTGTCCGGGTAAGACGGCCAAACTTCAGGCCAAGCCAGGAGCCGAGCGGAGCATTCCGCATAATCTGTGCATTGAAATCAAAGTCTTCACCAAATTGGCCGGGCATTTTCCATGGAATGTCGGCATGATAGTATTCCGGATAGCCGCTGACGTCCATCAATGCGTCGAGCTGATGGTGGAATTCATGCGTGATGAGCCAATCCTGCCGGCTGAAGTTGTCCTGGAACGGGTTGCTCGTATAGCCGGCCGTCTTGCCGTATTTCCACGGCGCTGGAATGCCGTTGGTTCCTCCGCCATACGCTTGCCGGATATTGACTGTGTCGCCTTTGAGCGGATCCCGGAGCGCACGCGTGCGACGTGGCGGATAGTTTAGCCAGGCATAAGGACAAATCAAACCGGCGTAGTCCTCCGGTTTCTTGCCGAAGTATCGCGCCGCCCGTTCGTAGTCTTTCGCGACGCGATCGTTGGGGCCAAGCCAGTACGGATCCTGGTCGCCAACTTCGTGGAGCCATAACGTGTCTTCGACCACAAAGAAATCGAAGTCGAGTACAAACTTACAGGAGGAGTTGCGGAAATAGAAATCGCGGTTAAAATCCGTCGCGTTCTTCAAATAGACAATCTCGTCGTCGGTGATCGTGCGACCATTCGGGATCTGAGGATACCGATCCTGCGGGTACACATCCCTGTAACTGATGGTGCGATAGACCATGCACAGAAGCGGCAGGCGTGTCAGAGGCATCATTATCGAATCGGCTGGCGGAGTCGCAATGCGATAGATGGTGGAATGGGCGTATTCTTCGGGGATTATGGTTAACGTTGGAGAGACGCGGATCGAATAGCGGGAAAGTGGGCTCAGGTTCCTCACAGTCGCGGTCCGGCGGCCGCCGGGATGAACGGAAACTCTGTTGATCGTTTTCCATGATCCACCGTCGGGAGCATATTCAACGAAGGAATGGAGCCGTGCCGACGAGAGCCAACTCACGCTCACCTCTGTTGCTGATGTAACGAGAATCTTTGGTGCAACCGAATCTGTGCGAGGATTGTAGAAAACGAGCTTGTCATAGTCCGCCAGCACGAGGCCGGTTTCACCGTAGAGGTCGATTCCTCGCAGTGCTTTAAATCCCCCGATTGAACGACCATCGACAGTCTCGAGGGGTTTTCCCTGGAGATCGAAACGGAAGACAGAGTTTATTCCTGCATCCACGACAAGAAGCGTGGGAGGAGACGTTCTATCGTCTACCAAAATGGTCCAAGGGGCCACGAGCGTCCGACAGATCGAGTCAACAATCGATCCCTTTTTGTCGGCGACGTACACCTTCTTTCCTTTGATTGAGAACAACCGATTTCCGGCTGCAGCTTGCACGGTTCGAGGAGGCTGTTGCCGTACAGAAACCTGCTTGATCAGCTTTCCATCCGGGTTCAGCGTTTGCCAGCAACGGAGTTCCGGATTGAAGATGACAACGTTTTTCTGCTCAGCCTTTACGAAACTGACATGCTGAAACGTGATCTTGTTGCCTTTCCGGGGATTTGAAGGCTTCTTCGCTTTCCCGTTCCCTGCGATCTTCATGGATTTGAATTGCGAGAGACCATCAGAGGCCTGCAATCCGCAATATCCCGATGGAAATACAAGACGAGTATCAACACCTACGGAGATTCCGTCCACAAAAACCTCATAGGTTCGTTGCTTCGGGTTGATGTCGATACGCAGGTTCGTCCATTCAGTCGGGAGTCTGGGGACATCAAATGTGTTCGTTGCCGTGAACTCGCCGGCAGCGTTGAAGAAGCCCGTCAGGATACTCTTCTCATCGAACCGTACCATGTGGGACAAAGCCTTGGTCGATGTATCATCCAGGCTGAAGTAGATGCCCGAACGCATCCCCTTCAGAGTTACTTCGATCGAGTATGGTTGAGTATTGTAGACATAGAATGAAGAAGCAAGCAGCTGATCATAGTCTGTTGTTTTGATGCTCACTCGGCCGCTATCGATCCTCCATTCAGGCGTGGATGGCCGCCAGGAAGAACCAAAACTGGATCGAAGGAAGGAATCCTCAAACCAGACAGCCTGGGCATGGAAAGGGGTCGGGCAGGCTGTAATGAGCAGAAGCAGGAGTGTCAAATGCGATCGTGTCGTGCGAAGGGGCCGTGTCATCGCGATTAGTGTTTCTTCCTCAATTGGTCAACGCGTTTTCGGACGACTTCCCGCGATTGACTCAAAGTCGTATCACCTTGCGTGAAGTTCAAATAGTTCTCGAAGTGGCGGAGTGCATTCTGTGTGTTCGATTGGCGGTCGTAAATCGCCCCGAGATAGAAATGTGCCAACGTGTGCGTGGGATCGAAAGTCAACGCCTTGTTGTAAGAATTAAGAGCTTCCTTGAATTTATCGTTCCTGTAGTAGAAGGTCCCAAGTTGAGCGTAGATGTCTCCGATTTTCTCGGGTTTTGATGCCTGCACAGCGCCGTGAAAAGCATCGATTGTCTGTTGCGCTGAGTCCATGCGTTGATAGACGAGCGCAAGGTTCAGCCAGAACTGGGGGTTTTCGTCATCGAGGCGAATGGCCCTTCGGTACATCACCGCGGAAGAATCGTATTCCTTCCTCAGGAAATATGCATAGCCCAGCTGAGCGGCATAGCGGGCGTTCGAGGTGTCCAGAAAAAATGCTCTTCGATAGAAGGAGACGGCTGCCGAATCCATCCTCAGTTTGCGAAGACATTCGCCCACATTGAACAGAATTGTTGGATCGGATGGACGCAAGCTCGAAGCCTTTGTATAGAGTCTCAGAGCTTCATCAAGGTTGTTCTTCAGGTAGTAGATGCCCGCGAGTTGCGTGATGGCGGTGACATGGTTCGGGTTGAGCGAAATGGATGTGGCAATCATGGCCCGTCCCTCATCGGACGAGCCGAGGCGGATCAATGCATCCCCCAGAAAATGGTAGCTCAAAAAGTCGCGTGGCTGGTATCGCACGATATGCCTGAAGATTACTTCCTCGCGCCTGGGGTCATTCCGCTGGGCATTGATCAGCACGCCGAGTTGAAAGTACGCGGGAATAAATGTGGTGTCCGTCCGGATAATGCGTTCGTACTGTTGTTGTGCTTCCTCGGTCGATCCAAACTGTGTCAGGAATTTGGCGAACTGAAAACGATACGAGGGATTCAGTGAGTCTGCATGGACGGCCCGTCGGAGAATGATATGTGCGCTCTGATAATCGTTGACCGCTGCGTAGCTCATTCCCAGGTAGAAGAGAGTCTGTGCCGACACGGAGTCCGTATCGGCACTCGATAATGCACTGATCGCGTGTTCGTACTTCCCCTCCGTATAGAGGCGCATGCCCACCGTCACAAGACTGTCGGCTGTTCTTTGGGAGAAAGAGGAACGTACCTGAAACGCCTGGAGCGGAGAACCAACGATGATGTGACAAATTACTGCTGCAAGCAAAAGGGTCAACCGTCGATTCATACACACATTCCTTGCCGAATGAGATTCAAACCGAGTTACAGCTGCTCGATGAGTTTGAGGAACTTGTCATGGCAACATGTCTCTGCAGAATCGCGCCGATGCCAACGGAGAGTGTTTCTTCAGGCGGAAGAAATCCGGCGTGACCGATCATCATGAGGATGGAACGCCATCGTCATCGACTTCGCCTGGCACGCGAATGTGTCTATGCTAGACGGGGCGCGCTTTGTTCTTGCGCCTCCAAAAGTAATATACAGGAACCCCGAGTGCAAGGAACATGATTCCGGCCCACGATTCAGACGGCCGTTCAATCAGTGTGTTCAACACAAACCAAGTGGCGACAAGTACAAAAAAGGCAGGCGTAAAGGGATAGCCGAGTGTTCTATACGGCCTGGAGGCATCCGGCATACGTTTCCGGAAAATGAAAATGCTCGCTCCTGTCAATGCAAAGAAAATCCAATCGGTAAACACAACATAGGAGATGAGGCTTTCAAACGTTCCCCAGAAGAGGATCAAGACAATGGCCCACACAGATTGGAAAATGATGGCAAACATCGGCGTCTGATATCGAGGATGTATTTCCGCGACTCTTCTGAAAAACACACCATCGGTCGCCATCGCATAGTAGATCCGTGGTGCTGTAAGCGTGTAGATGCCGGTCGTGCCAAACGTTGAAACAAAGATCGTAATCGCGATCAGGCTTCCGCCAAATGAACCGAGAACGACACTGATTGCCTCGGCAGCGATTCGGGGTGATGCTGCCATCTGAGCGGGCGAAAGAAGGAACATGTAGGCAAGGTTTGCGGATAGATAGACAATCGTGACAATCAGGGCTCCACCAATGAGCGAGAGCGGCACACTTCGCTTCGGGTCTTTCGCTTCCGCGGATGTGAAAGAAGCATGCTGCCAGCCGCCGTAGGACCACAGCACGCTGATGAAGGCAAGAGTGAGCGCGCTGCTGAGGCCACCGGGAAGGGTACCGAGCGGCAACGTAAAATCTGTCGTTGCTGCAGAGCCCCATCCGAGGCCGACAACAATCAAGATCGCAATGCCCGTCAATTTGAGGAGAGTGAAAATATCGGAAAACACACCGCCGGCCTTTACGCCGAGCACATTAATCACTGTCACCACAATGATTCCGCCAATGCCAAACAGCTTGATGCCGATCGGGCTGAGGGGAATGAAATAGCCAAAGTACGTGGCAAACGCAATCGCGAGAGCGGCAATAGCTCCCGTGTTGGTTACGAGGAAAACCGTCCAGCCATACAGAAAGCCGATGAGTCCTCCGTATGCATCCGTCAGAAACACGTAAACGCCTCCCGCACGGGGCATCATCGCCCCGAGCTCCGCGAACGTCAGTGCGCCGGAGAGAGCCATCATTCCCCCGAGAATCCAGATGCCGCAGATCCAGAGCGGCGAGGGAAGCGCCTGCGCAACGAGGGACGGAGTAAGAAAAATTCCCGATCCGATGGTCGCGCCAACCGCGATCATCGTCATGTCAAACAACGTGAGGTCTTTTTTGAGTTCAGACATGGAAACAATAGATCAAAGATCAAATATGAAAAATCAAATCGTCAAATAGTAAAGCAAGAAGGACGACTAGTGCACGGTTGAATTCTGTTGAATCGAGGATGGGTAATGTGTTCACGGCGAGTGACATATTGGAGTCTTCACCGTTTACCCTTGAGCGTCAGAATGCTCGATGCAAAGATTTTGGTGATTTCCTCGAGCTCGGTCAAAAGTCCTGAAACGTCATCAACTTTTGCTCGTTTGCTGTCCCGTAACAGGGCAAACCAGAGTTTGCTTTCATTGCAGGACTTCAGTGATGTCGTAAAGTAGTTGGTAAAGTCTTTCTTGCTGCTTGCTGATTGACCTTCGATATAGTTGCCAATAATGCTGGTTCCACTCCTTAGAAGCTGATTCCCGAGTCTTTTTGAGACATTGTCATTGGGCAGGTGGTCGATGAATTCAATTAGACGAAGTGTGAACGAGTACAATCGCCTCTTGAATGTCTTTTTGAATTCTTCTTTATCGTTTTCCATTTTGATATCTGATTTTTCATTTAGTGGCTATATCTGCAGTATTACCGGTTTGCCGATCCTGCTTTCGATGTGCATAGTCCCGTCGAGCCACACTGAAAACCGCGACTTCATGATTTCCACGTTCAGCGTGCGTCCTCGAACAAGCACTCGCTCGATCGATGCCTGTTTCAGGCCGAATGGAAACGGATCGACGACGACAGAGAACTCTTCAGGCCGGATACCACAGACATATTTGATGATGAGATCATTGACCCACGAGTGCTGATAGTCGTCAATGCCGCGGTAGATGCTTGGCGCGCCGCTTATCGGGTTGTAATGTTCGAAGCAGTTTGGCCGAGTCTCATCCCGGTCGAAGAACATCATACGAACAAACCTTGAGACAAAATCGGCCGTCGCTGTTCGTAATCGGCTATCGTTGAACCGGATAGCGCACGCGGCGAGCGTCTCCGCAATATGACTGTTCGTCATCGGCCAAACTCTGCCGTTCCAGGGACAATTCATTCTCTTGCCTTTCCATTCCGGGGTGGCGGAGAAGAATTCATCGTCGAAGCTGGAAGATGGGACAGGATACGGAGTCCAGAATTCCTTGGGATTCAGGAGATGGCGCTTCAAGCCCGGAAGATGGGACGCATCCACAATATCCGTGAAATAGGGGTAAAAACAGGTCGCCGCCTTGACCTTGGTTTGCTTGCCGGTCTTGGGATTGACGTCGAAGAACATCTCTTCCTTCAGATCCCACATCGTTTCACGGATCGCAGTCCGAATTCTGTCTGCTTCCAACGTCCAGAGCTCCGCATCATCCGTTTTGCCCAGCAATTCTGCGGTACGGGCGAGCGTCCGCTTGAGTTCATAAAGATAAACCGACACGTCCACACCTTTCAAGCGAAACACCTCGCCCCAATTGTCCTTGTCGGCGTTCGGATCGACGGCAACGTACCGGTGCATGTACTCCTGTCCGGTCTCATAGTGATTGTCGATGTCATACAGTCCGCTGACTTCTTCATCACGTTCACGGTCAAAGTAGCTGGCGTATTTTTTCAGTCCACCGTAAACCGAATCAAGAAAATCCAGGGATGGATGGAGTTCGTGGAGACGAACAAGAGCGTTTCCCCAATTCGCGTGGTAAAACATCTCCTGCCTGTAGTGGTTGATGTCGATATAGCCGCGGAACCCGCCATCGTCACGTTGGTTGTCGATGAATGTCAGAAGACTTCCCCGTGCCAGCTCCGGATCATGCATCCAGCGGTTCTCAAGCATATGGCATTGCGCGCTGTACGATATGGGGGCGCGGAAATAGCCGATTCCCTCACACACGGCGGGATATTGGTAGTTGCCTTCACTACCATAGAGGGTGTTCAACTTCAATCCGTACCATCGATACCAATAGTAGCGCGTAAGAAAATCGTCCGAACAGTGGAAGAACGGTACATTCTGAAAATGATCCCGCCAACTGAGTTCGCTCAGCTGAACTGGTTGTTTATGTTCCAGGATCGGCGAGAGGTTCTGTTTTGCTTCCGCGATGCTTGGGGCCATTGCTAAGGCAATGGTAATGGTCTCTTCCTTGAGCGCTTTGAGAATCACTTCACAGTGAAGTGCGAGATACAGAAGCCCGTCGTCGTTGACACCGCGAATTTTTAGTTCATTCGGTAGTCCTGTTTTCGCAAAGGTCTCGTTGAACGGTGTCAGCTCCCATCGAGGCAGGATCGCGGAGCCTTCACTGAGGTTGACGGCGAATGTCTTCGGCTTCCTGCTCATGGAAAACGCACAACCGACTTCAAGTTCCGGACGGTCCTGAGGTTTGAGATGCTTCGACCATGCGAGCGTGCCGGCTTGGTGGGCGACGTCGCCCATCCAGGTGGTCTGCTTCGAGGGATAGTTCTCTTGCAGAGTCCAGGCGATGAAGTGAAGCTTCAGAGTTTTTCGGGACCGGTTGGCTATTCTGACGGTATCAATCGCAACGTCAGACGGTAGGACACTCTTCTCCTCGGTGATATTCAACGCAGGATGACTGTTGGCAATCTCAAAACGCTGTTCCAACATGGCAGGATTCCATGTCCGCGATACGGATTTGACGGGGATTTGTCTTCCCTCCGCATCCAGCAGCGACCAGGTGAACAAAGGCTGGAATTCATAGTTGTAGTAGTGCGCCTTGTCCCAAAGGCCGGGATGATCAAGAAACTCCGGAAACGGTGGAGCCCACAGAAGACGATTGCCGCCACCAAGATACCATTTGTCGGAGCGCGAGAGGAGTTTTAGAACTTTGTCGGGGTCCATAGGGAAATAGTGAAAAAATCAAAATGGATAGTGGAAAATTACAGACCAAAATGAAGACTGTAAGAGAAAGAAGTGTGTCGTTCTTCGACGACTTTTTGCCGGATTCTCAATTGAAACACTGTGAATTCTGCATTATCATGCTCCAATCTCATTTTTGCCATTTCATGTCATCTTTGTTGTTCCCGCCTCCTGAATCTTTGCACTTTTTTGGACAAAATCCACCTGCAAGATACGATGGTAAACAAGATACGCCTGATCCGGCAATGAATGTTTTTTTGTATATTGTAGACGCCAAAGAAATAGCCACTAAAACGAAATGAGACTCAGTAACTAAAACCATCATATTGACATAGCGTAGCTTCGGCTGCTGTCTTGGTCTGAAAACGTGGAAAGTTTCAAGCCAACAAGATGGAGCCAGCGCTGCGCCCCGAAAGGGGCGTGGGCTGGTGTATCCTTTGTTGGCGGGCATCCACGTGCCTCAGATCAGAGGGTTATCAGTTTCACGCCCTTTGTTTTTCTGAGGCACTTCTGTTTCGCCCGCCGCAATAGATCAGCCAATCTTGACCTGACCCCACCCGAAGCTCCGAAATCATTCGGAGCACAATGAAAAAGAAACACAATCCAGCCAAACAAGGTGTTCTTGCCAGCGCTGTCTCGCCAAAGAAGACTGAGACAGTTGATGCTTTTGAAAGACTCCTTGACGACAAAGTGAAGGGTCCACAGAAGGGAGAGTTTGTTCCCCCGCCAGAGGTAGTGGAAACAGACGAGCGGTCCGATGCGCTTCCAGAGCAAGAGGACTTTTGGCGACCTCCGGTCCGGTTTGGCAGTGTTCCCGTTGAAAAGGAGCCGTTGGGATGGGATCGCAGAAGAGGATTCCGCAAGCTGTTCCCTGTTGTTTCATTGCCCACGCAAGTTGTGGAGCGTGTCTCTTTTGGCTATCCGCAGCTTGAGCCAAATAGACTTTTTTGGGGGGACAACCTCCATGTGATGCGTCAGCTTCCAACTGAAAGCATCGACCTTATTTATATCGACCCACCATTCTTCTCTGGTCGGCAATACAATGTTATCTTTGGTGACCAGAACGAGTTGCGTTCCTTTTCCGACATTTGGGAAGGTGGTATGCCGGGTTATCTCATTTGGCTCAATGCCCGACTCTATGAGATGAAACGTTTGCTGAAGAACACGGGTAACATCTACGTTCACTGCGACTGGCACGCAAGCCACTATATCAAAGTCGAGATGGATAAGATATTCGGCAATGACAATTTTCTTAACGAGGTTGTATGGGCCTATACCTCTGGAGGCGTAAGCAAGCAATGGTTTGGGCGAAAGCATGATTGTCTCCTTCTTTACGCGAAGAATGGAGGCAAGCACTTCATAAATCTTCCAACCGAAAAGTCATATACGAGAACCCTTCCAGAGCCGCATACAAACAGCGGAGGGGATCTTGGCGTGATGCGAGATGATGTTTGTGATCTTTGTGGAGTTGGCCGACCCGGGCAAAAGTATCGACTCGTGACCATGCGAGATGTTTGGTCTGATCTGCGCAGTCTCTTTCGAAATGATGCGGAGATGATAGGATATCCAACCCAAAAACCAGAGCGTCTTCTTAATCGAGTAATTAGCTCTAGCTGTCCGACTGATGGTACGGTTGCAGACTTCTTTTCCGGGGGCGGAACCACTGCATCCGCTGCCCAACGTCTAAAACGTAATTGGATTGTTTGCGACCAGTCGCGCGTGGCTGTTGCGCTCACAGCGGACCGTATTAATAAGCTTGTCGAAAACGATATAGGTAGCCTTTTTCAGGTTCCTGACTTCACCATTGAGCATTGGGGGATCTATGAAGCGGAACGGCTTTCAAAGATGCCAATGGATCAATTCCGGGCGTTTATCGTGCGTGCATTTGGCGCTGTGCCCGAAAGTGTAAGTCCACACATTCACGGGTACAAGGGAGCAATCCCCATTTGGGTTGGTGAGCCAAGTCAACGCACATCAGCCACTGCAAAAGATGTGGAAGATTTTGCCAACGCTACGAGAAAAACGATTCGCTATCAACAGGATAATCTTCGTGACGGCACAATGCTCGCCTGGGCGTTCCGCCCTGATGCAGTCAAAGCTGCCGAACGACTGCGAGAGATGGAACAAGCCGAATTGAATTTTGTCCGGTTGGAACAGATCAGAATTGACTCACCACCATTCCGTGAGCACATTGCCGCGCTATCGACCGATCATGCAGACTATGCGAACTTCCTAACGTTTGTTCAACCGCCGAAAGTCGAGGTCGGATGGAAACGTATCTCATCTCGCACATACAAATTTGACGTTTCAGAAACGGCCGTCCTTAACGTCGGGGCAAAAATAATCAATGTCCAATGGGATTTCGATTACGGCAAACGTTTCAGCAGCACGCCCGGTTTTTCCTTCATCCGAGGGACAACGAAGGAACCAACTCTACAAGTGCAGTACGAATTCCCTCGTGAACGAAATTTTCGTGTTGCGTGCAAAGTTCAGGACGATATGGGCGGGGAAGGTCTTTGGACCGGAGAGGTCGAGGTGAGCTAATCTATGTTCAACCAATTTGCACGATACGAGCAATCATTTGCCGACTGGCGGCGTGATGGTTATCCGGGACTGAAAGCGGAGACGTTCAAGTACATTGATTTTCTCTCTGACCCGTTGAACGATCAGGTTGCACGCCTGGGTACGCTGTGGCCCCATCAGTGGGATGCATTTCTCCGTGTCGTATACTCATACGAGATACTCGGAAAAGCAGAGATCGGCGAAAGCGGACTATTGCTCAACATCGTTACAGGAGGCGGCAAGACTGCTGCGATTGCTGCATTCATTGCGTGGCTGAAGGTTGCTCACGCTATTCAAAAGTTTGTTCTCCTTTGTCCAAACCTTATTGTGCGTGACCGACTGGAAGACGACTTTGCGGGAGGCAAGGTGTTCAAAGATCGTGATTTGCTCCCCAGTTGGTCAAGCTTGCGTCCGCAAGATTTTCCGCTTACGACTCTTGGCTCCGGCAAGGACGGCGGTTGGGCGAGCCTCTTGAGTGCGGATGTAGTCCTTGGAAACATCCACCAGTTTTATCAAAGCAACAAGAGCGGTCAGAGCAATCTGTCTGCCCTGATGAACGGGCCTGAATTTGCGCTTTTCAACGATGAAGCCCACAACTCTCCTGCAGAGGAATATTACGCCACACTCCAACAGATGCGCGAAAAGGTAGCACTTCGTGTTGACACAACTGCGACTCCTGATCGTGCAGATGGTCAGACTCCCGACAGCGATATGATCTACGAGTATAGCGTGAACGATGCACTTGCCGACGGAATTATCAAGACTCCGGTTGTCTATCAGCCCGACATCAAAACTGTTCAGCTCACCTACACGGATGCGAAAACTGGTGAACGCAAGAGCGTCGAAGAAATCAACTGGGCAGAAGTTGACCGTCTTGGTCTGAGTGCAACACAATGGGTAACTGATGACGAGCCAATGCGTCAACAAATGGCAATTGCTCTTCGTCGCTGTGAGGAACAGGAGCGCAGAGCAAAAGGTCGCTATCAACCTATTATGTTCGTTATTGCTGTTTGTAAGGCAGACGCCGAGAAAGCAGCCAACACGCTTAACAAGTTTTTCAACGTTAAGACTCTCATCGTCACAGAGGATAGCGATGAAGCTGACCGCCAGAAAGCACGTGAACTTGGCAAGGAACAGAAGACTCCCAACCCATATAAAGCCGTCGTCAGCGTGCTGATGTTGCGCGAAGGTTGGGACGTACCTGAAGTCGGAGTAATACTTCTTCTGAGAAAGTTTTCTAGCAAGGTGTACGGACAGCAGGTTATTGGCAGGGGTTTACGTCGAGTTCGGAGCAAAGGAGTTGACCAAAGCGAGCCGCAAATTTGTGCAGTGGTTGATCATCCAAAACTTGAACATCAATGGTTATGGGACATGTTTGGAAGCAAGGTGAGGAAGAACGTCCTAATTGACCAGACATTTGATGAAACCGAGGATTTACCACCACCGCCACCGAAACAAGAGCTGATCAATCCGGAGAATGTCATTGAACTTCCGGAACGAGACACCACACTCGTCGATGATGGCCAATTCGAACTTGGGCCGATCGAACCTCCACCCGAACCACTCAAGAATTGGGAACAAGTACTTGAGGGGTTTCAGTACGATCTAACTATCATGGAAATAACAAAGGTCAATATTTCTGGAGTCATCGGGAAGGAGCTTGCGGGGGATCACTGGAAGACTCTTCACAGCGCCCCTGATTTGCCCGAAGGTGGCGACATGACCAAGGTCGAAATCAGGGACGACACGATCCGAGACGCCATCAAGGATTATATTCTGCAAATGGCCGAGGAATTCACGGTCGAGGCGGGATATGCTGCAGTTTTCAAAAGCCAAGTGTACAGTGTCTTAATGAAACACGTTCGTGACAGATTTCTCGGCGGCACATCCCTTGGCCTCGCAGAACGAGCCACGCTCGACTTTGCTTGGAAGATGCTTCCATCGGTACGCAAACATGTGCAAGGCGTCCCGGGCTTGATAGGAGGAATAATCGAAAATGGCAATTAGCAAACATGGACAGTTCGACCGACCCAAGAAAAGTCCTTACAACTTTGAAAACTACCAAAGTGATATGGAGCGGCGGATGATGGAACGCTTAGAATCCGATCCTGTCGTCAGGCGTTGGATGAAACGTCACGGAATCACCATCCCTTGGATTGACGGGCAGAAGCATCAACGCCGTTACGTTCCTGACTTTCTTGTCGAGTACACTGACGACCGCAAAGCCCTCATTGAAGTAAAAGACCCAAGCCGAATCGACTCAGATGACGTAAAGCGAAAGCGCAAGGCGGCAGAGATGTGGTGCAAGCAGCGACGGATGGAATACGTAATCGCTTCGATTTGATCAATATAGTTCTACAAGGGTAGACTAAAGAGACGCTAAAGTGTGAAAATCCCTGGCCGATAGAATCTTGCGCCAACCTTAATCTGGTTATGAGTCTACTCAGTTCGAAAATGATTTCAATAAAAAAGCCGCGCCTGAATTACAGAGGCGGCTTTTTCATTTATTGTAGAGAGGCGTTTACTTTTTCACGTATCGCTCGTAAGCATCAAAATACGCCTTCAACGTGCTGGCTTGTGAAGCGGTATAGTGAACCAACGAAATTGAGGATCGTACTTTTACCAATCCAAACTCATCAATCAACTCACCGAAGGATGAATTCAGGAATGATGAACACATGGGAGAAGCATCTTTCAAAGAAAGTCGAATCCTGCTTCCATCAAGCAGGTGCTTCTTCAAGACGATAAACAGCGCCGCACCCTGAGGATTCGTTGATGTCCCCCGAGTCACATCCATCATGTCAATATCAATAGTAGTCGAGTTCATAGTTCTACCTATAACCTTAGAAAAAATATTCCTCATTGTCAATTTCTTCCTCCTTTTTGGGCAAATTCGAAGGGTCAAAGGAAAATTTCACCAATGTTCCCCCCAAAGCCGCAGGGAGTGATCGATAGTATACATTGTTCTCAACAAACCGTATTCCCGCGGCATTCGAATAAACAATCAATTCCCCTTTAATGTTCCGAATGTTTCCAAGCAAATTCGAAAGGCCAAATCCTCTATTTTGAGGGGTCGTTTTTGTTGACATTCGATTTATAAATGCAGCTCTAAGTGCATCTTGGTCGTTGACGGGCGTACGCAATCTGTCCGACCAAATTGTCTTGATTTTGCTTGGAATGCCGACACCAAAATCACAGATGGCAGTATTGAGGCGATGCACCCTCGGATAATACTGGTATAGTACAAATCCATCCACGCCTGATTCCGCATGATCAAAGATGTTATTGAATGTTTCGCTCAGGGCTATATGGAGTGGCGACAAATCCTTTCCGGTGAAAACCAGGTTCTCAAAATATTTCTTCGATTCATCCGCATAAATGGAAATCCTCGACTGTGATATCTTCCACAATGCGAATGTAGTCCGCTTTCCTGGTGTAATAAATGCATGTCTATCGAAACCCTGAGTCCAATATTCAAAAAAACGGACATGGTTGAGATACATATCAGCTGAACAGTGATTTCTGGAGAACACAATCGGCACATCAACCTGATCAAACTCTTCGATGAGGCAGGCCAGCGAAACGATTTGGTAGGGTTCAATGAACGATTGTCGAATCTCGATTTGCAATTCGTCGGGAACGCCAACATTTTTGACGCGATTTCTCTCAATGAAATCGATCCATTCAACTTCGGACAATGTCGAATCGAGGAGTAAGTGCATTGTTTCTTGGTGAATATTACTTGAACATACGCGAAGGCGTCACCTATAGAGCCCGCCGATGGATTCTTAGAGCACAGATTTCACTTCAACATCAATCTTACTTCTTGCCGTTCGAATTCCCCAACCTTTCCCGCCGGAAAGCCGATGAGCAACGACGATCCATTCACCTTGCAGCCTTCCGCCGATGCGAGACGTTCAACATTTGCCATTCCCAGTGAATACTGCTCGCCTGAAAGACCCTCAACTTCGACCGCAAGCGTATTGCCCTTCAAGGATGTCGATATGATCTTGAGCCCTTTGTTTGCATCGCCGGTCTGCGTATCGACTGTAGGGGGAATCAATTCGACGGTCGGCTCGATATCGATCTCGATTCGGAGTAATGAACCAAGTCTCGCCTCAACAATGGGCTGGATGGTCTGCGTCGACACCTCCTGCCTGAATGCTACCGTTTCCCCGTTCACGCGAGCTGCGACAATTTTGGTTCCAATGCCGAGGGCCGGTGCAAAGACGAATGTGAAGTCGTTCGCCTTTGCTGCATTCACTTCTACAGAGATCCGGTTCTTTTCGCGGTGATAATCGATGCTGGCTGTCTGATCTTTGATTTGCCAATTCGATACCGTTAGGTTTTTCCAGTCTGCCGGTAGATGGGGTGCAAACGTGAGCGATTTGGCAACAGCGTCTCCATCGAGGCCGACCA
>Ga0315286_10001050_pt1 | contig 24601 bp, 19 predicted proteins | sample YL17G10_0_MG_FD_205038 | JGI IMG/M metagenome (GOLD analysis project Ga0315286, IMG submission 205038) | Sediment microbial communities from Yellowstone Lake, YNP, Wyoming, USA - YL17G10_0 | ecosystem: Environmental > Aquatic > Freshwater > Lake > Sediment | place: USA: Wyoming | collected...
ATAATCGTTATCCCAATACCAGTGAACCCAGGCCGGACCCCACGCCCAGTGGTTCTGGGGGATCCAATACCAGCCCAGCCCGCCCCCCCAGCCCCAGCGGCCGTAATGGGACGTGCACCAGCCCCACGGCTCGCCCGAAACCCAGGTCCAGCCGATGATCGGATACCAGACCCAGCGTCCGTAAGAATAGGGCCGCCAATCGGCAGAAGAAACGGTCGGAATCCAGACATTGCCGTACGAAGATTCGTAGGTCCAGCGGCCGTTGTCGGCGAGCTCAGATTCGTAGTCGGAGTATTCCGCGGGCAGATAGGTCCGGGCGGCGCTGCGGGCGAAGAGGGCATCGCGCGTTTCGTTCCAGGAATTGAATTCGTCCCGTCTCAAGGACAGAGAAACGGGTTGCGAGACAAATCGGCCGTTGGCGGCAACGACCTGTTCACCGCTCTTGACGAGGACGGAGCCTTCCTCGCCGGCGGCTTCCGCCTGACCGCTCAGGACGCTGAACTCGGTCTCCCTGTTTTCCCGGACATCGACGCGATACAAACCTTCCGCCAAAAGATAGAACGACGCGTCGGGCGAATGGATTTCGAAGCTCTTTTCCCCTTCGAGATTATTGACCCGGACGAACGCGCTTCCGGAGAGAACGTGTATTTTCGTCGGGTCGCCGTCCCGCGTCGGCAGGTTGACGACATCGATCTGGGTGTAATTGTCCAAGCGGAGATATTTGCGATTGCCGAGCTGGATTTCGAGGCGGCCGTCCTTCGTCCCGAGCTTGTCGCCCGTGACGACGACGAGGTTCACCGCGCCTTGTTCATAACCCAGGTCCTGGCCCCTCTGGACATAGACATCACCCCTGACATAGCTCATCCGGGCATAGCTGCGCTGGTCGTAGCCGCCGGATTGGGCGAATCCGAGGAAGGGAAATACGGCCAGAATAACCGTCCCGATCAAGGCCATTTTTTTCATCGTCTTTCTCCTATTCCAACTCGAATAAATGCAATTATCATGCCAAACATTTCCGGGGAGAAACGGCCGATAATGAGGCCGTTGGATCAAGCCGATGTCCTCATAAAAGGACAAATGAGTACATGAGGGGTCAGCCAAAAAAAATCCCCCGCCCTCGCCTGATTTCAGGAGAGAAGCGGGGGATTCGCGGAAAATCAAGAATCAGGTGTTTACCGCCACGGTCCGCGCCAGGCGCCGTGCCGTCTCATCATCCTGTTGCCCATGCCCCGGGGGCCCTGCATCGGACCCATGCCCCGCCCGCCGAAGCCAAAGGGCCCCATCCCCGGCCTCATGAAACGGCCTTGACCCATCGGCTCCATCGGGCCCATGCCGCGCCCGCGAAGCATCATCATCCTGTTCATACCGCCTCTCGCGTTTTTCATCTTTTCAAGCTGTTCCGGGGTGAAGATTCTTTCTCGGTCCTTCCTGTTCTGGAGAGACTTTTTGAACTGATCCGCACGGAGCTTGAACATCTGATCAATCAAGCCGTTGACCTTGTTCTGATCGGCCTTCGCATCCTTGAGAAGGGGTTGGAGCTCCCCGCGCAGCTTGGCGAGCTCTTCGCCTACGCCCTTCTGTTCCTCCTGCCGGGCTTTCTGGAACTCCTTGAGCTTTGTTTCCTGTTCGGGCGTCAAGTTGAGCCAGTTTTTCATTCTTTCCGCGGGAACTGCCGGCGCCGGTTTTTGCGGTTTCTGGGGCGGCGCAGGCGGCTGCTGGGCGAACGCGCCTACACTGATCATGAACATGACTGCGATGGTGAGTGCTGCCAAAAATTTTTTCATATCAAACCTCCTAAATTTCATTTGGCATCCTTTTAGACAAAGTTAAGTCCCGTTCCTTTGCCGATGATACCCGAAACAAGGCGCGGCCACAAGCGGCTTACCCCTCGCTCACCCAGGCCTCCACCCCGGAAGCGGCGAGCGAGACCGGAATGATCCGGATCCCTCCTCCCATTCCGTTAATTTTTTTTATCATCCGCCGCCGGAGCTCATCCTCGCCGTTGGCCAGGATGGTCATCGAGCCGCCGCGGCCTCCCGCCCCGTTGACCTTCCATCCCGAAGCTTTATAACGCTTCGCGACCTTCACCACCAAATCCGCTTCTCGGGCGATCAAACCGGCATAGAGAGCCCGCTGGCACTCGTTGTTCCGGATCATGGATCGGCCATAAGATTCCAAATCCCCGCGCCGGAGCTCATCCCGGGCCTGCCGGGCGATGGCGGCCAGCTCCCGGATCCGGGCCAACTGCGGACCGCAGGACTCGAGCTCGGCGATGACCCGCTCGTGCATGGACGAGGAGCGGTGCGGCTTGCCAAGATAAACGAGGCAGAGTCTTCGTTCGAGCTCGCTCCACAGCGCGGGACCGACGCGGACGGCCGTGACATCGGATTCGGGATAGCGCGGCATGCGAATATACGAGATTCCGCCGTGGGCGGCGGCGATCTGATCTTGAATTCCGCTCTGCTGCCCCAGGTAGTCCGTTTCGACCCGGTGTGCGAGCCGGGCCAGCTCCTTCCAGGATCTCCTCTCCGGCTGGAGCGCGTTCAAGGCGCCGAGGAGCGCGACGCAGACGGCGGCCGAAGTGCCCGTCGAAATTCCCGCGGGCACGGGAGAATAAAGACGGACCTCAAGCCGGACATCCTTCGGAACCGGCAGGCTGGCGATCGTGAATTGAAGAAGCGGGTGCGCGTCCCTCCGCGGTTTTGCCGGGTCCATGCTGAATGTCTCCCGGTAATTCTCGGCATGGACGGTCACCCGCTTCGGATCGCGCGACCGGCCGGAAAAAACCTTGACTTCGACCTCGACGGCCGGCCACACGGCAAGATTGAGGACCTGGCCCTTGGCGGCAAACCACGTGTCCGACCACCCGCCGAGGTCGTTGATTCTGATGGGCGCCCGGGCATGGACCGTTCTCAGGAGCATTTTTTTATCACCCGTCACCGTCATGATCCATCTGCTCCTCATAGATGTCTTTTCCGAAATAAACAAAATTCCTTCAGGCCGACCGCCGATGGCGAATCTGGTCGAGAGCGACGGCCACGACAATGATCACCCCGATGATGATTTCCTGGACATAATTCGGCCAGCCCATCATCGTGCAGCCGTTCCGGAGGAACGACATGATGAAGACGCCGACCATGGATCCGAGAACGCTTCCTTCGCCGCCGCTCAGGCTTCCTCCGCCGATGACGACGGCGGCGATGATATCGAGCTCGAGTCCGATAGCGACCGTCGGGTCGCCGACCGTCAATCGGGAAAATTCCATGACGCCGCTGAGCCCGCAAAAAAGGCCGGCCAGCGTATAAATCAGGATCTTGGTCTTGTTCGTCCGGACGCCGCAGAGCCTGGCCGCGGCTTCGTTCGACCCGATGGCGAAGACATGCCGGCCGAAAACCGTGTAGCGCAAGAGGACCGCCGTCGCCGCGGCAAGAATGATCATGAACCAGACGCCCGGAGCGAGGAACAGCCAGGAGGGCGTGGGCGATTTGGCCATGAGCTCGTTGACCCAGGTCAGCGGCGCGTCGATTTTCTGATTGTGAGCGATCCATTTGGCCACGCCCCGGCCGATCCCCATCATCCCCAGGGTGATGATGAACGGGACGAGCCGAAGGCGGGTGATGAGCGCCCCGTTGATGAAACCGATCAGGCCGCCGGTCGCAATGCCGAAGAGGATGCCCGTCCATGGCGGAAGGCCGGCGTTGATGGCAAAGGCGGTGATGACGCTCGCCAAGGCGATGTTCGACGCGGCCGAGAGGTCGATGCCGCCGCTGATGATAATCAGGGTCATCCCCAGGGCGCCGAGGGCGACGATCACGGACTGCGTGGCCACGCTCTTGAGATTCGCGACTCTCAGGAACCGGGACTGAACGTCCGGAATCGAGGAAAAAATGGCTATGACCAGGATCAACCCCAGGAACGGGGCCAGAAGGTTGACCAGCGCCCGCAGCGTGCTTGTCTTTTTCACATGTGTTCCGTTCGGCCGGTCGTCGAGGCGGCCATCAGATTTTCCTCCGTCCAATCGGCGGCCGGCCGGATCGCGACGATCCGTCCCCGGAAAAAGACGGCGATCCGGTCGCAAACTCCGAGAAGTTCGGGGAAGTACGAGCTGACGAAAATAATCCCCTTGCCGGCCGCGGCCAGCCGGCTCATCCACTCGTAGATCTGGGCCTTGCTCATGACATCGATCCCGCGGGTCGGTTCGTCGAGAAGGAGAAAGTCCGCGTCTTGATGGAGGAGCCGGGCGAGAGCCACTTTCTGTTGGTTTCCTCCGGAAAGGCCGCCGACCCGCTGGTTCGGACCTCGGGCTTTGATCTTCAACTCGGCTATCCACTGCGCCGTCGCCTGAGTCCGCTTCTTCATGCTGAGAAAGCCCCACGTCCTGTATGGGGCGAACCGGCTGAGCGTGACGTTATCCGCGAGCGACCGGGAGAGGGCCAGTCCTTCCCCTTGCCGGTCCTCGCTCAAAAGGCCGAAGCCTTGTCGAATGCGATGCCAGGGTTTCCCCCGGGGCGCCGGGCGGTTTCCGATATAGACGGCGCCGGATTCGATGGATTCGAGACCGAACAAGGTCCGCAGCGTTTCCGTCCGTCCCGAACCGATCAGCCCGGCCAAACCCAGGATCTCTCCGCGATGCAGATCGAAACTGAGGGCCTCGAGCATCGGAACGCCCTTCACGCTCTTCAACGCCAGCCTGGCCTCGCCGCGTTCGCGCACCGTCCTTGGAAACAATTCGGTCATCGTCCGGCCGACCATGATCTGGATAATCCCGTCAAGCGTCGCCTCCGCCATCCGCCCTGTTCCGGCCTTACGGCCGTCCCTGAGGACGGTGTAAGAGTCCGCGACATTTTGGACCTCTTCCAGAAAATGACTGATATAAATGATGCTTACCCCCTCGGCCTTGAGCTTGCGGATAACCTGGAAGAGCCGCTCCGTATCCTCCTTGGCGAGGCTGCTTGTCGGCTCGTCCATGACCAGGATTTTCGCCTCGTCCAGGATCGCCCGGCTGATCTCGACGATCTGGCGGGCGCCGACGCTCAGCTGCCGGACCGGCTGGTCGATGCCGATTTCGGAATGATGGAGGAACTCGAGCGTCTCCTTGATTTTTCGGCGGACGTCGCGGCGCTTGAGAAATCCTCCGCTCTGCGGCTCGCGGCCGAGCATGATGTTCTCTTCGACCGTAAGGTGGGGGGCCAGGTTCAACTCCTGGTAGATCATGGAAATCCCGTTTTTCCGTCCCTCGAGCGGATCGGCGGGACGGTAGGGACGGCCCTCCAGCGTCATCAAGCCCCGGTCGGGTTTTAGAGCCCCGCTGAGAACCTTGACCAGGGTGCTTTTACCGGCTCCGTTCTCTCCGAGCAAGGCGTGAACCTCGCTTTTTTTTAGGACGAAATTGACCTCATCAAGAGCGCGCGTCGCCCCGAAATTTTTGGTCATGCCGGTCATTTCGAGGGCGGCTGCGACTTCGGCCGGATGCGTCATCGGTCCAAAATCGAGAGATCGGGTGAGAGGAGGGCCTTGATTTCGGGAGTATCCATGTTCTCCCGGGTCGCCAAATAGACGCCCGTGTCGACGCGTTCCGGAATTTTCTGGCCGCGAAGGTGCTGGACGATCTCGGTCACGCCCAGGTAGCCCATCTTGACCGGGTTCTGGAGGATCAGCCCGTGAAGATGGCCGTCGCGCAGGGCCTGGACGAGCTTGGGAGAGCTGTCGAAACCGACGAACTTGACCTTGCCCGCCAGCCGCGATTCCTGGAGGGCCCTCAGGGTGCCGAATGTGCTTGACTCATTCGGACAGAAGATGCCTTCGACATCAGGAAAGCGTCCGAATAGATTTTCGGCCAGCTGGTAGGCCGTTTCGGTCGTCGTTCCGGCGTGCTGATCCTTCACCAAAAATTGGAGTCCCGGAAATTCCTTGACGGCCGTCTCCAGAAATCCGCGTTCCCGATCCGTAGTCGAGGCCGATCCTTCCTGATAGCGGATCATGAAGATCCGGCCTCTGCCGCCGAGGAGCGCGCCCATATGACGGGCGGCAAGCACTCCCCCCTGGTAGTTGTCCGTGGCGACGAAGCTGAGATAATCCTTGCCCTGAAGTCCCGAATCCATGATCACGACCGGAATCCGCTCCCGCATCGCGTCCTGAACGGGACGGATCAACGCCCGGTCGTCCAGCGGGGCGAGAACGATCCCGTCGACCCCGCGGCTGATGACGTCTTCGACGACCGTGATCTGCTGAGCCCGGTCGTCCTCCCGTTGCGGTCCCTTCCACATGATCTCCACGCCCAGCTCCGTGGCCGCCTGAGCCGCGCCGGCATGGATCGCCTTCCAGAATTCATGGGTCATGCCCTTGGGGATGACCGCAATTTTCAACACCGCGGATTTATCGCCGGCCGCCTTCTTCCCTCCGCCGCAAACCGTCAGGGCTGCGGCCGCGGCGAGACATGCGGCAAGACACCATGCGCTTCGAAGATTCATGTCACGAGTATAATCGGAAAAAAAAGTGGAGTCAAAAAATTCAGGAAAGGCCGGGCTCCTGAGATCGGACCCGGCCTGGATGAGGCAAGAGGCGAAGGAACGTTATTTTTTCTTGAGGATGGGCATTCCCGTCTTTTTGGTCTCTTCGGCTATATAGCCGTCGGGAACGGCATCCAGGGCGCCCGGCCGGACATCGCGGGCGAAGAAGAAAATTCTCTGCAGCCGCCCGCCCTTGAGCGTCACTTCCCGGGAATGGAGATAGTACTTAACCCCTCTGGAATTCAGGAATTCGTAAGCCATGTTTTAACCTCCAATCAATTGGCGTTTATCCGAATGCGCATAACTCATCATGACATCATTCTTGATCGAGGATGCATGATCGTGACTATTGTCATATAAGAATTTTCCGACAAAGTCAAGGTGGATGTTGCGACTTTTCCATAAAAAATATTTTTAAAAATTTTTCTTGCATTTTAGAATTTTCGATTTATAATAGTATTGGCTTTCTTTCGCGGGCTGGAGAGAGCCCCCACCTTTTTGGTTCCCATCATCAACCCCCCTTTTGCTGACAACAGCCCGCACTAACCCCCCCCACCCGGAACGGGGGGCGTCTTGATTTTGAAAGACTCTCCTTCCATAAACTGTTGGAGGCCGCGGTCAACCGGCTCGGATTCAGTGCCAGGGCTTACGACCGCTCGCTCAAGGTCGCCAAGGACCATCGCGGATTTAGCGGGGGAGGAAGAAATCAACCCATTTGACTCCCCGGGCTGAAGCCCGGGGTATGCTCAGGGTTAATACTGAGCGGCGCCGGCGGCTGATTATCGGAGTAATTTTTTGTCAGGCGATTGAGAGAGGGCGGGAAATCTATTGTCTTTTGGGAAATTTCTTGGATGTCCGGAACAATGAGCTGGCCAGATAGCCTCCTTTGCGGCCATTTCTCATTTTTTATTATTGACATCGATCGGCGGCCAGGAATATCCTTTTCTCGTGAAGGGCGGTACCGATTCCGATCTTAATGCGAGGAAAAATCGCACAACGCGAAAAAGCAAATTCCTAAGCATTAATAACGTATTCCGTCGTTGGTCGTCGGTTGATATTCGCCGACACCTGCCGCTTGTCCTTATTATCGTCATCGCGGCGCTTGTCCGCCTCTGGGGAATCAAGTTCGGTTTGCCTCACATGCTCTGCCGTCCCGACGAGGAAGCCGTCGCGACGATGGCGCTTCGGTTTTTTAGGGGCCACTTCAAATCAAATTTCTTTGCCTATCCGCCGCTGTTCATGTATGTCGATTCGGTACTGTATGCCGTCGTCTTCGCGGGGGGGAAGATCGTCGGGTTCTTCGCGGCGAAGGAATCGTTTTTAGCCTGGGCTACGGGGAATCCCTGGGCGCTCTTGCTGATTGACCGGATCGCTTCGGCGGCTTTCGGCGTCGCTTGTGTGGCGATTCTCTACGGCATCGCCCGCCGGCTCTTCGATCGAACCACGGCGCGAATTGCGGCCGCGTTCCTGGCATTGGCGGCTTTGCACGTGCGCGATTCCCACTTCGGCGTGACCGACGTTCCGGCGACTTGCGCCGTCCTCGCCTCGTTCTTCTTCACCGTAAAGTTTGCCCAAGACGGCCGGTCGAAGGACTTGTGGTGGTCGGCCGTGTTGGTCGGCCTAGCCGGGGCGACGAAGTACAACGCGATCCTCATCGGACTGCCCGCCATCGCCGTCGCGGCCGGGCTGAGCTTCCGACTTTCCTCCGGCCGATGGCCGGCTCGAATTCGTCAGCTCATCCAATTCGGCCTGGCGGCTTCACTCGTCTTTCTGGCCGCGATGCCTTTCGTTCTAACCAGCGTACGGCCGTTTTTAACCGGTTTTTCTCAGGAATTCGAACATCTGATGGCCGGGCATGGCCTGCTCCTCGGCCGCGGCTGGATCGTCCACTTAACCCTGTCCTTGAGGTACGGACTCGGATGGCCGCTTCTGATCAGTTCGTTCGCAGGTTTCGTCTGGATGGTGCGAGTCGCCCCGCGAACGGCCCTCCTCGTGGGTCTCTTTCCAGTGGCGTATTTCGCGTTCATGGGTCGCGGTTATACCGTTTTTGCCCGCTACATGCTTCCGATCCTCCCCTTTCTTTGCCTCACGGGCGCATGGGCCGTCGTACGGCTTGGATCTCTCCTGGCGCGGGGAGTTCTTGCTTCAACCCGGAGCATGAGATTGACGGTATTGCTGGCCGCTCTCATTATCGCTCCTTCGTTCCTACAGGTGGTCCAGACCGATCGTCTGCTAGCCATAACCGACAGCCGCTTGCTGGCCGCAGAGTGGCTCCGGTCTAACCTGGCCTCCGAGGGAACTGTCTATCAGACAGGAAGGATTTACAGTCAGGTCCAGATGAAACCTCCGTCACTCTCCCCACCGAACGAGGATTGGGGCTTCGATGAAGAAGAGGCCCGGTTCACGCGCGGAGGAAACGTTTCGGACGACCAACCCAACTTCGTGATCATCCAGAGATCTCCTCTCGAGCTCTACACAGCTGTTCCGCATGGCCTGGACCGGATTCTGGAACGGGACTACATACACGTGCATTCCGTCCTAGCCTATGACTCAAGCGCCCGAGCCGGCATCTTTGATCAGATCGACGCCTTTTTTCTTCCCCTCTCCGGTTTCAAGGGGATCGTCAGGCCCGGGCCAAATATTTTCATATATCGCCGTATCCGATAAAGGCTTCCGGATTGCCTCGCGGCCATGGTTTTCGCGCCACCGGCGCGTTCAAAGATCCGGTCACCATGATGGGCCTCCCCGACAATGTCCACGGGGCTTAAGTTTTCCGAAACGGATTCCCTCCGGCGCTGCGGCTCGGGAGCGGGAAACCGGAACTCGACGTCAGGGAAGGGCATAAAAGCCCTCCGGCCGGCCCAAATCCGGATCAACCGGCGATCATTTTAATATGGAACGGCGATCGATGCAGCCTTTCGAAAAATGGCGGAGCGAACCTCCCGCCGCCGAAAAAAGACCGGTGACGGGGCCAGGGAGAAGACCTCTCTCCCCCTCTTTTGAACGAGCTGATCCGCGTCGCGGCGGGAATCTGACGGACCCCGACGCCTTATTCTCATTCGATGATATCGCCATCCTCATAGGAAGCAATGACCTCGAGCGGGACTTCAAACACTTTTCCCCAACCACCCAGCCGCTCCACGATCCCGGGCCGCGCCAGCGGGCATTTTCTGCCGTCGCGGATGAGATAGACGGCGCGGTTCTTCCGGCTGCTTTGCTCGATGATCATCCTCCCCTCGAACGTCAGCTCAATCGTCGGCCCCAAGGTCATCTTGCCCAATGTCTCCTCGGAAATTTCGACGAGGTGGGCCCAGGGGTCCTTCCCTCTGTTCCGGTCATAGTTGTAGCGGTAGACGCTTTCGAGGTTCTTAAAGGGAGAGCGGGTGAAGCTGCCGAGGCCTTTCCGCTCAATGAGATAGACCGCGGCATTCCTGGCCCTCACGTATTTCCGGTCGAGATAGGCCAGGTTGTTGGGATCCGGCCAGGCTGAAAACTCTTTGTCCATCCGGCTCAGGATTTGACGGCAGTCGGACAGCGCGTAGGGCCGCACTCCGCCTCGCGTCATCTCCTCGTCCAGCTCGCGGAAGGAATTCGCGAGATAGGTGAAGGCACTGTACAGATTCGTCCGGACTTGATCCGAACGGAAGAAGTCCGAATCCGCTCCGGCCAGTCTTAAAAAGAGCCGGGACGAGGCCAGGAAGGATTCGGACTTGAACAATATCGCCTGCTCCTGGTCCGAAATCGTTCCGTTCCAGCCGCGAAAATGATCATAGCTCTCCTGGGCGAGTGCCGCCGCCTGGCGCTCCAGTTCAAGGCCGAGGTCGGCGATGCGGCCGCGTGGACCGCCGGACTGCGGCAGGGCCGGGTCAGCCCCGGATCCCGGGGAAGGATGCTTCGGCCCCAAGGCCGGGCTCTCAAGCCCCGCGCCAAATCCCAATAAAATCGCGAAAACGGCCATACCCATCATCTGCGTCACTCCTCGCTTCGGCATCGCCTCATCTCCTTTCAACCCTCGTTCGCTTTTCATCCGCGCCCATCGCCCATGGCATCAAAAGCCATAGCGGCGAAGCTGACCGCCGAGTTCGTCGCTTCCTCCATCCAGACGTCGTATCCCAGAAGGCGGCCCTCGGCCGGCGGCAAGGTCTCGAGCAGGCAAGCCAGCGTCGAGAAGCCGCAGACATTGTATTCATCATTGACCCGGCGCGATTCGGCCCAAAGGCCTTCCGTGTTCCTCTTTGCGCATGCATCGAGAAGGGCCCGGTCGTGTTCTTCAGCCTCGCGAAGAAACGAAGCCGCCGAACGGTTATGGCCGAACTTCGGCCCGATATGGGAAAAATCCACTCCGGCGACGACGAGCCCATCGCGCCCCGCGCGAGTGATGAGGCCGGACAGAACGTCCAGAAATGCGCGGACGCCGGCGATCTGCCAAGGCCAGTCGTTCCTCGACTGATAGCCCAGGAACGACCCGAAGAGGATCGGGACGATCAGGATATCGGGGCCGAAGAGATGCTGGAGAAAAAGCAGCTGGAATTCCAGGGAATGCTCCCGGCGATGGGCGAAGTCGGACGCCGACACAGTTTCTTTCCCGGCGCGTTTCAAGCTCCCGACGCTCTTTTTGTCCGTCCTGGCCAACCCGAGGGGCGTCTCGAAGTCCTTTTCCGTAAGCGAGAAAAGGGCGTCTTCAAGGCTATGGCCCGTTCCCAGCAGAAAAATCGTTTTTGGCGCCAGCCCTTTCAAGACTGAATAGGCCCGGGCGTAGATCATTTTCCCGGATTCCAGGTCGATATGGGGCGCGATAAGCCCAAGGACGCGCGTTCCGGGCGGGCCCGGCGGGATCTGCCCCGCCGAGGCCAAAAGAGCATCGAGATACATTCTCAACTCCGCCCGCTTTGCGGGATAGGCTTGACCGGCCAGAGCCGCCCGCCTGAGGTCCATCTTAAGAAATTCCTCGGTAAGCTTCGTTCTCAGGGAATGGAAGCGGTCGCTCTCGAGCATTAAGGCCTTATCGAGTTCGAGGAGAAGCTGTCCGATACTGTCCAAGCTGACAAACTCGCCGCCGCGCTGACGGACGAGGGCCAGCTGGATATCGCGAAGAGTCAATGTGCCGTCGAGCAGTCCGACAAGGGCCAAGACGTCGCCTTGAATCAGGATCGGTTTTGGAATCAGCCCGAGGTTATCGCGGACAACGACGGCCGGCTTGCCCTGATAGGATATCCGAATAAACTCGAGATCGGGCCGAATCCGGGGAACTGTCGCGCCTTCTTGAAAAATCGTCATTCGTGTTTTGACGAGGGAAGTATAGGCTATTTTCGGCCGGAAAGGGAATACTGAAAAAGAAGCTCCCTCGAATCTCTTAGGACTCAAGGGAGGGTTAAAAGGAGGGTGGGAGAGGCTCCTCCGCCTCGCCCTTTTCACAACCTCGGCGTTGCCTTGGATGAGACTGAGTTTCGCGCCGTATGGCTGCGAGTTCGGTCCTATTCTCGAACGGATCCGGGACAGCGGCAATCGCCTCTACCGGTTAATCCCGAGGTGAGATTCACCCCCCAAAAATCACCCCCCCGGGGGGCCGGGGGTTAGGCGCCCGGAAAAAAGGCGGGACGCGAAAAAGGGGGAGCGCGTCCCGCGTCCTTGGCAAATAATTCCGGGAAAGAGACTTATCCGCAGTTGACGCGTTTGAAATTCCGCCGCGGACTGGCTATAATGACTCCCAAATGACAACCGTTCTGGCGCTTGAGAACGTCCGCAAAACATTTAAAACCGGATTCATTCCCAAGACGAAGGAAATCCTCAAAGGCATCTCATTCACCGTCGGAGAGGGAGAGATCTTCGGCTACCTCGGCCCGAACGGGGCGGGAAAAACGTCGACGATCAAATGCGTTCTCGGCCTCCTTTTCCCCGACTCGGGAAAGATCGAACTTTTTGGCCGCCCCCATCTCGACCCCGGAGCCAAAAAGAAACTCGGCTTTCTGCCGGAAAACCCGTATTTTTACGATTATCTGAGCGGCGAAGAGTTCCTCGATTTTTACGCCCAGCTCTTCGGGATCGCCAAGCCGGTCCGCCGGGAACGCATCGGCACTCTCCTCGATCGGGTCGGCATGAAGAAAGCCGCCGGCCTTCAACTCCGCAAATTCTCCCGCGGCATGCTTCAGAGAATCGGCCTGGCCCAGGCCCTGATCAACGAGCCATCGTTCGTGATCCTCGATGAGCCCCTCGGCGGGCTTGACCCGATCGGGCGGAAGGAGATCCGCGACATCATTCTCCGCTTGCGGGACGAAGGGAAAACCGTCGTCCTGTCTTCCCATATTCTTCAGGACATCGAAATGATCTGCGACCGGGTGGCGATCATCGTCGCCGGGCGGATTCTCAGCCAGGGACGGCTGTCCGACCTCATTTCGGAAAAAGTGCTCTTCACCGAAGTCGCCATCTCGGGGCTGGGAGCGGAAGAGATCGCCGGGCTCGGGGAAAGCGTCTCGGCCCAGGCCGGGAGCGTCCTCCTCAAGATTTATGAGGAAAAAAATGTCCAGGCCGTCCTGGACCTCGTCCGGAAGAAAAACGGCCGGATCCAGTCCCTCATCCCCCGGACCCAGACCCTGGAAGACCTGTTCGTGGACATGGTGAAATCGACATGACGATCAAGGTCATCGCCCTCAACACGTTCAAGGAAGCGATCCGCGACCGGATCCTGTATCTCCTCTTGTTTTTCGCGGCGCTGTCCATCCTCTTCTCCCGCGTTCTCGCTTTCCTCACCGTCGGCGACCGGACGAAGATCATCAAGGACGTCGGCCTGGCTTCGATCTCGCTCTTCGGCGCCCTGATGGCGATTCTCATCGGGACCGGATTGGTCACCAAGGAGATCGAGAAACGGACGATCTTCACCCTGATTTCCAAGCCTCTCCGCCGCCATGATTTTCTCCTCGGTAAATTTTTCGGCCTCGTTCTCACCCTCCTCGTGATGCTGGCCGGGATGACCGTCATCTTCATGGCCCTCCTGTTCTTCCACACCTGGACGGTCGAATGGCGGATGATCGCGGCCGTCTTTCTCATCTTTATCGAGCTTGTCCTGATCACCGCCGTGGCCATCTTCTTTTCCTGCTTCTCGACGCCCATCCTGAGCTCGCTTTTTTCCCTGGCCTTCTATCTCATCGGACACTTCGCCTGGAGCCTGGACACGCTGTTGAAGAAGATGCCGGCCGGTCTGGCCAAAACGGCGCTCCGCGTTCTCTACCTCCTTCTCCCTCGCCTGGAAAATTTCAACATCAAAACCGAGGTCGTCCACGGCCTCCCCGTCGCTCGCTCATTGCTCTTCGCCTCCACAGCTTACGGGATCGCCTACGCCGCTTTCGTCCTGGGACTGGCCGTGCTCATCTTCCGCAGACGGGATTTTATCTGAGCGATGAAGAGGCCGATCGCCCTAGGACTCACTCTCGTCGTGCTGGCCCTTGCCCTGGCCGGCCTCGAGCTCCGCATCGAAAAAATCCCCAGGCGGACAGTCCCCGGAGCCGGAATTCTGTATGTCCCGTCGGGAAAATATCTAAAGATGGCCACGTTCGGCTATTCCTCGGTCGCGGCCGACGTCCTTTTTATCTGGGCGATCCAGTATTACGGCAACACCGCCATCCCGGACCGGCGGGATCATCTTCTTCATATCTTTTCCGTGATCAGCGAGCTCGACCCGCGGTACGTGGACCCCTATGAAGTCGGAGCCTTGATCGCCCTTTACGATTTCAACGACGTCGCCCTTTCCCTGAAAATCCTCGACTTGGGGTTCGTTAATAACCCCGCCATGTGGATTTTCCCCCTCGACGCCGGCCATTACGCACAGATTTATGCGAAGGATTTCGCCCTGGCCAAGGAATATTTTCGGAAAGCGATGGATGTCCCGGGCGCTCCGCCCATCGTCCGCCGGCTCTATGCCGACGCCGCCTACAAGACCATGGATTTGAAGACGTCCTGGGAAACCTGGCTCGAAGTGTTCAACACGTCCAAGGACGCTCAGGTCAAGAAAATCGCCTCCAATCATCTCTATCAGGTGAAGGCCGCCTCGGACATCTCCGCCCTCAAAAAAGCGACAGCCGTTTTCGCCGAAACATACGGCCGGAAACCCCAGGACCTGACGCTTCTCGTCCAAGCCGGCATCCTGCCCTCCCTGCCCAAAGACCTCGACGGCAAGGATTACGTCTATGATCCTCAAACAGGGGAAATCACCACGGCGGTCGTTCCATGGAAAAGATAATTCTCATTGTCCTCGGGGGGATGATTTGGGGAAGCTTCCTGAACGTCGTCATTTTCCGCCTGCCTCGAAAAATGAGTCTCGTCCGTCCGCCCTCGACCTGTCCCTCCTGTCAGACGCGCATCCGTTTCTATGATAACATTCCGGTTTTTTCTTATATTTGGCTCCGCGGCCGATGCCGCCGCTGCGGGGTAAAGATTCCTTTCTCCTATGTCCTGGTCGAAGTTCTCACGCCGGGGGCGTTCATCGTCCTCTCCAGCGCATATGCGCTCTCCATCCATTTCTTCGCATCGTGCCTGTTCGCCAGCGCGCTCATCGTCCTGGCTTTCATCGATTATCGCCACAAAATTCTTCCGGACTGGATCACGTATCCCGCTTTCGTCCTGGGCCTTATCTATGCCCTGTTTCGCCAAGATTTCGGCATTCTTCAAGCCCTTCTTGGGGCCGCCGTCGGCGCGGGATTTCTCCTCGTGATCTATGTGGGATATTACCTCCTGAGAAAAAAGGAAGGCCTGGGTCTGGGCGACGTCATCATGATGCTGATGGTCGGGGCCTACCTCGGCTGGCTGCCGACTTTGCTGACGTTGATTCTAGCGTCGTTCGTCGGAAGCCTGGTCGGCGTATCCATCATCCTGATCAAACGAAAAAATATGCAGTACATGCTGCCCTACGGGACGTTTCTGGCCCCGGCCGCCTTTGTCTCTCTCGTTTGGGGGGAGAAGATCATCTCCGCTTACTTGAGCCTCTTTCGCCGATAAAACGAGCTGTCTTCAGGCCTGCAGGATTTGAATTTCGTATTTGAATATGGTATTGATTTAATTCGTGTTACAGGAAGCCAAGGGCCCGTTCACCGCCCTCGTCGTCGTCTTCATCTTCTTCCTCGGTTTTGCCCTGTTCATCAACCTCCCCGTCCTCCACGAGACCGAGCTTCATCGGGGATTTCTCTTCGGGGACCAGGCCGTTTACTACATCATGGCCCAAAGCATCGCTTTCGACGGCGACCTCCTCTATACGAAAAAAGACCTCCTCCGCTATAACGAGGATTTCGGCGCCGGGCCATACGGGATATTCCTGAGGCGGGTCAAGGCCGCCGCGGGCGAAAAACTGTTTTATGCCAAGAATTTGGCCTATCCCTTGTTCGCGGCACCCTTCGTCCGGGTTTTCGGCCCCAACGGACCGCTCGTCTTCCATGCCGTCCTCCTCTTCCTTCTTCTGCTCATGGGTTTTTCATTCCTGTCCATCAAGAACAGTCCCGGGCTCTCCCTCTTCCGCATCCTGACTTTTCTTTTCGCTTCGGTGGCCATCGTCTATTCCCTCTGGATCGCGCCGGATTTCTTCAACCTCTTCCTCGTCTTCGCCACGCTCTTTCTGTGGCTGTACAAAGTCCGCCGCAAGGAATCGGGGGCCGCCGCCGGGGCGAACCCCGGCCGTTGGCAACGCTTTCTCCTGTCTCCTGCGTCGGACTGCCTGGCCGCGTTCATCGCCGGCATCGCGGTCTATTCCAAACCGCCGAATATCGCCGTCATGGGACCGTTCGTCCTCTGGATGCTCCTCCGCAAAAAGTTCGGACGGACGGCTCTCATCGCCCTCTGTTTCCTGCTCAGCCTCGCCCTTCTCTTCGGAACGACCTTCCTTATGCTTTCGGACTGGAATTATCAGGGCGGCGAACGCAAGAGTTTCTACTATCATTTCCCCTATGAAAAGGAAGGCTATTCCTTCGACAGCTCCCCCGGCGAGATCATGACGACCGAAGGGTACTTCGTCCGGTTTTTGCTCCCCTTGAAATTCGTCTTCATCAACCTCTTTTATTATCTGTTCGGCCGGTTCACCGGCATCGCCTGGTATTTTTTCCCGGCGCTTCTCCTCCTCATCCTCTTCGTCCTCGGGAAGAAAAGCCTGGATCGCTGGCTGCTCCTGGCGGCGCTCACGGGGGAAATCCTGATCTATATCCTGCTCATGCCCGACAACTACGGCGGCGGAGGCGGGTCGCTGGCCAACCGCTACTTTCTCAACATCTACCCGTTCTTCCTCTTCCTGCCGGCGGCCAGGATCACCCGGAAGGAAATCGCCGTTTCCTGGATTGTCGCGGCGATCTTCATCGGCCAGATCCTCGTCTCGCCGTTCCAGGCCTCGGCGAAGCCGGCGACGCACGGAAAACGATTCCCGTTCACCCTCCTCCCCGTCGAAAAAACTCTGATCAACAATCTCCCGACCAACACCAACCCTCCGGCCTTTCGCCAGCAATGGGGCAATCCCCCCTATGACGACCGCTTTCTTTATTTCCTCAACGACAACTTCAACGTCAAACATCCCACCGAGAACGGCTGGTGGACGCTCGGCGACCGGACGGCCGACATCATCCTCAGAACGTTTTTCCCGGTCAAGGAAGTGGTCGTTCGTCTTCTCAGCAACCCGCGCCAGTCCAACGAAATCTCGGTTTCCGTGGACGGCCGCCGGCAGAAAGCCGTGATGGGGGCCAATCAGTGGACAACGCTCCGTTTTCCCGTCGGCAACGGCTTCACCCAAAAAGGGGCCCATCTCTACCGCCTGAAGATCGGCGCGGCGAAGGGCTCTCTGCCCTACTACGAGAGCGAAGCGAGCGAAGAAAAGCGCTGGCTCGGCGTTTTTTTCGAGCTGGAGATCGTCCCCAGGTAGGCGATGTGCGGCATCTGCGGCATCGCCGCGACCAAGGACGGCCCGCCTGTATCCGCCGACATCCTCGAGCGCATGTGCCGGGAGATCGTCCACCGCGGACCGGATGACGAAGGCCTGTTCATCGAGCCGCGCCTCGGCCTCGGGAACCGGCGCCTGAGCATCATCGATGTCGAAGGAGGCCATCAGCCTCTCTCCAACGAAGACGGAACGATCTGGATCGCTTATAACGGCGAAGCCTATAATTTTCTTGAAGTCCGCGGCGAGCTTCTCGCCCGGGGCCACATTTTCAAGACGCGCTCGGATACCGAAACCATCGTCCATGCCTACGAAGAATGGAAAGAGGATTTCATCCATCGATTCCGGGGGATGTTCGCCTTCGCTCTTTGGGATAAAAGGGAGAACCGGCTCCTCCTGGTCAGGGATCGGATAGGAATCAAGCCTCTCTATTACACCCTGAATCCGGATGGCACTTTAATCTTCGGCTCCGAGCTTAAAACCATCCTCGCCCATCCCGGAGTCCGGAGGGAATTGGACATCGAGGCTCTCGACGCCTTCCTCACCCTCGAATACGTCCCGGCTCCCTTTTCGATTTTCAAAAATATTTTCAAGCTCCCCGCCGGAAGCATATTGACCTACCAGGAGGGCCGGATCGCGATCCGCAAATACTGGGATATCGAGCCCGGCCCGCATCCCGGCGATACCTCGAAGCGCTCGCCGGAGTCCTATATGGATGAGCTCTACGCCCTTCTCAAGGAATCGGTCAAACTCCGTTTGATCAGCGATGTCCCCCTGGGCGCGTTCCTGAGCGGCGGCATCGACTCCTCGACCATCGTCGGCCTGATGCGCGAGCTGGGAGCGAATCCGCTCCGGACTTTTTCGGTCGGATTCAAGGACGCGTCCTACAATGAGCTCGGGCACGCCCGCCGGATCGCGGAGCGTTTCGAGACGGCCCACGAAGAATTCATTCTCGAGCCGCGCGCCCTCGAGCTCACCGAGACCCTCATCCGCCATCTCGACGAGCCGCTCGGGGATTTTTCGATTTTCCCGACCTATCTCGTCTCCAGAATGGCCCGGTCCCACGTCAAAGTCGCTCTTTCGGGGGACGGCGGCGACGAGCTTTTCGCGGGCTATGAGCATTATCAAGCCCAAAAGCTCTCCCGGTTTCTCCCGCTCGCGGCGGGAGCAAAGGCCGCGGGTTTCGCCACGAGCCGGCTGCGCCCCGCCGAACAGAAAAAGGGAGCATGGAACAAGCTCCGCCGCTTCGCCCAGGGTTTTGACCACGAAAAAAATCTCCGCCATTTCCGGTGGATGATGTTTCTATCCGAGGAGGCGAAAAGAGGGCTTTATTCAGCTTCGCTCCTGGCCGGGCTTTCCGGGCTGGGAAGCCTCCGCGAGCGAAAGCCGTTCGGCGAAATCTATACGCGCGCGGACGGCTTTGACCGGACGACGGGAGAGCTTTACCTCGACCTCAAGACGTATCTCGTCGATAACATCATGGTCAAAGTCGACCGGATGAGCATGGCCGTGTCGCTCGAGGCCCGCGAGCCGCTTCTCGACCACAAGCTCGTTGAATTCGCCTTCCGCCTGCCGGGAAAGCTCAAGCTCCACGGGCTGACGACCAAATGGCTATTCAAAAAAACGATGGAACGGCTCCTGCCCAAAGACACCATTTACCGCCGGAAGGAAGGCTTCAGCATTCCGATCAAACACTGGCTGAGAGTCGAGCTCCGGGACCTGATGGAACACTATCTCGGCGAAAGCCGGATCGCCGCCGGAGGGTTATTCCAGCCCGCCGCCGTCCGGGGGATGATGGATGCCCATATCCAAGGCGGAGAAAACTACAGCCACCAGCTCTGGGCCCTGCTCATTTTCGAGATGTGGCGGGAAAAATATCTCCGATCATAGCGGCCTGAAGCGCCATCGCCGGCCTCTTCGCGCGGCGATCCTAATAAAAATTGTCATGACGCGGGAAATAATGCGTTCACTTTAATATTCGGAATTCAGTTTTCCGATTTTTTGGAGATCAATTCGAAAAACGAGCTTTGTTCGCTCCGTGATTTTGAACGCTTCGGCCACGGGCAGGCCGGGAACCCAGACGATGTCGTTTCCAGAGCAGATCAGGGGAAGCGCCCCGCGTTCCGCCGCCGCGATTTTTTTCGCGCGGAGGATCTCTTTCAGCTTTTTCCGGCCGGGAGCGCCCAGAGGCCGGTAGCGATCCCCGTCCCGGCGCGACCGGACGAGAAGAGGAAAACGGATCTTTTCCGCGTCACAGAAACAGCGCGATTGATCGTCAAAGGAGGGCCTGACCGCCGGCGCGCGTTTCATGATTTTTCCGGACAGGGTCATTCCAGCCGGAGCGATGGGGAGCGGACGCCGGCCGTCCCAAGCGAAAGCATAGGGAGAGGCGGCCGGACGTTGTTTCGTGAAAAAGAGGAATCCGCCCTCCCGGCGGATCACGAGATGCGAAGGGAGCATCCGCTCCTGGCCGTCCGAAAGACCGAGAACGCACTCGACATCGTCAAACGAAATCCGCCTCAAGTCGCCTTTCGCCCCGGCGATAAACGCGCGGATGACCCGCCGGGCGAGCCCCCGGGAAATTCCGGAAAGCCTTTGCCCATCCAACTGAAGCCGGCCGCCGGCGCGAACCGTCAATCCTTCATAAACCTCGCGCGTTTTATCTTCGAGCGCGTTTTCGTCGTCGCAGAGAATCATCGCCAGCCGCCCGAGTTTCCGGGTGAGGCCCGGCTCATAATGCTTTTCCAAATACGGAATCAAGCTCAGGCGGATCTTATTGCGAAGGAGGCGCTTGTCCCTGTTTGTCTCGTCGCGGCGGACGGCCTGGCCTTTGCCCCGGCAGTAATTCTCGATCTCCTCCTTTGAGATCCCGATCAGAGGCCGGATGATGATCCCATCGACCACGGGAAAGATGCCCGCCAGGCCGAGGCGGCCGGTTCCCCGCAGAAGGCGGATGAGAATCGTCTCCGCCTGGTCATTCAGGTTATGGCCGGTCGCGATTTTCGTCGCGTTGACGCGGGATGCCGTTTCTCGCAAAAATTCATAGCGCAACTCCCGGGCGGCTTCTTCGAGATTAAGCTTATGGGCGCGAGCCGCCGCCCGGACGGCCCGGCGTTTGACGACCAGGGGCAGGCCGAGAACGGCGGCGACTTTTCGGACGAACCGTTCATCATCATCCGCCGCGGCGCGGAGGCGATGATTGAAATGGGCGAGGACGAGGTCGAAGCGGAGGTCGCGGCGCAACTCCAGGAGCAGATGGAGAAGGGCCGTGGAATCGGGCCCACCGGAGAAAGCGGCCAGGACTTTATCGCCGGGCGCAATCATCCGATAGCGGGAAATGGTTTTTTTGAATGTCGGAAAAATGCTGTCGGTCTTCATAAATATCAGTCGCGTTCCGAGATTCGACTATTTTATCACGTCAGGAGCGGAATCAGAATTCCGGGACATGAACCAATTTTCTCAAATTGGTATCGTGTCCCGGGAATTCGACTCAAAGGAGGCCCGAGTCAGGAACGCATCTTCGGGGAAGATTTTTAGCTTTCCGAAGTCGTGTTCAAGACTTTAAATAATTGATATCAATCCCCCCTTCCCCCCTTAGAAATCAACCCATTTGACTCCCCGGGCTGAAGCCCGGGGTATGCTCAGGGTTAATACTGAACGGCGCTTTTTACCCCGATTAAAAAATCGGGGTTTAGCGCCGTCGAACGTATCAAGGGGGGCCCAGAAAAATGTCCGCGACTTCGGGGAAGATTTTTAACCTTCCGAAGATGCGTTTCAAGACCTATTTTATGAGTCTTAATTCCCCCTACCCCCTTTGGAATTCAAAGGGGGCCCCGAATCAGGTTCGCATCTTCGGGCAGGTGTGGCGGAGGAGGGATTTGAACCCCCGACACTGCGGATATGAGCCGCATGCTCTGACCAACTGAGCTACTCCGCCGAAAGAAAAAAGATTCTAGTCGAATCCCCTTCTCAAGTCAATTTCGGCGGGGGCGTTTATCGCCCTCGCAAGAGGCTATCTTCGGATCCGCTCGAAGCCGCCGACGCAGACGAATTCGAGTTTTTCTTCCTTTTCGACCTCGTCCAGAAGAAGGTTGAGCCCGAGGACATCGCTCGAAATATGGCCGGCGATGACGACATTCAGGTTGGCCTTCTTGGCATTGGCCAGATGCTCCTCGGTCAGGTGCATCCCAACCAGGGTGCTCACCCCGCCGGCCGCGATTTTATCGAAGATATCCTTCGACCCCTCCGTCCCCCCGGTCATGTCGACAAATATCCTGCCGCAGGAATTGCCTTCGGAACCGCTCACGATTTTCGCCGGCGCCTGCTGCAGAGCGGCCCGTTCGTATTCGGGAATAGCCTTGAGGAGCTTGATCAGATCCTTGAGCTTCGCCGGCTTTTCCTTCTCGAAAAGCCGGGTCAGATAGGTCGTGACGCAGTTATCGGCCGGGGTATGAAGACAGATCATGGGCAGGCCGAGAATCCGCCCGGCGTCCACCTCGCGCATATGGTTGATCGGGAGAATCCTTCGTTCGATTTCGCCGATCCGTTTTTCCATCAGCTGTTCGGCGACGCTGATCGTGACCCCGACCTTGGCCAGGAGCTTGGCTTGAAGCTTCATCACCTCGTGGAGCTGGGCCTGAGCCCAGCCCATCGGATGGTGGGACAGGACGAGGTCGATCTTCGCCCCGCGATCCCGGTTGAGAAGATAGGCCAGGAGAAGCTCCCCGACTTCGATATCGATCCCGGCCATGACCTTGCTGACATCGGCCTGCTGATCGCCGTTCAGTACCCGGCTGTCGGCAAACGGATTGAACAGCCGGTCCGGGTCGTAGAATTTTTTCTCATCTTCTTTGAGATCCTTGAGCTTCTCGTTTTCATCCTCGAGAATTTTTCGGATCTCGTCCTTGTCGCGCAGGTCGTTGGCGATTCCGGTATCGATCGCTTTGCGATACAACCGCTCGAGTTTCATCGACGCCTCCTCAATTAAGCTCTTGGCTCGTGTCTTTTGCCCGACCAGAGCCTTCCGATCACCCGCAGGAGAACCAGGCCGCTGAGGACCAATATTCCAGCTAAAACCAGGGCATAGTTCCAGCGGCGGTAAAGAACGTTCCCGACGGTAAACAGCGCGGACCAGATCACGGCCACGCCCGACGTCCAGCCGATCAAAGCCAGGGGGAAGCTTTCGTGGCTCGCCCGGGCTTCGAACTCCGAGATGCCGGCTTCCCGGCGGACTTTCGCCCACCCCGGCCCGAACGGCCTCACTTTTTTGTAGAATTCAACGAGCGTCCGGGGGTCGGTTTGCCGGGCGAGAAACGCGGTCAGCATCCAGCAGACCGTCGTGGCGGCGATCGCGATCAGTAAGGCATAATGGGTTGGGATAACCAGGCCGCACTTCCTGAGGGCGAGGATCGCTGCGGACACGAGGAAAGACGAGATCATGGCGTTCACTTCGCACCAGGCATTGACTCTCCACCAGAACCAGCGGACGAGATAGAGGAGCCCCGTTCCAGCTCCAACCTGAAGAATGATGTCGAAGCTGTCCTTGGCCGTCTCGAGGACGAAGACCAGGCCGGCTCCGCAGAAGAACAGCCCGATGGTCACCATCCGTCCGACCGCCACATAATGCCTTTCGGCCGCGTCCCGGCGAACGAACCGTCGGTAGAAATCGTGAACGAGGTAGGACGCGCCCCAGTTGAGATGGGTCAGGTTGGTCGAGGAATTGGCCGCGATCAGTCCCCCGACCATCAGCCCGATGAAGCCGATCGGCAAAACAATGAGCATTGCGGGATAGGCGATATCGTGGCCAAGGAGGCTCGAGTCGAGATTGGGAAAAGCTTTCTTGATGTCAGAGAGCTGAGGATAGACGATGAGGGAGCACAATCCGACCAGAATCCACGGCCAGGGACGGAGGACATAGTGAGCGATGTTGAAGAACAAAACCGACCCCAATGAATCTTTTTCCGACTTGGAAGCCAGCATCCGCTGGGCGATATAGCTTCCGCCGCCCGGCTCAGCCCCGGGATACCAGACCGCCCACCACTGGACGGCGATCGGCATGATGAACACCGCCAGGGCGATGTCCCAGTGATTTTTGAAGTCCGGCAGTATGTTCAAGTAATTGATCCCGCCCGAGCTTGCCTTGGCCGTGAGCGTCGATATGAGGGTCGGCATTCCGCCAACGTATTTGACGGCGAAATAAGCGGCGGCGACGACGGCCGTCATCTTGATGAAGAACTGGATCATGTCGATGACCAGGACGCCCCACAGCCCGGAAAAAGCGGCAAAGGCGACATTGAGCAGGCCGATGACAAGAAGCGTCTGCCAGCGGTGGAATCCGAACAGGACGTTGGCGATCTTGCAGGCGGCGAGGTTCACCGTGGCCATGATGATGCAGTTGAAGAAGAGCCCGAGATAAACCGAGCGAAAGCCGCGGACGACCCCGGCCGCTTTTCCCGAATACCTGAGCTCGTAGAACTCGAGGTCGGTCAAAACGCCGGAGCGGCGCCACATCCGGGCGTAGAAAAACACCGTGGCCACGCCGGTCAGGGTGAATGCCCACCAGACCCAGTTGCCGGCGACGCCGTTCCGCCGGACGATGTCGGTCACGAGGTTCGGCGTGTCGCTCGAGAATGTGGTCGCGACCATGGACAGGCCGGCCAGCCACCACGGAACGGCCCGGCCCGACGCGAAAAATTCGGCGGTGCTCTTGCCCGCGCGCTTTCCGTAGAAGAGGGCCGGAACGAAACAGACGAGAAGCGAGACGAGGACGATAATCCAGTCGATGGTGTGGAGATGCATCCCTAGCGTCCTTTCAGGCCGGGAGCCGATCCGGGCGTTGTCACAAGGGGCATGATATCAAATTGGGCGCTCAAAGGGATAGACCCGAGGTCGGCGCCGCTATTTCAAAATCTTCAGGATTGCGTCCGGAGGCTTGCTCGCCTTTCGCATGATCTCGGATGCCCGCCCCGCTTGGCCGGCGCGGCGGAGAGCGAGCGAGCCGAAATAAGGACCGAAACCGCGGCTCTCCGGATATTTCAAGGTGTAATCCAGGACCTCTTTAAAAGCCGCGTCCCTCTTTCGGGCATCCCCTTGCCGCTCGAAGCACATCCCCCGCAAATAATCCTGGAGCCGCTGATCGGGATCGAACGGCTTTCCCGTCCCGAGCTTCTCCGGGAACTCCTTCGAGCGCTCG
>Ga0315286_10001051_pt1 | contig 24601 bp, 21 predicted proteins | sample YL17G10_0_MG_FD_205038 | JGI IMG/M metagenome (GOLD analysis project Ga0315286, IMG submission 205038) | Sediment microbial communities from Yellowstone Lake, YNP, Wyoming, USA - YL17G10_0 | ecosystem: Environmental > Aquatic > Freshwater > Lake > Sediment | place: USA: Wyoming | collected...
AGCCTGAGCTGCGCGCCCTTCCCCGCCGAGGGCTCGGCCGCCCCGGAAATCGTGCTGATCGCCAGGGACATCTCCGACCGCAAGCGGCTCGAAGAGCAGCAGCGCCAGCACGCCGAGCAGCTCGAGGGCCGGGCCCAGCGGGCCCAGGAGTACGCCGAGGTGGTGCTGCGCTCGACCGGCCCGCGCTCGACGCTGATCGGCCAGAGCCGGGCCATGCAGCGGGTCCGGGAGTTCGTGCGCGACGCGGCCGGCGCGCCCTCGCCGGTGCTGATCCTGGGCGAGAGCGGCACCGGCAAGGAGGTGGTCGCCCGGGCCATCCACGCCAACGGCCCGCGCGCCGAGCAGCCCTTCGTGGTGCTGGACTGCTCCGCGGTGCAGGGCAGCCTGCTGGACAGCGAGCTCTTCGGCCACGAGAAGGGCGCCTACACCGGGGCCGACGCCGCCAAGGCCGGCCTGGTCGAGGTCGCCGGCGGCGGGACGCTCTTCGTGGACGAGCTCGGCGAGATGCCCATCGAGCTCCAGGCCAAGCTGCTCCGCGTGCTGGAGACCGGCGAGTTCCGGCGGGTGGGCTCGGCCAAGCCCGGCCAGGCCGACCTCCGGGTGATCGCCGCCACCAACCGGGACCTGGCCGCCGAGGCCCGGAAGAAGCGCTTCCGCGCCGACCTGCTCTTCCGGCTCAACGTCCTGGCCGTCACCTTGCCGCCGCTGCGCGAGCGCCGCGGGGACGTCCCGCTGCTGGCCCAGCACTTCCTGGACAACAGCCGGGTGACCATGACCGGCCGGAAGCGCTTCCGCCCCGAGGCCCTCCGCTGCCTGCAAGCCTACGACTGGCCGGGCAACGTCCGCGAGCTGGCCAACGTGGTCGAGCGCGCGGTGATCATCTCCGGAGCGCTGGCCAACCTCGAGCCCGGCCATCTGCCGCCGGAAGTGCGCCAGAGCGCCAAGCAGCCCTCCGGCGCGATCCGGGCCAGGAGCCTGGCGGAAGTGGAGAAGGAGGCCGTCGCGGCGGCCCTGGCCGCCACCGGCGGCAACAAGACCAGGGCCGCCAAACTCCTGGGCATCGCCCGCATCACCCTCAGGGAGAAGCTGGACCTCTACGGCATTCCCGATCCGAAGAAGTAACGGCCGGTTCTCTACCAAGATTCGCAACCCATTGTGTAGCAAGCGGTTAGGCCGCTGGCTGGTAGAAATGCTACCGTTCCACGGGTACCGTGGCTTCGGTCGGCGGCAGGCTTTGCCGATCCGGACTCAGTATTTCCGTGCGCGTAAGTACAAGCAACACAAGGGGTTAGGCATCATCCGATCACTCCACGCCTGATTGGGGGCAACGAGTGGCGCGGGGGTTGCTTATAGAGTCCCAACGCAGCAGATGGCCAAGAGGACCAGGCAACCGTGGGACGGGAGGAGAAAGCCATGAACGCTCTGAGAATTGCCAAGGTCAAGTTGGCGGCGGCGCTGGTCGGTGCGGTGTTGATGGTCGGCGGCGGCGTACTGGCCGTCAAGCTCGTTGAGCGCGAGCTTGCCAAGCTGGAGCCTCCGGCGGCTGCGCCTGAGAAGGGAACGCACACCGGGCCGCTGGCGGCCTGCCCGCCCAGGAAGCGGGGCCACGGGGGAAGGTAGCAGGAGCTAGACGCTCCCAGCGCCCCGGCAGCAGCGGGCGCAGGGCTTCTTGCCGGCGCGCTCGGCCTCCTCGCGGTTGAAGAAGCGCAGGGCGTTGACCACCCGGATGCGCCTGGCCAGCGGGCAGCTCCGGAGGTGGAAGACCGCGCCGGCGCGGGCGGCCACGTAGAGCAGCTCCGGCTCCTTGTAGAACTCCTCGGGCACGGGCCGGGCGAAGGCCGCCAGGGCCTCCGGCTCGGAGGCGAAGCACTGGAAGAAGGAGTTGAGCCCGATGACCTCGAAGAGCGCCGCGGCCTTGCCGTGCAGCCCGCAGAGCTTGATGTCCCCGCCGGCCAGCCGGGCCTCGCGGGCGTGGCCCAGGATGGCCCCGACCCCGTCGGAGTTCATGTAAGCCAGTTGGGTGGCGTTGACCACCAGGCGGGTGCGCCTGGCCCGGACCAGCCGCTCGAAGGCGGTGTCCAGCACGTCGTGGGTGTCGCCGTCCACGTAGCCGCGCAGGTCCAGGATGCAGACGCCGCCGTCGGCCTCCCGGCTGCAGATCTCCAGCGCGCACTCCTGGCGGGAGAGCACCCGCTCCAGGTCGCCGCGGGTGACCACCGACCTCTCCACCAGGATCTCGCCGATGGGCTTGTGGGGCTGGCCGCCGCGGCGCCGGCGCTCCTGCTCGGCGAGGGCCTCGGAGATCTGCGCGTCGGTGGCCAGGCCCTCGCCCACCAGCATGCGCCCGAGGGCCCGGACGCCCTTGCGCAACGTGCCCAGCAGGCTCACGGCTGGCCTCCCGACAGGCCGCTAGGGGAACCGGATGTGCAGGTGCCGTCCGAAAGTCAATCTTCCTGAGAAGAACAGATACGGATAGCGGTAGCGGTACGGGGCATAGTAGCCGCCGGAATACGGGTCGTAGCCGTAGTAGTACCGGCTGTAGCCGTAGTAGTACGGGCTGTAGCCGTAGTCGGGCGCGCCGTAGCCCGGCTGCTGCTGGAGCCCCTCGCGCAGCTTCTGGAGCTCGGCCTGGGCTTGCTCGGCGGCGGCGCGGGCCTTGAGCAGCTCGGCCAGCGCCCCCGGCGTGTGCCACTGGCCCTCGAACTCCACCAGGCCCAGGGCGCGGTTGCGCTCCTCGACGGTGACCCACTGGCCCTGGTGCTGCACGTGGCCCAGGAGCCGGCGGGCCTCCGCGTTGTTGGGGTCGAGCGCCAGGACCTCGTTGAGCAGCTTGCGGTTCGGTTCGGTCAGGTCCTGCTCGCGGCACCACCCGGCCAGTTGCAGCCGGGCGGGCAGGTCCTTGGGGGCCAGCGCGGCGTACTTCCGGTCGAAGACGTCCAGGGGCGTGTCTTTCTTCTCAATGGAGGCCACCGCCTCCTTGCGCAGGAAGAGCCAGCCCTGGCCCATCTGGACCTTGACCCGGTCGCCCTCCACGGTCGCCCGGCCTTCCAACTGGTTGCCGTTGGTCAGGTTGATGATGTCCGCGCGCGCGCCGGCGGCCGCCGAGGCCGCGACGAGGACCAGCAGCAGGCGGTTCATGGCCAGCCCCTCCCGGGAGCCTGCCCGGACAGGCGCCCGACGTCCTTCTCCATCGTCCCCCACCCATACTATACCCCTTTTTGACCGGCGGCGCAAGACCCCGGCGCCCGGCGCCCATCGGCGGCCGCCGGTCGGGCTCAGCGCCCCGGGCGGGGCGCCGGCGCGGAGGGGGCCTTGGGCCCGGCGGCGCCGGGGGCCTTGGGGTCCGCCTCCGGGGCGCGCTCCAGGCGCATCCCCCAGCACGGCGAGTTCAGCCCGCTCTTCTCCCAGACGGCCTCGCCCTTGGGGTCCACCTGGACCACCCGGCCGGTGCCGAAGTCGGTGACCAGCGTCTCGCCGCCGGCCAGCCGCTGCGCCGTGCTCGTCCCGGAGAGCCCCGCGGCGAAGCTCCAGACCTCCTTGCCGTCCTTGTCGAGCTCCACGGCCCGGGCCGGGCTCCACTCGGCGACCAGGGTGTTGCCGTCGGCCAGCCGCGCGGCGAAGAGCGGGGCGTGCAGGCCCTCGGCCTTCCAGGCCACCTGGCCCGCGCGGTCCAGCTCGATGACCCGGTTCTTGGCGCGCTCGACGATCAGGGTGCGGCCGTCGGCCAGGCGCTGGCAGGAGCGCGGGGCGGCCAGGTCCTTGGCCTCCCAGACGGTCTTCTTGTCCTCGTCAACCTCGACGACCCGGCCGTCGGAAAAGAGCTCCTCGCCGCAGCAGGTCATCAGCACGTGGCCGTTGGCCAGGCGCTGGGCGTGCCAGACGCGCCCGAGGTTCTCCATGCGCCAGAGCGGCTGCTTGTCGCGGTCGAAGACGGTCACCCGGCCGCCCTCGCGCTCGGCCACCAGGGTCAGCCCGGCGCCGAAGCGCTGGGCGACCACCGGCTTGTCCAGCCCGTCGAGGACCCAGACCTCCCGGCCCTCGCGGTCCACCTCGACCACCCGGTCGGCGTAGGTCTCGGCGATCAGGGTGTTGCCCATCCGCGAGAAGGCCAGGTCGCGCTTGATCTGGAGGAGCAGTTCGCCGGCCCGGGCGCGGACCTCCGGGTCGGGGCTCTTGGCGGCCGGCTCCAGCGCCGCCAGGGCCGGCTCGCCCAGCGCGCGGAGCGCCGCGCTGGCCTGCTCGCGGACCGCCCAGTCGTCGTGGCCGAGCTCGGCCACCAGCCGGGCGATCTTGGCGGCGGCGTCCGGCTCCGGCCGGCGGGCCTCGGGGACCGGGCCCGCGGGCGGCTTGCCGGGCTCGGCGGCTGCGCCGCCGGAGGCCAGGATGGCCAGCAGGGCGAAGCTCTGCGCTGCGCATAGGCGAGGCATCCGGAGTCTCCTGCCCTCCTGCCATACAATACCTCAATTCGGCGGCGGAGTCAACCCGGCGGGTCAGGCCTTGCGCTTGAGCCAGAAGTCGAAGGAGCGGCCGGGGACGAAGATGTCCAGGCCCGCCGCCGGCGCGTCCAGCGGATTGGTGACCACGTGGGGCTCGTCCCCCGGCAGGTAGACGCAGTCGCCCTGGTCCAGGGTCTGGGTCTCGCGGTCGGTGACGATGGTGAGCTTCCCGGTGAGCACCACCAGCACCTGCGCGCTGGGGTGCTCGTGGCGCGGGGAGCTGTGCCGCGCGGGCTTGACGAAGTGCTCGATGGAGATGTCCGGCTCGGCGCAGAGGCTGGTGCGCTGCCAGTCCTTCTCCGGCTCGCAGCGCGCCGCGCCCTTCATGCGGATCACCTTCATGGCTCAGCCCTCCAGCTCCACCGCCTGGCCGGTCTCCGCCGACTGGTAGCCGGCCTCGATGAGCCGGGTGACCAGCGCGGCCTGCTCGCCGGTCACCAGCGGCTCGCGCCCCTCGATGATGCTGTCCACGCCGACGTTGACGGCCGCTTTGGTCTTGGCGCGCTTGGCCACGCCTACGCCTGCGCCTTCGGCGGCGGCGGCGGGCGGCGGAGCTGGCCGGGCCTGACCATCGGCGGCCTGGCGCCGGCAGCCGGCGGCGCCCCCGCGGGCCTCACTCCGGGCCGCGCCACCGGCCGCCCCGCGCCGGGGCGCTGCGAGATCGGAGCCCGCTGGCCCGGCTGGATGATGACCGGCTGGTCCCGGACCGCGGCGGCCTGGGCGGGCGCGACCGGCTTGGCGGTCGGGATCGTCCCGGCGGCCACCGCCTGGCGGACGTTGGCCTTGGCCTGGGCCATCCGCGCCTTCTGGCGCTCGAAGGCCCGGCGCTCCTCCTCGCGCTTGCTCTTGGCCAAGTACCAGGGGATCACCCCGCCGGAGCCGGCCAGCACCGCCCCGGCGAGCATGGCCAGCAGGGCAAAGAGCACCGAGCTCGGCGTTCGGCCGCTCTCCAGGAGCAGGACCTTGTCGAAGTTCATCTTCGGGAAGCTGCTCTTGAGCAGGCGGACCTCCTCGGCGTCGAGCTTCTCGACGCGGTTGATGAGCAGGCCCTGGACCCTCTCGACCACCTGGGGCTTGCTCGGAATGCTCCCAATGGTGCCGAACGCGGTGGTCTTGACCAAGACCGCAAAGCCTTCGAACTCGGGCGCCTCCGCCTTCGGGATCTTGTCGCGGCTGCCGTACTTCTTCTCGAGCTCGTCGAGCTTCTTCAGGAAAGGGTGCTCCGAGGACATGATCGGGTACCAGCCGTATTTCACCGTGCTGCTGGGGGTGGCCGCCTGCGAGCCGCCCTTGGGGACCTCGTAGGTGTAGACCGTCGCAGGGTAGATGGCCAGGTGCTTGCCGATGATGACGTGGTTGTTGCCGGGCGGCTTGCCGTTCTCGATGTCGCCGAGGCTCACCTCTACCGGCTTGGAGGACGCGCCCGAGCTCAGCCTGGCCTCGTTGAGGCCGTAGATGAAGAGCAGCACCCCGCCGATGACCATCCCGATCCACACTCGCCACATCGCGGATGTCCTCCGAAGCCATTGCCGGCCGGCCGCCGGGAGCGTCCCGGCAAAGCGCCGGGGAGCGCGATTCTCGCAATCCGGCGACCCCCTGCAAGCGCAATTCCGCGCCAACTTTCGGCCGGGAGCGGTGTATGTTCCCAATGGTCCAAAACTGGACTGGCACCCAGGAGGCCGGGCGATGAGCAGTCTGCGGATGGCGCGGTGGGCGGCCCTGGGGGCGCTGGCCTGGGCGGCCGGCGCGGCGGCGGCCCGGTCCGGCGAGGGCGCCGACCGGGTCGAGATCAAGCTGCCCCACAAGGGCCAGGTCTTCGGCGAGGGCCCGGAGTGGGACAAGCAGTTCGCCCGCGAGGCCCTGCAGATCTTCCAGGACCTCAAGCCCGACCCGGCCTGGGTCGAGAAGCTCAAGAGCCTGCCGGACAACACCTGGATGCAGTGCAGCCCCAAGGGCGACCAGGTCGCGCCCACCTCTCGGAGCGAGGCGCCCATGGTCTACCTGAGCGACTTCCACGCCTGCATGTTCGCCAGCGGCTGCGGCGACCCCGGCTACAGCTCGGACACCTGGGTCTACCACACCGGGGCCAACCACTGGGTGCAGATGTGGCCGAACTTCGTGAAGTGCGCGGAGGCCCCCAAGTTGAACAAGGAGCCCTACCCCGGCGACCGCCCGGGCACCCGCTGCTCTTTCGGCCTGGCTTACGACTCCGACCGCAAGCGCGCGGTGCTCCGCGGCGGGGCCAACGCCGGCCAGGCCGGCAAGATAACCTGGGAGTATGACCCGGCGGTCAACAAGTGGGAGCAGACCGCGCCGGAGAAATCCGGCTGCGACCGTTACGAGGCCAACTGCCTGGGCTTCGCGCCGGGCTTCGGCGCCGTGGAGGTGGCCGGCGAGGGCAAGGCCAAGGCCGCCGACACCTGGGTCTACAAGGACAAGAGGTGGGGCAAGGTCGCGACCAACGGCAGCCCGCCTCCCACCATGTGCTCCAAGCTGGTCTGGGCCGCCAAGCCGCAACGGCTGATCTACTGGTCGGGCGGCGCCCTCTGGGCCTTCGACCCCAAGGGCCTGGCCTGGGAGGACCTCTCCCCCAAGGAGGGCCCCAGCCCCGCCGGCTTCTATCGCCAGGGGATGGACTACGACTCGGCCAACGACGCCGTCATCATGTTCGGCACCAAGGACGAGGGCGACAAGCTCAGCCAGGGCCCGTGGGTCTACTCCTTCGAGAAGAAGACCTGGACGGACACCAAGCCCGCCAAGGGCCCCTGGAAGGGCTCCGGCCAGTCCATGTTCGCGGCCTACGACTCGGAGTACAACGTCCTGGTCATCGCCGGAAGCGGCCGCGGCACGTGGGTCTACCGCTACAAGCAGGCCCCGGCCAAGTGAAGGGGGGCGGCCATGCCGCGAGCATTCATCGCCACCGTGCTGCTGATGCTGGTCGCCGGCAGCCTGACCGCCGGCGGCGAGGCCGCCCCGGCCTTCGCCGCCAAGCCGACGGTCGCCAAGGACGGCGCTGGCTGCCGGATCGAGTTCGCCGCGGCGGCGCCGACCGACTGCGCCGTCTACGTCCTCGACGCCGCCGGCAAGGTGGTGCGCCACTTGGCCGCCGGGGTGCTGGGGGAGCAGGCCCCCGCGCCGCTGAAGCCGGGGCTGGCCCAGGCGCTGGCCTGGGACGGCAAGGACGACCTGGGCCGGCCCGTCGGCGGCGGGCCCTTCAAGGTCCGGGTGGGCCTGGGGCTCCGGCCCCAGTTCGACCGGATGATCGGCTTCAACCCCGCGGCGGTTTCCTCGGTGCGGGCCATCGCCGTGGGCCCCAAGAGCGAGGTCTTCGTCTTCTTCGGCTTCGGGGGGCTGCACCCCAGCGACGGCTCCATGGCCGGTAGCGTCTTCAGCCGGGAGGGCAAGTATCTGCGGACCATCATGCCCTACCCGGCCAACCTGCCGGAGGAGAAGCTCAAGGGCCTCAAGCGCCTGGAGCTCAACGACGGCCGGAAGGTGCCGTTTTGGTATCAGGCCGAGACGCGCTCGCTGGTGCCCGGCGCCGGGGAGAACGAGAACCACGACGCCATCGCCACCTCCGACGGCCGGGTGGCCTTCGTCGGCCGCCTGGAGTACACCCGCTACGCCCAGCCCGGGCCCATCCACCTGGTGGTGCTCAACGCCGACGGGGGCGTCCCGGCCGACGGGCCGCTCAAGACCAGGATCTTCGAGCGGGGCGTCTCCGCCACCCTGGCCCTCTCCCCGGACGAGAAGACCATTTACGCCTCGGACGTCAGGCAGCCCGGCCACAAGGAAACTGAGCACTACGGCATCCCGGTCAACGTCGTCTACAAGTTCGGCTGGGAGGACAAGGAGGCCAAGCCCTTCCTGGGCGGCAAGGATGCCGCCGGCGACTGGGCCCTCAACGACCCCAAGGGCCTGTGCACCGACAAGGAGGGCAACCTCTTCGTCGCCGACAAGGGCAACGGCCGCGTGGCGGTCTTCAAGCCGGACGGCTCCTTCCTGGGGGCGCTGAAGACCGCCAAGCCCGAGCGCGTCGCGGTCCACCGCAAGACCGGGGCGGTCTACGTGCTGGGCGGCAAGAACATCAATGCGCTGGTCAAGTTCAAGTCCTGGAAGGACGACCAGCCGGCGGCCAAGGCCGCCATCCCGGACTTCAAACACGCCGGCTATCGCGTGTCCATGGCCATGGACGACCAGGCCGACCCGCCGGTGCTCTGGATCGGCACCCATGCCTCCTTCTACGCCAAGTACAACCTGCTGCGCATCGAGGACCAGGGCGCGGCCTTCGGCGACGCCGTGGACATCGTCAACCTCCCCGAGAACAAGGGCGAGGGCGCCGGCGCGGTGACCGACCTGAACCTGGACCGGGAGCGCGAGGTCCTCTACGTGGGCCGCGGGCCGCGCTACGACGGCCGCACCGGCAAGCGCGAGGACGTGGTCGTGCCCATCCCGCCCAAGTCCTACTCCGAGGGCGCGGTGATCGCCTTCGGCCGGGACGGCTTCATCTACCTGCACTCCTCGGGCAAGGACAAGGGCGTCTACCGCTTCGACCGGGAGATCAAGCCGGCGCCGTTCGCCGGGTCGGGCTCAAACTACCTCGCCAACCCCGGCACGCTGCGGCTGCGCGCCCGGGGCCTGACCGCCGACCCCCAGGGCAATGTCTTCCTGCTCTGGCAGAGCGGCAAGGCCTCGCCGGGCGACGCCGAAGACGCCAACTGCCTGGCGGTCTACGGCCCGGATGGCAAGGCCAGGAACGAGAAGCTGATTGACTCGGAGCTGCGCAGCCTGAACTCCGTGCGCGTGGACTACCAGGGCAACCTCTACCTGTTACTGGGCCTGCGCCCGGGCAAGGACGTGCTCCCGCCGGGCCTGAAGGGCAAGGTGCCCGAGGGCGCCCGGGACCCCGACGCGGTCCTGGGCGTCAACTACTACCCTTTCATCTACGGCAGCGTGGCCAAGTTCGGGCCGGAGGGCGGCGTGATCCGCAAGGGCTCGGGCGGCGTGCCCTGCAACTACAACCTGGACCTGGCCACCGAGGTCAAGGGCGCCAGGTGGATCGTGCCGGGGGCCAGCAACGTGCCTTCCTGGCGCACCGGCTCGCCCTACGTCAAGCCGGACATCTGCCTGTGCGAGAGCCCGCGCTTCGACGTGGACGGCTTCGGGCGCAGCTTCTACCCGGACGCCGGCCGCTTCCGCGTGGGGGTGCTGGACACCGGCGGCAACCAGATCGGCAGCTTCGGCGCCTACGGCAACCAGGACTCGGCCGGGCCCAAGAGCGCCGTCCCCGTTCCGGAGATCCCGCTGTGCTGGCCGCAGGCGGTGGCCGTCTCCGACGAGGCCGCCTACGTCGGCGACCGCCTGAACCGCCGGGTGGTCCGGGTCAAGCTGGCCTACGCCGCCGAGGAGACCGTCGCGGCGCCCTGAGCATCCGAGCCCCTTCGCGCTTTTGCAGAAAAGCGCGCGCTCGGTACAATCCCGACCCCGCGGGACTTCCCCGCGGGGCCGCGGTGTGACGGGGGGGGGCGGGAACCCATGCAACTCATCTGCGACGCCGTGGCTGTGCTGGGCTCGCGGCACGGGGTGCTCTTCAATCCCGTCCGGAAAAAGTGCGGGGGCATCCGCTTCGACCAGTTCGACCGGCTGCCCGAGTTCGAGCTCCGCGCCGGGGGCGATCATCGAAGGCCAGGAGGTGCTCATGGCTCTCAAGGTTGACGCCGCCATCCCCTACGGCAACGCCGGCGATGCGGCCGTGGACGAGAGTCTGCCGGTCCCGGAGGTCAGCTTCGCGGCCGACCCGCACGGCGGGCCGGAGGCGCTCTGGTTCTGCTTCCGGCTCCTCCGCGACGGGCCGGACGCCGGCGGCGCCAGGGTTCGGCTGGTCCTCAAGCACTTCCTGAACCTGCTCGGCTGCGGCCGGGATCAGGCGGCCAACCTCCGCCCGGTCCTGCGGCGCGCCGGCGGCGGGTGGGAGCGCCTCGGCCCCGCGGAGCGACTCGACCTGCCCGACGGCCGGGTGCACCTGGCCTGGACCGTCCCGGCGCCGGACCCCTGGATCGAGGTGGCCATGTGCTACCCCTACGGCCGGCCGGAGGTCGAGGAGCTGGTCCGCGGCTCGGGCGGCGCGTGGCGCGCGGAGGCCATCGGCCTGAGCCAGGCGGGCCGGCCGCTGCTGCGCCTGGCCAACGGGCCGGGCCAGCCGGGGAGCTCCCGGCCGGGGCTGTACCTGGTCGCCCGGCAGCACTCCGGGGAGACGCCCGGCTCCTGGGTGCTCGACGGCTTCCTGCGACAGGTCGCGGCTCTGGGGGACAAGGCGCCCCTGGTCTGGACGGTGCCGCTGGCCAATACCGACGGCGTGGAGCAGGGCGACTACGGCAAGGACAACTTCCCCTACGACCTGAACCGCGCCTGGGGCAAGAACCCCATGCGCCACGAGACCCTGGCCATCCAGCGGGACCTGCGCCGCTGGCAAGAGCGCTGCCGGCCGGCCCTGGGCATCGACTTCCACGCCCCCGGCGGCTGCGAGGCCGACGGCGCCTACTGCTTCGGCCCCGACCCCTATGACAACCTCAAGCTCTACCGCGAGGCCCAGGCCTGGATCGGCGCGGCCCGCCAGGCGCTGGGCCCGGAGTACGCCTCGGCAGACTTCGACCGGCTGGCCACCTACACCAGCCGCTGGGAAACGCCGACCTTCACCGGCCACTGCATCGCGGCGCTGGCCCTGGCCAGCTTCAGCGTGGAGACCTCCTACCAGATGGCCCCCGGCGGCCGGATCCTCGCCGTCGAGGACTACCGCGAGATCGGCCGGCGCATGGCCCGGGGCGTCTGCGGCCGGCTGGCGGAGCTTGACAGGGCGGGGGCGCCGGGCGTATGATTTGGGGCGCGCACGGCTGGGGCGCTTGCAGAGGCGCGCCTGCTATTGGGGGGGCGAAGAGATGGCCAGGAAGCGACACAATAACTCCTTCATGGTGGGCAGCAAGGTCCGGGAGTTCGTCCGCGCCAACCGGTGCTTCGCCGGCAGCAACCTGATCGAGGGCCTCAACAAGCACGTCGCCGCGCTCCTGAAGAGCGCGGTGGAGCGCGCCAAGAGCAACAAACGCAAGACGGTCCGGAGCTACGACCTGTAACTGCGGCAGCCGGTTGTCATTTGCCGATCACCGGCTCTGGCCTGCCGGCCGGGCCGACTCGCGGCTCTTCCACCACTTCTGCCAGTACTTGGGGTCGTCGGGATAGTCCTGGTCGGTCAGCCGGCGGAGCGCGGCGCAGATCGCCGGGAAGGCCGGGCGCAGGCGCTCGTCGGCCAAGGCGGCCACCAGCGCCCCGGGGACGCGCACCTGGAGTTCCGGATCCTCGCGGGAGACCAGCGCCGGCAGCCCCTCCGCGCAGGAGGCCGCCACCGCCGGAGGCACCCCCGGGGCGGCGAGCAGGCCACAGAGCGCCGCAGCGGCCTGGCGGCGCAGCTCCTCGATGGCGGAACGCGAAGCGGCTGCGCTCGTCCCGGCGGCCGTTTGCAGGTAGCGGCCGACCGCCTCCGGGCTGCCCGCCTCGGCCGCGGCGGCGCAGGCCACCCGGGCGACGGCCTGGTCATCCCCGGCGGCCAGCGCGGAGCGAGCCAGCTCGGCGACGGCCGGCGACCATTTCCGGCGGCCCAGGAGCGCCAGACACAGCATCCTGGCGGCGCCCGGCCCGGCCTTGGCCAGGGCCTTGACCAGCCCCTCATCCTCGGCGCGCACCAGGTCGCGGCGGTCAAGCTCCCAAACGGCGGCGACCGCGGCGGCGGCGTCCTTGGCGGCGGCCAGCGCCAGCAGCTCCGCCGGAGACGCCGAGGCCAGCGGCCGCCCCTTGAGCCCCTCCGGGGGCGGCCCGCGCCGGCAGATCTCGGCGATGGCCAGCAGTGCCCCCTCGCGCTCGCGCTGGTCGCCGGCGGCGCCGTAGCGGGCCAGGGCGGGCAGCTCGGCAAGCGTGCCCATCCGGCGGAGCGCGTCGAGCGCGTCCCAGTTCAGGGCCCGGCTGCCGGCCGGTTCGCCCAGGATTTCGGCCAATCGCGGCGCGGCCTCGGGCGACCCGGCCGCGGCCAGTCCGCTGATCGCGGCGCGGCGCACGCGCAAGAGCGCGGCCTGGTGCTCCGGCGAGCCGTCCCGGGGAGCCCAGTCCTCCAGCAGCCGCCGGAACTGGGCGGCCGAGTTCCGGGGGTCAATTCTGGCCAGGGCCTCCGTGGCCGCGGCCTTCACAGAGCCGTCGGGATCCTCCAGCGCCCCGCGGAGCTTCTCGGCGGCCGGTGCGTCGCCCAGCGCCCCGAGCGCCGCCGCGGCGGCCAGCTTCTCCGGCGCGCTGCCGCGCTCCAGCGCGGCGCAGAGCCCGTCGACGGCGTTGTGCGCGTCGGCGAGCGCGGCCAGCTCGATCAGCGCCAGCTTGAAGACCCGGTCGGCGGTGCGGTTGAGGTTGGGGGCGAGCAGCTCGCTCTCGGGGCGGCCGCGCTGCTCCGTCCACCACTTCTGCCAGTCGGCCGGGGCGGCGCGGTATTCGTCGCCGGTGAGCCGCTGCAGCTCGGCCCTGGCCTTGTTGCGCAGGTCCTGGTCGTTGCCCTCCAGCTGCTTCATCAGGCTCTCGAAGCGCCGCAGCGCCCGGGAGATGGTCAGGCCCAGCGCCTTGAGCTGGCCCTGGTCGTTGGCCAGAATGTCCCGGCGGAGCCGGCCGTCGAAGTCGGGCAGCTCCTGGTAGAGGCGCCCCAGCAGGTCGCGGTCGCCGAAGCCGGCGATGGTCCGGGCCGCGTGGCGGCGGACCGAGTAGACCGGGTCGAACTCGACCAGCTCGTTGAGCGCCGCCAGGGTCCGCTCGCGCGCGGCCGGGCTCATGGTCCGGCCGATCAGGCCCAGGACTTCGACGGCGGCCATGCGCGCCAGGGCCGGCTGCTCCTGGGCCAGGCCCATCTTGACGATGTAGTCCACGGCCTCATCCCGCCCGGCGGCGACGCCGATGACCTCGTCCAGCTTTTCCTGGATGCGCTTGCGCTCCGGCTCGGTCGCGGCGCAGGCGGCCAGGGCGTTGGCGATCTTGGTCCGGTCGTCGCCGGTGAGCGGGCGCTGGGCCTCGGGCTGGGCGCCGGCGGCGGCCGGGGCCAGCAGGGCGGCCAGGCCGGTCGCCAAGATCGCGGACTTCAGGCTCATGGCCGGGATCTTAGCCTTTCGGCGGCGTTTTTCCACCCGCAGTTGGCGGCAGAGAGAGAAAAGGGGTCAGGAACCTTTTGCCGGGACGGCCCTTCAGGGTGCTGCGCACAAAAGGTTCCTGACACCTTTTTTCTCCGAAGAAGGCCGGGGACGTTTACAGTCGGCCAATTCAGGGATCCCGCCGATATAGATGTAGATTAAGAGGCCCTGATAGAACGGGCCCGGGGCCCCGTCGGGGCTGGCCGGGCCGGCTGTCAGGGCGAGGAGGAAAGCCGATGTCCGGGGCGATTGCCAGGAAGTGGATTATCCACCAGCCGCCGCTGCTGCCGTTCGCCGATGGCGAACCGAGTCCCTGCCGGCAGAAGAGGGTGCGCCGGGCGCCGCAGCCTCTCCGCGAGCCGGGCGGGGCGAGCGTGCCCAGCGAAGCCCTGAAGATCGTTTGGGAATCGGTCGAGGCCCCCTTCCCGCTGCTGGTGGCCGACGAGGTCGCCAGGCTGGGGCGGGAGACGTTCGAGCACCTCAAGGCGCTCGGGCTGCTCCGCCCGGGTCAGACCGCCAAGGCCGTCGGCTGCGCCGCCTGCGAGCTCGACCACGCGGAGTGGGTGGAGCCGGTCCCGGGCCCCGACGGACAGCCCCGGTTCTTCATCGGCTGCCCGGAAAAGGGCCGCGTGGAGGTCTCGCGCCAGCGGCTCCAGCAGTGGCTGGTGGACTTCACGCCCATGGCCAGGGCCATCAAGGAAAGCCTGGGAGGGGCAGGCCTGCTGGAGGTTGTTCGGCCCGGCCAGCTCTGGCGGCTGGGCCGGGCCGCGCTGGCCGGGCGCTGGCGCGAGCTGTGGATGGTCCGGGAAAACCCCTGGGCGCGCGGCCCGGAGATGAGCCGGCTGATCCCCAAGGCCGGCCATCCGATGATCTTCCTGCTGGGCTGGCCGCCGCCGGAGAGCCTCGCGGCGCTGGAGTCCGACGCGGTCTTCAACGTCCGCAAAATACTGCAAATCCAAGCCGCGAGATTCCAGGTTGACCGCCGCGCGGTCGAGAGGCATCTGCGCGTCCGGGAGGCGGAAGCCGCCGTGGAAACCCCGTTGTTGTGCTGTTGCCGCTGAGCTAGGGAGGTCGCGGCCAGGGGATTTTTCGTCAGGTTCTGGTGACATCCCCGGGGCCGGAGAGTATAATACCTTCATGCGCGCCCGGCTGGCGGTCCTGCTCGGTCTGGCCCTGCTCGGCGCGGCTCCGGCCGCGCTGGTGGGCTGCGGGTCGTCGTCGGCCGCCGACGCCAAGAACGGCAAGCGCGCCCGGAACGGCAAGGGCGGCGGGCAGACCGCGGCGGTCCGGCGCGGGCGCTTCGAGCTGCGCGTTTCCGAGACCGGCGATTTCCGCCCGCTCAACTGCCGGGTGATGATCGCCAAGGCCGGCGGCAAGATCGACTGGCTGGTGGCCGAGGGCGCGCCGGTCAAGAAGGGCGATTTGCTCTTCAGCCAGGACCGCACCAGCCAGGAAGACTGGCTGACCCGCGACTCCAACGAGCTGGAGGCCGCCCTGAAGAACCTCCAGGAGGTCAAGCGCCAGGTCCAGATGGAGCGCGAGACCATTGAGCTGGACCTCAAGGTCCGCGAGGCCAACATCAGGCTGGCCGAGACCAACCTAGCCGAGGTCCTGGCCGGCGCGACCAAGGAGGCGGTCGGCGGGGCCCGCGCCGCGCTGGAGTCCGCCCGGGTCGCCGCCGCCGACCGCCGCGCCGCCGCCGAGTCCGACGCCAAGATGGCCAAGAGCGGCTACTTGAGCGCCGCCGAGGCCCAGGCCTCCAAGCTGGCCGCCGACCTGGCCGACCTCGACCAGGAGCGCGCCAGGCTCACTCTGGCGGTCCTGGAGGCCGGCGCCGCCAAGGAACTCCGCGAGGCCGCCCGCCTGGCGGTCGAGCGCGCCCGGGAGGACTTGGCCCAGGCCCGGGCCGACGCCGAGCGTCGCGGCGCCGACCTGGACTGGCGCCTGACCGACGCCCAGGCCAACGTCGCCAACCTGGAGCGCAGCGTCGCCCGGGCCAAGCGCGAGATGGCCATGCGCGAGATCCGCGCCGACGCCGAGGGCGTGGTCATCTACCGCAGTTTCGGCCACCGCGGCGAGGAGAAGCCCGAGGTCGGCTCGCGCATCTGGCCCGGCGCCGGCGTCCTCGACGTCGCCGACCTCTCCAGCATGAAGATCCGCACCCAGCTGGCCGAGCGCTACATCCGCCACCTGAGCCTGGGCGCCACCGTCCGGGTCGCCCCCGACTCGGTGGCCGGCGTCGCGCTCGACGCCAAGGTCACCTGGATCGACCGCTGGAGCCGCGACCGGAGCACCGACCTGGCCAAGGCCGACCGCGAGCGCGAGGGCTTGTCGGGCGTCAAGGTCTTCGCCCTGGAGGCCGCGCTCCAGGGCCACGACCGGCGCATCCGCCCCGGCTTCCGCGGCAAGGTCGCGTTCCGGCTCTTGGACCTCCCCGACGCGCTGATCGTCCCGCGCACGGCGCTCTACGGCTCGGGCGCCGACCGGTACGTGCTGGCCGCCGAGGGCCGGTCGGCCCGGCGCTTGGCGGTGGAAGTCCTGGCCGAGGACGAGCGCGAGGCCGCCGTGCGCGGCGAGCTGGCCGAGGGCCAGCAGCTGCTGACGAGGGCCGAGCTGTGAGCCCGGCCGCGGCCGGCTCGCGCCCGCTGGCGCCGGCCCTTGGGCTGCTGCTGGCCCTGGCCGGCGGCTGCGGCGCCGACGGCTCCGCCGAGCTCCTGACCGCCCGGCGCGGGGACCTGGAGGTTCAGCTCGGGCTGCGCGGCACGCTCCAGGCCGTGCGCGACGTCTCCATCAAGAGCCCGCGCTGGGGCGAGATCAAACGCATGGCCGTCAACGGCTCGCTGGTCAAGGCCGGCGACACGGTCCTCGAGCTGGTCGCCGACGACGCGGAGAACTCGGCCCGCGAACTGCGCTCGGACGTGGAGGTCCGCGCCGCCGAGCTCCGCCAAGCCGAGCAGGAGGTGAGCAGTGCCGACCGGGCGGCCGGGAAGCGCCTGGCCGTCGCCAAGCTCGACCGCGAGCTCCAGGACGCCTACCTCAAGGAGCTGGCCGCCCGGCCCACCGAGCGCGAGCTGGCCGAGGCCGGCTCGCGCCTGGACCTGGCCAAGGCGCTCCTGGCCGCCGCCGAGGAGGCCGTGGGCCTGGTCCGCGAGCTGGTCAAGAGCGGCTACGCCCCGCAGGAAGACCTCCGCCAGGCCGAGCGCGAGGTGCTGGCCGTCCGCGCCGAGCTGGCCGCCGCCGAGAGCCGCCTGCAGGCCGTCAAGGCCGGCCCGACCGCCTTCGAGCGCCAGCAGGCCGCCGTGCGCCTGGAGGCCGCCCAGCTCGCCGAGGAGTCCGCCGCCAAGAGCATCCAGGTGACCAAGGAGCTGGGCGAGAGCAAGCTGGCCCGCTGCACCCGCCGGCTGGAGCGCGAGAAGGAAAAGCTCACCGAGGCCGAGCGCAAGCTCGACGAGAGCAGCGTCAAGTGCCCGGTCGACGGCCTGGTGCTATATGCCCAGCGCCGCTGGGGCGGCACCTGGCAGGTCGGCTACCAGGTCTGGCAGGGCGCCACGGTCATGACCGTGCCCGAACTCTCCAGGATGAAAGTCACCGTCCAGGTGCCCGCCGAGCGCGTCCGGGAGTTGGAGGGCCGCAGTGACCTGGCCGCGCGCATCCGGGTGGTGGCCCTGGCCGACAAGCTCTTCTCCGGGAAGGTCGCCAAGGTCAGCGCCATCGGCCGGGACGAGTTCGAGGGCCTGGACCCGGCCACCAGCGAGAAGCTCGGCCGGGCCGAGCGCCAGGTCTTCGAGGCCGAGGTGGTCCTTGACGAGGAGGACCGGCGCCTGCGCCCCGGGCTCTCCGCCGAGGCCAAGATCGTCCTCAAGCGCGTCCCCGACGCGGTGATCGTCCCGATCACCGCACTGGCCATGGTCCCGCGCCCGGCGGCGCCGGCCGGCGCCGCTCCCCTGGAGAAGCCGGGCCCGGCCGGCCGGCGAGCGCCGGGCGCCGGCGGCGAGGGCGCCGGGCGGGACGGCCGGCGGCCGCCGGCCACGGCGATCCTCTGGGTGAAGACCGCCGGCGGCTTCCAGGAGCGCACCGTCCGGGTGCTGGCCCGCAACGAGTTCGAGGCGGCGGTGGAGGGTCCGGTCGAGGCCGGCGACCGGCTCTACCCGGGCCGCGCGCCCGGCGCGAAGAAGCCGGGCGCCGCGGAGCCCAAGCCGGCCGCCCCGGCGCCGGCGGGAGGCCGGCCGTGAGGCGGCTGGCGTTGCTGGCTGCGGGTGGGGCTGCCGGGCTGGTCGGCGCCGGGGCCGGAGGCGACTCGGGCGCCGCCGGCCGGTTCCTGGCCGTCGGGCGCCGGACGGTGGCCATCCAGCTCGTCGAGTTCGGCGAGGTCGAGAGCCGCGAGGTGCGCTCGATCGTCGCGCCCATCTCCGGAGAGGTCACCTGGGTGGCCGACGAGGGCGCGCTGGTCAAGGCCGGCGACCCGGTCCTGAAGATCAACACCGAGTCTCTGGAGCAGACCCTGGAGGAGGACCGCAAGGCCGGGGTGGGCCTGGAGGGCAACCTCGCCACCCAGAAGGCCACCGCCACGGCGGTCGAGAAGCACCGCCAGGCGGGCGTGCGCAAGGCGCGCCTGGAGCTCGAGCTGGCCAAGAACGCGCTGGCCGAAGCCCGCAGCCACCCCACCCCCGAGGAGAAGAAGCTCGCTGAGCTGGACTTGGCCGCCGCCAAGCTCCGCGTCGAGCGCGCCGCCGGCGACGCCGAGAGCCTGAAGCTGCTGGCCGAGAAGGGCTACATCTCGGACGCGCGGGCCAAGGCGGCGCGGCTGGACCTGGTCCGCGCCCAGGCCGAGCTGGTCCGCGCCGGGGCCGCCGCCCGCGAGATCCTGGCCGGGGCCGCTCCGGAGCGGCTGCGGGCGCTGGAGGTCGCCGTCAAGAAGGCGGAAATGAGCCTGGCCCAGGCCGAGTTCGCGGCCCAGGCCGACGTTGCCGTGATCCGCGAGAACGTGGCGGTGGCCCAGACCCGCTGGCAGGCGCAGAACGACCGGCTCAAGAACACCGAGAAGGAGATCGCCAGCGCCACGGCGCTCGCGCCGGTGGCCGGCGCGGTGGCCCTGGTGGACGTCTGGAAGGGCGGCACGACCCTGAGCCCGGTGCAGGTGGGCGAGAGCCACCCCAAGGGGCGCGAGCTCCTCAAGATCGCCGACGTGGGCGCTCCGCGGGTGTGCGTGCACGTCAGCGAGGCGGACATCGCCAGGGTGGCCGTCGGCCAGCCGGCCGAGGTGCGCCTGCGCGCCTCGCCCGGGACGGTCCTGAAGGCCAAGGTCGGCTCGGTGGCGGTCTACGCCGAGGACAAGAACCGCAAGCTGGGCTCGCTCGCCCTGGAGAAGAGCGGCGAGGCCGGGGTCAACTCCGTGGACGTCTACCTGGACCTGGAGATCCCCGCCGGCACGCCCCAGCCGCGGCTGGGCTCGACCGCCGAGGTCCAGATCACCGTGGCCCGCTTCGAGAACGCCCTGGTCGTGCCCCTGGCCGCGGTGCGCTGGGAGAAGACGCCCGCCGCCGGCGCGGCCGGCCCGGCCGTCCGGGTGCGCCGCCGCAACGGGGTCGAAACCGTGCCGGTGAAGCTGGCCGCCACCACCGAGGACGAGGCGGTGGTGGCCGAGGGCCTGGCCGAGGGCGACCAAGTCCTGCTGGGAGAAAAGCCGTGAGCCCCGAGAACGGCTCGGTTATCGAGATCACCGACCTGGTCAAGGTCTACGGCACGGGCGATAGCCGGGTCACCGCGCTGCGGGGGGTGAGCTTCGCCATCCGGCGCGGGGAGTTCGTGTCCATCATGGGCCAGTCCGGCTCGGGCAAGTCCACTTTGCTGCACGTGCTGGCCTGCCTGCACCGGCCGACGGCCGGCCGCTACGTCTTCGAGGGCCGGGCGGTGGAAACGCTCGGCGACGTGGAGCTCTCCGCGCTGCGCGGCCGGCGGATCGGCATGGTCTTCCAGCGCTTCAACCTGCTTCCCGCGGAGAACATCCTGGTCAACGCCGAGCTGCCGCTGGTCTACGCGCGGGTCTCGGCGGCCGAGCGCGTGCGGCGGGCGGGCGCGGCGCTCTCGGCCATGGGCCTGGGCGACCGGCTGGCCCACCTGCCCCCCCAGCTCTCCGGCGGGCAGCTCCAGCGCGCGGCCATCGCCCGGGCGCTGGTCACCGACCCGGCGGTGATCCTGGCCGACGAGCCCACCGGCAACCTGGACAGCGATTCCGGGCAGCTGGTCATGGGCATCTTCCGGGCGCTGCACCGCCTGGGCCGCACGGTCATCCAGGTGACCCACGACCGCGAGAAGGCCATCTACGCCGACCGCATCCTGCACATCAAGGACGGCCGGCTGGACCGCGAGGAGACCGTCGAGAATCCCGTGGAGGGCACGGCCGACGGCCTGGACCTGTCCTATCTGGAGAAGGAGGCCGGCGGGAGCTGACCGGCCGCCGGCCAGAAGCGGTTGCCGTCGCCGAGCCATCCGCGTCCGGCGGAGCGCCGCCAGAGGGCGAGCGCAAGCTGGAGCGGGTGTCGGAAGGGAATCCCGGAAGCGAGCAGCCGGAAGGGCGCCAGCAGCCTCGGGCGCAGGGGCAGGCCGAGATGGTTCATCCTCGCCAGGAAGCGCGCGCGGCGGCGCTCGGCGCCCGTGAGCATCGGCGCGAAAAACTCGTAGAAGCGGGTCGCCTCCGAGTGGAAGGGCCCCGGCCCCCGGCCGGTCTTCGACTCCGGGTGCTTCAGGAACGCGGCCAGGGTCCGGTCGCCGGTGGCCGGGCGGTGCCCGGCCAGCAAGAGCCGGATCTGGAGTTCGCGGTCGAAGACGTACTGGAGGTCTTCGCGGAAGGGCCCGGCCCGCTCCAGCAGGTCCCGCCGCCAGAAACAGGCCGGCTGGCCGAAGCGGAAATACTCGCCCAGGACGCAAAGCGCCCGGTCGGTCAGGTAGAGGGCCACGTCCTCATCGGACGGTCCGAAGATTTCCTCGACGCTCCCGTCGGGCCGGTGGACCTCGATGCGGCCACAGAGCCAGGAGGCGCCTCCGGAGGCCAGCGCCTCGGCCGCTGCGCGGAAGGCGCCGGGCAGGTACCAGTCGTCGCAGTTGAGGTAGGCGAAGATCTCTCCCGTGGCGCGCCGCAGGCCCTTGTTGACGGCCTGGGCCTGGCCGGCGTCGGGCTGGCTCGTCCACCAGGCCAGCCGGTCGGCGTACTTGCGGATGATCTCCACCGAGCCGTCGTTTGAGCCGCCGTCAACGATGAGATACTCGAGGTCCGGGTAGTCCTGCTCCAGGACCGAGCGGATGGCTTTCTCCAGGAAGGCGCCCTGGTTGAGCGAGGGGGTGACCACGCTGATGCGCGGCAGCTTCCCGCTCATGGCCGGCGCTCCTGGGAGCCGCGGGTCTCCCGAATCAGCTCCCGATACCATTCGAGGTAGCTCCGCGCCTGGGCGCGCAGGTCGTGGCGCTGCCGGGCCGCCGCCAGCCCGTTGCGGGAGAGCTCGGCGGCCAGGGCCCGGTCCTCGATGACCCGGCGGAGCGCCGCGGCCAGAGCCGGCGCTTCGCCCGGGGGCACCAGCAGCCCGGTCTTGCCATCCTCGACGTACTCGGGGATGCCGCCCACCCGGGAGGCCACCACCGGCAGGCCGCAGGCCAGTGACTCCAGGATGCTAAGCGGCGCGTTGTCGGCCCGCGTCGCGTGCGCCAGCGCGTCGGCCGCGCGGTAGTAAAGCGTCACCTTGCGCGGGTCGGCCTCAAAGGGTCGGGCTATGACCGAATTCGCCAGCGGCTGGTAGCCTTCCGGCATCGTCCGGCCACCCAAGGCGACGAGCCGTACCCCGGGTTTGCTGCTGACGAGCTGCGTGAGCGCAGCCAGAAGCGTCGGACCGTCCTTGAAGGGGTTGGCCAGTGCGTCCGTCGCCGCGAAGAGAATCACCGGAGCGTCCTGGGGCAGGCCGAGCGCCGTGCGGGCCTCGCTCCGGGAACCTGGGCTGAAGACCTCCAGGTCGATGCCGTTCGGCACCAGCCGCGCGGGCTTGCCGGCCAAGAGCGACCTCTGCGCCTCGTCCAGCAGCCACTGCGACGGGGCGGTCAGCCAGAGGCGCGACGAGCGGAGCAGCCGCTGCTTGCGCCGCCAGTTGAAGCGCGTCCCGTCCCGCGGTATGCCCGGGTAGATGGCCAGGTCCGGGCACCGGCCGCAGCCGGTCTGCCAGCGAGTGCAGTCCAGGTGGTAGCCGCAGTGGCCGGTCTGGAGCCAGTTGTCGTGCATCATCAGGACGGTGGGTGCCAGGCGGCTCAAGGCCGGCAGCGCCGCCAGGTCGAAGTAGCCCCCGTGGAGGTTGTGGGCGTGGAGCACGTCCCACGGCCGGCCGACCAGCACGGGAAGCCGGCGACTGCCCGGAAAGGACAGATACTGCCAGCCGAGCAGCTTCTCGGCGACCACCTTGAAGAACCCGAGCCCTCGGCGCCGGCCGGAGTTGTCAATGGCCAGGACGTCTGGATCGTCAGTCCGCTTCCCGCCGACGACCAGGACGCTGCGATGGCCCATCTCCCGGTAGATGCGGTGCAGAGAGAAGGCCACCTTCTCGGCCCCGCCACCCAGGTCGCAGGTGCTGAGCTGGACGATGGAGAGCGGTTCTTTGTCCCCAGCCACTCAGACCCTCCTCGGTTTTCTGAAGATCGACTTGAGGACGTGAGGCTGCTGGCGGCAGGCGAGCAATTCACGGTACAGATACTCTCTGACGCGATACGGCAGGAGGCGCAGCAGGAATGAACCTATCCCGAGGCTGAGACCCCCGGACCGCAACAGCGGCAAATAGTCGCCGCCAGCCAAGAGCCCTTTGGCCTCGAAATGGGCCCCCATTTCCATGGCGTAGTCCAGATAGCCCAGGGCGCTTGCCAGGAATACGACTTTGAGGGCCGTGAGCCGGTCCACCGGCGGCGCGGGGATCCCAAAGGAGCCCTCGCTCAGGTAATCGCGGAGCCACAAGCACTCGCACCAGAGCGGCTGGTGCCTGCCGACGGTCGCGTAGGCATTGCGGCGCCCGACCGGGTAGGTCTTCATGTCGAAGAGCAGGAAGCCGCGGTGCCGCAGAAACTCGTCTACCCCTGCAGCCACGCTTTCACCCACGTAGTTCTCGACGAAACCGGTCTCAGTGTGAACGCATATCACGTCGGTCAGGAGCTCGGCGGCAGCGCCCAGAATCGGCAGCTCCATGCCTTGGGTATCCAGCTTGAGTACGTCGGCGCGGAGCCCCTCCGATTTCCTGAGCAGGTCCAGCGTGGTGCACCGGACCGTCGCGCTGCCGGTTTCCGCAAACAGCTCCCAGTAGTCGAAGCGGGCGAGCCAGGCCTGCCGGGGCTTGAGCAGCGAGGCACAATGGGAGCTCTTGGTCAGGGTCAGGGGCAAGGAGCCCTCCTCCCCGGCAATGGCAAAGGGAAGGTACCGCCTGGACCGCAACCGGGATGGCGCTTGGTTGAGATGTTGACAGGCCTGCGCATCAGGATCGAAACCGACCAGATTAAGAACGGGCGCGAGCGGCTGCCAGGCCTGGTCAAGGTCGCCGCTGCAGCCCACGTCCACGAAGTCAATGCCCGTACGCTGGACTTCATCGGGGATCAGCATTTGGTCGCTCCTGTCGACGGGGGCGCGCCCCTGCGGAAACTGGACGCGGCTCTGTGGACCAGCCTGCTCAGCCACCCCCGCCCGCGGTTCAAGACTGCCGGCGGGATCAGGCGGGAGGATGTCTTCAAGGCCCCTCGCCCCAGCACGTAGAGCGGGGAGTGGAGCAGCGCCTCAATGTCATCGGTGGGCCGCAGCTCCTCCCGGACGCGCCCGGCGCGGATGTCATCCATCATCCGAATCACTTCCGGCGGGTGTTCCCCGTGATAACGCTCCAGCCAGCTCGGGTGGGTGTAGATGTTGTGAACCCGATAGGGTCTGCGCAGGGTCATGAAGCAGTTCTGCACCCACTCGTCGACCTGCGCGTATACCTGGGGGAAGGCCCGGTGGTAGTACGCGCACTTTTCGCGGACCTGCCGGGGGAAGAGCAGCGAATAGTGGTATAGCCGGATGCCTTTCCGGCCAGTGGCCCGGCCGTCGAGCCAGTTGATCGTCCGCAGATCGCGCCCCTCGGGATCGACAACGGTGGGTGGCCGATGAGTCTTGTATGCGTATCCCGGGCCGAACTTGAAGAGCCGGTGGTACTCCCGGGCCCCGGAGCGCAGATAAGCTCCATCCGCGACCACGTCCAGGCTGCCCCAAAACGTCATGGTGTCGAATGATACCGCCGTTATGCCCGGCCGATCGGCCAGCAGACTCAGCACTTGGCGCATGTCCGCCGGCCGGTAGAACTCGTCAACGTCTACCTGCCAGAGCCAGTCGCCGGTGGCCCGCCGGGCGTAGGCCTGGGACTGCTCGTCCTTCTCGCCAAGCCAGAAGCCATCGGGGTGGCTATCATCCTCGGCGGTGACAATCTGGAGCTTACCCTCCGGGTCCTCCTCGGCCTTGAATCGGCGCAGGGTTTCGAGGGTGCCGTCAGTCGAGTGGCCGTCCTTGGTGGCGATGGCCGCGGCGTGCGGCGAGGCACCCTCCACGGCGATGATCTGGTGCGCGAACGGGTAGATCGAGCGTAGGCAGTAGCGCGTGAACGGCTCGCCGTTCAGGACAATTATCCCGAAGGTGACCCGGGGGGGGCCGCCGGGGTCAGCCATGCCCGCCTCGCCGGTAGAAGAGGCAGTCGCGGCCGTTGTACGTCAGAGACCTGAAGCCCAGGCTCTCCACGCGGCGAACGGCCTTCAGGGTATCATGCCAGGTAATTCCCCCGACGGTCTCGTGATGGAACTCTACCAGTAGTTGGCCGACCTCCTGCAAGGCGACCCGGTCAAGGTTGTCAATGACCGCGT
>Ga0315286_10001052_pt1 | contig 24580 bp, 20 predicted proteins | sample YL17G10_0_MG_FD_205038 | JGI IMG/M metagenome (GOLD analysis project Ga0315286, IMG submission 205038) | Sediment microbial communities from Yellowstone Lake, YNP, Wyoming, USA - YL17G10_0 | ecosystem: Environmental > Aquatic > Freshwater > Lake > Sediment | place: USA: Wyoming | collected...
GGGGGAAGGAAGGTGCTCCTGGATCCCCTCACCGATGGACACTATGTCTGGCCGTCACTTTCTCCAGACGGCAAGAGAATCGTGGCGTACGAAATGGATCGGGGGGCGATTGTCTGCAACGTCGACGGCTCAAATCTTGTCAAGCTCGGCAAGCGTGCCGCACCATCCTGGACGCGGAGTGGTAAATGGATCGTCTACATGGAAGATCTGGACGATGGTCACAAGCTCCTCTCATCCGAGATCGTTGCCGTCTCACCGAACGGAAAGGAGACCGTGCGCCTGACTGCCACAGGGGATATCATGGAAATGAATCCACGCTGCTCGTTGACCGAAGACAAAATCGTCTGCGATTCGCCTGATGGAAAGATCTATTTGCTCACTTATTCGGAGGAGAGCAAGTGATGAAGCGACTCATTCTTGTTGCATGCCTTTTGACGGCTCTTGCTTCTGCCAGCATAGCACAAAGGGGAGACCTTTCGGGCCTCAAGTTCTGTATTGATCCGGGGCATGGGGGACACAGCGCCGCCGACGATCGGTATGTTGTCCCGGATCCAGGCACAAACTTCTACGAATCCGAAAGCAATTTTCAGAAGGCGCTACACCTGAAAGCCCTGCTGGAAGCCAGAGGGGCGACGGTTCTCCTTACACGGTACACTAATGACTATCCTATCGATCCAGGCACCGGCAGGGACAACGAACCATCTCTTGCAACACGAGTAGCTTATGCCAACTCGAACAACGTTGACTGGTTCCACTCGATTCATAGCAATGCGACAGGAGGTAAAAATACGGGTACGAATTACACGCTCATGCTGGTCCGCGAAAAAGTTGTACCTGGCGGAGATCCTGTTTATGGGCCTGGGACAGGCCAGCCAGAAACGCAAGCCGCTTGGGACATGGCGGCGATAATCGGAGGAATGATCAAATCGAAAAACCGAACATCAAGTTGGACACGATATCTTGACTATACCTTCTATGGGACCTATACGCTTGGAGTTCTTCGGGGCCTTGGGATGCCCGGAGAACTGTCCGAAGGCTCATTCCATGACTACATGCCCGAGACCCGTCGGTTGATGAACAATGAATACCGCAAGATGGAAGCCTATGCGATCCGGGATGCGTTCATGCAGTACTATGGCGTGCCTGCGGACACCCGCTGCATCGTTGCAGGAATCCAATACGATCTCGCCTCAAATCTACCGATGAATAACACGACCGTCCGGATCATGCCGGAGAATAAAGTCTATCACGGTGACAATTACAACAACGGCTACTTCTTCTTTGATAGTCTGCAGGCAGGGAGCCACACCGTCCGTTTCGAGATCACCGGCTTCGATGTCGATTCCGTCCAGATAACCGTTGCCGCCGGTCAGACTGTGTTCGTTGATCGGACGCTCGAGTCGACGTTGCCGCCGCGCCTCCTGAGCAGTACACCGGTGCAGAACGAGCCGGGATTCATGCCAAACGGGACCATTACGCTCAACTTCAGCAAGCGTGTACAACGCGCGATCGCAGAGCCGAATATCTACCTCCTCGACCTGGCTGGAACACGCGTTCCGGGAACATATACCTGGTCCAATTACGACGCCATCGTGAAGTTCAAGCCAACCAACCTCCTGGCGATGGACGTCATGTATCGGATGGTCGTTGGCTCTCAGGTGAAGGATCTCCACGACGTCATGTTCGACGGCAACGGCGATGGCGTGTCGGGTGATAGTCTGATCATTACATTCAAGACGCGCATCGCCGATGTGACGCCCCCTTTGATAACCGCGTACTATCCTCAGACGGACATTGACCATCCCTCAGCAGGTTCTGTCATCAATGTGACGTTCAGCGAACCACTCAATCCGGCCAGTGTCACCATCTCAAACCTGGTGGCAGGAAATCCGGGCTTGACCGCACGAACGGTGGAACACCACAGATATGGCACCAAGAGTGGCGTGAATATCTACGTTACCGATGGCATACTGGCGGGGGGATCGTATGTGGCCCGAGTTTCAGGTGTAACGGATACGGCCGGGAACGTGTTTCTTTCATCGTTTCTCTGGCAGTTTGTCACTGTCCTGGAACCGTCGCAGACCACAGTCATCGAGAGTTTTGATTCGGCAAAAGCCAAGTGGGATAGTCCAAGTCCGAGCGCAAACTCCGTCGGCCTCGACAGCGTTCTCGTGGCTTCGAGCACAAAGAAGATCCCCATTCTCGCTACTTCGACGAATGCCGGTGAATTCCGCTACTTCTGGAACACCTCAGCTACAAATTGGCTGTTTGATCAGGAACTCCCCTCCACGGCAGCCAGATCGGTGACATGGAGAAAGAAAGGCTCAAGGCTTCAGGCGTATGTGCTGGGAGACGGAAGCGGCAATCTTTTCCGGTTCGTCGTGGACGACAGCGTCGATGCATTCCCCGCAGGGAGGACTGTCAATCGGGAAGTGAGCGCGTGGAAGACGATCGATTGGGTGGGATGGAGGATGCTCGAGTGGGATATGGCGAAGGATACGCTTGGAACTTGGACGGGGAACGGGATACTGGAAGGGACAATCCGTCTCCACGGGTTTCAACTGAAATATGGTCAGGGATCAGCCCTCCGAGCCGGACAAATCACGATCGATCAGATACAGGTTTCGACAGAAATTCCGACCAGCGTCGAAGATCGACTCTCCGGTATCCCTGACAGATTCGACCTCGAACAGAACTATCCCAATCCGTTTAATCCAAGCACGGCAATCAGCTATCAGTTGGCAGCGAATAGCCGAGTGAGCTTGAAGGTCTTTGATCTGCTTGGGCGGGAGGTGGCGGTGTTGGTGAATGAAGATCAGCTGGCGGGGACATATCGTGCGATGTGGGATGCCGCGAGACTTCCATCTGGCGTGTATTTCTATCGGCTGACAGCGGGCGAATACGTGCAAACAAGGAAGATGCTGCTAACTAGATAGGGCCGGATCGTTTCCCGATATCTCGCATAGATATTTCGCTGTCAGATATCGGGAATCTTGCCCATGACGAATTAGATCCTGCTCATGCGATAGGCAGAGCTCATTTCTCGCACACGATAATTTCAACATGAGAACTGGTCTGCTTACACTTCTTCTGTTTTCTGCAGTTCTCCTCCATTCACAGGAACGTCTGCCATCTCCCGCAGACCCATGTGGCCTACCCGATACGGCGTCTCTGGAATACCGAACACTGGCATCGGGGAATTGGGGATACGGATACGATACCCTGCTGATCGACCTTGCACGCTGGGGCAAAAGCCCGTTCGTTACTATCGATTCGATTGGTGCGAGCGTACAAAAGCGGACTCTGTTCATGGTGACCATTTCCGACACTGCGACCGATGCCGCGAATGCGCGCAAGCGGATATGGATCCATGCACGAACTCATCCGAACGAAGTACAGGGAACATGGGTAACGAACGAGATGATCCGGATTCTCCTTTCCGATACAATTATCGGACCACTTCTCCGGAAACGATATGTCTTCAATATTGTGCCGATGTATAATCCGGACGGTGTGGAATTGAAACTCGACCGGCAAAACGCAAACGGCATCGATATTGAGAGCAACTGGAATGCGGCATCACCCCAACCGGAGGTGCTGGTACTGCGTTCGATGTTTGAAAAACTGATGTCCCGTTCCAATCCGATTCGCGTAATGTTGAACATGCATTCTTCCGTTTCCGGCAAACGGTACTTCGTGTACCATACAGCAACGGGAACGTCGGTGCTTTATTCCGCTCTGGAGCAACGATTTATTAACTACGTCCGGGGACGCTTTCCCGGCGGTATTGAACCGTGGAACTATTTTGTCAGCTGGCCAACCGCCCCCGCAACGCAATACCCGGAAAGCTGGTTCTGGTTCAATCATCGTGAATCGGTGCTTGCCATAACATACGAAGACATCAACGGCGCCACTGCAAGGGCCTTCGACAGCACAGCTTACGCACTCCTGTGTGGGGCCAATGACTTCCTGACGGACACGACCGCTACTACTGTGCTCTCCGGCGAGCCGCTTGTCGCGAATGGATTCGAACTGGGACAGAACTATCCAAACCCCTTCAATCCGAGCACAGCCATCAGCTATCACTTGGCGGTGAACAGCCGTGTGAGCCTAAGGGTTTTCGATCTTCTGGGACGGGAAGTGGCTGTGTTGGTGGATGAAGAGCAGCCGGCGGGGACATATCGTGCGATGTGGGATGCCACGAGACTTCCATCTGGCGTGTACTTCTATCGGCTGACAGCGGGCGAATACGTGCAAACTAAGAAAATGCTGCTAACAAAGTAGTGGGCCGACAAAAGCGGATTACATCGTCAGGCCTGCTGCGGCGGGCCTCCTGCTGCCGACTGGAAGCAGGCAATTTCGTCTCGACAACAAAGATGCTCTTCGTGCGCAAGCCGCAGATAGATTCCCGATATCTCGCGCAGCGATTGCGTTGTCAGATATCGGGAATCTTGCTCAGTTGTTTCCAATCAGCCAGCGCAATCTGAATTTGTCCGTTATCCAGATTGGCACCCCTCCTGCTTCTCATGTTGACCAAGCATCCAAGCCTGAAGAGGCGTCTGCTCGCTGGTCCTGCCTAAGGAGAGACACATCGATCGTTTGGGATAAGGCCAGGAAATCAAAAATTGTCCGGAAGGTCTTCTCTGCGCTCCGTTGGCAGTCCCGGTGCTCAAACGAGGCAGATTAGCCTTGCGGGTTCGGGTCGCGCCTTGTATATTGGACACCAACACTGAATAGAGGTTGACACAGGAATTCACCGTTCATCATTCCAAGGCCAAAATGATCATCTATCGTCGATCGTTACTCGTTGCATTCATTGCCGCTTCCATCGTCTCAAGCTTGACAAAAGCCCAGGCTCCTGTGACTCTCGATGGTGCCGAGCTGAAGCTCGCTGTCAAGAAACTGTCGGTGCTGGGTTCTGCACTCTATATTGCGGCCCATCCGGACGACGAGAATACCGCTCTGCTCGCTTCTCTTGCCAAAGGAAGACTTGTTCGAGCCGCCTATCTGGCAGTAACCAGAGGGGAAGGGGGACAGAATCTTATCGGATCCGAACAGGGAGACGAAATGGGCGTCATCCGGACACAGGAATTGCTGGCGGCCCGACGGGTGGATGGTGCGGAACAGTACTTCACACGAGCGATCGATTTCGGTTATTCGAAAACTTCCGAGGAAACGATGGAAATTTGGGGGAGAGAAAAAATCGTATCCGACATTGTCTGGGTGATTCGGAAACTGCGGCCCGACGTGATTATGACGAGATTCTCTCCGACACTCGGCGGGCATGGAAACCATACGTCCTCGGCGATTCTGGCCGAAGAAGCGTTCGCCGCTTCAGGGGATCCAAACCGATTTCCCGAACAGCTCAAGTATGTGAAGCCCTGGAAAGCGAAGCGACTGGTCTTTAACACGGCCAGGTTCTTTGATGCTTCCTTTGACACTGTAAAAGCCGTCAAGATTGATGTGGGTGAATACAATGCATTGCTCGGACGTTCCTACACAGAAATCGCAGGAATGAGCCGCACCAACCACAAGAGTCAGGGCTTTGGTGCAGCACAGACTCGCGGACCCAATATCAACTACTTCCGGCACACTGGAGGCGATTCGGCGAAGAAAGATCTGTTCGACGGCGTCGATCTCAGTTGGTCTCGCGTGAAAGGGGGAGAGATCGTTGCCGGCATTCTTACCGAGGTCGATCGCACGTTCGAGCCAGAGCGTCCGAGTGAGAGTCTCTCGTTGCTCCTGAAGGCGTACGACGAGATCGCGAAGCTGAGAGACGACTACTGGATTGACTTGAAGACAAATGAACTTCTCGAAGTCATCAAGTTATGTTCGGGACTCTGGTTGGATGCCAATGCCTCAGATTTCTCCGCCGTCCCCGGAACCCAAGTCAAGATCAACGCGACTGCCATCAATCGATCGAACAGCGTAGTTTCTGTGGACAGTGTCGCTGCTCCGTACACACCGGTGGCAGTTCTTCGGCAACCATTGAAACGAAATGTTCCTCTCCAAACAGCACTACAGTCCAACTTGCCGGGTGATGTCCCATACTCCTCGCCTTTCTGGCTTCGGACACCTCCGGATAAAGGATCGTACAACATCTCAGATCAAACCCTCGTTGGGACTGCCCAGAATACTCCTCCGTTGAATGTGACATGGTACGTTACCATCCAAGGCCACTCGTTCGCCTTTGAGTCACCCGTTCAATACCGATGGGTCGATCCTGTGGACGGTGAATTGTATCGTCCCCTGGAAATCATTCCGGCCGTCGCGCTGAACCTGCATGAGAAGGTATTCGTCTTTTCGAATGAAGATGAAAAACCTGTCACTCTGACCTTGAAGAGCGGCTCGGCGAATGCCAGGGGAACAGTCCGCTTGATCCTCCCTCAGGGTTGGTCCTCCAAGCCGGAATCGATTTCGTTCGAGTTGAAAGCGAAGAATGATGAACAAGTGGTGAATTTCTCAGTCCGCAGTTCAAAGTCGGCGACGAGCGGCAGTTTTTCCGCAGAGGCGACCGTCGATGGTAAACCTGTTTCACACGGCATGACAACCATTCGTTACAAGCATATTCCCCCGCAGACGTTGTTTCCCGAAGCGTACGGAAAACTGGTTCGTATGGACCTCAACAAAAACGGGCGAACTGTCGGCTACATCATGGGTGCCGGGGATGAAATACCGACGGCCCTGCGGCAAATGGGGTATCAGGTGACGCTCCTGACGGATGACGACCTGGCGAACCGCACTCTCACGAACGTCGACGTCATCGTTGCCGGAGTTCGAGCCTACAATACGCGTCCGGCACTTCGCACGTATCAGAAAAGACTGATGGAGTATGTTCAGAATGGAGGAACGTATATCGTTCAATATGTGACTCAACAGCGCCAGGAATCCGAGAATATCGGCCCCTATCCGTTCAACGTTTCCCGGGACAGGGTCACCGTAGAGGATGCGCCTGTGAAATTCGTCAATCCGCAACATCCGCTGGTCAACTACCCAAACAAGATTACCTCCGATGATTTCAAAGGATGGATCCAGGAAATCGGCCTCTATTTTGCCGACAAATGGGACGCGAAGTATGATTCGGTTATCGCATCTGCCGACCCGGGCGAGAGTCTGAAGTCAGGTGGCCTGCTCCATGCAAGCTACGGGAAAGGTCATTATGTTTATACAGGATTGTCCTTCTTCCGACAGTTGCCGGCCGGCGTACCCGGCGCGTATCGGCTATTTTCCAACTTGCTATCAGTCGGGAAAAAGGAAGCCCCACTAAAGAGGTCGATAGGACTTGAGAAGAAAAAGTAGAGTATGAGATTGAGAGCGAGTTTTGAGATGGACGTTCCGAGTTGAGAGTTTCAAGGAATGAGTTCCAGGTTAGAAGTTGCGAGTTTCTTAGGACTTTGGTTTCTGTCAACAATTCCGAAAGGGAGATTCAGATGGCAACATTTCAAAGATTCGAAGACATCGTGGCTTGGCAAAAAGCACGTGAGCTAAGCAAGAAAGTCTATTCTGTCTCCGCAAGGGGTAAGTTCTCAGGGGATTACGGTTTGAAGGATCAGATACGAAGAGCGAGTGTATCTGCCATGTCCAATATTGCGGAAGGATTTGAAAGAGACGGAAACAAGGAATTCGTTTATTTTCTTGCTATCGCGAAAGGATCGGTCGGAGAACTTCGGAGCCAACTCTACATCGCTCTTGATCAGGAATATGTCAAACCAGAAGAGCACACAGATCTCATGAATCTGGCAACTGAAACTGGCCGAATGATTGCCGGACTGATGATGTATATCTCCGGAGCGAATCAAAAAGGCAAGAGATTCAAGTAGACTCTTCGCTTTCCAACTACAACATGTAACTCGATATTTACTGCATGAATTTCAACTTGAAACCTGTAACTCTCGACAATTGGTCCGTATCCGAGAATGCGTATGCTTCAGTCTGAAACTAGCGACCTCGATCTCGTAACGAGCAACCAGGACCAAGCAACGGAGCTATCCGATCCCCCTCCTTTCCTCAAATCGTGGGGGCAGATTTATACGATCGTCGTTGGAGAGCTCGCACTCCTTGTCCTCCTGTTCTATCTCTTCTCCAGAGCCTTTCGATGAGAACTTTCGACTGGATAGTCCTTGTCATCGCGCTTCTGGCGATCGTCCTCTACGGCGTTTACAAGGGACGGGGGAGCAAAAATATCCGGGGATACCTCCTTGCCGACAAATCGATGAAGTGGTACACCGTGGCGTTGTCGATCATGGCGACTCAAGCAAGCGCCATTACCTTCACGTCGACCCCCGGCCAGGCGTATGTGGACGGGATGCGGTTTGTCCAGTTCTATTTCGGCCTTCCTCTCGCGATGATCATCCTCTCATTTACCGCCGTCCCTATTTTCCACAAGCTCAATGTCTTTACGGCGTACGAATATCTGGAACAGCGGTTCGATCTGAAGACCCGAGTCCTGGCCAGTATCGTCTTCCTTGTACAGCGTGGATTGAGTGCAGGCATCACGATCTATGCTCCTTCGCTTGTCCTCTCGGTCATGCTCGGCGTCGATATACGCGTAACGTCTCTCGTGATTGGCGGCATCGTGATCATCTACACCACAAGTGGGGGAGTCAAGGCCGTCAATTATACCGATTTCCAGCAAATGCTTGTCATCATGTTCGGCATGGTTGCCGCCTTTTGCGCCACGATTATACTCTTGCCGTCAGAAGTATCCTTTGGTGATGCACTCCATGTCGCCGGAGGCATGGGAAAGCTCAATGTGGTCGACTTTTCGTTCGATTTTGACAACCGCTACAATTTCTGGTCCGGCTTGGTCGGGGGCATGTTTGTCGCCCTCGCATACTTCGGCTGCGATCAATCACAGGTTCAACGCTATCTCACGGGCAGATCGGTGACACAGAGTCGGCTGGGATTGCTCTTTAACGGTATCGCAAAAGTCCCCATGCAGTTCTTCATCCTACTTATTGGTGCAATGGTATTCGTTTTCTACCAGTTCGTGGCGCCACCAATTTTCTTCAATCCGGTGGAGAAGGCAAGGATCAGCACAAGCGCGTATGCCTCAGAATTCTCCAGCCTTGAGCAGCAGTACAACCAGGCGATCGAACGGAAGTCCGACGTGCTTCGGAAGTATCTCGCGGTAGTGAAGTCAAACGACGACCAAACACTCGCGCCGTTGAAGATCGAACTGAACAAAGCCAATACGAATGCGGAGGAGATCCGGAAGGGTGCGGTGGAGGTCCTGAGAAAGAACGACCCGGCGGTCGATACCAATGACACGAACTATATTTTTCTTTCCTTCGTCCTGAAGTACTTGCCGGTCGGATTGGTGGGACTCATTATTGCATGCATTTTTGCCGCGTCGATGTCGTCGTCATCGGGCGAGCTGAGTGCGTTGGCGACGACGTCGGTCGTCGACGTGTACAAACGACTTTGGAAGAAGGATGGGACAGAACGTCACTACCTTATGGTGTCTCGCATCGCGATGGCTCTCTGGGGTGTGTACGGGATAGCGTTCGCCCAATACGCAGGCCGGCTGGGATCGCTCGTCGAGGCGGTGAACATTCTCGGATCGCTCTTCTACGGAACACTGCTCGGAATCTTCCTTCTTGCTTTCTATCTGAAGTCTGTCGACGGAACCTCGACGTTTATTGCGGCTTTTGTAGGGGAAGGGGTCGTGCTCGGTTGTTTCTGGTTTACCAAGATCGCCTGGCTCTGGTTTAATGTCATCGGCTGCGGCGTAGTCGTCGGTGTAGCCCTGATTCTGAATCTGTATTTCAAGAATTCCCATCGAGACAACAACAAAAAAGCCCCATCGATTGCTCGATGAGGCTTCATCAATACAAGGATTCTGCTCTGGCCAAGTGGCCCTGGCGTCAAGTCACTACTTCTTTGTTTTCCAGTCCGCTATCAGCTTCTCAAACGCCGAGGCGTCAAGCTTCGGATCGGCCTCTTTGCCAACCTTGATTGCCTCTTCTCCCGTTATGACAGCGTCGGGGTACTTGCCGGCTTGTGCCAGCAGTTCGGCCGTGGTTCGCAAGTTGCCATACATCTTCTTGATCGACACTGATTTCTGAGCCCACGTCATCGCAACGTCGAGATTCTGCTTGTTGTTCAATGCATAGCGGGCTCCCTGGTTCAGGATCGTCGCGTCGTCCATTTTTGCGGTGACCTGTGCCTGGACCTTGCCCCAGATAAATGCGGGCGTCGTGTCCACTTCAACTTTGACGCTCCCTTTCATTTTCTCCCAGGCCAACGTGAATAGAGCGCTATTGTTCTTGATCGGATCCGCCGCGTATGAAAGGTATTCCTGTGCCGCACCAGCCTCCGGAGTCACCGTCAGCTTCAAGACATCTTTCTCCTTCTTGTAGCTATAGGCGCCCCATTGCTTCGGTTCGCTGTTGAAAATAAACGTCCAGTCTTTTGCCGTCGGCAAAACAAAGAAAGAATAAGTGCCAGCGGGGAGTTTTTGCCCGTTGACGAGTACGTCATCGCTGAAACTCACGGTGGTGGCTTCGTTAGCCCCCGCTCGCCATACTTCGCCGAACGGTACGAGCTTTCCCCAAATCTCTCGTCCCTTCACGCCCGGTCTGGAATACTCAACAGAGATATCTGTGACGCTCACGGATTGAAACACGGAAGCGGCCGGGCTTGGCCTGGCTTCCTTCGATGCCTGGCCTTCTATGATTACTCCAGCGGCGATTTTTTCCCATCGCAAGAGGAACCGACATGTATTCCCCGTGAGATCTTCAAAGTTGTAGGACATCCATTCCTGGTGAGGCGAGGCCTCCGGCTTCACCGACAAACGAAGGACATCTTTTTCCTTCTTATGATTGAAGGCGCCCCATTGTTTCGGTTCGCTGTTGAAAATGAATGTCCACTCAGTTGCCGTGGGAAGAACAAAGAAGCTGTAGGTTCCTGCGGCCAGCTTCTGTCCGTTGATCGTCACATCCGTACTGAAACTGACGGTGGTGGCATCGTTGGCTCCCGCTCGCCACACTTCATTGTATGGAACAAGCTTTCCCCAAATCTCCCTCCCCTTGACGCCGGGTCTGGAATAGTCGATCTTTGCCACCGTTTGGCCAATGGTTTGTGTCGCGGCAGCATTCGGGCTGGGCCTGGGAAGCTTCAGCTGCGCGCTTGCCTCCTGCATCGCGCCGACGGCGATGACCACGATGGCTAGTACGGCGACGCAAAACATGAGTGATTTGTTGTACATGTGATACCCCTTGATTGTGAATGTGTGAAGATGGTTAGCTGGTCGGTAATCCCTTTTTCGCGATAGTTGACATGACTTCACAGAATCGGTCGAGATCTTTCAACGGCGTGTAGACGCTTGGCGTGATGCGTATGCCCTTGAACTCCTCGTGAATAATTGGAGTCGTCAATATCTTGTGTGTGCCAAAGAGATACGATCCGATGGCCCCCGGATCGATTCCTTCGATCTCAACGTTTGCGAGTCCGCACGACTGCTTTTCGTCAAATGACGTGTTGAATCGGACTTTCGGAATGTCTTTGATCTGATTTGCCCAGTAGTTCCTGAGATAGCGGAGGCGGGCTTCTTTTCTCTTCGGTCCGATTCCATTGTGGAAGAGAATCGCCTCACCAATAGCTAACCGCGGTGCGGCCGGATGAGTTCCTATCTCTTCGAACTTTCGAATATCGGTCGCTTGTTTCTTGTCCGCCGCCATCAAAGGCCATAGTTTCTCAATCTTGTCCCTTTTCACGAACAGCAAACCGGTTCCTTTGGGGGCAAAGAGCCATTTGTGGAGACTCGTGCCAAAATAGTCGCAACCGATATCCGGCTGCTTGAAGTCGAAATGGGCAAACGAGTGTGCGCCGTCCACGATCACTTCAATCCCCCTGGCCTTTGCCATTTCGCAGACTGCTTTGACCGGAGTGATCTGCCCTGTGATGTTGATGACATGAGACATCAGGATGGCCCGCGTCTTCTTCGTGATCCCCTTCTCGAAGGCCTCGGTGATCTCGTTCAGGTTCTTCGGTGGAATCGGAATCTTGACAAACTTCAAAACCAATCCTTCCCGTATTTCCCGCTGGCGCAACGTCGTCAGCATCCTGGGATAGTCCTGCGTGGTCGTGAGTATTTCATCCCCTGATTTGAGGTCGAGACCCATCAGGATGATCTCCAACGACTCGGATGCATTGCGTGTGATCGCGATTTCTTCCCGGTCGCAGCCGAAGATGCTGGCAAGCCCCGTGCGGATGGTCTCCGATTGAGGTTCGAGAATAGACCACATCGTATAGGCCGTTGCGTCCTCCTGCTCCCAGATGTATTTGCAGAGCGCCTCGGTGACGATACGAGGCGACGGGGAGACACCGCCGTTGTTCAGGTTTATGATTCCCCTCGAAACGCTGAAGGAACGCTGGATATCAAACCAGAAATCTTCATCCATGGCTGCCTGCTCTGGCGTCAAGTGGTCGACTTTCTTCGCCGCAGCATACAAGTCATTCAAGAGTGCTCCTACTGTGGCACTCGTCAGTGCCGCGAGGCCAAGGCCTTTCCCGACTGTGCCGAGAAAATCTCTTCGTCCGACTTCTTGCTGATACAGACCGTTGAGTTGATTACTCATGGATACGTCCTCCTAAAAAGTGGGGTGGGGGTCATTCAGAACGAATGAGTATAAACAATTTTCTTGTGACTTACATTACGGGATTCGTAGCCGATGAGTCTTCCATTCATCGGAGAGCATCCCATAGATGACGAGGTCGACATACTTGCCGTACAGGAATTCCGCCTGGCGCTGATGTCCTTCCCTTGTGAAGCCAAGGCGTTCCGGGATTTTGCAGCTTCTGGCGTTACCGGTTGCACATCGGATCTGGACACGGTGGAGCTGCCACTCATTGAATGCGTGGTCGATGAAGACCTTGCACGCTCGTGTCACGATACCTTTTCCCTGACAATCGGCTGTGATCCAGTACCCGATCTCAACGTTTCGGTTCAACCAATCAACCTTCTGAAATCCGATCGTACCGACGATTGAGCCGTTGTACCAAATTCCGGCCACGAAACCGTCACCCTTTTCCGCCTGCTGCAATGTTGTTCGAATGAACTCGAGCGTATCTTCCGGACGTTGTGTTGTGTCCAGCCACGGCATCCAGTCGCGCAGGTAGGAACGGTTGCGAACGATGACGTCAAACAGTGGCGCTGCGTCGGATTCCTGAAGCTGGCGTAGCTCCAATTGTTCGTCGACTTTGAATACAATCATAACTCAACTGCAGGGTCCTCAGCGGCTCGCAATTGGACTATTTCAAGATATTGAAATTGATGAACGAGCTCTGTCGTTCAGATCGATAGACTTGCTGCGTGGTCGTCTGGAAATCGGTATCTTTCGCGTTGTAGATGTCCATGAATTTGCCGGGATTCCGATCGATCATCGGGAACCATGTGCTCTGAATTTGCACCATCAATCGATGCCCCTTCTTGAATCTGTGGAATGCTCCCTGGAGCTTGTAACTGATGCTCGTCGGCTTGTTTGGCACAAATGGCTCCGGCTTCGAGAGACTCGTCCTGAATTTGCCGCGTAGGACATCACCGCGCACAAGCATCTGATATCCCCCCAGCGCCACTCTGCGCGGATTTGGCCTTGGGGCACGGACGGTATCGGGGAAGACATCGATGACTTTGACGATCCAGTCGCAGTCCGTTCCCGACGTCGATCCGGCCAGGTTGACACCGATCGGACCGGCAATTGTGAGATCTTCGCTCAGAACATCCGTTTGATAGACGAGGACGTCCGGCCGTCGTGAAGCAAAGCGCTGATCTTCCAACATGAAAGAGGCATTGTACCAGTGCGTGATCTCGTTGGTGTACGGTACCGGTTTGTTAGGATCACTGACGTACTCATCGTAAGAAGTTTTGGTTTTCCTCGGCTTCTCAAATGCGAGAACTCCTCCTTCGTGAAGGTAGACATTCGTCGGAACCACATTTGCCGGCGGCCAGCTATCAAGGAGTTTCCATTCGTTGCCCCCCGTTTGGAAGACAGCCGCTTCGGGGATCTGTGGGAGCGGACCGCCGTTGAGATAGTGTTCGAAGAAGGGGCCCTCCAGGTTCTCTGTGAAGTATTTCGTCGTGACTGATCCGAACTTGATATCGCCAAGGGAATCGAGTCCGGGCGACTGCCACCAGCCATGTGCCCATGGTCCCATCACGATCGAGATCTTGTTATTGGGATTGAGCGTGTCTGCCTGCTTGTAGCTATTGAGTGCCCCATACAAATTCTCGGTATCGAACCACCCCCCGACCACCATGACAGCCGGTTTCAGGTTCTTCAGGTGGGGAAGTACGCTCCGTTCCTGCCAAAAGCTGTCCCACGTGCCGTGCTTGGTGATGTCGTTCCACATAGCGACGCTGTCGTGGAAGTAACGGGCATTTGCATTCGGCAGCGCTCCCAGGTCCATGAAGAACTTGTAACCATCCGGTGTGTCACGTCGGAATCGCGATGGATACTGCGTCTGGGGTTTCTCGCGCGGCCAACCGAACTGTGCAAAGAAGTCAAACGCATGCGGCAGGAGAAGTGCGCCGTTATGGAAGAAATCATCGCCGCTCATCCATTGTGAAACCGGAGCCTGGGGTGACGTCGCCTTGACCGCCGGATGTGCGTCAATAGTCCCCATCCACGCATAGAATCCGGGATACGATATTCCCTTGATGCCGACGTTCCCGTTGTTTCCTTTGACGTTCTTGATCAGCCAATCGACGGCGTCGTAGGTATCTGACGTTTCGTCAATGTCTTTGTTCGATTTCTTAACAGGGATATAAGGTCGAACATCCACGAATTCCCCCTCCGACATATATCGACCCCGGACATCCTGCGTCACCATGATGTAGCCGTGGTGGATATAGTAGGAGCTTTGCTCACCGTAGAAGAAGGAATAGTTGTTCTCGCCGTACGGGGCACAGCTATAAGGAGTTCTCGTCATCATGATGGGATGAAGTCTGGTAGTATCCTTTGGCACGTAAACCGAGGTGAACAGCTTCACACCATCGCGCATCGGTATCAAGTATTCATGTTTGGTGTAGTTCTGCTTGATATAGGTAGTGTCTGGCCTAAAATCCTGGGCAAACACCGCTGAACATGCGGCGATAGAAAAACAGATGAGCAAAAGCAGTTGACTCCTGTACTTCATTGGTGTGTCTCCCTGATGATGAATGGAAGGATCAATAGAGAATAGACGATGACTGGAAAGCGATCTGACTTTGGTTCGGTATACCCACGTTCGACAGAGAGGTCTTGTCAGGAGCTGAGCTCCACAATCGTCGCAATGCCCTGCCCGACACCAATGCACATCGTTGCGAGGCCAAAGCGCACTTGCCTGCGTCTCATTTCGTGCACGAGAGTCGTCATGATGCGGGCACCACTGCATCCGAGCGGGTGGCCGAGTGCAATTGCGCCGCCGTTGACATTAACGATATCCTGACTGAGTCCAAGCTCGCCAAGAACCGCCAGCGACTGGACGGCAAAAGCCTCATTCAGTTCGACGAGTCCGATCTGTTGGATCGACAATCCAGATTTCCTAAGTGCCTTTTGCGTGGCTGGCACAGGTCCAATTCCCATATACCGCGGGTCGACGCCGGCCGCCGCGGTGGAAAGAATTCTTACCATGGGCCGAAAGCCGAGCTCCTTTGCCTTAGTCTCGGTCATGATGAGCAGTGCCGCCGCGCCATCATTCAGCGACGAGGAGTTTCCGGCGGTGACAGATCCTCCCTTGCGAAAGGCAGGCTGAAGCTTGCCAAGTTTCTCCATCGATGTCTGGGGCCGTGGACCCTCGTCCCGCCTGACGACCTCGACATCCCCTCTGCTCGGAGACTCAACCGGGACAATCTCATCGCTGAATTTGCCTTCAGTTTGAGCCTGGACGGCTCGTTGGTGACTCTGAAGGGCAAACGCATCCTGAACTTCCCGCCCAATTTTCCATTTTTCCGCAATGTTTTCTGCCGTCTCACCCATGGATTCGAGAGGGAACATTTTCTCCATAGCCGGATTTGGAAACCGCCATCCAAGTGCCGTGTCATACGCCGTGAGATTCCCGAACAACGTTTCGCCGCTGACATTCTTGGGGAAGACGTACGGCGCACGGCTCATCGATTCCACGCCGCCGGCGATGATTACCTCCGCCTCCCCGCTCCAAATTGCGCGCGCTGCCTGATTGATGGCATCGAGGCTCGACCCACACAGGCGATTGATCGTTGACGCGGGCACGGTGTGCGGAAATCCTGCGAGGAGCGCTGCCATCCGTCCGACATTTCGATTGTCTTCTCCGGCCTGGTTTGCGCACCCCCACAAGACATCTTCGACGAGCGAAGGGTCAATCTTCACCCGATCAACTAATGCTCTGAGAACACATGCGCTCAGATCATCGGGGCGAACGTCTTTCAGGATTCCGCCATACTTGCCCACAGGGCTTCGAACTGCGTCCACAATGACCGCATAGTGTTGCCGATTAACTTTCATGGAATCCATTCAGGAGCGTGTGCGAAGAAAATGTTGACACATCGGCCATGCCATCGGTTGAGTTGCAGCGGGGGCAAGCACATCAGTCTATCTTGATCCTATACTCTCTCGTCTCAGAGAAGAACAGTGCGACACTTGCGATGATCAATCCCGAGTTCTCGATGACCTTCTGCCAGCCGATCTTTCCGACCGTGGGATCAAGAGTGAAACATCCGCAGGAAATGTCCAGTCCGCGAAGGATGCCGGAAGTGACTGCAAGCGTGAAGCCGATGAGCACGAGTGCCAGCAGCAGCGAACTGCCTCGACGGTAGATACCGGCAAGGATAAACAAGGCGCACAGAAGCTCGATCCAGGGGAGAATTGTCGCAACAAACAACGCAAGAGGCCCGGAGACAAGCTTGTAGTTCGTAATCGCGCTCGCAAATCCGCCTGGATCTGCAATCTTGTCAATAGAGGCGGCGAGAAAGGTGAGCCCGAGAAGCACCCGGAGGAGAAGAGCGACATATTCGTTCGACAGGAGGGCCTTGATCATTGAGAGACCTCAGCCGGAAGTTTTTGACTGGTCCATTCCTGCCATCCGCCAAAAAAAATCCTCACTCCTCCAAATCCCTGAGCGTGCAGCTTTGATGCTAGCTCGATGCTGGAATTACATTCAGCTCCGTCGCAGTACACGATCAGCGTCTTGTCCCTCGGTAGGCTCGCGATCGTTTTTTGCATGGAGTCCATTTCGGTGAGCGGAATATTGAGAGCCGCCCGGATGTGACCGCGTTTGAAGTCGAATGCATGACGGGAATCGATGAAGAGTGCCTTGCCCGATTCAAAAAGAGCTCTTGATTCATTCAGATCGATCGATGATGGAGATGGTCCCGTCAGCCTGGATTCGGTGGTGCGGGCGCGCGCAAAAAAGCCCTTTTCCGTCAGGAACGTATATCCGAATCCCAGGACGGCTGCAGCCGCCGTTATCAGCAATGCTTCACGGATTCCCTGTCGAAACACGGTTAATTGTCCTTCGAGCCTATGAAGAACACTTTCAACTCAACGGCCGGCTGGTTCTTGCTGTCGGTCTCTATAATGAGATGATCGCTAGAATACCCTTCCTTCGCCGCCGTAACAGTAACGGTGATCTGGAGAGTATCGGCGGGACCGACGCGAGTCCTGTCGGCCTTCCCTGAGATGAAGCCTGAAGAGGTTTTGATCCCGCGTATCACGATTTGTTTTCCGGACGTATTCTTCAATGCGATCGTCTGCACTGCTTGCTTACCCATTGCGATATTCCCGAGCCACAAACTCCCTGAACTCGTGATGGGTGTGAGATCTTCCTTGATTTCCGCAAAAAGTTTGACGGCAACATATTGGGACGTGGGATCGTTGGTTTCGATGTTCACGTATTTTTCCACATGTCCGCGAAGACCCGTCGAATTGAATGCAACCTCGATCACGTCGCTCTCATTCGTCTGGAGTTCGCTTTTGGGCTGCTTCACGGTTGTGCAGCCGCACGTAGGCTGAACACGGACAATGTTTAGCGGCTGGTTCCCGATATTCTTGATCGGTATCTTGCCCGTCGCGGTGGCCCCACCGTACAGCACACCCAGGTTGACTTCCATGTTCTCAATCGCAAGCTTAGGCTGGGCATGAGAGTCTGTCAGCCAGATTCCGGCAACAATGAGGATTCCGATAATCTTTTTCATGGTCTCTCCCTTAGGCGTTTGTATTCTGAAGAAGTCGTCTTCAGCGAAGTTTGCCCATTGGCATGTTCATTTTCCGGTATCCTTCCGGAATCTTGAACAGCGAGGCATCCAACGATTTCTTTTCTATTTTGGTGACTTCCATCTTTGATGTTTCCGTATCCCCCTCTTTGGTCACGACACGGACAGGGAACATGCCGCTGCCCGCGAGGTTGTCCTGCCAGTCATCCTGCTTCTCCTGCTGCATACCTCCCCCCATTCCGAATTTCTGGAATTTGCCAATAGCTTTTGTCACCCACGCTTCTGTGACCGTGCCGGCGTCCTTGATGATGAGCTGTTCACAATCGTAGCCAAGAATCTTCTGGGTCTTCCCCGTCTTCGTGATCGCCGGTTTGGTCCTGGTTCCTTCCAGGGCCTGTCCGGCAGGGAGTTCCATATAGGCGTTCATCTGCGAGATAAGCATGTAAGCTTTGTTCTCCTTTCCGTCAAGAAGGACAACTCCTTTCATCCGCGGCTGACCTTCATATTCCATCCGAACCTTTTCGCCTTTTATCATATAGGTCATCGGCATTTCGCCTAGACTCGAGGTGACATTGAACTGCACAACCCCTTCAAAGGTCTGTCCCTTCAAAGGAACGAGTGATCCGATAGCGAGGGTGGCAAGAAAGGTCATGAACAGGCCAGGCGAAAATCGGTTTGCATCGGGACGGTTCATTCGATCGTTCCTGTGAGAATTGTTATGAGATTGCGTATTATGATTTCCACCACTCGCCAGCAATGGCCATTTGTTTGAGCAACGGCGAGACCCGGTACCGGTCTTCATTCAAATCCTGCTGGATGGCACTGAGTACGGCAAAGACCTGGCGGACGCCGATCAACTCGGCCCATTCGAGAGGTCCTTTCGGATAATTAGCACCCAACTTCATGGCGGTGTCGATGTCCCGTGGAGTGGCGATGTCATCCTGCAATGCAAACACTGATTCGTTGATCAGCTGACAGAGGATTCGGGGAAGAACCATCCCTATTCTGTCCTGGACTAGTTCGATCTCTTTGCCCAAGGAAGTATAGAATCGGGTGACCACTTCGAGCGTTTCTTTTGGAGAATAGACGGTCGGTGCGACCTCAACGAGAGGTTTGTCGGTAAATGTTGGAAACGCACAGATTCCCACCAGCCGATGCTTCTGGCCGATCCAGGAAGCCTGCTCTGTGGCGCTTACAGTGATTGAAGAACTCAGGATTGGCGCAGTAGCAGGAAGCGCATTGTCCAGCTTTTTCAGATTCTGCTTCTTTGCTTCCAGGTCCGTGTTGGTGAGCTCCATGCCGACAGAAACCGTCGCCGGGATGGTGGATGAGGTCTTAATAAGCTTGGTATCGAAGCGGGATTTGATTTTCGGCGGATTGTTCCAGGCTATGGTGACCGAATAACCGCGTGCTGCACAAAGCTCGGCATACTCTTCAACCAGGGGGGACTCGCCAAGAATGAAAATCTGTGACGTCCTCGGAGCTGGCTTTTCAACTGTGTCTTTTGCTTTCGTTGTCAAGTTTCTTCGTGGTTGGAGTTGTCAGATTGTTTTGAGGTCCTCGTACGAGTAAAAACCGCGCCTCGTCTTTTTTCCCAGCGACCCGGATTCAACCATCCGTTTCTGGATTGGATGCGGCCGATAGCGAGGTTCACCAAAATTCTGATCATACATCGACTGCGTCACGGCAAGGTTGACGTCGATACCGATAAGATCCATCAGCTCAAATGGCCCCATGGCGAAACCACCGGTGGAACGCGTTATGCGGTCGATTTGCTCAATCGTGGCCACATGTTCGCCGGCCAGGCGGAGCGCTTCGCCATAAAATGGCCGCGCGATCCTGTTGACGATAAATCCCGGAATGTCTTTTACTAGTACGGGAGTCTTGCCAAGATGCGTGATAAATTCGACACTCGATTGAAGAACCTCCTCGCCGGTTGTTTCACCGCGTATCACTTCGACCAGCTTCATGATGTGCGCAGGATTGAAAAAATGCAACCCAACCACGCGATCGGGCTTTGCCAATCCTGCGGCGATAGAAGTGATCGAGAGGGAAGAGGTGTTTGTGGCAAAAATGGTGGTCGGCTTCGAATTCTGCTCAAGATGTCGGAATAAATCCTTCTTGACCTTGAGATCTTCGACGACCGCCTCCAAAACGAGGTCACAATGCCCCAAATCGGAAATGCTCGTTTTCAAGCGTATGCGTTCCATCGCTTCGGTCATTTGCTCCTGTTTCAGCTTCCCTTTTTGAATTCCCCGGCGAAGCTCCGCCTGGATCCGCTCAATACCTTGACGTTGAAGAGTGGCATTCACGTCATAGAGAGCGACATCGATTTTGGAGAGGGCAATGACCTGTGCGATTCCGGAGCCCATGGTTCCGGCACCGACGATTCCTACATGTTTGATCATCTGAACTGGCAACGCACTGGTATGGAGAAATGAATGAGAGAACTCTAATCGATACTGGGCCTGTCTCAGGTAGTTCCAGGTGAGAAATCGACCAAATACGACAGAAACTTACTCAAAATGCGCCCAAAAAACAAATAGGAGGGATCGAACGATCAGGAACTCCGGTGGCTGGCCGTTGCTCAGAGATGGACCCTGAGTCTACTTGCCCTTGAACCGCGCATGTCGTTTTTCCAGAAACGCTGCAACGCCTTCAGTATGGTCTTCGGTAAGTGAAGCAATCTCCTGCATCGTGGCTTCGTAGTCGAGGAGAGAATCGAGATCCGATGCGAGCGCCTTGTTGAGAGTCCGCTTGATTAAGCCGATCGTCTTTGTCGGGGCTTTTGCGAATCTTTCCGCAAGATCCATGGTGGTTTTTTCAAGGTCGGAAGAAGGCACAACTTTGTTGACCAATCCTGCCGTTTCCGCTTCGACGGCTGTAATATCGTTGCCGAGGGCGGCATACTCAAATGCCTTCGCCATGCCGACCAATCGCGGAAGAAACCAATGAGAACCGGAATCAGGGACGAGCGCAATACGGACGAACACTTCAATGAGCTTGGCATGATCTGCCATGATTCTCATGTCGCAGGCGAGCGCCAGGCTGAGACCGGCGCCTGCTGCGACACCATTGATCATGCCAATGATCGGTTTTTCCATCGTCCGCATTTTTCGAATCATGGGATTGTAGCTTTTCTCCAGAGATTCCTTGAGCGATCGTTTTGTTTCCTTCCCCGCGTGTTCCTTGAGATCCTGTCCTGAGCAAAAAGCCTTGTCGCCGGCTCCCCGAATAACAAGACAGCGAGCCGAAGAATCCTTTTCCGCCTCGCGCAATGCCTCGTTCAACTCTTTCTTCATCTGCTCATTCATGGCGTTGTACACTTCCGGCCGATGGAGCGTGATGACGCAAATACTGTTCGCAACGGAGTAGAGAAGAGTCTTAAAATCGGACATACGGTTCCTTGAAGAGTGCGTTGATTTATGGGTACAGTCTCAAGCCAATCCACCACTGGAAACTGACTTTGTCTGATCCATCGGGTTGTTCTATGGTGGTCGGTGTGAGCAGCAGTCGCACGTTGAACGCCTGTGACGGGAAGACCGTCACGCCGAGCAGAAAGGTCGTTGATATATCGCTGATCGTCTCCTTGGGGGTGGTGTACCGCTCGCCAAAGTTCGTTTTGCTCGAGCTCCCGGAGGCATTTGTCTGATCGCGGTAGTCGAAGAGAGCTGTCGTGACCTCCTCGATTTCCCAACGCGACATCTTTCGATTCAAGCCCAGGAGGAGTTCGATTTTTTCCGCTGGCCTGAGACTAAACATGACGGGGATCTGGATGACTGTCAACGAAGTCTTGAATGACCACAACAAATGCTTCTTTTCAGAGCCGGAGTCATAGTTGGTCCCGCCGTAGATATTCCCGGAGTAATTGTAGGATGAAGTGTAGTCGGCTTTGACCGGTTCGTTGGTGGTCGTTTCGCTTGTTCTCGATTCGTACGAGATGCCGATACTGAGATATGATTGGGCCTCAAGCTTCTTGTGAAAAACACCGAAAAGGCGATGGTGAGATCCGGACGTGCTGCCTGTCCCGGTCCGTACATCCGTGATGATATACCGCGACGTACCGGCGTAGTAGTTCGTGTCCCATTGACTTCGATAGTTGTAAGTCGAAGAATCCTGGATTGTGGAGCCGAGCAGCAAGTCGACCGACTGCCGGTTGTACGTATAATAGAAGCTGAGAAGCTGGGACTCGCTGAGTTGGGCCGATACATTCAGGCCTCCATAGGAAGATCCTCCATCTTCACTCCAATGTTGGGAGGTGACTGCATAGCGACGGCTGTAACTCCAATTCGTCCCTACACCGATTTGGCCGCTTTGGTACAGCGAGGTATCGAGTTTTGAGAGTGCTTGGTCTGCATTTCCCCATACCTGTCCGGCATGGATTCCCGCAACGATGTTCTCCGTCAATCTGTAGTTGATGCCGCCGGCAACATCCCAGTGACCGTAGTCCTGTTCCCGCGACTCCATGTTGTACCACGTCGAGCTGGAGCTTTGGCCATAGGCATATTCCCAGAAGTCCTTCGAGCCAAACGCGCCATTCCTGGCGAAATCTCCCCGGCTCACTTTGAGACCGAGCTGCAAAGAAGGAGTGACGTCGTAACCCGTGTGGAGAGATGCGAAACTGCCGGTCTGATGCATGTTGTCCGATCCGCTGTACTTGTCAACAATCGGTATGGAATTGGCGTCCATCACCTTCGCTCCGGCGTAGTCGTAGCCGTAGGTTGAACGATAGATGTCCTGCGGAATGGCGTAGTACTTCTCATCCTGAAACATCATCTGGTACGTGGCACCGATGAAGAGGCCGGGCAGAATCGATGAGAAGGGACGCGTGAGGAAGGCAGCCGAAAAAACCGGCTCGAGTTCTTTTCGGCTTGAAACGAAGAAACCCGGATATGGAGCGAATCGGGAATCGTACTCCATCATCGAACTGTACATCGGCATGACATACCCGTAATTGGTTCGATCGACAATTTCCCGGTTGCTTCGGAAATCGAGATAGGCATAACTTCGCATCAGGGAATCATCATACAGTATCGCCGGATTGATCTGGAGATTCAGCAGAGGATCATTGACGAGTCCGGGCGTAACCGAGGCGAATCCCTTCATGCCCAGGGGATTCAGGTGGTTCGGAACGAAGAAGAAGTCGGATTGTTCGAACGACTTCTGGAGCACGCGTTCGCCGTAGTACTGAGCCGGCGAGAGCGACGAGACGAAAAGCACGAGAAGTGTTGCGAAGCGAAGGTTCGTTTTCATGTCGACCTCCTTGAAACAAGGAATGTATGCCGCACACGGCAGAAGTGTGGAGGACAGGGTTCAAGCGACTGTCGTTCCAACAATGTAAAGGTTTTTGTGAAAAAATTCGCTCGGTCGTTTTGAATCACTGCGGCGGGAATTGCACTATTTCCCCTTCCACGCGGGTTTCCTCTTTTCCATAAAAGCGCTCATGCCTTCTTTCTGATCGTTACTGGCAAATAGGAGATAGAAGTTTCTGCGCTCGTATTCAAGTCCCCCTTCTATCGTCGTGTCAAAGGACTTCAGCACGGCCTCTTTCGCAAGCCTGACGGCGACCGGGGGCTTTGAAGCGATCTCTTTTGCCAGATCGATTGCTTCCCGCAGACAATATTCGACCGGCACGACCTTGTTGATCAATCCCCACTGCTTCGCTTCTTCCGCGGTGATGGCCCTGCCGGTAAGCACCATTTCCATCGCCTTTGCTTTTCCGACGGCCCGCGTTAGCCGTTGAGTTCCACCGGCACCAGGTATAACGCCGAGACTGATTTCCGGTTGTCCGAACCGTGCAGTCTCGGATGCGATGATGATATCGCACGTCATGGCCAGCTCGCAACCGCCCCCAAGTGCAAATCCACTCACAGCGGCGATGATGGGTTTCTTGATCTTGCGGATACGATCCCAGCGTGCAAATTGATCACGAGACAGCATTTCCATCGCGGACGCATCGGCCATTTCTTTGATGTCCGCTCCGGCGGCAAATGCCTTCTCATTTCCTGTGAGAATGACGCAGCGAACGTCATCATCCTTGTCAAGTGACTCAAGTGCATCGACAAGCTCTATCATGAGCTGAATGTTGATCGCGTTCAATACTTCCGGGCGATTGAACTGGATAATGGCGTAACCGGCTTCCTTCGTGAGGAGTAGATTCTTGTAGTCCATGGTGAAAGACAGATGTGATGGAAGGATTACGTTCGTTTCTTCTTTGTTCGTGTTTTTACCGCGCGTGGTATCCGTGATGCGGTTGAAAGGGTGGAATTCTCCTGCATCCTTCCACCCATTCTCCGGACTCGCTCATAATCGATTGGTCGCTTCTCAGCGAACGAAGTAATGCCCTCAAGAATCTCTGGTGCAGCGGTATGAACGGTGAGCCAGTCCTTGGCGTGTCCGATCGTGAGACTC
>Ga0315286_10001053_pt1 | contig 24563 bp, 17 predicted proteins | sample YL17G10_0_MG_FD_205038 | JGI IMG/M metagenome (GOLD analysis project Ga0315286, IMG submission 205038) | Sediment microbial communities from Yellowstone Lake, YNP, Wyoming, USA - YL17G10_0 | ecosystem: Environmental > Aquatic > Freshwater > Lake > Sediment | place: USA: Wyoming | collected...
TGCCCATCCATGGCATCGTCAACGGCTGGGGCGGGCCGCTGTCGGACCCCAAGCCCGAGAACGTCGCCAAGGGCATGGCGAGCATGGAGACCTCCCTGCGCTGCGCCAAGGCGGTCGGGGCGGACGCCGTGCTGCTGGTGCCGGCGGTCGTCAACGAGGAGGTCGGATACGCCGAGGCGTGGGAGCGGTCGCAGAAGAACATCCGCAAGCTGCTGCCGCTGGCGAAGGAATTGCAGGTGACTATCGCCGTCGAAAACGTATGGAACAAGTTCCTGCTTAGCCCGGTGGAGTTCGCGAAGTACGTCGATGAGTTCAACGATCCGTGGCTCAAGGCGTACGTCGATGTCGGCAATATGATCCTGTTCGGCTTCGCGCAGGACTGGGTCCGCACGGTCGGAAAGCGGATCGTCCGCATCCACCTCAAGGACTTCAAGAGGCCTTCCGATCGCAAGGGCTACGAGTGGACGAACCTGCTGGATGGCGAGGTCAACTGGCCGCAGGTCCGCAAGGCCCTCGACGAGATCGGCTATCGCGGCTACATGACCACCGAGCTTTCCGGCGGCGACGAGGCCTACCTCACCGACCTGTCCAAGCGGATCGACAAGATCATCGCCATGAAGTGAGCCGCCCGGTCACAGGACCAAACCCACGACGATTGCGCCGAGGCCAAGGGCTGGTGGTGCGCGCGTCTCGAGACCCACCAGAAGCGTCTCGGTTCTCACCGGCAGCTCGTTCATCGTGTTCCCCCGTCAATTCTCACGGCGTGCGACGGGCTGAACCTTGCCGTCAGCAGAGCAGATTCCGCAACCAGGAAGAGCCCACATTGCCATAGATCCTATTTCGCTCGTGAACTGGCTAAAATCCCGTGTGCCGGTAGAATAGCGGTGATTCGAGGTCGCCGGTTGGCTTGAGGCGAGTGCGGTACTCGATGCGCGGAGCCTGATGTGATACCAGATGAGGAGCTGCTTCAACGAGCGAACGACGGGGACCCGGGGGCCTTCGAGGCCCTCTACCGCCGCTATCGCGACCGGGTCCACCGGCTGGCCTGGCGCTTCACGGGCAATCCACAGGACGCTCTCGATGTCGTGCAGGAGACGTTCCTCTACTTGCTCAAGAAGCTCCCGGGCCTTCGTCTGACGGCCTCGATGACGACCTTTCTCTATCCCGTGGTCAAGCACCTGTCGTTGAACCTCCGCCGCCGTCGCGGCTGCATTGAGGCCGATGAGGAGATCCTGACGGCGATCCCCGACCCATCGGGGCAGCCCACGCCTCGCGCGGAATTGGCCGCGGCTCTCGCCGGCCTGTCCCAGGAGCAACGCGAGGTTGTTCTCATGCGGTTCGTCGACGACATGAGCCTCGACGAGATCGCCGAAGCCCTCGAAGTCCCCACAGGCACCGTAAAGTCCCGTCTGCACCGTGCCTTGGACACTCTCCGCCACGACCCGCGCACACGGGACTACTTCCTCGCGTAGGGTGGGCTGTGCCCACCGATCCTCTCGCATATGGGCGAACAATGGTGGGCACAGCCCACCCTACACCAAGACGTGCGAGAGAAAATCTTCGATGTGTGGAACTTTTGGGCCCGGTCGTTTGCTTAATAGAGTGGAGAACCCAATTATGAACGAACACAACAGACAATTCGATGACCTGGAACAACGCGTTTCGGACCGGTTTCGCACGGACTTGCAGGGTCTCTTCGAGCCGCCGGGCGCCGTGCCGCCACGGGTCGATAGAGCCATTCTGGAACAGGCGCACCGGCGTTTGGCCAAACCGCGTCCGCTCGTCATTCGCTTGCGGTGGGCGGCCGGCGTTGCCGCTGCGGCGGCGGTGGTCGCGATCGGCGTGGCCCTCTTCAGTCCGCAATCCATCAGTCCCGGCCTGGCGGAGGGCCGGGCTGATGTCGATAGCAACGGCCGCGTGGACATCCTCGATGCCTTCCGGCTGGCCCGGCACATCGAATCCATCGGCCCGGCGGACCCCACGCGCAGCGGCGCTACGGAAATGAAATGGGACCTCAACGGCGACGGCCGGGTCGATAAGGATGACGTGGACCTGGTCGCTTTCGCCGCCGTGCGTCTCGATAAGGGAGCCTGACGATGAAAGCGAGAGTGATCGGCGTTCTGGTAATCCTGAGCATCGCGGCCCCGCTGCTGGCCCGCGTGGCGGTCAGCGGAACCAGGAAATCCGCTGACGGCCGGGTCCGTTTCGCCCCGATGCACGTCTATCTCGATTCCGGCGACAAGCCGCTGGCGGTTTACCAGTTCGAGCTCAAGGCCCGCAGCGGTCGAATCAAGATCGTCGGCGTCGAGGGCGGCGAGCATCCGGCGTTCCAGGAGGCCCCGTACTACGACCCCGCGGCCCTGATGAACGACCGCATCATCATCGCCGCCTTCAACACGGGCAGCGACCTGCCCCACGGCCGCACCCGCATCGCCACCATCCACCTGCAAATCCTCGGCGACGCCGAGCCGCAATACGAGTTCAAGCTCGTCACCGCCGCCGACAGAGACGGCCAGGAAATCCCCGCCGATCTGAACCTGCAAGCAGGAGAAAGCAAATGAAGAAGTCCACCGCCACGTCCATCGTCTTCCTCTGTCTGACAATCCTGTTGACAACGATCTGTCTATCCCTTTTCAGTTGCCAACCCGAGCCGCCCCTTGGTGTGAGTCGGCGCGAGCCTGTCCCGCAGCCCGGCCCTGTAACGGAAGCCCCGATAGCCGAACAGAAGCGACAGGAAGCCGCCGCAGCGCAGGAACAGCCTCGCGCACAGGCAGAGACGGATCGGCAGCAGAGAATCGACGAGCTGATGGGACGCGCAAAGGCGTACTGGAAGCAACAACAATACGATGCGGCTTTGGGCCAACTCCAGGCCCTCTTGGCAATCGATCCCCTCAACGATGAGGCTCGGACCTTCCATCAGATGGTCCAGGATATGATCGCCATGCGCAGACTGAACGAACAGCAGCAACTCAGCGCCAGGCAGAAACTGGAAGGGCCGACGGGCGTTGACGAAGCGGGTGTACCGTACGCCGATGAGATCACGTACCCCAAGAACTGGCGAGAGATCATTCAGCGCCCGACGCGTCAGCCGGAAGCACCTTTCCCCCCGGACCCTGCTGTGCCGCCAATGAATCAGCCCGGCGGGGGGATGATGGGAGGAATGGGCGGATACAGTGGTGGTCAGGTGCCGCCCGGCTCTGCAGGAGGCATGATGGGTGGCATGGGCGGGTACAATCGCGATAATGCGTATGGCTGGCAGGGCGAGACAGAGTCAATACCGAAGAGCAGAGGTAGCTCGCTACCTCTGGTCACCCAGCGGAGGGGCTCTGTTAGCAGTCAGCGTTCGGCCACGGGCTATGAAAGCACGGCCGCGGGCCGCATCCCCGCCGATTTGCTCAGCGTCGGCGCGGACGAGATTTGGGTGATTGCGCGGGAGTCGCCGGAGGTGCCACAGGCGGTAGGGCCGGAGTATCAGACGCCGGGGTCGGGGGCGATGCTGGCCCAGATCAAGGAAAAGCAGGTGCCCCTGCCACTCAAGCATACGGATGTCAAAAGTCGGGTCTGTGGGTATATCGCCACGGTCGAGGTCGTGCAGCAGTTCCAGAACCCGTTCAGCGAGAAGATCGAGGCGGTGTACGTGTTCCCGCTGCCGCAGAATGCGGCGGTCAACGAGTTCATCATGGTCGTCGGCCAGCGGCGGATTCGCGGCATCATCCGCGAGCGGCAGGAGGCCGAGCGAATCTACCAGGAGGCCCGCCGTCAGGGCTACGTCGCGTCGCTCTTGACCCAGGAGCGGCCGAATATCTTCACCCAGAAAGTCGCCAATATCGAGCCGGGCAAGGGGATCGACGTCAACATCAAGTACTTCAACACCCTCGCCTATGCGGACGGCTGGTACGAGTTTACCTTTCCGATGGTCGTCGGCCCGCGCTTCAACCCGCCCGGCTCCACGGACGGCGTGGGGGCGGTCGGCCGGGGCAAGGCGGGGCTCTCCAGTCAATCGACCGAAGTTCAGTACCTCAAGCCCAACGAGCGCAGCGGCCATGACATCTCGCTGGCCGTGGACATCGACGCGGGCGTCACGATCGAGGAAGTCGCCTGCGCTAGCCACACGATCGAAAAGAGCCACAAGAGTTCGGAGAAAGCCCACGTCCAGCTCGGCGCGCTCGACAGCATCCCGAACAAGGATTTTGTCCTGCGGTTTCGGGTCGCCGGCGAAACGGTCAAGTCGGCCCTCGTGACGCACCGCGACGAGCGCGGCGGCTTCTTCACGCTGATGCTCTACCCGCCGCAGAGCCTTCAGCACGTCCGGCGTGCCCCGATGGAGATGGTCTTCGTCCTCGACTGCTCCGGCAGCATGAACGGCCAGCCCATCGCCAAATCCAAGGAGGCCGTCAAGCGGGCGCTGCGAAAGCTCGGGCCGGATGATACGTTCCAGGTCGTTCGCTTCTCGGTGGGCGCCTCGCAGCTTGGGCGCGACCCTGTGCCCGCGACGCCCGAGAACGTGCAGAGGGCCATTGCGTACGTCGATTCCCTCCAAGGCGAGGGCGGCACGATGATGATCGAGGGCATCAAGGCCGCTCTTGATTTCCCGCACGACCGCCGGCGGCTGCGGCTGGTCTCCTTCATGACCGACGGCTACATCGGCAACGAGGCCGAGATTCTCGGCGAGATCCACCAGCGGCTGGGCGGCGCGCGGATCTTCAGCTTCGGCATCGGCTCTTCCGTCAATCGCTACCTGCTCGACCGCATGGCCAAGCTGGGCAAAGGGGCCGTCGCCTACATCGGTCTTAACGACAGCGGCACCGAAGCCGTGGACCGCTTCTACGATTGCATCAGCCACCCCGCCCTGACGGACGTGCAGATCGACTGGGGCAACATGGAGGTCTCGGAGGTCTATCCGCATCAGGTCCCCGACCTGTTCGTCGGCCGGCCGATCATCCTGACCGGCCGCTTCAAAGGCACGACCCGTACAACGATTCGAATCGCGGGGCAAGTGGGCCAATCCGAGAAGGAAATCCGCATCCCGGTCGAGTTCGAGAAGGCAGCCCCCACGCACCCCGGCATCGCCTGCGTCTGGGCCCGCAAGCGGATCGAGGACCTGGCGACGCAGTCCACCTACGACGCGAATCCCGGCCTGCCCTACGAGATCAAGCAAGTCGCCCTCCAGTACGGTCTGATGAGCGCCTACACCGCCTTCATCGCCGTCGATTCCACCCGGACCACCGCCGGTGACCACGGCGTGACCGTCGCCGTTCCGGTCCCCGTCCCCGACGGTGTCCGCTACGATACGACGGTGCAGGACTGAGAGGGCGTGTCAAGACCTGCACATTGTCCGGGTGGCCGCGTCAAGGCCGAAGGCCTTGGCGATGGTCTTGTCCATCGTCTATCGAGCCATCGCCAAGCTGCGCTTGACGATGCCACCCGCCACACACAAGAAGGGGAACTCAAGCCGGCTGCCAGACTTGCGATTGCATGGATATGCTCGATCCGGCAGAAAAACATTCTCACGCGAGCGTAAGCGTGGTGCCCAGCCACGCCCATTTTCCTCCTGTGGGTGGACAACGCCGAACTGATGAAGAAGCATGGCGACCTGGCCGGTCTGTAGCCTGGCGCTTATGGGAAAGATAGTGGGGCAAGCCCCACCCCACGCGTGTCGATCCGATGCAAAGCGCGCCGCAGAAACCGCGTTTCAGAGATCGCACGGGTATAGATTGCCGCGCTTCGCTCGCAATGACAGCCAGCGTATGGTCCTGTCATTGCGAGGAGCGTCGCGACGAAGCAATCTCCCCTCACTGTCGCAGGACTTGCGAAATACGGTGCTCCGTCTTCCGTCCTCCCGCGATGAATTTCCGTATTCGCATTCGAGACGTGAGGTTGTATACTGCACCGGCCCGCCAGGGGGCGAACAGGATTCCCAGGCAGGCGTATGGAGGTTGGAAAGGCAGTTTTCGCGGTGTGGCCAAGGGCGATTGAAGGTGTACGAAGAGACATACCATCTTACGGATGACAAAGAGGATATCCTGAGCCATCCGAGGCGGCGCGGCCAGATTCACGTTCTGACTATCGATCCTGTCCTGGCGGCGGACATCTGCGAGCGGATCGGCTCGGATCGGCGGCTGAAACGCTACGCCCTGATCTGCCCGCGTGCGGCGAGCGTCCGCAGCGCCATCGAGGAGTTGGAGCTGATGGCCCAGGAGACGGTCTCATCCCGTCTGCTGATCTTCGACGTGCGCCGCATCACGCTGCCGAGGATTCGCCGGACCTTCAACGCCATCGTCGGCTACAATCGCCGGGACTTCAACAAGCTCTGCTACAGCATTTGCATCGGCGACGGCCCCGTGAACCTGTTCCAGGACGGCCGGGCGGTGGACCTGTTCGTCCCCTACTTGGCCTCACACCGGGTGGACTTCCATCCGGCGGTCTTCTTCTACGATCCCTTCCTCCACTACGAACCGAGCGAGCTGCCGGCGCAGGCGCTCGGCGACGAGTTCGTGATCCCGGACGCCATTCCCAAGAGACTGGTCCCCTATTTCCGCAGCGAGGCGATGCGGGTGGGCGCGATCCGCCAGTTCTTCCGGGCCGTGGACAAGGACGAAGAGCTCCGCCGCAAGCGTCTGCGTATGCTGCGGCACGTGTATAAGAAAAGGCTCGCCAAGCAGTTCCCCGGCCAGGAGGACCAGTACAAGGCTCTGCTCTCCCGCCGGGGCATCCAGTTGGCCAGCGAGAAGATGAACCTCTATCCCCTCTACTTCGAGGATTGGGTCTGCGAGCTGATGCGCAAGGCCCGCCGCAACGCCGCACCCAAGAATTGACGATTTGCGACTGCCTTTTGCGGATCGGTAGCACTCCTTGGGTGGCAGCGGCAAGCGGCGGCTTGCCGATGGTTTTCCCATTCGCCATCGGCAAAGCCTTCGGCTTTGCCGATGCCACCCGGGGTCGTTGGACTTGCGGTCTGGGGTTTCTTTCGCTGCGCCTCACTCGCCTGGGATGTGTGCCGTAAGCAGCAGGAATACAGCTTCTTCGCCGTCCTGACTGGCGGCGACGATCTGTGGCTTGCCCAACTCGAGGACAGCCGCGCTGGACCACTCCCAACTCTCCGTGTCCGGAGGCACGTTGGCGGTTTGCACATTCTGCGTGACCCGCGTATGCGTGTAACTGAACTGGACGGACACGGCCGTGTCCGACGCGGGACTGACCCCCACAGAGAACCTTCTACCCAATTGATACGGGGTATAAGACGCCTCCGGCGGCGTGCCCTTCTCGCATTTGATGTACGTTGTCCTTGTCGCCTGGGTGGTCGTCCTCGCGTCGGGTTGGGACGCTGCTTTGCCTCCGCCGATGACCCGGGCCTGGCCGGTGTCCAGGCACTTGAGAATATCGGCGACCGAGACGGCGTGCGGCTCCTGACCAATCGGACTGACTTCGAGCTTGGCCAGGGCCGGCAGGTTCACGTCGACCACGAAGGCTTCGACCAGCACCGCACCGACAGCGCTGCCGAAAGGCTGGCCGACGCTCGCCCTCGGCCGAGGCGGCACGTTGGACCTGCCCCCCATCAGGGACAGCGTGCACAACAACACACAGGCGGCAATTACGATTCCCTTGGCTTTGGCAAACATGGAGCTACCCTTTCACATCTCACTCTTTTCGATCTCTGAACACCACTCACATTAGAAAGGCAAAATGTCAAAGAAGAGTCACACAAAATGGGAAAGGTCTCGGAGCCACGTGCCATGCCTGCGCTCGCGTAAGCATATTCATCGCACGATTGACCACGTCCGCATGAGGGGGAAGATGCGCACGGCGCCCTATGCGTGGCCGGATTCCCGCCTTCGCGGGAATGACGGAGTCGAGTGTCCGACGGGGGGAGTCTGTGACCGAGGGCAGAGGCGCTCGCAATCATCCCTCATCAATCAACGATCATCCGTGCTCAGTGCCATTTGTGCTTTTTGACGGCGCGGAGGATTTGCTGGGCGCAGCGCAGGGCCGCGAGGCCCTCTTCGGCGCTGACTTCGGGGCGGAAGGACCGGTCCTTGATGGCCCGCAGGAAGGCTTCCTGCTCGAGACGGATGGGCTCCTTGTCGTCGATTTCGAGCGGCTCGATGTGCAGCAGGTCGAGCCAGTTGACACTGGCCGGGTTGAAGTCACCCCGCTGCTGCTGCTCGCGGATCCACTCGACGACGTTCTTATTCGGGTCGGTTTTGATGACGATGCCGCTTTTCTTGAGGTAATCGACGCTGAGGTAGGCCTGGCGGGTGAAGACGTGGACCCGCCGCTCGGTCTTGAGGGCCAGGCGCGAGGCGGTGAGGTTCGCGACGCAGCCGTTCTCGAACACGATGCGGGCGTTGCAGATGTCCTCGCTGCCGCCGATGACGTTGACCCCGACGGCATCGACCCGCCGGATCTTGCTGTGGGCCAACGACAGGATAATGTCGATATCGTGGATCATGATATCGAGGACGACGCCGACGTCGGTCGAGCGGAACGGGTACGGGCTGACGCGGTGGGCCTCGATGAACTTCGGCTCGATGCTGAACCGTTTCATCGCCTGGACGACCGGGTTGCACCGCTCCGAGTGGCCCACGGCGACCACGGTGTCGTAGCGCCGCGCCAGGGAGACGATCTTGCGGCCCTCGCGGACGCTCGAAGCCAGCGGCTTTTCGATGAGAACCGGGATCCGGTGGCGCAGGAAGGGCTTGGCCAATTGCAGGTGCAAGGTCGTGGGGGCCGCAATCGTGACGGCGTCCACCTTGCCGAGGATCTCGTTGCAGTCCGTGAAGGCGGGACAGCCGTACTTCTCGGCGAGCTGCGCCGCCTTGGTCTGATCGGCGTCCACCACCGCGACCAGCTCGCTCTCGGGCAATTGGCTGTATACCTTGGCGTGGATCGAGCCCATTTTGCCCGCACCGACAACGGCCGTCCGAATCCTGTCACTCATGATTCCTCATATAGTATGACATCGAAACTTGATTGTTGATTGTTCCTTGTTGATTTGGGCGGCGCGGCGAGACTTCTTCCTCAATCAAGAATCAAACATCAAAAATCACACTTCTCTTTTCCCTATGCTCGCTGGCTCTCCCGATAACGTCCGAACTTGTGCTGGTTGCTTTTGGAAATGGAATCGATCATCGCGCGCACGTTCTCATCCAGGCCGTCCAGCCGGGCCAGCTCCTCGGCGTTGCCCAGCAACGGGCCGCCCTGGCGATAGAGCTTCCTATAGGCGTCGTAGATGTGCCCCTGCTGCTCCTCGCTCAAGCCCGCGCGGAGCAGGCCTCGCTTGTTCACGCCGCGCACGCGGGGCGGATAGTGCCCGCTGACGATCAGGTACGGCGGGACATCGCGGTTGAGACCGGCCATGCCGGCGATGTAGGACCAGCGTCCGACCGTGACGAACTGGTGAGAGGCCGCCAGGCCGCTGAACCAGGCGCCGGTCTCGATCTTGACGTGGCCCGCGATCTGGACGTAGTTGCTCAAGACGACCTTGTCCTCGACGGTGCAGTCGTGGCCGAGGTGGGCGCCGACCATCAGGAGACAATCGCTGCCGACCTGCGTCAGATGGCCCTCGTGCCGGCTCGGATGGATCGTCACGTTCTCCCGAATGGCGTTGCGATCGCCGATCACGACGGCCCCCATTTTCGAGTTCTGGTCCATCCCGAGGACCTGCGGGCAGCAACCGATGACGCAGTTCGGATAGAGGCGATTGTCCCGGCCGATCTGGACTGCGCCAATGACCACTACCCGGGCGTCGAGGGTGGTCCCGGGGCCGATCGAAGCGCCCTTGCCGATCACGCAGTAGGGCCCGATGACCACGCCCTCGCCCAACTGCACGTCTTCGTCCACAACCGCTGTGGGGTGTATTGTCACCATGTCAGTGGTTCCTGCCTTTCAACGAATTTGAGATTGTTGATTTTTGATTGTTGATTTTGTCTGCTGCTTTTCTTCAATCAAAAAATCAAACATCTAAAATCTCACTTTCTCAGACCTTCTCATCGTCGACCAGCATGAACTTGATTTCCGCCTCCGCCGCAATGACGTCACCGACCAACGCCTGGCACCGGCAATGGGCGGTCCTTCTCCGGAGTCGCACCGTCTCAGCGATCAGGATCAACTGGTCGCCCGGGACGACGGCCCTTCGAAACTTTACATTGTCCATGCTCAGCAGCATCGCGAGCTTGCCGGTGTGCTCGAGCCTTTGCGCGAACAGCAACCCGGAGACCTGGGCCATCGCCTCGACGATCAGCACACCCGGCATGATCGGCGTCGTGGGAAAATGGCCCTGGAAGAACTGCTCGTTGAACGTCACGTTCTTGACGCCTTTGATCCGTGTGTCGCCTTCGACCTCGATGATCTTGTCGACGAGCAGCATGGGGTAGCGGTGCGGTAGGATCTTCTGAATCCGCCGGATGTCGAGGACGGCGTCGGTCCCGAAGCGATCGACGCGATCCTGCTGCTGGGCCGCGTCATAGAGCTTGCGGACCAACTGCTGGTTCAGGGCGTGGCCGCTCTTGTAGGCGACGATCCGCCCGATCACCGGCCGGCCGACCAGCATCAGATCGCCGATCACGTCCACGATCTTGTGGCGAACGCACTCGTTCGGCCACCGGTAGGCGTTCTTGATCGGCCCTTCCGAATCGATCACGAGAATATCCTGCGGGCCGATATGCGTGCCGATGCCGCGCGCCTGGAACTGCTTGGCCTCGACTTCCAAAAGAAAGCTCCGCGCGGGGGCCATCCCCGTTTCGAAGGTGTCCGGCGTGAGCTGATAGCTGTAGATTTGTCTGCCGATGCCCGCATAGCTGCTGTAGTCCAGGTCGTAGGTGATGCTCAGCTCCCCGTCCGAGTAGGGCAGAGCGTAGATGGTCGCGTCGCCGGCGTTGACGCACAGGGGCTTCTTGATGACGAATTCCCTTCGCGGGTTCGTCTGCTCGACCAGCCCGGCCTTCTTGAGAACGCTGACGTACTCCGCGCTGCTGCAATCGGGCGCCGGCAGCTCGGGCCCCTCCACTTCCACGACGAGATTGTCAATTCCCAGGGCGTGGATCGCCGCCAGGCAATGCTCGACGGTCTCGATGCTGACCTCGCCCTTCTTGATGCTCGTGCGCCGGCTCCGCTCGGCGATGTTCGGCGCCACGGCGGCGATGCGGACGGCGCTGGCGACGTCGGTGCGCACGAAAACGACGCCCGTGTCCTCGGGTGCCGGCCGGAAGGTGATGGTGGCGTCCTGGCCGCCGAACAGGCCTTTGCCCGCCAGCTTAACCGGGTCCCTTATCGTTCTTTGGAGCTTCAAGTCGATCCACCTTCGCCGTCAGGCGTTTCAATTCTTGCGCGAGCTTCGGTAGGCGCAGGACGTGGGCCACCACCCTCGCCGCTTCTCTGACATTCAAAGCGGGCGACCAGGCCAGCCTCTCTCCGGGCGCAACGTCGCTCATGACCCCGGCCTGAGCACCGACCATCGTACCGGCGCCGATCTCGATATTATCGGCCAGACCCACCTGCCCGGCCAGCACGACGCCGTCGCCGATCCGGCAACTGCCCGCCACACCGACCTGGGCGGCGATCAGACAGCACTTGCCGATCACGACATTGTGCGCGATTTGCACGAGGTTGTCGATCTTCGTGCCGGCGCCAATTATCGTATTGCCAAATTTGGCCCTGTCAACGCACGTGTTGGCCCCGATTTCGACGAAGTCCTCGATGATGACGCCGCCGTGATGCGGGATGAGCCTGTGGGCGCCGTCGATGAACGCGTATCCGAAGCCGATGGCCCCGATCGTGCTGTTGGCCTGGATGACGACGCGGTTGCCCAACGTGCAGCCGTGATAGACGACGACGTTGCCATCGAGGCGGCAGTCGGCGCCGATCGTCGTGTTCTCTCCGATCTTGCAGCCGGCGCCGATCACGCTCCTTGCGCCGACGTGGACGTTGTCCTCGATGACGGCGTGCGGTCCGACGCTCACTCCTTGGGCCAGGCACACGTTCGCCCCGACCCGGGCGGAGGAATCGACGCCCTCGACGACGGGCCTGGGCGTGGGGGCAAAGAGATTCAGCGTCTCGATGAGAGCCGCGCTGACATCTTTCACCACTAATTGCGGCTTGGTCAGGCCCTCAATGGGCGAGGCAACGATGACGGCCGCCGCTCCCGACTTCGCGGCCGCGGCCGCGCGCCTGGCATCCGTGACAAACGTCACATCGCGGTCACCGGCGGCGTCCACCGGTTGAATGCCGGTGATCTTGTTCTGCAGCCCGGCCGGTGCCCCGAGCACGTCGGCCCCCAGCCGCTTTGCCAAGTCTCCAATCGTCGTGTCCATTTTGCAAAAGTCCGGTTCCATCCTCGGCAGCCATTCTACGGCTTCAGATTCGCACTGGCATCGACGCGGGCAGTCACGTCGCCGGTCAGATCGACGCCCCCGCCACAATACAGCACCTTATGGGTGCTCATGACGATATACATCTCCCCGCTGTCTATCGGAAACTTCGGCTCGCTCCTCTCCAGCACGAGTTCCAATCCTTTCTCCTTGGCGATGTCATTGACCGTTTTGAGAATCTCCTGGTAGATGTCCTCCAGCCATTTCTTGTTCTCCATGTTCAACTGCTGCTTGAGGTACTCCTGCTGGTTTTGCAGCTTGCCGCGCGTCTCCAGCACGACCTGGAGCTGTTTGAGGTAATCGGGCGTCCCCGGTTTCGACGTCTTGAGTTCCGCCTCCTCAGTGGAGAGCTGTTTGGCCAGTTCGTCGAGCTGGGCGGAAGCCTGACTCTGGCGCTTCATCATCTGGGAGGTGTACTGACCGTGTTTCTTGGACCCGTTGAGGACCTCGCGCACGCTGACCAGACCGGTTTTGGACGCCGGCGCCGCCGGTTGGGAGGCCGCCTGGCCGTACTGCATCGCCACAAACAAAGCCACCGCGCAGACCAGGACGCCTGCGGCTACTGTCTTTCCGTTCATGAGAAACCCTTCCTTTCGTTTTTGAGCCATTATGTCATTGCGAGCGAAGCGAAGCAATCTCCCATCACGCGGGTCGAGATTGCTTCGTCGCTGCGCTCCTCGCAAGGACATACATAGGTATCACACGTCGTTGCGAGCGAAACGCGCTATTAGAACAAACCACCGCCCGAGAAGCTGAAGATCTGCGTCTCATCCCCTTCGGACTTGAGCACAGGGATGCCCAGCTCGAACCGCATCGGCACATTTCCGAAGATCTGCGGCACCTTGATCTCGATGCCGCCGCCGAGCGACAACCGATAGCTGCCCGTATCGACCGTGCCGCTATCGGCAAAGAACAGCACGCCGAAGTTCTGGCCGATCAGCGGGATCACGAGTTCCGTCTTCGCCAGGAAGACCCAGTCGCTACCGATCGGGTCTTTTCGCTGGGCCAGAGCTGGGTCTACGCCGGTCTGCAGGCCCCGCGTGCTGATGCCGCGATACTGGAAGCCGCGAAGCCCGTAGTGGCCGGTGCCGCCGGCGTAGAACCTCTCGAAGGGCGGCGCATCGCCGACGGTGGATGCCACCAGCACCTTGCCCGACAGGACCGTCCTGCGGCCGAGCACGTCCTCATGGATGGCCAGGTAGTGGACGTAGCTGGCTTCGGCGATGCCGAACGTGAAGTCCCCCGTCAACTGCTCGTACGACGCATCCGCTCTCCCGCCCGAGGTCGGATCGTAAATGTCATCCACAGAGGTCTTGCCGATGCCGAGCTTCACGCCAAACAGGTCGCTGCCGCCCTCGACGTCGCGGATCTCCTGGGGCGCATCGAACTCCAGATCGTCGATCTTGACGTGCTCCGCTCGAAAACCGATGCTTCGCCGCCAGTAGTTCGCCATTCGCTGCTCGAACTCGAAAGCGCCTTTGATCCGGCTCTCATCGTGGCTTTCGCGGTACCACTTCCAGGCGCGCCCCAGGGCCTCGAAGGTGATCGGCCGATCATTCCAGTACGGATCGGTGAAACCGACGGAGTAGGCGCTGTACCGTGTGCCGGGCTCGAGTCTCACGGAGAGCCGTTCGCCGGCGCCGCGCCATGCTTTCCACGGCATCAGGAGTTCCATGAGGTTGTCCGGCGCGTCGGTGATATCGAAGTTGCGCTGCTCGTAGATCAATTGCCCGATGACGCCGCTGTCGCTGCTGAAGCCGACGCCCGGCCGGATCATTCCCGTCATGCCCTCCTTGATGTCCACGCGGGCATCCCGGCGGTTCGGATCGCTGCCGGCGGCGGGATGGACCGGGCGAATCATCGCCTGCTCGGCCATGACGCCCCGCTGGATGTACTTCTCGAACAGGCCGCCGCCCTCCTTGGGGGCCATCTTCGCATTGTACAACTCCCCGGGCGTAAAGCCGTATTCATCCAGGATCCGTCGGACGGCCTTGTCTTTCGTCACCTCATTGCCGGTGACGTCGAGTTGGCCGATGCGGAATTGCCGGCCCTCGCGGACCGTGAAGGTCACGACCACGAGGTGGTCGTCCCTCTCCGGCGTGAACTTCGGACTTTGCCGAACCTCGGCGTCCACGTAGCCCTGCTCCCGGTAGAGCTGCGTGATCTCCTTGGCGTCCTTGTCGGCCCTGGCCTTCAGGTAGACGTCGCCCTCTTTGAGCTTGATTTTCGCCCGCAGCTCGTCTTGCGTGTAGCGAGTCTGGCCGGCGATGGCGATTTGGGCCACGTGATAGACCGGCCCCTCCTCGATGAGGAAGATCACGCGCACCTTTCGCCCGTCGCCGGAAAACTCCGTCTCCGACGTGATCTTGTGGTCCAGGTAACCCCGGCCGTAGTAGAAGTCGCGGAGCCGATTCGTGTCCTCCTTGATGGCCTCCTCCGTGTAGGAGGTGGGCCAGAGCAGCCATTTGCGCTGCCTGGTCTTGATGACCTGCTTGAGGGTCCGCGCGCCGAAGGAGCCGTTACCGGCGAACTGGATGGCGCCGACCTGGACGCGGGATCCTTCCTCGATGACGTACAACAGGTGGCCCTCGGCCAGGCGGTCCCGGTCCAGCGTGACCTTGACCGACGGATAGCCGACCTTTCGATAGACCTCTGTGATCGTCACCCGGCCCCCCTCGGCCAAGAAGGGGTCCAGCCGGTCGCCCAACTGGAATCCGAGCCGCTCCCGCAGCACGTGGGCCTTGAACTTGCGGTTGCCTTCGAACTCGATCGATTTGACGATTTCGGCCCCCGGCTTGGCCGCGGTCGCCTCGGGCTTGCCGGTCGCCGATGGCCCGCCCGGCGTCGCGTCCGTGCTCGCGGCCTTCTGGCCGGCCTCGGCCGCCAGGCACGGACAGAGGGAGCCCATCAGCGTGAGGGACATCAGAAGAACAAAAATCGCATCCTGCATCCGTTACCTCGCTATGCCTTGAGCCCCAGGTCGTCCATAACTTAAAACGGGACGTCTTTCGCAAACCCTGTGGTTTGATTCTCGAATCGCGTATACCTCTCAAGAAAGGTGAGTTTCACCGTATCCGTCGGCCCATTACGCTGCTTAGCCACTATCACCTCCGCAGTATTGTTGGGCTCATAGTCTTCTTGTCCACGGTGGTAGTAGTCCTCGCGGTGCAAAAGCATGACCACATCCGCGTCTTGTTCAATGCTCCCGCTTTCGCGTAAATCGCTCAGCCGTGGCCGATGGTCTTCCCGCCCCTCGGAAGCGCGATTTAACTGGCTCAGGACAACAACAGGAACATCGAGCTCCCTGGCAAGGGACTTGAGATTGCGGGATATCGTCGTAATCTCCTGCTGGCGTGACTCAACTTTACTGGTATGCAGTTGCATCATTTGAAGATAATCGACCATGATGCATTGAATATTGTGCTTGCTCTTCAGACGTCTTGCCTTCGCGCGTAGTTCCAACGGCGTCAGCAGAGAAGTATCGTCGATAAACATGTTCGCGTTTGAGAACGCTCCACATGCGTCAACCAGTTTTCCATAGTCTTCGTCACGGAGAATTCCTCTTCTGACCTGCTGCGCATCGACGTGCGCACGACTGCATAGAAGTCGCTCTGCGAGCTGCTGGGCACTCATCTCAAGTGAGAACACGGCCAATGCGACGTTCTCCTCCACGCAGATGTGTTCTGCTATATTCAAGGCGATCGCAGTTTTGCCCATGCTCGGCCGACCAGCGATGATGATCATCTCGCCCTTTTGGAGCCCACAGGTCAACTGATTCAACGCCTCGAAACCCGTTGCCAGTCCTGTGAGATGCTTGTCTTTTCTCCTCTCTATTGCGGCGTATACGTCACTCAGCAAATCTCTGACCGCAATGATCGATCCAGTAATGCGTTTCTCAGCTATTTTGAAGATCTTCCGCTCGGCCTCATCAACCTTCTCACTCGCATCTCCTGATTCGTCATAGGCATCGGTGAGAATCTCGTTCGCCACCACGATCAGTTCACGCAACAATTCCTTCTGGCGAACAATGTCCGCATAGTATCGCGCGTTGGCAGACGAAGGGACTGTCTCGATCACCCTCTGGAGAGACTCCAATCCACCGATGCTCTCTATTTGGCCTCGCTTCTCGAGTTCATCGCGGACGAGAAAGCCGTCGATCCCCTCCCCACGGTTCTTCTCGTAGAGACCGATGACTGCGTCAAATATCATCTGGTGTTCAGTATGATAGAACGCATTGCGACTCACAACCTCAATGACATCAGCGATACATCTTGGGTCGACGATCATGGAGCCGAGCACCGAAGCCTCAGCTCCAATTGATTGCGGCATGCTGCGCGTGACCATCCCTACAGACGTCGGATTCGCCTTTCTGGCTGCGGAGCCGCCCCCATTGCGCGTGACAGCCAGCCCACTGTCGCCGTTCGAACGAGTTGTAGCGGAAGCCGCCGGATCCACCGCGTTCCTACTCTTTCTTTCTGCCACTACAGGCCCCGTGCCCAACCTTCGTTTTGGGGCCCCCAACGCGAAAGGCCGTGTTCGGGAACCCTTTCAGTACTGCGCACACGTGATAGGCCGGCATTGTACCGGCGGGAAGGCGAATCGTCAATTGTGGCGTAACTCGTGAAAAATGCTGATATTGGGGATCGGCCGACAACCAATGGGACATAATGGACGCAGCGGACGGAATGGACTGATAAGACCTATGAAACCCATTGTGCGCTGCGGCGGCGCGGCCTCTCACGGCTTCTTGAGCCACTGGTCCAGCCAGGCGATCACCGTCTCGTGCCAGAGGATCGAATTGTGCGGCTTGAGGACCCAGTGGTTCTCGTCCGGGAAGTAAAGCAGCTTGCTGGCAATGCCGCGACGCTGCAAGGCGTTGAAGGTGCTCAAGCCCTGCGTCAGAGGGACGCGGAAATCCAGCCCCCCGTGAATCACCAGCATGGGCGTCTTCCAGCGATCGACGAAACGCAGCGGGTTCTGGTCCTCGTAGCCGGCAGGATTGTCCCACGGCGTCCCCTTGTGGTCCCATTCGGGGAACCATAGCTCCTCCGTGTCGAAATAGGCCAGTCGCTCGTCGAGACTGCCGTCGTGGTTCACGAGGCATCGGAACCGGTCGGGCCACCGGCCGGCGATCCAGTTGACCATGTAGCCGCCGAAAGACGCGCCCAACGCCCCAACCCGGTCCCCGTCCATCCAGGGATACCGCGACAAGGCCGCCGCCAGACCCTTTTGCAGATCCACGAGGGGCTTGCCGCCCCAGTCGCCGCGGATCGAGTCGCAAAAGGCCTGCCCGTAGCCGGTGGAGCCGTGGAAATCCACCATCACGACGGCGTAACCGGCCCCGGCATAGGCTTGCGGGTTCCAGCGGTAGTGGAAGACGTTGCCGTACGAGCCCTGCGGCCCGCCGTGGATCAGGAAGGCCACCGGATACTTCTTGCCCGCCTCGAAACCCACGGGCTTGACGACATAGGCGTACACGGTCTCATCATTCCAGCCGGCGAAGCTGAACTGCTCGTAGTCCCCCATCTGGGCAAATCCCACACCTGGAAGGAACGGCGTTAGTTCCCGGACGTGTGTGCCATCGTTTCGAACGCTGTACAAGTGGGCCGGGCTGCGCAGAGTACTGAGGCTGTAGACAATCTGGTTGCCGATAGGGCTGATGGCGTGGACGGTTCCTTCCCTGATGATGGTCCGGACATCGCCGCTCTTGCTGTCGAAGGCGAAGAGGGACTCCTGCCCCACGTTGCCGGCGATGGCATAGAGGCTCGTGCCGTCCCCGGACCAGCCGAGCGCCGAAGCGCTGCGATCCCATTTGGGAGCCAGAACGCGGGGCGAACCGTCCGGCCAGTCGCGCAGGACAATCCGGAACTGATCGGCCTCGTAGCCGGGACGGCTCATCGCCAGATACGCAAGCGTCTTGCCGTCGGGGGAGAAGACCGGGTGGGAATCCCACGCCTGATTGTCCCCGGTGAGACACCTCGGGGCGCGCTCGGCATTGGCGGGGGCATAGTAGAGGTCGAAGTTCGTGGACCAGGCCTCTTCGCGGCCGACGTTTTTGGCCGTGAAGACAATCCCTGTGCTATCGGGCGTGAACGCGATCTCCTCCGGGCCTCCGAAGGGCTGCGACGGCGTATCCGCGTCCATCCCTTTCATCACGTCCACCGACCGGACCGTCATGGACAGTCGATCGTATGGCGTGAAGTCTTTCCTGACGTGCTTCACGAACAAGTGCGAGCGTCGACCGTCCTCCCACGCGTCCCAATGCCGCACGAAGAGCGACTCATAGACCCGGCCGGTCGCTTTGCGCTTTTCCAGCTTCTCCAACCTGACCTTGGTATCCTGTACCGTTTTGTCGTCGGGGAAGACCTCCATCGTGTAGGCGATGTGCTGACCATCCGGCGCGACTACCAAGTTGCCCACATCCAAGGGCTCGTTCGTCATCTGCGCGGCCTCGCCGCCATCCACGGCGATTCTCCAGACCTGCGATGATCCGGAGCGACTCGAAAGGAACCAAATCGTCCGGCCGTCCGGGCCCCAGCGTGGATTGGAGTCGGACTCTGGGTGCGAGGTGAGCCGGCGCAGGCCGGTGCCGTCGGTCGACACGATCCACAGATCCGTGCGGCCGAGATTGGCCTCCAGGTCCGTCTCGCGCACCACGAAGACCACGAACTTGCCGTCCGGCGCGACCTGCGGATCGGTGATCCGGTCCACCGCCTGCAGGTCGCGGACGGAAAACGGCTGCGCAAAAGGCCGGGCCAGACCCTGCTCCGCTATGCTGAAAATGCCAATCCAATAGAGAAGTGCAATCAGAGCGGTGCCGCGCATGAATCAGTCCTTCAATTCGGGGTTGGCAATTTCCGGTTTGAGTGGAACAGCCGTGGTACGGCGCGATCGGAAATCCTCAATCCGCGACACCGCTGCCCCGGGCTTGGACCCGGGGCCTGGCTCCGCGGTCCGCAACGTGGTCGGCAGGTCGAGCCAGAAGGTCGAGCCGAGGCCGACTTCGCTCTGCAATCCGATGGAGCCGGCCAGCATGCCCGCCAGCTCCTTGCTGATGGCCAGGCCCAGACCGCTGCCAGCCGCCTCGCGCGTCAGCGAGCCGTCCGCCTGCCGGAATTGCTCGAAGATCAGCTCCTGGTCCTCCTTGGCGATGCCGCAACCGGTGTCGGTGACGGCGATCCGCAGGGTCTTGTCATCCAGCATGGAGGCACGGATGTCGATCCGGCCCCTGAGCGGCGTGAATTTCACGGCGTTGCTCAGGAAGTTGTACAGAATCTGCTGCACCTTCCCGGCGTCGGTGGCGACCAGCGGCACATCCGGGCTGACTTGCGCCTGAATCTTGATCTTCTTCCGTCGCGCCAGCAGAGAGAACGACGAGACGGAGGACTCGCAAACCTGCGAGATCGACGCCTGCTCGATGTGCAGCCCCATCTTGCCGGCCTGCGTCTTGGCCAGGTCCAGGAGGTCGTTAATCATGGTCAGCAGGCGGTTGCCGCTGGTGATGATGTTCTCCGCGTACCGCTGCCCCTTTTCCCGCTTGAGCAGGCCGGGCTTCTCGCGGAGCACCTGGGCGAATCCGAGGATCGCGTTCAAGGGCGTCCGGAACTCGTGAGACATATTCGCCAGGAATTCGCTTTTGAGCTTGTTGGCCTTGAACAACTCGATATTGCTCTCGGACAGCTCGCCGATCTTCGCATCGAGCCGGTGGTTGGCCTCGCGCAAGTCCTCCTGGGCCGCCTGGAGGTGGTCGAGCATGTGGTTGAACGCCTGGGCGAGCTTTTCATATTCATCCGCCGTGGCGATGGAGCTTCGGATGTCCAGGTTCCCCTCGGCGACGTTGTTTGCCAGGGCCCGCAACTGCCGGATCGGCCTGAGGATCACCCTTTGCGTGATCCAGTAGAACGCCACCATCGCGCCGATCGCGCCGACGATGCCCGCGACGAAGGTCCAGATCCGGTTCATGAACGTCATCTTGCGCAGTTCGCCGCCGACGCTGCGGGACTGGACGAACGCGGCCCCGACCGCCTCATTCAACGAGAAAGCCCCAGCCGAACCCTGCGGGTTGTGGCAGCTCACGCAGCTTTCCGTCGCACGAAACACGCGCACGTAGTCGCTCTGCAGGACGCCATCGACCTTGTCCAGTGAGATCGCTTCATCCCGGCCCCCGCCGGCTCGCACGCTGTCCAGCAACTTCGTCTGGACGCTGCTGAGCCGGGCAAGCTCGTTCTTCTGGGGTTCTTTGCGGAAGCGAATCCATACGAGGCCGCGTTCATTGGGGTCCTTTGCCGCGCCCCGGTCGTTCAGTTCCGGCAGCTTGATGCCGCCCGAGGGCCCCAGTTGGAAGTGGGAGCGCAGCACCCATCCGGCCTTGGCCTTATTGGTGTCCAGCAGGAGCTTGCCGGTGAGCTGCCGCATCCAGATGTACGGAATGAGCAGGGCGATAGCAAGACTGAACAGCACCGCCGCCCCGAACATGATCCTGCACTTCTCGGCCAGGGAAAGCGGGGTCAGATGCAAGAACCGCAGAACGCGTTGGAGCATCTTTCCGAACATCAATCATCCGTCATCCGTTGTGGGCTATGGCTCATCCAACCCTCTATCTTACCCGAACGACGGGCTTTCTTCAATTGTAAGATGCGGACGAGGTCTCCTCGCGGGCTTGTCCACAGCACTGGATGTGCCGTCCCGTGAGCCACGTCTCTGCCTGGAAAGCAGTAGTTGGTGGCACGGCCAAACTCGTTTTGAGCGTGTCTTCCTGCGCGCGGAAACGCGTCGAGGCAAGCACGGTCAAACAAGTTTGGCCGTGCCATCCGGCTGTCTTCTGTCCTCGGTCTTGCGTTCTACGCCTTCTCCGGCGGCTGCTCCCCGGTGTGCAAGTGCTTTTGCACCCGCAGGTTCAGCTCGTCGAGCTGCTTCTGATCGACCTCGCTGGGCGCGCCGGTCATCAGGCACTGGCCCTTTTGCGTCTTCGGGAACGCGATCACGTCGCGGATGTTGTCGGTGCCAGTCAGGAGCATGGTGAGCCGGTCCAATCCGAAGGCGATGCCGCCGTGGGGCGGGGTGCCGTAGTCCAGGGCCTTGAGGAAGAAACCGAACCGAGACTCGGCCTGCTCGCGCGTGATTTTGAGCAGGTCGAAGACCTTCTGCTGCACCTCGGGCCGGTGGATACGAATGCTGCCGCCGCCAATCTCGTTGCCGTTGAGGACGATGTCATACGCCTGAGAGCGGATATGCAGAGGATCGGTCTCGAGCTTGGGCAGATCCTCGGGCACCGGGGCCGTGAACGGATGGTGCACGGAATCACATCGCTTCTCGTCCTCGTTCCACTCGAACAGCGGGAAGTCCACGACCCAGACGAATTCGAACCGGCTTGGATCGTAGAGTTTCAGGTCCCGGCCCAGCCGGCAGCGCAACGGCGCCAGGGCCTTGTTGGCCTGGGCTTCCTTGTCGGCCACGAGCAAGATCACGTCGCCGTCCTTGGCTTCAAATCGCTGCACCAACTGCTTTTGCTGCTCGGGGGTGAAGAACTTGCCGAGGCCGCCGACGAACGTGGGCGCCGGGCCTTCCATTTTGACCTTGCCCCAGGACAGGCCCTTGGCCCCGTAGTCCATGACGAGTCCGGTGAGCGATTTTTCGATATCGGCCCTGGAGAGCATCTCTCCCGCCGGGGCGCACAAGCCTTTGACGACCCCGCCGCTTTGGACGGTCGAGGTGAAGACCTTGAACGTGCTCTGCTTGGCCAGGTCGGAGACATCCTTGAGTTTCATGTCGAACCGCAGGTCCGGGCGGTCGATACCGTAATCCGCCATCGCTTCCGGGTACGGCATCCTCCGGATCGGCAGTTTCACATCGACGCCCAGAATCTCCTTCCAGATCCGAGCGACCAGCTTCTCGCAGATGGTAATGACATCGTCGCTGTTGACGAAACTCATCTCGACGTCGATCTGGGTAAACTCGGCCTGCCGGTCGGCCCGCGGGTCCTCGTCGCGGAAGCACCGGACGATCTGAAAGTATCGGTCCATGCCGCTGACCATCAGGATTTGCTTGAACAACTGCGGCGACTGCGGCAGGGCGTAGAACGCGTTCTTGACCAGCCGGCTGGGCACGAGGAAGTCCCTCGCCCCCTCCGGCGTGCTCTTGCCGAGCATGGGGGTCTCGATCTCCCAGAACCTGTTTTCGTCGAAGTATTTGCGGACGAGGCTCGTCACCCGATGGCGGATCTTGAGCCGCTGCTGCATCTCCGGCCGGCGAAGGTCGATGTAGCGGTAGACGAGCCGGGTTTCCTCGTTGGTCTTGCTGACGCCGTCAGTATCGAACGGCGGGGTCTTGGCCATGTTGAGGATGTCGAACTGGTCCACGACCACTTCGATCCGCCCGGTGGTCAGCTTGGGGTTCTCCAATCCTTCCCCTCTCGGGCGGACCATGCCGCTGGCGGCGACGACCCACTCGCAACGGACCGTGCGCGCCAGCCGATGTGCCTCCGGCTGCACTTCCGGGTCAAACACGAGCTGCGTCAGCCCTTCGCGGTCGCGCAGGTCGAAGAAGACCAGGTTCCCGTGGTCCCGGTACGCCTGGACCCAGCCGGACAGAGTGACTTTCTTGCCGGCATCTTCCAGCCGGAGTTCACCGCAATTGTGCGTCCTCTTCAACATAGTGAAGTCTTTCGAGAGTATAAACCCAAGCTACGAATGAGGATGAGCCACCAGAAACAAGACCCGTCATGATAGTCGAACGAACCTTACCCGTCAATGATGCTGTTCCTAAGACTGGACTTCGGTTCAGCCAAAGCCCCGAGAGCTTTGCCGGCTCACTATCGGCAGCTTTGATCGTCGCCAAAGCCTTCGGCCTTGACGATGCCACCCGTTGCCGAAGACGGCGACGCTTTCAACCGGTCCGTTTTCGGGACTTTGCGATTGCCTTGTCCGCGGGGCAAACGGCACCCTGAAAAGTTGACGGGGTGAGCAAAAAGAGAGTGGGCATTTTTTTCTGGAATTTCGCTTGACAGCAGAACCGGAAGCGATATCATAGTATGTCTATATGAATAATACGGTATGTGTCAGCCTCGTGCGCCCAAGCCGCAGGGCCTACGGCTCCTGAGGGGCAGCAGGAACAATAACCGACAGACGCCGTGATACGCGAGGTCGCGCAGGCCATTGAGGTGTTGAAGAACGCGACCATCGACGGTACTATGTATTTTGGATGCGATCAAAGGGGAAAACCTTACTGCACCGAAAGGAGTGTTGTCAATGAGCAAGATCGACCCGAAACTGACCGTGGAAACCTTGGCCCTTCATGGTGGACAGGAATCCGACCCGACGACGGGCGCCCGGGCCGTCCCCATTTACCAGACCACGTCGTACCAGTTCAAGAGCACCGAGCACGCCGCCAATCTCTTCGGGCTCAGAGAGTTCGGCAACATCTATACGCGGATCATGAATCCGACGAATGACGTGCTGGAGAAGCGCATCACCGCCATCGACGGCGGGGTCGGCGCTCTCGCCGTTTCCAGCGGCCAGGCGGCTACGACTCTGGCGATTCTGAATATCGCCCAGGCCGGCGATGACATCGTCTCTGCGGATAACCTCTACGGCGGCACGTATAACCTGTTTCATTACACGCTGCCGAAATTCGGAGTCAAGGTCCAATTCGTAAAATCCAACGACTTGGGCGCGTTTCAAAAGGCCATCACTCCTCGCACGAAAGCGATCTACGCCGAATCGATAGGCAATCCGAAATTGGACGTGGCGGACCTGGAGGGCATCTCCGGGGTGGCCCACAAAAACGGTATCCCTGTCATCCTGGATAATACCGTTTCGCCTTATCTTCTGCGCCCGTTCGATTTCGGGGTCGATATCATCGTGTATTCCGCAACGAAGTTCATCGGCGGCCACGGAACCAGCATCGGCGGCCTGATCGTGGACTCGGGGAAATTCGACTGGACAAACGGGAAATTCCCGCTGATTGCGCAGCCGGACCCGAGTTACCACGGCCTCAACTTTGTGGAGGCGCTGAAGCCCCTGGGGAACATCGCCTATATCATCAAGGCCCGCGTGACCCTGCTGCGCGACATCGGGACCGCGCTATCGCCCTTCAACGCGTTTCTCTTCCTGCAGGGCCTGGAAACCTTACACCTGAGGATGCCCAGGCACTCGGAGAATGCCCTGGCGGTCGCCCGGTATCTGGAGAAGCATCCGAAGG
>Ga0315286_10001055_pt1 | contig 24540 bp, 17 predicted proteins | sample YL17G10_0_MG_FD_205038 | JGI IMG/M metagenome (GOLD analysis project Ga0315286, IMG submission 205038) | Sediment microbial communities from Yellowstone Lake, YNP, Wyoming, USA - YL17G10_0 | ecosystem: Environmental > Aquatic > Freshwater > Lake > Sediment | place: USA: Wyoming | collected...
AGCATCATCACATTCCTTGATTCAAATTCTACCACGGCGGTCCGGTTTTGTCAAAGGACAAGGCAACGGTCCGGCGTTCGAAACCACACGGCGACAGGGGATGCCAAACCTCGGCTCTGGTCGAGACGCCTGCAGTGCGCTAGAGATGTGGAATTGGACGCCGACCCGAGGATACGGTATAATGAGCGCCGACTGAACCAAGAGGCGAAAAAGGAGGAGTTGCGCAAACAACGTGGAATGGTTCAACAATCTCAGCCCCATCGCCCAGGCCGCTGTAGCCACTGGCTTTACCTGGTTCTTGACCGCGTTGGGCTCTTCTACCGTTTTCTTGTTCAAGACCCTCAACCGGCAGGTGCTGGATGGCATGTTGGGTTTTGCGGCCGGGGTCATGATCGCGGCCAGCTACTGGTCGCTCCTTGCGCCTGCCATCGAAATGGCCGAGGGCTCCGGGGTGCCGGCTTGGCTTCCGGCCGCCGTGGGTTTTCTGCTGGGGGGCGCCTTTCTGTGGGGAGTGGACAAGATCCTACCACACGTGCACATGGGCACGCCCACCGACGAAGCGGAAGGGCTTCCCACGAGCTGGCGCAGGAGCATCCTGCTGGTCCTGGCCATTACTATGCACAACATCCCTGAAGGGCTGGCGGTGGGGGTGGCGTTTGGGGCCTTGGCTGCGAACCTGCCTTCCGCTTCGCTGGCAGGGGCCATTGCCTTGGGTCTGGGCATCGGTATTCAGAACCTGCCCGAGGGTGCCGCTGTATCGGTGCCGCTGCGCCGGGAGGGCATGTCGCGCTTCAGGAGCTTCTGGTGGGGACAATTGTCGGGAATGGTCGAGCCCATCGCTGGCATCCTGGGTGCCCTCGCCGTCCTGTATATCCAGCCCATCCTGCCCTATGCCCTGGCCTTTGCCGCCGGGGCCATGATCTACGTCGTGGTCGAGGAACTGATCCCCGAATCGCAGTTGGAAAGCATCACCGACGTGGCTACCATCGGCGCCATGCTAGGCTTTGTCACGATGATGACCCTGGATGTCGCTCTGGGGTAGGGCTGCAAGCTCACCTGTCGTGGAGCAAGATGTGCCTGCTCCAGGTAGATCACAGATCTGACGGGTCCAAGGAGCGGGTTGCGGACCCCTCTCCGAGCAGAAGGGTTGTGCACCAGGCGGTTCCGCTCAGCCACGGGAAGAACGAGGACACATGGAAAGCAGGCATCTGGAATACCCCACCAGCCCCCGCACGGATACAGTCGATGTTCTACATGGTGTGGAGGTACCTGACCCCTATCGCTGGCTGGAAGAGATCGACTCGGAGCAAACCAAGGCCTGGATCGCAGCCCAGAACGAGGTTACGTTTGGGGTCTTGGGCCAGATCCCGGCCCGGGAAGCGATCAAGCGCCGCATCACCGAACTGTGGAACTATGAAAAGTACAGCGTCCCCAGCAAGCACGGTGGGCGCTATTTCTTTACGCGCAACGACGGCCTGCAGAATCAAGACGTCCTCTACTGGATGGCATCGCTGGAGGATGAGCCAAAGGTCCTCCTGGACCCCAACCAGCTTTCGGACGACGGGACCGTCGCCCTGACCGGGTACCAAGTCAACGAAGAGGGGACACTGTTGGCCTACGGTCTCTCCGTCTCCGGATCGGACTGGCAGGAGTGGCGCGTGCGCGAGGTGGACACGGGCCTGCCTGCCCCGCGGAGGTTGGCAATCTCCGCAGCGCAGCTGGGCTTTGCCCACGTTCAGCGCCGACAAACGCAGGGAGGGCGAGGCAGGAGAGGGCCTGCTTCCTTGGCGGCGACCGGAGGGAGTGGGGGCGATTCAGGGGACCTCGAGGATGACCTGCGATGGGTCAAGTTCTCCGGTGCATCCTGGACTCGGGACGGGCGGGGCTTCTTTTACAGTCGCTACGACGAGCCCCAGGAGGGGGCGGCGTACAAAGGGGCCAACTACTACCACAAGCTGTACTTCCACCGTATCGGCACGCCGCAGTTGGCCGACAAGCTTGTCTACGAGCGCCCCGACCAGAAGGAGTGGGGCTTCAGCGGCCTCGTCACCGAAGATGGCCGCTACCTGGTCATGCTGGTCTGGCGAGGCACGCATCGCGAGAATGGGGTGTTCTACAAGGACCTGGGGATCGAGAACGCGCCGGTCGTCGAGCTGCTCGCCGAGTTCGATGCCGGCTACCAGTTTGTCGGCAACGACGGTCCTCTGTTCTACTTCACTACCGACTTGAATGCTCCCCTGTCGCGCCTGATCGCCATCGACGTCAGGCAGCCGGAGCGCTCGGCGTGGCGCGAGATCATTCCTGAATCGGGCGATGCTTTGCAGGGTGTGAGCCTGATTGGCGGCCGCTTTCTGGCCTCTTATCTGCACGACGCGCACAGCCGGGTCTCGGTCCTGGATGGCTCGGGGAAGCGCGTGCGCGATGTGGAGCTTCCTGGCATCGGCACAGCGACCGGCTTTGGGGGCAGGCAGGCTGATCCCGAGACCTTTTACCTGTTCACCAGCTTTGCCAGGCCCGGCTCTATCTATCGCTACGACGTGGAAACAGGCCAGAGTACCCCTTTCCGCCAACCAGAACTGGGCTTTGATCCTGATCTGTACGTGACCGAGCAGGTCTTTTACCGGAGCAAGGACGGCACCCGCGTGCCCATGTTCCTGATCCACAAGGTAGGCCTGAAGCGGGATGGGAACAACCCCACCTACCTGTACGGTTATGGCGGCTTTGATATCTCGCTGTCGCCGGCCTTTTCGGTGAGTGCTCTCGTCTGGATGGAGATGGGAGGCCTATATGCGGTGGCCAACCTGCGCGGAGGCGGCGAGTACGGTAAGGTTTGGCACCAAGGAGGGAGAAAGCTCGACAAGCAGAACGTCTTTGACGATTTCATCGCCGCGGCCGAGTGGCTCATCGAGCACGACTACACCTGCACGCCCAAGCTCGCCATCGGCGGCCGGAGCAACGGTGGCTTGCTCATCGGTGCCTGCCTCACCCAACGCCCCGATCTATTCGGGGCTTGCCTCCCCGTCGTCGGCGTGCTGGACATGCTGCGCTTTATCAAGTTCACCATCGGCTGGGCCTGGACGTCCGACTATGGCTCGCCCGATGACTCAGACGAGTTCCAAGCACTGCTGGCCTACTCACCCTATCACAACCTCGAGCCGGGCACGGTCTACCCGCCCACTCTCATCGCCACCGGAGATCACGACGACCGGGTGTTTCCCGCACATAGCTTCAAGTTCGCCGCGGCGCTGCAGGCGGCTCAGGGGGGAACCGCTCCCACGCTCATCCGTATCGAGACCAACGCCGGTCACGGGTTGGGCAAGCCGACCTCCAAGCTGATCGAAGAAGCAGGCGACCTGTGGGCGTTTCTCGTCCGGGTTCTCGATATGGATGCCGGCTAAGACCGCCACCCTGGATCGAGCTGTCATTCTGCCGCCCTGCGGAGGCTGGCAATCCCCGCAGCGCACCTGGGCTTTGCCCACGTTCACTCTGCTCCGCACCGGGATTCCATGCCGACGACCGCAGGTCGGGACGGTCGTTCTGTCCGGAGCGCAGCGACGGAGGGCAGGCAGTCCGGACCGAAGGGAGAGCGAGGCAGGAGAGGGACCGCTTCCCTTGCGGTGGCAGTCACCTGTGCCGCACCTCTCCGCCCCAGAGTAGTAGAGTGTAGCGAGGCTTGCAGAAAACGGCCTTCCGAGATGGTATGATGCTCTGGCAAGTGGGCTAACCATGCCCAGCAAACACATCGAACGAAGGCTAGAAAGAGAACAATGAGCGACAAGCTTAAGAAAACCGATCAGGAATGGCGCGAGGTGTTGACCCCTGCGCAGTATCACGTCACGCGCGAAAAGGGAACCGAGCGCCCCTTCACGGGCAAACTGTACCGCCTCAAGCAGAACGGCATGTACAAATGCGCGTCCTGTGGCAACGAGCTGTTTAGCTCCGACACCAAATATGACTCCGGATCGGGCTGGCCCAGCTTCTGGGCGCCGATGTCCGAGGAGAACGTCCAAACGGACCTGGACACGAGCCACGGCATGGTCCGATCCGAGGTGGTGTGCGACCGCTGTGGCGCCCACCTGGGCCACCTGTTCGACGACGGTCCCGAGCCCACGGGACTTCGCTACTGCGTCAACTCTGCCGGCCTCAAGTTCGAGTCTGAGGATGGGCAGGAGATCGAAGGATAGGTTCGCCATCATGTCCGATCGGTCCAACGTGACCGCTCCGATCATTGCCCTTGTGCTGGCAGTCGCCAGCTTGGCCGTGCTGGGCTGCCGAGGAATGCTAAAAACCTCAGATTCAAAGGCGACGGATGCAGCCGCCCCGCCGAATGTGACGGTCGTAGCCCGGGCGATTCCGGCCATTTACGCCACGGCATCCTCCCGCAGCGAGACCGCCACCTTTTCCTTGGGCTGATTCTGGGGCCCCGACTCCCGGTTCGGGAGCCTTCCGGGTGTAATCCGCACGCGAGTCGGGTACGCGGGTGGAACCAAAGGCAACCCCACGTACAACGATTTGGGTGATCACTCCGAGACGATCCAGGTCGACTACGACCCGACCCAAATCTCCTACGCCGAGTTGTTGGACGAATTCTGGGACAGCCATGACCCCACTGCCCGGCCGTACACCGAGCAATACGCCTCCATCATCTTCTATCACAACGAGGAACAGAAACGCCTGGCCCTCGAAACGCGAGACCGCGAAGCAAGCCGGCGCGGCGGACCGCTATTCACAAAAGTCCGCTCCTTTTCCGAGTTTTACCTGGCCGAGGAATACCATCAGAAGTATCGCCTGCGCCAGAACCTTGAGCTGCTGCAAGACTTCCTCACCATCTATCCCGACAGCAACGGCTTGCTCAACTCAACAGCCGCGGCACGCGTCAACGGTCACCTCGGGGGAAACGGAACGCTCGAGGTACTACGCTCGCAGCTCGACGGCCTTGGTCTGTCGGTCGAAGGGAAAGAGCGGCTGCTGGACAGCGTGTCGGCATTTGGGCCCTGATCGCCAAACACTTTGCATTGCCCAGCTCCGAGAGAAACCACGAGAAAGAAGAAAGGAAACCCCGTGATGAGCAATCCAGTCCTTGAAGCCATGATGAACCGCAAGTCGATCCGCGACTACACCGACGAGCCGGTGCCGGATGATGTGCTGGCCACCATTGTTCGGGCCGGGCAGCAGGCTCCCTTTGCGTATCAGCTTTGCAGTCTCCTGCTGTCGCGCAAAAGGGAGAGAAACCCGTTCGGGGCTCCCCTATTGTTCACCGTCTGCGTGGACTCTCACCGGCACGAGCTGGTCATGGCCCGCAGAAACTGGAAAATGGTGGAGCATGACCTGTCGCTGCTGGTCTTTGGGTTTCAAGATGCCTCCTACGTTGCGCAGAACCTGGTGATCGCCGCGGAGAGCTTGGGGCTGGGAAGCTGCTTCCTGGGCGCTGCACCGTATCGAGCCAAGTCGATCATCAAGGAGTTCAAGCTCCCCAAGAGGGTATTCCCCATGGTTCAGTTGGCTATGGGCTACCCAGCCGAATACTCACCCACCCGGCCTCGATATCCGCTCGGCTTTACCCTCTTTGAGGGTGAATATCCCGAGTTCACGGAAGACCAAATCCACGAGGCCATGGCGGTGATGGATGAAGGCTACCTGGCCCAGGACTACTACCGCAAAGCGGGGTACCAGATCCCACTGGAAGGGGGGCGTGAAGAGACGTTCACCTTCGACAACTACAGTTGGACCGAGCATATCTCTCGGAAAGCGGGACAGTGGTACGCTTCCCCCAAGGAGTTGCTCGAGCAACTGGCCGCGTGCGGCTTTAACGTCCTGCCCGAATAACCGCTGTTCACTGATGTACAATGCCCGCTGTTTGCCCCTGTAGTGCACCCGGAATCTGCCGACGATGCACGCTGAGGCATCTCTGACACGGAGGAATCGCATGGAAGCAGGCAAATACCCCATGGCCGAAGCCGTGCGCGCGGCCTACCGCGCCGGCCAGGAAGATGAAGCGATGGAGCCGCTGGTCCGAGTGGATCATCGCGGGCGGCCCGTGGGCCGCATCCAGGACGGCGACTATATAATCTTTTACGACATCCGTGGGGAGCGCGAGGTCGAGCTGACGTCAACTTTTATCGCCCCCGATTTTCCCCACTTTGCCCGTCCTCCCATGACGGTTCACTTTGCCACCATGATCGAATATCACCCCGACCTGGACGTGCGCGTGGCCTTTCCGCCCCTGGAGCGCCTGGAAGGTACCCTCTTTGAGACGGTCAGCCGCGCCGGCTTGCGACAGATCAAAGTGTGTGAATCGGAGAAGGCCATCCACGTCAGCTTTTTCTTGAACGGCAAGTTTCAGGAGGCCTTCCCTGGGGAGGAACGGATCGTCATCCCCTCCCCGCGCCCTGCCTCGGCGCACGAGATGCCACCGCAGATGAGCGCCGCCGCCGTGGCCGATGCAGTCATTCAAGCGCTTCGCGAGCCCCACCACGCCCTGGTGACGGCCAACCTGTGCAACGTCGACGTCATCGGCCACATCGAGAACCCAGAGGCCATCCGCGTGGCGGTGGAGACGGTAGATGCCCAGGCAGGCCGCATCGTCGACGCTGCCCTGGACGCGGGCATGAGCGTCGTCTTGACCGCGGATCACGGTACGGTGGAGCGCTGGTACTACCCCGATGGCGCGATCGACACCGGGCACACCGACAGCCTTGTGCCGTTTGTCCTGATCGATCCCATGCCGGGCCGAGAGACCCGCCTGTGGGAAGGCGGTGCCCTCACCGACGTGGCGCCCACTGTGATTCAGCTCCTGGGCCTGCCCCAGCCGGCAGCCATGACGGGTCAGACCCTGGTTGCTCTTCCCTCTCCCCTCAGGGGAGAGGGTTGGGGTGGGGGGGGGCGCCGTGTGCTACTCCTCATCCTCGATGGGTGGGGAATCGGTGACGGCGGCCGCAGCGATCTCATCGCCCAAGCTCATACGCCGGTGATGGACCGCCTGCTCTCGACCAGGCCCCACACTCGCCTTCAGGCATCTGGCCTATCTGTGGGCATGCCCTCGGGAACCGTGGGCAACTCGGAGGCGGGGCACCTGCACATCGGGGCCGGACGCCCCGTGCCCGCCGACCGGGTGCGCATCAGCCAGGCGCTGGCGGATGGGTCCTTCTTTCAGAACGAAGCGTTCCTGTGGGCCATGCAGGGCGCCAAACGGGATGGCCGCCAGCTTCACCTGATGGGCATTGTGTCGTTCTATAGCTCACATGGCTCCGTCGATCACCTGCTGGCTCTGATGGAGATGGCCCGGCGCGAAGGCGTGCCCCAGGTCGGCATCCATGGCATGTTGGGTCGCCGCGGAGAACGGCCCGAAAGCGGTGCTCTCTACATCGAGCAGGTGGAACGCGAAGCCGAACGCTTGGGCTTGGGACGGGTGGCGACGGTCATCGGGCGCTTCTGGTCACTGGATCGTGAAGGGCACTGGGACCGCGTCGAAAAGACCTACCGCATGCTGGTGGAGGGGCAGGGGCAGCCGGTTCGGGACACGGGCTAGCACGATTGCGTGGCCCGTCTCACATGACTATCGTACCACTCTCACAGAGCCAATCGTCAGGTTGTCACCGAGGGGGTTGCCCTGGGCATCGAGCCAGGGCAAGCGCTCAGCGGTCGCCAGGTCGTACATTCCAGCAATGAGCTGATACTCGCCCGGCGGTGCGTCGGGCTGGATCGGGAGCTCATACCACTCGCCGATCAGATCACCTGGCCGCCATGTCGTCGTCGAGCACCCCCCATCGCACGGCAGGCGGTCGATCTGCCCAGCCTTGACCCCCGCCGAGTTGATGACCTGCAAGAATACGGTATACGAACGCTGTGCCGGCACGAGCGCCCGCCAATAGAGCGTCAGCGGCAGCGCATCACCTCGCCGGATCGCCGACCCATCCCACTCCTGCCTCGCCCTCTCTGCGGTCGTCGGCACTGAACGACGGGCTTTGCTTTGGGGACTGCCGTCGACCTGAGCCGCGATCAGCTTTGCCACATCCCCCAACCGGGCCTCGTCCCGCCGTGCTGCCGCCGGAATCCGTGCATCTTCGAACGTCTTCCCCGCCGGCAGATGGCCGTCCAGCCGCACATCGCCCACCTGGAAGCGGGCTGCTGCCCGCTCGGAGGTACCCGCTCCGCTTCGCTCCGGGACTGTGCCCGCTCCGCTTCGCTCCGGGACTGTGCCCGCTCCGATGGTCCATACCGCCTCCGGCTCTGCTCCCAAGTCGTCACGGGAAGGCACACCCCACACTGCCAGGTGGCCATCGTAGGCATCCTGGAATGGCTGGGTGAGTAAGGGATCGGTCAGCGCCGCCGCTTCGCCGGGATGCTCCATCGCAGCCAGAACCTGCGCTGCTTCTGCCGTGTCGCCATCAGGAGCGTATAGAAGCAGCGAACCGAGGGCACCCAAGGCCAGCACGCCGAGCAATCCAGCCTGCGCCCAGATCGAAAGCCGTCTCCTCCCGGCTGTCCCCATAGCCAAGGCCGAGAGCGTGACCAGCAACACTCCAACGGCGAGCGCAGCCCAGTTCAGTGCCCCCCCGCGCGCCCAGGCCAGGTCCAGCCCTCTGGGGTGGAGGTACGCCCACTGCCGTAGGAGCGGGCTGTAGAGCGGGTCAAAGAGTGTGCTGGGATGGTACAGGCCCAACCGGGCATAGATCTCTTCCAGGTAGACGTTGAAATCCACCGCCACGCCCAGGATCTGCACGGCAATGCTGACAACGCCCACTATCCCCAGGCCGGCAGCCACCGCAGAAGCGGTACTCCGCAGGACGCGGCGGCGGGCAGCGGCCTCGAGGGCAGCGGCCAGCGGCAGCGCAGCGAAGGGCAGGGTCGTCACCAGGAAACGCGGCCCCCAGCTATGCCCGGCCCACCACAGGTACCACGGCGCATAAAAGGCCACGGTGCTGAGCACGACGGCGGCAACCACCAGGGCCTCGGCACGGTGCCGCCGGAAGAAGGCCGGCCAGGCAGCCAGCGCGGCGAACAGGATCGGATTGTACCAGAAAAGGCCCTTGCCCGGGCCAAAGGTCAGTCCGTACAATCCCTCGAAGAAGGGGGTGGCGAACCGCTCCTCCGGCAGGTAGCCGGTGGTCAGCGGGTTGCCGAAACGAAGCCAGTTGTACCAGGCGCTGATCGCCAGCGCTCCCAGCAGCGGCAGCAGGAACAGCACGACCGGACCCATCCACGACCGCATATCGCCCCTGTACCGGCGATAGAGATAGGCCAGCAAGAGCAACCCTAGGAACGGCGCGACGATGGCGTTGTTCAGACGGGCCAGGATGGCAACGCCCAGGCCAACGCCGGCCAGCAGCAGGGATGCCCAATCCCTGCGTTTGAACCCTTGCTCCCCCCGGAACGGGCGCGGCCACGGCGTGCCATAGCGCACCAGGGCATACGCGCACAGCATCAACCCCAGGGCGGCGAGCGTCTCGCTGAACAGATAGCGGGCGTAGGGCCACGCCATGGTAGCCAGTCCATAGGCCAGGCTCGTGCCCAGGGCGACGCTATCCCGGTAGGCCAGCCGTCGGAGGGTCAAGTAGATGAGGGCTCCAGTCAGGGCCGTGGCCAAGCCATTGGTCAGCATCGCCGCCTGAACGTTGCCCACCTGGGTTGATCGTGTGGCCAGCCAGTACAGGGGCAGGGCGGCCAGGGTTGTGCCAATCCCCTTGCGCGAGTAGAGGTGCCCGTCGGGACCGAAAGAGCCCTGTTGCTCGCCCATCCAGCGGATCAGGTCGATGTCCCACACCCCGCGCCGCGCCAGGCTATCGGTGGCGACCAGCATCGACATCTCATCGCTGGAGTGATAGATGCCGCTGAAGGTGAGCAGATAGACGCTGAACAACAAGGCGAACACCGCAGAAGCGGCCTGCCCACCGCAAAGGAAGCGGTACTCCGCAGTGCGCCCTGCGGACCTTCCGGCCGCCTTCCTTTGCGGTGGCTTGCCTCCCTCCGGTCGGGGGGCAGGCAGGCACGGGGTACTCCGCAGGGCGAAGGCCAACCCCTGGGCGCGACAGTTCATCGGGTATCCCATCCCGAAAGCTGCCAGCCGTCGAACTCCTTGCTGGTAAGTGGGGTATAACGCCCGGCCATCCAGGTGTGGAGCGGCGACTCGGCGGGGGCATAGACCCAAGTCTGAGCGTGCCCCTGCACCGCACGGGCCAGGCGCGGTTGCCAGTCGGGATACCACCAATCGGTCTGCACGGAGGTCACGTCGAAGCGGCGCTGGAGGAAGGCGTAGGTTGCATCGAAGGCGCTCTGATCGCCGATGACCACACGAGCCCCTGGCATGGCCTCGCCGTGCAGCATCTCGACGGCCGGGCGGTAGGGATTGGTGACCAGCCGGGTCTTATAATAGGCATCGTAGGCAAAGGGGACGGCCACCAGGCCCAGGACGAGAATCACCGCTGCCGCACCCAAGCACAGCCGGCGGCTCCAGCGCGTGGATATGGGTTGGCTCACGGCCATACGCCCATACTCCACCGACAGCAGAATCAGGAGCCCGCTCCGAGCCAGCACAGCCCCTGCCAGCAGCCAACTCTGGTCGGGCAGAATGGTGAAGTATAGCGGGCTCTCGATCAGGTTGATGGTACTCAGGAGCACAGCGTAGACCACGCCCCGCATCCCTGGCAACAGCAGGATGACAAACGGCAGCAGCCACACCAGAAACTGGGGGCTGTAGCCTTTGAGATACAGGGTTACCAGGTTCATCGTCAACCCCGTGAATGCCACGGCCCGCCGAGCAGCAAGTCTTTCGCTTGTTGCTTGCCGATCCCTGTCCCCCCTGTGCATGCGGAGTACCGCTTCCTTGGCGGTGTCCGGCACGGATAGGGTTGGCGCAGGCACAGACGGCACAGGACAGGCCGCTGGAGGCCAGGGACTCTCGTCCCCGTTGCGAAGCGGAGCGGAGTGATTGCGGCTTGCTGCTATCCACAGTGCAACGTACATCACCGCAAACCCTGCCGTGATGAGTGGCCAGGGCAGCGTGCTGGGATGCTGCAGCGCGCCGGCGTCGGTCGGATCGAAGCGGTTGGCCCCACCCGCCAGCCCGAAGGAGGTGTATCCCTCTAGGAGTGCCCAGACCGTCTCCCACGAGCTGCGTTTCAGGTTGATGGTCCAGGATAGGGCAAATAGCTTGGGGTTGAGGAGACCAAAGGGCAAGGCCAGGGCGACGATGGTGAGCACTGTCACACCGACCAGGATAGCTCGCCGGCGCCACCGCAGAAGCGGTACTCCGCAGGTCGGCTCACGCCAGAAGGCGACGGGGATGACGATGATCGGCAGCAGCTTGACCAGGAAGCCCAGGCCAGCGACCAGGCCGATCCATGCCGGGCGGCGGAGCAATGTCAGGTACAGGGCCAAGAGCAGAAAGGTGAGGCCAAAGACGTCGAACCAGCCAAGCATGATCAGCAGCGGCACGAACAGCAGGCTGTAGATCCAGGCGATGCGCAGGGCAATCTCCTCGCGGTACAGGCGGCGGCCAATGAAATAGATCAAGACCAAGTTGGCCGTTTCCGACAGCATGAAGAAGGTGCCCAGAAGAAAGTTGAACCAAAAGCCGGGCTCGCCCCAGTTGGGCAAGAGCAAGCTGAGCCGGTAAATGCCCACTGGAATCCACGGAAAGAGGGGTTGGTACTCCATCCAGTAGTGCACCGAAGGGAAAAACCCCTGCGAGGCGTACGAGGCGAGCAGCCGGTAGAAGGTGAAATCGGAGACGGTCGTAATGTACCCGCCCGGCTTGACAAGCAGCACCGCCATCAGCCGGAAGGCAACGAAGGTGACAAGGACGTATAGGAATGGAGGCACGGAGCGTGTGCGCGGTTCACGGACCATCCCCTGCGTCCTCTCGGCGGGCTTGTCGCCCACAGGCTCGGGGTTCATGTCACCTACTGAGTTCCTTTGGGTTCTGCTGGGACCGCAGTCTCGCCGGCTTCCGCGGGCGCATCTGCCTCTTCAACCACTTCATCGTCCCCAGTTACCCCGGGCTCCCCTGAGACTGCGCTCTCACCGGGCTCCTCAGGGGTTGCCGGTTCTTCGGTCCCCTCTTCCGCCTCAGATTCCTCAACTCCCTGGCGAGCTCTCCACCACAGCACGAACAACCCCACCGCTGCCAGCATGGCCAAGGCCAGGTCAAGAACTTGTGCCAACCGCAGGGGACCGAGGTAGATCGACTCATCCCCTCGGGTAGACTCCAGGAAATACTGACTGCCGAAGTAGAGCAGGTTGAACATCAAAAACGCGGCGCCGGAGAATGGCCATCGCCCCCGCAATAGCCAGACAGCGATAAACAGAACCGCAGCCAGGGCCAGTCCCACGATCTGCGTGGCAAAGCGCGAGGCCTCCGCACCAAAGAGGTCGGGCATGGGCAGGTACCCAAAGCCTTCCCCCACGACGCCGTAGGCGCAACTGCCCATCAAGCACGCCGCCCAGCCAAAGACCAGGCCAAGGGCCAGGCCGGGGGTCAACGCGTCGGCCAGTTGCCAGAGGGTAGCTGGCCGTTCCCGTCGCCGCTGGAGCAGGCTGAAAATGGCCAGCACTACCAGCCCCCCCAGGAACGCCCCATGGAACGATAGCCCCCCTCTCCAGATCTGCCATACCTGGCTCCAATTCTCGCTGAAAGCACTCCAATGGGCCAGCACGTAGCCAATCCTGCCTCCGAGGATGCCGCCGATCACGGTCCACAACCCCAAGTCTAGCGCTGTCTCGGCGTTGCCGAGGATTCGCTTCCCCTCAAGGTAGGTTAGGACCAGCCCCAGGATCAACCCCAGGTCCAGCAGAACGGTGTAGGTGGGAATACTCACTTTGCCGATGGTGAACAGGATTGGGTACATAGTTGCTCCCTGAACTGCATTCTCACCCTCCCGCAGGCCCAGAGCCTGCGAGAGGGTGGGCATTATTGCTTCAATCCCTCGACGATGCGTACGTAGCGGTCGGTCAGATCCTGAGCCTCGTTGTCGGTGCGTGCCTCGGCGTAGACGTGGAACTTGGGGTAGTCGGGGTCGGGCAGGACCAGCACCCATTCCCCTTCGCCCAGCAGGATCTTGATTCCGTCGATCAGTTCGGCACGTCGGTCCTTGTATTGTTGGTTCAGGAGGCGCATCACCTTTCCCTTGTCCTCCCAGGGGCACGACACCTCCCGGCGGCTGACGTGAAAGGCAGGTAGCGCGGCCACCACATCCGCCACGGTCGTCTGCTGGATGGCCAAGAACTCGAGTAGTTTGGCAGCCGCCATCAGGCCGTCGACGACCGGTTGGAAGTGGGGAAAGACAAAGTTGCCCATGCCGTCGGCGGCCATGATCACGCCCTCGCCGGTCGATGCGCTCATCACGTCATGGAGGTCCATCTTGCAACGCGCCACCTGTCCTCCATATGTGGCAGCGACCTTCTCAAATACGCTGGGTAGGTGGACCGGCACGGCGATCGTACCACCAGGAGTGCAACGCAAAGCCAGAGCGGCCATGGCCGCGCTGGCAGTCACCTCCGGGATGGCCTGCCCGTGGCCATCCACCAGGAAGATCTTTTCGCCCCCTACGTCGAGGCGAACGCCCAGGTGTCTATCCAAGACCCCGGTGATGAGCGACAGCTCCTTGAGCGCTTTCTCGAACTCTTCGGGCAACACGGACATTTTCTCGCCGTCGACGTTGGCGGCCAGGGGCACCACCTCAACGCCCAACTCCTTGAGGATGGCGGGTAGGACGTCGGCGGTTGGGGCATGGGCATAGTCCGCGACGATCCGAAACCTGGCACGGCGGATTGCGTCGACGTCCAGCGCGGCCAGAAAGCCTTTCGTGTACGTCTCTATTACCTCGGGTGCGTAGTCGATGGTGCCGATGTCATCCAAGTAGACGCGGCGAAAGTCCTCCCGGAAGAAAACTCGCTCGATGTTCCGCTCTGCATTCTTGCTCAGGTTGCGGCCTTGTCCATCAAAGAAGCGGATATCCACCACCCTCCGGTCGAAGGGCGACAGCCGCACGTGCACGCCGCCAACCGCCCCTGAGGCCCGGGTATAGTAGCGCACCACCGGGATCGGCATGGACCTCAGGTCCCTGGCATGGATCCCGGCTGAGGGAAGCCCGGAAATCAATGCTCGCTTGATCATGCGCGCGATGCGGTGCGGGTCGCGGTTGATGGTCACGTTGCCGCCTTTGGGCAGGGTAGCGCCAAAAGCCGCGCCCAGCTTGGCAGCGAATTCGGGAGTCAGGTCTACGTTGACCACGCCGGTCACACCGAAACGTCCGAACAGAGCCCGCCGCCCCCGCGCACCCCAGATGAGACTCGTCTTGACCGTGGCGCCGGGCTCGATCTCTTTATCGGGCCAGATCTTGACGTTGGAGTGCACGACAGCAGCCTCCCCGATAATGGAATTGTCGCCCACCACAACCCCTTCGAACACCACGGCCTTGCTCTTGACCGAGCATTGCCGGCCCACGATGGCGCCACGGACCTCGGCCCCTTCGCCGATGTAGGAATTGCGCCAGATGATGCTGCGATCTACCTGCGCGCGGTTGTCCACAGTCGTATAGTCGCGGATCACCGTCGGCCCGTGGATGACAACCCCCCCCTTGATCTTGACCTCGTCGCCCAGGTAGATGGGACCATAGAGCTGGGCGTCGGGGGCAATTTCCACGTTCTCGCCACACCACACGTCCCCGCCAATATGCCGGCCCAGTTCTTCGGTGTGGAGGCGGTGGTAGAGCATGTCGGCCGTAGCGCGCATGTACTCGCCGATGTCACCCACGTCGGTCCAGTAGCCGCTGGCTACGTAGCCGTACAGGGGCCGGCCGGCTTCGAGCAACTGGGGGAATACGTCCTTGCTCCAATCGGTGGGCACGCCAGGCTGGATGAGGTCCAGCACCTCGGGGTTGATGACGTACATTCCGGTGTTCACCGTGTCGGAGATCACCTCACCCCACGATGGCTTTTCCAGGAATTGGGTGATCTTGCCCTCTCGGTCGGTAATGATCACGCCATACTCCAGTGGATTGGGCACGTGATACAGGGTCAGCGTGGCCTCGGCTCTCTTGCCCTGGTGGAAAGCGATGACCTCTTGCAGGTTGATGTCGGTCACCGCGTCGCCGCTCATGATGATGAACGGCTCGTCCAGAAATTCCTGAGCGTTCTTGACGCTGCCTGCTGTACCCAGCGGCGTCTCTTCAATGGCATAGTGGATCTTCATATCCAGGGGGTGGCCATCACCAAAGTAACTCTGAATGGCCTCTGGCATGAAGTGAAGGGTGACCACCACCTCGGTAATGCCATGGCGTTTGAGGAGGTCCAGGATGTGGGCCATTACCGGTTTCGAAACCATGGGGACCATGGGCTTGGGCCGGCCTATGGTTAGAGGGCGCAACCGCGAGCCCTCGCCTCCGGCCATCACGACCGCTTTCATGGGCGTGCTCCTTTCTTCAAACTGGGCGCGACAGGACTAAGAGCCGTCCTCCCTGCCCCCACTGAGGGCCAGGGACATGTTCACAAGTCAAGCTGGGCAGAATGCAAAGGCCGGCCGTGCAGCGTCTACCGGGCCTGCCTGCATTATACACAAGAAGCCAGAATCCAGCAAACAACTGCAAAGGAAGCGGGGAAACAAAACCAGGGGCGCGGGTAGCGCGCCCCCGCGATCAAAACCTTTGGGCTGCTGCCCTGCCGGTCAGGGCCTTCTTAGAGGCTTTGACTCCCAAGGGGTGTCTGATGGCTTGCCTCCCAGGCAAGCATCGCTTTCTTGCGTGCCGCGCCCCAACGGTAGCGCTGGATCTGGCCCGCACGGCTGATCACCCGATGGCAGGGGATCAAGTACGCGATTGGGTTTCTGGCGACTGCACTGCCGACAGAACGGCTTGCGCCAGGCTGGCCGACGTAGGCAGCCACGTCCTGGTAGCTGAGCATCGCTCCTGACGGAATGGTCAGCAATGCCTGCCAAACCCTCACCTGAAAGTTGGTGCCCTTGAGCAGCAGGTGAAAGGGCTGCGGGTCGTCTCCACGAACGGGCGCAAAGATCCGGTCGACCAACGGCTGGGTCTCGCTGCTCCGTTCCTCCAGGGCAGCCTGCGGCCAGTGGCGGGTCAACGGCTCCAATGCCAGGGCAACGTCGCCTTCCTGCACAAAATGGAGGGCACAAATTCCGCGCTGTGTAGTCGCCAGCAGGCACCGGCCAAATGGGGTATCGTGGAATCCGTATGCGATCTGGACGCCAGCCCCCTGCCCCTTGTACTCGCCCGGCGTGATCGCCTGAAAGGTGACGAACAGATCGTGCAACCGGCTGGGACTCGACAAGCCGGCGTCGAGCGTGGCATCCAGGATGCTCCGCGATTCCCGTAGTCTCTTCTTGGCGTACTCGATGGTGAGGAATTGCAGGAACTGGGTGGGGCTGATGCCGGCCCACCGTTTGAAGAGACGCTGGAAGTGATACTTGCTCAGGTGAACGCTGTCCGCAATCTCGTCCAGGCCTGGCTGCCGGCGGAAATTGACCTCCAGGAAACGGATCGCCTGTTCGACGCGCGCGTAGTCGCTTGCTTGCTGGGAGAACGGTTCTTTTGTCATGCCCCAAGTATAGCCCACTCTGGGTAGAGTTTCCACCCGAATCTTGCGCCAGTAGGCCTTCTGAAGCCTCGCCTGCCCTGCCTGCGTTCCCTGCGGCCTGGACGGAGCCTACACATGCCCGCTGGACAGCTTGCTTTGCTGCGGTGACAGGGCTGGCAGGTGGCCTGCGTCGGCGGCCCAGCGAAGACGTAAGTCCGGCCAGTCTCAGCTCGAGCTTGGTATGCGCTCTTTCAGATAACGAATGCCGCTGGCCGCCCCACTCCGCAGAAAGTTGATGTCGGTGGAGTAGCACAGCAACTGCATCCCCCGCTGTTGCCACTCCGCCAGCCACTCCAACTCGGCGATGTGGATGCCGCAGGGAATATGTCGCGCCAGGCAAGCGTCGAGGATGTGCTGGATCGGCTTTTCCAGAAAGTCCAGTTGACTGCTGCCACGGATCCCCATGCTCATGGCCAGGTCGTTGGGGCCGATGAGTGCGGCGCCCACCCCAGGCACGCTCAGCAGCTCTTCGATCTGCTCCATGGCCTGCTGTAGCTCAATCTGGAGGATGATCAGGTTTTCCTGGTTGGCTTGCTCGGCGAATTCCGCGGGATCCTGCGACTGAAAGTCGTTCTGTCCCTTGTTCACCGAACAGCCGCGCTGGCCCCGGGGTGGGAACATGGTGCAGTCGAGGATGTACTCCACCTGAGCCTTGGATGCCACACGCGGGATCATGAGCCCCTGGGCACCCAGGTCAAGCACGCGGGACATCAGGTGATATTCGGCATCGGGCACGCGCACCAGGGGCGTCACGCCGGTCAAGCGGGTAACCCGCACCATGTCGGCGATGGTTTCGAGGTTGTAGGGGCCGTGCTCCATGTCGAAGAAGAGAAAGTCACACCCGGCCAGGGCCATGATTTGCCCGATGGACGGCGAGCGCACGTCCTGGATCATCGTCCCATACGCTGGTTTTCCCTGGTTCAAAAGCTTGCGCAACGCATTTGGTCTCATGACGTATTCTCCTTATGAGCTTTTGGGATGGTGCACAGGCTCTGGACAAGTATACGCCACTTTCGTCTAAAGTCAACCTCAGGCCAGCAGGGTTTTCCTCCTGTTTGACTTATGATCCCTTTCCGCCTACAATGGTTGGATAGGAGGAGCATCATGTTCGACTTTAGTGATCGTGTCGTGATGGTGACCGGGGCTGCCGGCAACCTGGGGACCGCGGTCGCCCGGGCATTTCAGAACGCTGGCGCCAGGCTCGTGCTGGTGGACCGTTCGCCCGATCGGCTCCCGCAGATGTTTCCCGATCTGGCCAACCAGGCAGAGCATTTCCTGGCCAGCTCGGTGGACCTGACCGATGCCGAATCCGTGGGCGTCATGGTGGTCGAGGCGCTCAAACGCCAGGGCCGGATCGACGTGCTGGTCAACGCCGCCGGTGGATACCGCGCTGGCACGCCGGTCCACGAGACTCCGCCAGAGCAATGGGATTTCCTGTTCGACCTCAACGCCCGAACGGCGTTCAACGCCAGTCGCGCCGTCATCCCGGTGATGCTCCAGCAGGGCAGCGGCAAGATCGTCAACGTCGCGGCGCGTGCTGGGCTGAGTGGCGGCGCGAACTCGGCCCTCTACAGCGCCTCCAAGAGCGCCGTCCTGCGACTGACGGAGAGCATGGCCGCCGAGCTAAAGAACCGGGGCATCAACGTCAACTGCGTCTTGCCCGGCACTATCGACACGCCTCAAAATCGCGAGTCCATGCTCAAGGCCGACACCAGCCGCTGGGTCACGCCCGAGGCCCTGGCCGATGTCATCCTCTTTCTGGCCTCCGACGCGGCCCGCGTCGTGCACGGCGCAGCCATCCCGGTGTATGGCCTGAGCTGATCCACTGGCATTCCGCCTGCCCTGTGACCGCAGGGAAGGCGCGCGGTCCAGGGAACGGAGCGAAGAACCTCGGCTGAATCAGGAGAACGAGATGACCAAACAGCACGAGTTGTCGACACAAGAGCAATGCCGGTCGGCCCGCTTGGGCGCGTACCAGTTCGCCGTGGACGTCGCCCTGGGCGAGATGGCCCGCGACCGGATCATGGCCCGCATCTGGGCCCACGATCACACCGTCTGGAAGCCAGAGCCCACCGAGATCGCCAACCGGTTGGGCTGGTTGCACATCGCCGAGGCGATGCTGGAGCAAGTGCCACGCTTGAAGGCATTTGCCGAATCGGTGCTCACCGAGGGCTACACCGACGTCCTGCTGCTGGGCATGGGTGGGTCGAGCCTCGCCCCTGAAGTCTTAAGCAACGTCTTTGGACGCACAGGCTCCCAAAGTTTGAGACTGTTCATCCTCGACACCACCGATCCCGGTGCCATCCTGGCCCACGCCACACGTCTCGACCCAGCCCGCACTTTGTCTATCGTCTCCACCAAATCCGGGGGTACCATCGAGACGCTGTCGGGCTTCAAGTACTTTTACAACTGGACCGCCGCGGCGGTAGGGACCGACCGTGCTGGCGCGCACTTTTGCGGCATTACCGATCCGGGCAGTTCCCTCACCACCCTGGCCGAGCGCTACCAATTCCGGACCGTCTTCCTCAACGATCCCAACATTGGCGGGCGGTATTCGGCCCTGTCCTTTTTTGGACTGGTGCCGGCGGCTTTGGTGGGCGTGGATCTAGAGATGCTTCTTGAGCGGGCCCTCGTGACGGCCCAAACCTGCGAGCCGGGCAACCGCCTGGACGAAGGAGAAAACCCGGGCGCCTGGTTGGGCGCGATCCTTGGGGAATTGGCCAGGGCGGGCCGGGATCGCGCATCACCCGTGCCTGCACTGCGGAGGTTGGCAATCCCCGCATCGCAGCTGGGCTTTGCCCACGTTCAGTGCCAACGACCGCAGGGAGGGCGAGGCAGGAGAGAGACCGCTTCCTTGGCGGCGACCGGAGGGAGTGCGGGCAGTCCAGGGGGCAGGCGGGACAAAGTCACCTTTATCACCTCGCCCCAGTTGGCCAATTTCGGAGACTGGGTGGAGCAACTCATCGCCGAAAGCACCGGCAAAGAAGGCAACGGCATCTTGCCGGTGGTGGGCGAGCCCTTGGGGCCTCCCGATGTTTACGGCGACGACCGCCTGTTCGTGCACCTGAGGCTGGAGGGCGATGCGACCTGCGATGCGGCCGTGCAGGCTCTCGAAGGCGCTGGACACCCGGTGGTGCGCCTGAGCCTGCGAGACCCGTACGATCTGGGAGGCCAGTTTTTTCTGTGGGAGCTGGCCACGGCAGTGACCAGCCACCTCCTGGGCATTAACCCCTTCGACCAACCCAACGTCGAGGCGGCAAAGGTGCTGGCCCGCAAGATGGTGGCTGCCTACACCGCCACGGGCAGGCTCCCGAGCGACACACCGGCACCGGTTACCGGTGCAGCGTTCAACGAGTTCCTTGCGCAGGCCCAGCCCGGCGACTATGTCGCGCTCCAGGCCTACCTCCAGCCGACCGCCGAGACCGACGCGGCCTTGCGGACGTTGCGAACACGCCTGCGCGATCACCTAAAGCTGGCAACGACCGTCGGCTATGGCCCGCGCTTCTTGCACTCCACTGGCCAGTTGTACAAAGGCGATGCCGGAAATGGCCTGTTCGTCCAGTTCACCGCCGACAGCCCACAGGTGGCCAGGGGCCAGCCCATCCCCGACGAGGCCGGATTTGCACAGTCTTCGATGACCTTCGGGGTGCTCATCATGGCCCAGGCGTTGGGCGACAAACAGGCACTGCTAGATGCCGGCCGGCGAGTCATTCGCTTCCACCTCGGGACCGACACCCTATCCGGATTGAACGCTCTGGCACGGGCGTTGGCCTGACGCGGGCCACACTACCGGCTACGACATGTGCCTTCCCAGGAGAACCCACCATGAACCCGATTGCTTCCCACGTACACCCCGCCAACATCGTCATCTTTGGTGCTTCGGGCGACCTGACGCGCCGCAAGCTGATTCCGGCGCTGCACAGCCTGGGGTGCGAGGGGTTTCTGCCGCCTGCTTCGCAGGTGCTGGGCGTGGCACGCAGCCCGCTCACCGACGCGGCCTTCCGTGACGAGCTCTTTGGCGGCGTGCAGGACTATGCCCGGCTCAAACCAGGCATGTGCGCCCTATGGTTCACATTCGAGGATCGTGTCTCGTACATGGCCGGGAACTATGACGACCCCGAGACGTACCGCCAACTATCCGAACGACTGGCGCAGTTCGATGCGCAAGGCGGCACGGCAGGCAACCGGCTGTTCTACCTGGCCACCCCACCGAACCTCTACCCACTGATCGTCGAGCAACTGGGCCAGGCCGGGCTAAGCCGGAGCGCCTCGGGCTGGACGCGCATCATCGTCGAAAAGCCGTTTGGCCACGACCTGGAGAGTGCCCGCCAGCTCAACGACCATGTCCACGCGGTATTCGACGAGAGCCAAGTGTATCGCATTGACCACTACCTGGGCAAAGAGACGGTGCAGAACATCCTGACATTTCGCTTTGCCAACGCCATCTTTGAGCCGCTGTGGAACCGGAACTATATCGATCACGTGCAGATCACGGTGGCAGAGAGCGTCGGCGTTGAACATCGCGCCGGCTATTACGACCAGGCGGGCGTGCTGCGCGACATGTTTCAGAACCACCTTCTGCAACTGCTCACCCTGACGGCGATTGAGCCCCCTGCGCTCTCTGAGGCCAACGCCCTGCGGGATGAAAAGGTCAAGGTGCTACGTGCCGTTCACAGGGGCACGCAGCACGTGCGCGGCCAGTACGCGGGCTACCGCGCCGAGGAGGGCGTGGCGGCCGACTCGCAGACGCCAACCTACGCTGCACTCCAGTTGTTCGTCGACAACTGGCGCTGGCAGGGCGTTCCCTTTTTTCTGCGCTCTGGCAAGTGCATGGCGGCCAAGGCTTCCGAGATCGCCATCCAGTTCAAACGCGTACCCCACCTGATGTTCCCCCAGCCCTCAGAGGACCAGATTGCCCCGAATATCCTCAATCTCTGCCTCCAGCCAGACGAGGGTATCCACCTGCGCTTCGATGCCAAGGTGCCAGGCGCAGGCATGAGGACTCGCCCGGTGGACATGGACTTTTATTACGCCGACGACTTTGGCGAGGGGGCGTTGCCCGAGGCATACGAGCGGCTGCTGCTGGACGCCTTGCAGGGCGATGCCACCCTCTTTGCCCGCGCCGATGAGATCGAGCTATCGTGGGGGGTGATCGACCCCATCCTGGCCGGGTGGGCCCAGCCGGATGCGTCGCCGCTGGCCGGCTACGAGCCTGGGAGATGGGGACCGGATGAGGCGGAGCAACTCCTGGCCAAGGACGGCCGATCCTGGATCTTGCGTTGCGTTGAGCACGCCTAGCCAGCAGACCAGCCAAACCCTGCGAATCCTGTCCCGGGGAAAGGGTCAGCAGGGCTTCCGACACCCAGGGCACCTGGAAGAAGAACACATGCTGCGGTGAACCCTCGTCATTGCAGTGGAAAGACGGCCAGCAGCAGCCAACCGGTGAACATGGCCCCGCTCAGGGCAAAGGCCCACCTCCCCCGGGTCGAAGCGGCGACCAGCGCGTGCAGCCCAAGCACCACGGGGAATAGCGGCAGGATCAACACCAGGAAGCCGAGGTCCGGGCTCAAATAGAGGGCTAACAGGGCACAGCCGGTCACCGCGACGCAGTCCGCCAGCCACCAGCCCACCCGTCCAACCACGCCTGCCCCCTGGACCACTTCGCCGGCCGCCAGGAACCAGGGCAGGGTGAGCAGCACCCCCAACGGCCAGAGCGCCAGGCGGCGGGGAATGAGCAACCACGGCAGCCAGACGAACTGGCCCAGCAGCCCCACCCCCGCCCACAGAGCGGCAAAGGCCAGCAACCCCGTTGATAGATCCCGTCGTGATGGCCACGTGGGCCGGCGCCAGAGAATGAGGAGGCTGAGCAGCCCCGCCACGCCAAACCAGATCAGGAGGTAGCCGCCCACCGACAGGCCCAGCAGGGTACGCAGCCCCAGCCCTGCCTTGCCAGCAAGCCACAGCAGGATCGTCGCGCCAAGTGCTCCTCCGGCGATGGTTGACAGCCGCCAGCCCAGCGCACGAATGGGTTCCTGATGGGCCGCCCGGGCCGAGACCGCTGCCACAAACACCATCGCCACCAACAGCGTGCCCAGTAGCCCCAGACCGTACCATCCCACGCGCCGGTCGGTGTAGGTCCTGGCTCCCGGCTGGGGGCCAAACGTCGCATCCAGCCACTGCCGTGCGGTCGCATGCGCCACGGGCGAAAAGAGGATCGACATATGTTCCACGCCGGGCACGACCACCAGCTTACGCGCCGTGCCCGCCACCGGATCCCCACCGGCGCCGCCCGCCTCGGCGAGCCTCTGTTCGGCACTCTGCACAAAGCGACTTTCGCGGCTGCCGGCCATGAGCAGCAAGTTGTGTGGCAGTGCGGGCGTCACCTGGGTGCCCACCGGTGAGACGGCGATGGTCGCTGCCGTCTCAGGGTGCTTCTGTCCAAAGCTTAGCGCCACGCCACTGCCCATGGAATGCCCGAGGATCGCCGTACGGCGCGGATCCCCCCAACCGCGGGCCATCGCCTCGGCCAGTGCGCTCTCGGCACTGGTCAGCAAAGCGTCACCCCCCATGCCTGTTGGCACGGGCTGGGGGTTCGTGCCGTGTCCATCGAAATCCCAGAGAACAACCGCATAGCCCGCGTGGGCAAGCGTGAAGGCAAAGCCGCGCATGATCACCATCGATCCGGCAAAGCCGTGGCCGATCAACACCAGCGGTCGTGATCCCAGATCGCCTTTCGGGGCCACAAGGGACAAAGGCGGCGTGGTGGATCGAATCGTGATGATCTCCAGGCCCCGCGCGGCCGTCCCGATCTGCCACACGGCGATCAGCCCCAACAACACGCCAGTGACCAACATCGCTCCATGTCGTGCTTTCATTGGGAATCCCCCTCAGCCTGTCATTCAAGCGAAGCGAAGAATCTCGCCAAGATCACGAGAGATCCTGCGCCGTGCTCAGGATGACTTGTGAACCGGTCCGGGTTTGGGCCACGTGGGCGCCATATGTGCTGCGATGCGCACCGTCTGCAAGTGAACCTCCACCGTGTCCTCCACGTCGCGGGTGTAGCCTCCGGCCATCACCGCCGACACCGGCAGCCCTGCCTGGCGGCACATCTCCAACACCAGCCGGTCCCGCCTTGCCAATCCATCTCTGGTGAGCGCCATGCGACCCAACAGGTCCCTTTCGTACGGATCCGCCCCCGCCAGATAGAGGGCGAGATCTGCCTCCGCCATCTCCAGGGCACGCCGCATCCCCGGCTCCAGGACGGCCAGGTATTCCGCATCGCCCGCCCCGTCCTCCAACCCAACGTCCAGGTCGCTGGGAACCTTGTGCAGCGGAAAGGTCTGTTCGTTGTGGATGGAGAAGGTAAAGATGCTTGCATCACCGGCCGTCAGGGCGGCAGTGCCGTTCCCCTGGTGCACATCGCAATCCAGCACCACGGCACGGCGCAGGCAGCCCTCGGCCTGGAGCGTTCGGGCGGCGATGACGCTGTCGTTGAACAGGCAATACCCCTGGCCGTAATCGCGGAACGCGTGATGTGTGCCCCCCGCCAGGTTGACGGCGATCCCGTCTTCCAGCGCAGCCCGGCAGGCGGTCAGGGTGCCGCCGACCGAATAGCGCACCCGCGTGACCAGTTCCGGCGACCAGGGCAGGCCGATGCGGCGTAGTTCCACGGCCGTCAGTTGGCCGTTCACCACTCGCCGCACATAGTCCGCGTCGTGGGCCAGCAAGATCTGCTCATCGGTGATGGGAGGGGGCATCATCACGTCTTCGGGCGCCACCAACCTGGCGGCCAGCACGGCTTCCCTGAGCAGGACGAATTTCTGGATGGGAAAACGGTGCCCCTCCGGCAGCGGGAACGGAAACGGATCGGAGTAGAAGACTCGCATCCCTGCGCCACGGTCCTCTGCTGTGGCCAGTCTCTGGCCCTGCCACTCATCCCTCCCTGCCCCC
>Ga0315286_10001056_pt1 | contig 24539 bp, 15 predicted proteins | sample YL17G10_0_MG_FD_205038 | JGI IMG/M metagenome (GOLD analysis project Ga0315286, IMG submission 205038) | Sediment microbial communities from Yellowstone Lake, YNP, Wyoming, USA - YL17G10_0 | ecosystem: Environmental > Aquatic > Freshwater > Lake > Sediment | place: USA: Wyoming | collected...
GCCGGCGGCGCGGGCATAGAGCCGCCCCACGTAGTCCTTGTGCACCGGGCCTGAGATCCAGGTGTTGCTCGCGCCGCACGTCGGCAGCAGGCTGAGGGGCGCGGGCGGAAGGATCTCCTGGCCGGCAGTGACGGGGTATTCGAAACGATAGGCGGCGTTCGTCGCGATGACTTGATAGACGGTGATGGACCAGTCGGCGGTGACCGGGTCGCGGTACTTCAGCAGAGTGTACGGCTCGGAGGCTTTCGGCGTGATGACGTCGTTGTGGTCATCGCGCAGCGCATACAAGGTTTCGCCATAGATGGCGGCGTGTTCCTCGTTCGGGTTGTAACCGGGCAACGTCGCGTCGGGTTGGTCATAGACGTGTTTCGACGGGAAGTCGATCGCCCCAAGCGCTCCGGAGCCCAGGCCGCTCGCGATGACCAGTTGGTCGGGCTGGGCCGGCCAGGAGGCCAGGTAGCGGACGGGATCGTCCGCCCAGGCAATGCCGGTGTTGCTGTTCGTGTGGTACCACACCACCACCAGGTCATCGTCGGGCGCCGCCGTGTCGCGGTTGACCGGAAGGATCGGGCCAGTGCGCGTATCACGATCGTGGGCGCGGTCGGTGCCGTCGCCGTCGTAGAACGCCCGGCTGTAGAAGACGTAACCGTTTTTTCCCGTCGGGTCGTTGTGGCCCGGGCGGTGAAGCGCACTGCCGATCGTCGCGGGCACGCCGTCGTCGAGGTAGGCGGGATCATTCCAGACGGTCGTGCGGACCACTTCGAACTTCGACGGGTGGCGAGTTGGGTCGGGCAGGGCGCCGCCGGTGTTGAGGAAGTGGAGCACGGTCTGGCCGGCATGGGTGGCGACAAAGAGCTTGGTCGTGCCGTCCACCTCAGCGCCGGTGCCGGTGTGAAAGGCGACGTTGAGGAATTTATAGGGGAACACGGACGGCGGCGGCAGGACCGGTTCGAGTTCGACCGGGACGTGGGCCACGTGAATCTGTGGCTGGACCGGCCACAACATGCGGCCGACGCAAATGGCGACCCGGGTCGTGTTGGTCAGTTGCGTCGTGAGCGGCCAGCGGAGGACCGCGGTGACCGGCCGGACGGGATACATCTTGTGCTCGGCCTCGCTCCAGACAAAGGAGTTCAAGGCATCGCTGTCCGCCTGCTCCCGCTCCAGGATGGCAATGGCCGGCTGACCCAGCGCGCCTCCGTCCGTGCGCAACGGGTCCTGGGCCTCGACCGGCACCGGAATGGCCTCCCCGATGGTCCAGGCGTTGTGCTCGTAACGCGGCCACGCGTCGAGCCGGGCGAGGAAGATGTCCTGCGGGTTGGCCGACGTGAGCACCACATAGCCGATCTCGATCGAACTCTGATAACTGCCGGAGACCACCACGCTGCCGCTTGCGTCCACCGAGATTGAGCCGCGGCTTTCGTTGCCGGTGGCGCCGATCTTGCGGGCCCATTTCCATTCACCGTCCGTGGTGTCGAGTTGGGCGACGAACACGTCGCCGTTGCCGGAGGAGAATAGCGAGTGCGCACCGAACTGGGTGGCGATCGTGAAATCGCCGCTCAGGTAAGCCACGCCAGCCGTGGAATCGACCGCCAGACTGTCCGCGTTGCCGGTGCCCCCCTGGGCGTACCAGAGCACCGCAAGCTGCGGACTCAGTTTGGCGACGAAGAGATTCGTCACCGGCGGCGCGGTGAGGTTCAGATTGTCCAAGGTGCCGTCATAGTCGGCCGTGCCGCCGAGTTGACCGGCCAGGTAGAGCTCCCCGGCGGCATCGACTGTCAAGGCGGAGGCGGCGTCGTCGTTGGCGCTGCCGCCCCGGCGGGCCAGCACCCAGGCGCCGGAGGAACTCAGCTTGCCGACAAACAGGTCGGCACTGCCGCTATTGGCGTTGAGGGTGATGGAGCCGAAGCCGCAGGAGCCGGAAAACTGCCCGGCCAGATAGACGAAGTCCGCGGCATCGGTCACAACTGCGGACGCACGATCAGGTCCACTGCCGCCAGCTTGCGCGGACCAGAGTGCAGTCCCATCGGGGGCAAACTTGACCACGAACACGTCGGCGCCGCCGGCGCCGTTATGAAGACCCCGGCCAAAGTCGATCGAGCCGGTGAACTCACCCACCACATAGACATTGCCATTCGTGCCCAGGGCAACGGCGGTCGCGGCATCGAGATTCGGGGACCCGAAGCGTTTTGCCCACAGCCAATCGGCACCGCTGGCGGCGAGCTTCGCCACGAAGACGTCGCTCGGGGAGCCGGTGTTCGTGAGCGTGAGACTCCCAAAGGTGGCCCGGCCAGTGAACTGGCCCACGACATACGTCTCGCCGGAGCCGTTGACCGCCAAGCCGCGAACGCGAGCGGAGCCGGCCGCGTCAGAACCGATCTGGGCGGCCCAGACCCAGTCGGCGCCCCGGGCGACCTTGCCGATAAAGGCGTTGGTCCCGGAGCCACCGGCGGGCAGCAGAGTGGACATGAAGGTGGCGGAGCCGGAAAAAACTCCGGCGACGTAAACATTGCCCTCGGCGTCGGTGACGTGGCGCGGTGACCCGGATTGGCCGCCCGTGAGTTTGGTCGAGATGGGCCAGCCGCAACCGAGGACCAAGGTGGTGAAACTCTGGTTGGCGCCGTAGTTCGTGCCGAAGGAATTGTAGGCCACCAGCCGATAATCGTACGCGGTGCCCGGGTCGAGGTCGATCACCGGCGAGCTGAACGGCAGCGGCGCCAGACCGCTGCCGACACTCTGCGACGGCGTTGTTTTGCCGTAGGCAATGGAGGATCCATACTCGAAGTAGGCGACGGTTGATGCGTCGGCGGGATTCACCGTCCCGCGGAGGGTGGCGGACGTGGCCAGCACCGGTGTTGCCGGAGACGTGGTGGCGACCGGATCTCGGACACGCGCTCCAGACGCGGCGAACGACGCCCCGTTCATGAGCATGGCTCTTACGAGATTGGGTCCGGTGTCCGGGGTTGTGTTATTCCCGGTGTCGACGAACTGGAAGTACGCGAGCAACCCCGGCTCGGAGCCGTAGAGCCGCCGCTGAAAGTTGTCGGCAATCTGGGTTCCGGTCCGCGCTACGTTCCAGACGCGCACTTCGTCGATCAGTCCGTGGAAGAACTGGCTGGCCCCTTGCCGGCCGCTGATGCGAAAATCGTCTTGCGCGGGAAGGACATCGACAATGGCTCCCGACCCGGACCCGCGATACGCCAGCACGCCGTTCGTGTAGAGGCGAATCTGGTTGGTCAGGGCGCTGGCCTCGTACGTGAACGCGATATGCATCCACTCGTTCAAAGGTGCCACCACACCGGTGTTGACGAAGACCCAGCCGGGAGTGCCGTTGGCGATGGCGTACTGGATTGTTCCGTCGGCGAACCGTGCGATTTCGTATTCGCCCTCCCGATTGACGATGATCCCGCCGGTTCCATTGGCTCCGTTTCCCGGACCTGCGGGACTGATCCACGCTTCAATCGTGAGATTGGCCGTAACCTCCAGGGCTGGGTCCGCGCCTGCCTGAACGTAGTCATCCACACCGTCGAAGCTCGCCGCCGTCAGGGCGCCCGGGTAGGGCATGACGAAGCTCTGAGCCGTCCCGTAGTTGGTGGCGTTGCTGTTGGCAGCCACCATCCGGCAGGTGTAGATCACCCCTCCCGAAAGACCGCTGATAGTCGCGCTGACCGGCACGACGTCAGCACTGGGCGGAAAAGTCTGAACCGGCGTGGTCGAGGTGAACAGCCCGCCCGTGCCATGTTCAAACCACGCGCGGGTCTCCAGAGTGGCCTCGCCGGCCACCGTGCCGGTCAGTGTCGCGCTGCCAAAGGCGACGCCGGTCGGCCCCAAGGTCGTTGCGATCGCGTTGAGAAGTATGAAACTCTGGCCGCTCTGGCTCGGGCCCAAGGTGACCGTCCGAGTTGCCGGCGAAAACAAGAACCCGGCCTTGCCGGGCGTGATCGTATAAGCCCCCGCGGGAAGTTGGAGGAAGGAGTAGTTCCCGCTGGCGTCCGTGGTCGTCGCGGCAGCTCCGCGGGAGACGGTGACGCCGCTTACGCCCACGCCCCCGCGGGTCACGCCGCCTGAAATACTGTAAGAAACCCGCTCGAAGTTGAGTCCCAACCGGTCCCGAGTCAACTCAGTCTCCACCGTGTGCGAGGCGGGGATCCAAGAATACCCGGGCTGAGACGGCGTGAGGATCACGGTGGTCAAGGGCCCCCATCCTGCGCTCGACCAGTTGCCGTTGGCGCCGCTGATGACAAAACCACTGCCCCGGTCGCGCAGGCTGCTCCAAGTATAGTTGATGCGCACGCCGCTGAGGCCCACACCGTCGTCCACGACTCTTCCCGACAGGGTGATGGCCTCGGCCGGACCCGCCAGGAAAAGGCAGCCGGTCCAGACGCCAAAGCCCGCCAGGAGGCGGGCGAAATAATGCCGGGCGGTTTTCATTGTTCGTTCTCCAGAAAGATCACTGGTTGAGGACCGCGATGTCGGAAACACGCTCCAAACGAAACACGCCCTGTACGTGGATCGGGACCTTGTGAAGTCCGGCGAGCGATTCGCCGTACGTGCCGCCCATCACCGAGTAACCGAAGTTCGGCGACGTGCCGCCCAGCGGATCGCTCGCGGCAAAACCGAGCGTGATCTGCCGTGTGATCGCGAAGGCTTCCGGCGTGTAGCTCGCGAAGCGCAAATCGAGGTTGTCGTGGTCGGGATGAAACTTGTGCCGGTACGGGTTCGTCGGATCGGTGGGCGCATTGGTGACACTCACGGTAAGTTGGTTGCCGATGGCGAAGGTGCCGGTGAGTTCGAGATGGTTGGTTGGTCCCCGGTTGAAATCGAGGGCTGCCGTGCTGAGACGCCGGCCCACCGGCACGCCGTCGCGCAACGAAGCGCCCTGGAATTGCGAGATCAGCCGGTCGTCGGTCAGCAGCACGTAGCGGCCGGGTGTGGCCGCCACCAGGTTCCCTTGGGCGTCATTGGTGTAGGTGCCCTCCTGAAACATCTGGATGACCTCCTTGAGCAGACGGGCGTTGCCCGCGTCGTCCACGTGGAGCAGCAGTCGGAAGCTGAACTCGGCCTTGACCGGCGTCGGATTCGTGGAGCCACCCGTGCGGGTGACTTCCTGGGTCGCCGGATTGGTGGTGATGACCCCGCTGTTGGCTTCGCTGACCGCGCGGATGGCGACGCTCCCGGCCCACAGCCCGGCATAAGCCAGCGCGTCGCTTTTGGCGTATCGCCCCAGGGCGTCTTGCCGACCCTGAGAGGCAAAGCGGCCGGCGGCGGCCGTGACTCGTTCCGCGGTCACGGGGATGAGGTGGCGGCTGCCAGCGTCGTCGGTGACCTCCAGAATGCCCCGGTAAGCGGGCGCACTGAAGGCGATCCGCCGGATGGCCAGCGTCAGGCGCTTCGTCTCGCCGGCGGCGGTGGCCAGCGACAACGGTGCCGGCAGCGGATCGTAAGCAAAACCGTTGGCCTCGTCGAACCGCTGATAGGCGAGCGCCGGGGCGGCGGGGTTGGAGAGATCGCGAACATGGGCGGTGAGGGCGTGGGTGGAACGGTTACGCAACGAGAGGGTCAGACGTTCCAGAGCCGTTCCGAACTCCAGCGCATCCCCGACCTCCAACCGCAGACCGAGCGGTCCGTTGTAGTCTGAGGCGCCTTGTGCATAGACCCAGTACGCCTCGCCACTCTTCATCGTGTCGGCAGGCCCGACGGCTGTCCACTGCCCGGACGCGTTCAACCGAAACACGCCGTGGAGGCGGTCGAGGCTGCGGTTGAAATGCGCCGCGGAGGGCCGAAAGTAGTCGTGAAACGTCGGCGGAGCTGTTGGATCCAGGGCAAATCCTTTCAGGTTGTAGGCGTCCGGCACCCAGACTGGCTGCCGGAAGGACGGCCGGCCGGTGAGGCTCAGGACAGCGGGCGCGGCGCCTTCGTATCTGACGAGATAGGCCCGGTTGGCCTTGATGGCGAAGAGATTCCCCAGGAACGCCTCCGGCCGTGACGGCGCAAACCAAGCCAGCCAGCCGGGCTGGCCGGCGCGCACTTCGTTTTGGTCCTGGATGAACTCGACTGAGGAGAGGCTTTCGAAACGCGCCCAGACACTGCTGACCGGAAGATTCGTGAAGACCACCCCGGGTGCCTGGTTGGCGGGTTCGACTTCGACGTGAATCGAGTTCCAACCCGGGTTGAGCGTGATGGATTGAGTGACGGACTGCGCGCGAGCGCCCCAGGCCCCGACGAGCAATGCCGTCGCGGTTGTCGTCAGTGGCACCCGCCATCGGGAAGTGCGCGGAAGGTTCATGCTCATGCCTCGTGATCGGTCATTGTTACCCGGCGGGTTGCGCGGGCGCGGACAGGGCAGCGCGGTTGGTCGGTTCGGGAATTGCCTCGAGTGCCGCCTGGTTGATCTCGATCTTCAAGCCGTGCTTGAGCCCCTCGAAGAATTCCCTCCGGAGCTGAAGCTGCCTCTCCCGGGCGAGTTGGTGACGGAGGTCCTCCTGGACCTCCTCGAGCGACCGCACACCGGGCGGTTTGAGGTCGCTGAGCCTGACGATGTAGAAACCGCTGGGAGTCAAGATGAGCGGCGCGAACTCACCCGGTCTGCTGAGAGCAAAGAGGGCCTCGAGTACCGCCGGATCCCAGCGCGACTGGGCCTCGGTCCGGCTCACCCAACCCGTGTCTCCTCCTTTGTAGCGGGTGGCCTGATCCTCCGAATGGCGCTGAACGAGTGCCACGTAGGCGGCTGCATCCCCCTGTCGGGCCTGGGCCAGGACGGTCTCCGCGAGCTGTTTGACTTGGGCCTGCCTTTCGGCCGTCGCCTTGGGGCTGACTTTGTGAAGAATCACGGCGCCCCGTGCCATCGCCGGTGTCCGGTACCGGGATAGGTCGCGCTCGTAGGCCCGTGCGATCTCAGCAGCGGATACCGGGGCGGCTTGGCTCAAGGAGCGGTCCAACCGGTCCTCCTGGTAACGCGCAGCGATCATGCGTCCAAAAGCGGCGCGCAGTTCCGGGTCGCGGTCGTAACCAGCCGCTCTGGCTTTGGCCAACAGCGCCTCGTGTCGGATCATTTCCTCCAACACCCCCGTCTTGCCTTGAGCGTGGCCGCGCCGACCGAGTTCGCTGCGGAACGCTTCCCGGGTGATGACGGCTTCGCCAACCCAGGCAACCACATCGCCGGCCTTCCCCGCTGTGGGCGGCTGGGAGGGAGGGGCTCCACCGGGTCTCCGATCACAGGCAGTCAGGAACACCAGAACCCCGGCCGAAAAGAGCAACAACAGGCCGGACCACTGAGAGGAGCCCAAGGGCGACAATCCGACCAGATCGGCCAAGAGACGAGCTGGCGCCGCCCCACGTTGCGACCGCCGTATCACACACGTGTTAATGATCAAGGTTAGACAAACTAAACGCAAATCGCTCACAATGCAAAAATTCCCTTTTCTTGGCTCGGAGAAGGTGGGCTCGGTCAACGAGACGACACCGAATCGGGCGGTCCAGCAGGCGGCGTGATCGGCGTGGGCCTCGGCATCGCCAGCGAGAGTCTGGCCGCCTGCTTCCTCGAGTCCCGCCCACGATCCCCGTGAACTGGAGGGTGCCAGGCCCGTTCATCTGCATCCCGGAGGCGCAACGAGTGGGCAGGCAGCCAGAGTCGTGGCTCGACACGCATTGGCCGGGCTGGTATCCCGCGTGAGAGAGAACCCGATAAGTGTTATGAAACCCGAGGCACCGATCTTCCCGGGTGGGCCCGTCGTCCCGCCCACCCCGTTCCACTCGTCTGCGATTCGCACGTGCAGCACCACGGCCGGTATGGACCGCCGGGCCTTTCTGGGCCTTACCGCCTGGGGTTCGGCGGGAGCGATGCTGGCGTGGACGCCGAGCGTGTTCGGCGATCCGGCGGCGGAGGATTGGGACCCGAACCGGCCGTTCCGCGCTTTAGGCCGACCGCTGAAGGTGCAGCCGGTGTTCATGTATGCGCTGCCGACGAAAAAGGAGCAGTCCTCGTGGCGTTCCTGGGGCGGCGTGCAAACCGCGTCTGACGTGGCCGAGGAGGTCGCCCGGATCAACGGCGAACTGAAGCGCATGGCTGGCAAGGCCGAGTTCGGCCTGCACATCCTGCCCGTCGCGCCGGTCACGTCAGCGGACGCGGCGGACAAGTTGGACGCACAGGACCATGACGTGACGCTGGTGTATGCATCCACCGGGAGCGGGACGCTGTTGCGGGCTTGCCTCGGCCGTAAAGCGCACGCGCTGGTCTTTGTCCGACACCGGAGCGGCCCGGTCTATTACTGGTACGAGGCCCTCAGCACCCGGTATCTGCGGACGGAGGCCACCGGTCCGGCGCCGGCTGCCGACGCGAGCCAGCTCAGCGTGCATGTGGACGACGTGGTGGTGGATGACCCCGGGGAACTGCTGTGGCGGCTGCGGGCTCTGTTCGGCGTGAAGAATTTCCTCGGCACGCGGATCCTGGCGCTCGGTGGTCCGTGGGGGAAGTATGCGCCGGACGCCCCGCAAAAGGCGCAGGAGCGGTTCCAGCTTGAGATCGTGGACGTGAGTTACGAAACGTTTGGCCCGCGGTTGCAGCGGGCGCGAGCGGACCGTGCCCTGGTTGCAGCCGCCGCGAAGGCGACGGCGCGTTACCTGGCGCTGCCCGAGACGAAGCTGATGACCGACCGGCAGGCCGTCGTGAACGCGTTCGTCCTGCATCGGGTGATCCAGGACCTGATGGCCGAGCACGGCGCGGTTGCGTTCACGATCAAGAGCTGCATGGGCACGATCATCCCGATGTCCGAAACGACGGCCTGTCTGCCGCTGGAGTTGCTGAACGACGAGGGGTTGATCGCGTTCTGCGAATCGGACTTTGTGATCATCCCGGCGGGCCTGCTGCTGCGTTACCTCGCCGGCAAGCCGGTCTTCCTGCACAACTCGACCTTCCCGCATGAAGGGATGGTAACTTGCGCCCATTGCACGAGCCCACGCCGGTTGGACGGACGGAAGTATGCGCCGGCTGAGATCATGACCCACTATGAGTCCGATTATGGCGCGGCGCCGAAGGTCGCGATGCCGGTGGGGCAGCAGGTCACGTTCATCGATCCCGAATACAGCACGACGCGGTGGCTGGGCTTCAAGGGCGTCGTCAAGGCCAACCCGTTCTACCAGATCTGCCGCTCGCAGCAGGACGTGGAAATCCAGGGCGACTGGCGGAAGCTCCGCCGCGAAGCGCGCGACTCGCACTGGATGATGGTTTATGGCGACTACCTCCGGGAGATTGGCTGCGCCGCCCGCAAACTCGGCCTGGAGTGGGTGAATATCTCCGGCAGCGGCAATGGAGTGCAAGAAGAGGCTAATGGCGTGGTAGCGGCGCGGCCGGCCGCCGTCTAACGTCTCGCCGAAACAGCCCGGAGCGGTCCGTCGCCAGGCCGGTGTCTGGAAACCCGCTCCGGCAAAGCGGAACCCGATCATGAACCTTGCTTTCAACACCTACGTCTATGAAGTGGCCAGGTGGCCCCTCGCGAAAACCCTCAAGAGCGCCCGGCGGCTGGGCTTTCGCTTCACGGAATACGCCGCCTGCGGCTCCGGCGATCCCACCCTGATGAGTGCCAGGAAACGCCGGGAAGTCGTCAAGCTTCACCGTGAGCTGGGGCTTTACAGCTCGCAATTGCTCCTGGCCAACGTCGAGCACATGGCCTGTCCCAGCGCGAAGACCCGCCAGCAGGTGCTCGACTACATGAAACGCTGCAGCGAGTTCCAGCTCGAGCTCGGCGGCCGCCAGGTGCTGGTGTGCTGGGGTTGCGGCGTCCACCTCGCCGAAATGCTCCCCGAACAGGCCTGGCTGAACTCGATCAACTCGATCCGCAGCCTCGCCCAATGGGGCCTCCGCGACGGCCTGCTTGTTGATCTCGAGATCGAGCCGCACATCTACTTCATCCTCAACTCGACCGACAAGGCCGCCCGCATGGTCGAGGACATCGGCCTGCCCAACGTGTTCCCGAACCTCGACATCGGCCATTTCACCATCAACCGCGAGGCGCCGCACCGGATCGAGAAGATCAAGGACAAGATCATCCACATCCACCTGAGCGAGACGCAGGGCTACGAACACACGAACAGCATCATCGGCACCGGCACGGTGGACTTCGCGTCCTACGTGCGGAAGGCGGTCGAACTCGGCGTCGAGGAAAACTGCAAACGCGTCAACCAACCGTGCATCGCCGGCATCGAGATGGGCGAGCCGCATTACCCGGTGGATAATCCGGACCGTTGGATGACCGAAAGCCTGAAGTATCTGGCGAAACACCTGCCGGAGTTGAAGCAGTAACTTCCACAAGCCATGAGAAAAACCAAACTCACCTTCGCCTGCATCGTCGGCACCCGCGGCTGTTTCTCCGCCGAATTGGCTCGCAGCGGCCGCAAACAATTGCTGGGCCAGATCAAGGCCCTCGGACACAAGGCCGTCATCCTGCCGGCGGGCGAGACGCCCAGCGGCGCCATCGAGACGGTAGCCGACGCCCGCAAGTGCGCCGACCTGTTCAACCAGCACCGGAACGAGATCGACGGCGTGATCGTCGCCCTGCCGAACTTCGGCGACGAGTTGGGCATCATCAACACGCTGAACTACGCCAAGCTCGGCGTGCCGGTGCTCGTGCAGGCGAGCGACGACGACCTCGACAAGCTCGGCACGAAACAGCGCCGGGATTCGTTCTGCGGCAAGATCTCCGTGTGCTGCAACCTGCGGCAATACGGCATCCCGTTCACCGACACGGCGACGCACACCGTGGCGCTGGACAGCGCGGCTTTTGCGAAAGACCTCGAGTTCTTCGTTAGCATCTGCCGGGTGACGAACGGGCTCCGCAACGCCCGCATCGGCGCCATCGGCGCCCGGCCCGCCGCCTTCCAGACCGTCCGCGCGAGCGAGAAGCTGCTTCAGGCCTCCGGCATCACCGTGGTGCCCGTGGACCTCTCGGAGATCATCGCCGCGGCGGGCAAGGTGGACGTCAAGTCGGCCCGCGCGAAGAAGCGGTTGGCCGAGATCAAGGCCTACGGCTCGGTGGCCCCGGGGATTCAGAACCTCGACGCCAAGTTCGAGAAGCACGTCCGCCTCTATCTCGCCGTGGAGGATTGGCTCCAGGCCAATGCCATCGACGCCGCCGGCTTTCAGTGCTGGACATCGATTCAGCAGAACTACGGCTGTGCGACCTGCCTCACGATGAGCATGCTGGGCGACCAGCTCCTGCCCTGCGCGTGTGAGGTGGACATCGCCGGCGTGGTGGGCATGTATGCGCTGGCGCTCGCCAGCGGCAACGCGGCGGCCATCGTGGACTGGAACAACAACTACGGCGACGAGCGCGACAAGTGCGTGGCCCAGCACTGCGGCAACTACCCGAAGAGCTTCTTCGCAAGGCCGATCCAGGTCTCGAACCTCAGCGTGTTGAGCACGGTCTTCGATCCCGAGCTTTGCTTCGGGGCCATTGATGGCAAGGCCGCCCCCGGCCCGTTCACTTACCTCCGGTTCTCGACGGACGACCTGCGGGGCCGGATCCGCGGCTATGTGGGCGAAGGCCAGTTCACCGACGACCCGTTCAACATGCTCGGCTCGATCGCCGTGTGTCAGGTGCCGAACCTGCAGAAGCTGCTCAAGTTCATCTGCAAGCAGGGCTTCGAGCACCATTGCGCCTTGGTCCGGTCGCACTGCGCCCAGGTGGTCAACGAGGCGGTGACCACCTACCTCGGCTGGGACATGCATGTGCACGAGTGAGCCGCACTTGCTCGAGGCGCGCGGCATCTCGAAGTCCTTCCCCGGCGTGCGGGCGTTGAACGGTGTGCAGCTCGAGGTCCAGGCCGGCGAAGTCCACGCCTTGCTCGGTGAAAACGGCGCGGGCAAGAGCACGCTCATGCACATCCTCGCCGGCGTGTATCCCGCCGACGAAGGCACGCTCCGGTTAAACGGTCACGAAGTCTGGTTCGCCGACGTTCGAGCCGCGCAGAAGGCCGGCGTGGCGATGGTGTTTCAGGAACGCAGCCTGGCCGGTCCCTTGAGCGTGGCTGAGAACGTCTTCTTCGGCCGCCAGCCCAGCCGCCGTTGGGGCGTGATCGACCGCGGCGAATTGCACGGGCGGACGCGTCGGATCCTGAACGATCTCGGCGTCGCCCTCCAACCCACCGCCTTGGTGGAACACCTGTCGCCGGCGGAGCAGCAGATGGTCGAGATCGCCAAGGCGCTCTCACTGGACGCCAAGCTCCTCGTGCTGGACGAGCCGACCTCGGCTCTGACCGAAACCGAGACGGCGGCGCTCTTCCGGGCCATCGAGCGGCTCAAGCAGCGCGGCGTGGGCATGGTCTATATCTCGCATCGCATGGCCGAGGTGTTCCAGATCTGCGACCGGATGACCGTGCTGCGCGACGGCGAATACCAAGGCACCTTCCCGCGTGACGGGATCACCGAGGACGAACTCATCCGCCGCATGGTGGGCCGGGAAGTTGAGCGGTCGGCTCACGCCGGGACCGGCGCCCCGGCCATGGGAGCGCCCGCGCTGGAGGTGCGAGGCCTGCAGGACGGCCGCCTGTTGAATGACATCAGCTTCGCGGCCCGGGCGGGGGAGATCACGGCGTTCGCCGGACTCGCCGGTTCGGGACGCACGGAGCTGGCCATGTCCCTCTTCGGGGCGCGCCCGATGACCGCGGGCCAGGTTCGCATCGACGGCCGTCCGGTCGGGATTCGTTGTCCACTGGACGCCATTCGGGCCGGCATCGGCTATCTGCCGGAGGATCGCAAGGACGCCGGACTATTCCTGGAAATGAGCGTGGCCGCGAATTTCGCCGCGGCGCGCCTCGACCAATTCGGGTGCTGGTGGCTGGACGACCAGGCGATGGAACAGCAGGTCACCGCCATGGCGGCGCGGATGCGGTTGACCGCGAACACCCGCGGACGCCGGGTCCAGGAATTGAGCGGCGGCAACCAGCAGAAGGTGATGCTCGCCCGCTGGCTGTTGGTACATCCGCCCGTGTTGATCGTGGACGAGCCGACCCGGGGGATCGACATCGGCGCCAAGCGCGAGGTCCATCAGCTCTTGCGCGAGCTGGCCCGCGAAGGGACGGCGGTGGTGTTCATCTCCTCCGAGCTGCCGGAAGTGCTCAACGTCGCGGATCGCATCCTGGTCATGCGGGAAGGCAGCCTGGCGGGCGAGCTTTCTCCGGCCGAGGCGACCGAGGAAAAGCTCCTGCGACTGGCCGCGCTGCCCCGTCACCCTCCGACGAACCCATGACCGACAACGCTTCTCATTCGTCCAAACCGAACCCAGCGCGGCGCGGCTGGAGGCCGCCGGCTTGGCTGACGCGTGAAACGGTGCTGATCGCCTTGACCGTCATCGCGATTGTCGGGGCCACGGTGGCGTTTCCCCGATCCTTCCCCACGTTTGCGAATCTCTCGGCCTTGCTGCGCAACACCGCGTTGGACGGCGTGATGGCCTGCGGCATGGTGGTGCTGATGGTCAGCGGCGTGTTCGATCTCTCCGTCGGTTCGATGTTCTCAATGGTAGGCGTGCTGACCGCCTGGATGATGACCCGCGGGCATTTGCCGGTGCCCTTGGCGATCCTCGGCGGGCTGGCGATCGCGGCCCTGGGAGGCGCTCTCAACGGTCTGGTGGTGGCCAAGGTGCGCGTCAACGCGTTGATCACCACGCTGGGCACCATGCAGATCTTCCGCGGCATCGCTGTGCTGGTGGGGGGACCGGGCATTGCGAACTTGCCACCGTCGTTCTCGCGGCTGGGACAGGCGGAATGGCTCGGCCTGCAATCGCCCATCTGGCTGATGTTGGCCGTGGCACTCGTCGGTCAATGGCTGCTCTCGAAGACGCGCTTCTTCCGGAAGTACTACTACGTCGGCGCCAATGCCAAGGCCGCTCACCTGTCCGGCATTCCCGTGGACCGGATGCTGATCGCCGCCTTCACGCTGATGGGCCTGTTGGCGGGATTGGCCGGTATGACCTTCGCGGCGCGCGTTGCCACCGCGTCGTCCACGGCCGGCGATGGCGCCGAACTGCGGATCATCACTGCCGTCATCCTGGGCGGCGCAAGCCTCACCGGCGGCCGCGGAACCGTCTGGGGCACGCTGGTTGGCGTGCTCTTCATTTCGCTGATCAACAACGTGATGATCTTCGCCCGGTTGTCACCAGAGTGGCAGAGCATCGTCATTGGCAGCGTCCTGATCATCGCGGTGGCCTTGGATCATTTCCTGAGTCGAAAGAACTGAGCCGTGAGGATACCACATAACCACTGATGGACACCGATGAACACAGATGGGGGAGGAAGCCGCCGGTTGGGGCCAGAATCGGAAAGGAAGTGATGCGCTGTGACATTCCGGGACCTCGGCCCTTCGCCTCGCCTCGGGGATCTGTGTCCATCTGTGTCCATCTGTGGTTTCCTTCTGAAATGCCGCAACCGGGTCCTTCCACCAATCAGCCATGAAAATCCCAACCTCGATTCCCGCAAGTTCCCGTCGCGCCTGGCTCAAGTCGTTGGCCGTGGCCGGCGGCGCCGGCTGTCTCTCCTCGTGCAGTCAGTCCTCGCCACCCGCGCCGGGCGCCGGGCCGCAGGCCAAGGCCGACTACTCGAACGAGGAGTACGTCTGGATCTCGCCCAACGCCAACCTGCCCCTCTACAAGGCGCACGATCACCCGGCGCTCGAACTGGCCGCGCGCGAACTGGGCGTGAAAGTCACGCTCACCGGGCCAAGCACGACAGACATGCCCAGCTTCCTGACCATGATCGAGACCACCGCCGCCCGCCGCCCCGCCGGTATGCTGGTCAACGCCTGGGACCCCTCGGCCACCATCGGCCCCATCGCCAAAGTGATGGACGCCGGCGTGCCGGTGATCACCGTGGACGCGGATGCACCGGCGAGCAAGCGGATCACCTTCGTCGGCACCAACTGGTACGACCTCGGCGTGCGCCAGGGCGAGGCCATGGTCAAGGCCCTGGCCGGCCGCACCGGCAAGATCGCCCTGCTCGGCCTGACCGAGCAATACATCGACATCCAGGCGTTCGCGGGCTTCCGGTCCGTGGCCGAGAAGGCCGGCGTGACCGTGATGGACCCGCAACATGATCGCGGCGACCAGGCCACCGCCGCCCGTGTGGCCAGCGCGATCATCCAGGCCACGCCCGATCTGATCGGGATGGCGGGATTCGATTCCGAGAGCGGTCCGGGGATTGGCCTTGCCGTGAAGGAAGCGGGCAAGGCTGGCAAGATCATCGTCACGTGCGTGGACGCCGAGCCGGCGCACCTCCGCCTGATCAAGGAAGGCGTGATTACGGCGGCAGTCGGGCAGAAGCGCGAACTGTTCACTTACCTGGGTCTCAAGGTCCTGTTCGATCTCAACCACAGTCCGATCAAGTTCAGCGCCGACGACAAGAAGGCGGGCATCTTCCATGCGCCCGAAGTCGTGCACACCGGCACCTACACCGTCACGCGCGAAAACGTGGACGTGTTTCTCAAGCCGGCCTGACATGAAGTTCGGGCTGGGGAGCTTTGTTTATCGCTGGAGCATCGGGCGGGACTACTACCGTCCATCCCGGCCGATGACGGTCCTGGACTTCCTGGATCGGACGGCTGCGCTGGGCGTGGACCGGGTGATGCTCTGCAATAACTTCGCGCTTGAAGCCTTCACGGAACCGGAAGTGACGACCCTCAAGGAACGGGCCGCATTGCACCGGATTACCCTCGAACTCGGGGGGCGCGGAAGTCAGGCGGACTGCTTCATCAGGCTGGTCGGCCTCTGCGAGCGGCTCGATGCGCGTGTCCTCCGCATCACGGCCGACATCGATCGCCGGCAGGGCGCCGATGCCATCCGCCGCCAACCCGACGACATGCGGCGCTACTTGTGTCGAGTCTTGGCCGAAGCCAAACCACGCGGTATCCGTCTGGCACTCGAGAATTACCACGGCATCACGCTCGACGAACTGGTGGCAGTCATCCAAGCCATCAACGACGCCACCTTCGGTGCCTGCATTGATACCGCCAACTCGGCGGCGTTGATCGAACATCCACTCGAAGTGACACGCCGACTCGCCCCCTACGCGGTTTCGGTCCACATCAAGGACTTCAAGGTCGAGATGAGTGAGCGAGGCCATCGCATTCTGGGCGTTCCGCTCGGTGAGGGCATGGTGGATTTCCCTCAGGTCTTGGCGATCCTCCGGCAACAGGGCTACACCGGCAACCTGTTCGCGGAAATGTACCTTGACCGCACGGAAGACGAGGCGAGCACGTTGGCGTTCGAAGACGAGTGCGTCCGCAGGTGCGTGCGCTACGCGCGTGAGGTACTGAAGCTTTAAGAAAACCTTCATGGCCACTGAATTCATCATCGGCATCGACCTTGGAACCTCGGGCTGCAAGACCGTGCTGGTGGACCGCCGCGGCGGCATCGCCGCCACCGGCTACCGCGAGTACCCGCTCCATATCCCGCAGCAAGGTTGGTACGAGCAGAATCCACTCGATTGGTGGAAGGCAGCCCAGGGTGCCGTCAAGACGATGCTCGCCCGCTCCCGCCACGGCAGGGCCGTCCGCGCGATCGGTCTGAGCGGGCAGATGCACGGGCTCGTCGCTGTGGACGCGGTCGGGGAAGTGCTGCGTCCTTGCATGATCTGGGCCGACACCCGCAACGAGGAACAGTGCGAACAGATCCACCGGCTGGCCGGCGGCGTGAAGGGCCTGCTCAAGCACCCCAACAATCGGATGCTGGCCGGCTACACGGGCGGCAAGCTCCTCTGGATGCGCGAACACGAGCCGGAGGTGTTCGAGAAGATGAAAGTCTTCTTGAATCCCAAGGACTACCTTCGCTTCCGGCTCACCGGCGAATTCGGCGCCGATGTCTCCGATGCGTCCGGCACGGGCCTGTTCGACGTCCGCCACCGGCGTTGGGCCTTCGAGCTGATCGATCGCCTGAAGCTCTCGCGCAATCTCTTCTCCAAGTGCCATGAGTCGTGCGACGTGGCCGGCGCGTTGCGTGTCGACGTGGCCTCGAATCTGGGGTTGCCAGCCGGCATCCCCGTCGTCGCGGGCGGTGGCGACGCCGTTGTCCAATCCACCGGCACCGGCCTCATTGAGCCCGGGGTGTTCGGCATCACCATCGGCACGGGTGGCGTCGTGACCACGGCGCTGCCGGAATGCCGGCTCAATGTCGAGGGGCGATACCAGGTGTTCTGCCATAACGCGCCTGACCAATGGATCGTCATGGGCGTGTCGCTCACCGCCGGCGGCGCGCTCAGATGGCTCGCGTCCATCCTGGCCGGTACCGAAAAGGAGGCCGCGGCCGGCCTGGGCACCGACGTTTATGCGCTCCTGGACCAGGCGGCTGCGCGCATCTCACCCGGCGCCGAGGGACTGTTCTTCATGCCACACCTCGTTGGCCAACGCTGTCCCTACCCCGACTCCGCTTCACGAGCGGCGTTCATCGGCCTCACGCTCAAGCACACCAAAGCGCACCTCATCCGCAGCCTGCTGGAAGGCGTCGCCTACAGCGTCTGCGAGATCACCGACTTCATGCAGCAGGAAATGAGAACCCGGTGCCGTGAGCTGCGCCTGACAGGCGGGGCTTGCCGGAGTCAGCTCTGGAAACAGATCCACGCGGATGTGTTCGGCTGCGACGTGCACACGCTGAGTGGCGCCAGTGAAGGCGCGGCTTACGGCGCGGCCATGTTGGCGGGGGTCGGATCAGGTTTGTGGAAGGACCTCAAGGACGCCGCCGCCGCCCTTCGGGCCACGGAAACCACGGTCCCGATCGACACTCATGTGCGCCGCTATCGATCGCACCTTGCGCTCTATCGAAAACTGCATCCGAACCTGCGCGCCATTTTTGCGGAGCTCTCCAGCCTTTGACCCCATGAGGTCACCTGGCCACCCCGCAGCACCGGGGACCTCACTTAAGCTCCATTCAAGTATGAACACACGCACCCATTTCAGACTGGCTCTGGCACTCAGCCTGGCAACCGCGCCGCTTCTCGCGAACGCCTCCGCCTCCCCCGCCTTCCCCCTCCAAGTCTCGGCGGACGGCCGCTACCTGGTGGATTCCACGGGCGCTCCGTTCTTCTATCACGCCGATACCGCCTGGCAGTTGCCCAAGAAGGCCACGCTGGCCGTCGCGGAAGAGTACTTCGACCGCCGGGTGAAAGACGGATTCACCGCGATTCAGCTCCATACCGTGAGCAAAGAGATCGCTCCGGTCTGCAACCTCAACGGCGATGAGCCGTTCGTTCCGCTCGAGGACATCCTCAAACCCAACGAAGCCTATTGGCGCCATCTGGACACGATCCTCGAGGCCGCCGAGAAACGTGGCTTGTTCGTCTCGATTGCCGCTCTCTGGATTCGCTGGGGTGGGCAGGACAAGGAAGGCTGGCGTTCCCAGCTCACCGAAGACAATGCCCGGCCTTACGGCCGGTTTCTGGGCCAACGCTACGCGGCGCGCAAGAACATCCTCTGGATTCTCGGCGGCGATGCGAATCCCGGCGAGAAGCAAAAAGCCATCTCGTTGCTGGCGCAAGGCCTCAAGGAAACCGCCCCGCATCACCTCATTACCGTCCACAACGCTCCAGAGCATAGCAGTGCCAGGTTCTTCGCCGGTGAATCCTGGCTCGACATCAATGCGGCCTATACGTATCGCGAAGTTCATCCGCACATCGTCGCCGAATGGAACCGTCCTTTCGCCGAGGGCCGCCCGCGCCCCATCTTCCTCATCGAGTCCGGCTACGAAAAGGAGAGCAATGACCAGCGTCCGGGCGACCCGTTCCGCGTGCGGCGACAAGCCTACGGTGCCATACTGAGCGGCGCGCTCATGGGCCATGCCTATGGCCACCGTGAGTTGTGGAGGTTCTCCGGCCAGTGGCGTCAGGGCATGGATGATGTCGGCTCGAAGCAGATGCGCCATGTTCGCGACCTCTTTGCGACGCGCAGGTGGTGGTGGTTGGAGCCTGACCTGGACAGTCGCTTGGTCGTGGGCGGTCGTGGCAAAGCCGGTGAAGTGGATTATGTGACCGCGGCCGTGGCCAAGGGCGGCAGCTTCGCCCTCGCCTACCTGCCGCAGGCGCGGACGATCCGCGTGGAACTCCGCCGCCTCTCCGGCTCGATGAAGGCAAGCTGGGTAGATCCGACCGACGGCAGCTTGAAGTCCGTCGCTGACTCGCCCTTCGCGAGCAACTCCACCCGCGATTTCACGCCGCCGGAGAGAAACTCGGCTGGCGATAAAGACTGGGTGCTGGCTTTGGAGGCTGTCACCCGATGACATCTGACCGCCTATGAATCCAGCTCGAAGACCGAATCATTCGCGGGAGATGGCCGCGCTCTGCTTGTGGCTGCTGGCGGCGGGTTCGCTTCCAGTGGCCGCCGCGACGAACCCCGCCTTCCCGCTCAAAGCCGGCGAGAACCACCGGCATCTCGCGGACCAACGTGGCGTGCCGTTCCTTTATCACGCGGATACGCCCTGGATGATGTTCACCAAGCTCACCGAAGCCGAGGTGAAGGCATACATCGCGCGCCGGAAGGAACAGGGCTTCACCGCGCTCCAGGTGCAGCTCACCGGCTTCCTCGGCATGACGAATCGCGCGGGCGAATTGCCGTTCGCCGGCAAGCCGCCTGAGCAGGATTTCGCCAGACCGAACGAGAAGTTCTTCAGCCACGTGGACCGAGTCGTCGCCGAGGGGCACCGCCAAGGAATGTTGCTGGCCATCGCGTCGGCATGGGCCGGTTGCTGCGGCGAAGGCTGGGCCGGGAAGGAACAAGACGGCTCGCTCAAACCGCTCAACCAGAACGGCGCGGAAAAGTCGCTCGAACCGGGCCTCATTGCGCGGGCCCAGGGCAGTTGGTGGTGGAACGAAGCCCCGTCACGCTTCGACATTCCAGGCATCCGCGCGGGCGCGCAGCGGGCGAGGGATGCCCATTGCACCGGATTCATTCCCTCGCTCGAATGCTACAGCTACGTCCAAACGCACGAGGAATTCGGCGAGCCATGTCTGAAGGGCCGGCGGCAGGTGCCCTTCGGCTTCGGCTGGCTGGCGGAAGGCGTTTCTCCCTATCGCGAGCTGCCGATGCGTGCGGCGCGGTTGGCCTACCGCGAATACACTGCCAACCCCGACCTGTCGGATGCCGCCCTCCAAGCCGTGCTGGGCCGCGAGCTGTTCGGCCCGGAATGGCAGCCCGCGCAGGTCGAAGACACGCTCGAACTCTGCCGTGTCTTCGGCACGGACCGCGACTGGTCTGTGCCCGCGCCGCTGACGACGCCCGGGCTGGTAGAGTCGCGCAGGAAGAGTGGCCGGCTCGACGCGAAGAAACGCGCCTTTCTCCGCGACCAACTGGCCCGCGTCCGCGCCATCGCTGCGCGGCACCGCGACGCCAAGACAGCCGGCGGGCGCGAACTCGCTCGCATCGCACAGTGGCTCACCGACCCGTGGCAGGGGGCGAACACCGCGTTCCTGGAGGGTTGAGCCAAGGAATCCGAGAAACGATGACACCTACCACGGTCTTGAAAGGGTTCGTGCTGCTTGCCGCTGCCTGTCTGCTCCCGACGCGCGGGATGGGCCGCGAAAGCCCTGGCTTGGCGCAACTGGGCGACGCCACTCGCTCCCCACACCCTGAGACTCCCTGGCAAACGGTCCACCCAATCGAGACCGACACGCCGCTGGTGAATCCTTACTGCGGCTGGGGATTGTGGGCAGGGTCGCGGTTCTTCGATGGCCGAAGGTTCTCGGTGGAGAACAACACCCGGAGCTTCGGCGACGACGCCCCTTTGTTCAGCTACGTGCTGGTGGATTGGATGTGGTCGGACCTCGAGCCCGAGGAAGGCAAGTTCCGCTGGGACGATCTGGAAGCGATCGTCCGCTACTGGGCTGCGAGGGGCAAGGGGATGCTCGTCCGGCTCTGGGTGACGAGCGATCCCGGCTGGGCTGGCGCTCCGGGCAACGTGGCCTGCCCGGATTGGTTGTGGGAAAAAGGGGTGAAGTGCCAGGAATACCGGGGCGAGGGGAACGCGCTTAAGCGCCAGCCCGATTACTGTGATCCATCCTACGCTTCGGCGTAACTGCCGAGGCTCCGGGCCTTCCTCTCGGCCTACCGCGATCGGTTCCACCGGACCGGCAGCCCGGTGATCCTGGACCAGGCGATGCACCGCCAGGCACTCGATCTCGCCGTCTCACGCGGCTTCGCCTTGAGTCGCCACGGTTTCATCGACGGGCTGAGTGGCTGGCCAAACGACCTGATGACGAAGTACTGGAAGACGAATCAACTCATTGCCGAGTCGAACTGGTCCTATGACCAGGTGAAGGACCAGGGCTCGCACGGCTCCATGAAGGAGCATGTGGACGCCTTTGCCCGCTGGCATTCCGCTTTCGCCCACATGTACCTGCACGCCGCGAGCTACCGTCGGGCGATGCGGGAGGACCGGGCGGAGTTCGAGCGCGCCCTGAAGCCCGGCGGAGTGGGATACCGGCTCGTGCCGGTGACCCTGACCTGGCGCCGGAGCGTCGCCGCGGGGGGTGTCGTCGTTCTGCGGCAGGAGTGGGTCAACCGGAACTCCTCCTTCTGCCCTCGACGCTTTCCGCTCCGCCTGGAGCTCGTGGGCGCGGACGGCCGGGCTGCGTTCAGCGCCGTGGACGGAGACATTCACCAGGAAGGCTGGATCGCGGGACCGGTCTATCCCGTCTCGAGCGCGTTCCGTCTTCCCGAAGATCTGAAGCCCGGCGCGTACGACCTCCGCATCGCCCTGGTGGATGAACAGGGACAACCGCGGGTCAAGCTCGGCATCGAGGGCGCGGATTCGGAGTCGCGCTATCGGCTTGGCACGCTGCGGATCACCCCGCCGGGCCGATAGCTGGCCTTTCTGGGCACAATACCGGCAGGTTTTACCTTGAACAGCCCCTTCCGCTCGGGCAAGCCTGCACCACACGAGAAAGCAAATTCAGTTTTCATGGAACCAATGAATGCAAACTCACTTTTCCGCGCTCTCCTGTTCGCGGCGCTGCTGTCAGCGCCGTCTCTCTTGGCCCAGCGCCTCTCCGTGTCGTTGGATGGAACCTGGGAGGTGGAGGAAAGCGTCGGCGCAGACGACATGCCGCGCGACTTCCGGCATACGGTTCCGGTTCCGGCGCTCACTCATTCAGCTACCCCCGCTTTTGCGAATGTGGACGCTTTCGACATCAGAGGCTCAGTCCAAAATCAAATCAACTTCGGTCGGCTCCCCAAGAATACGCCCGTCCCGGACTTCGGCGTCTCGCGCCAGGAACGGAACTATTTCTGGTATGCGCGCCGTTTCCAAGTTCCAGCCCGCAAGCAGGTCGCAATGCTCAAGGTGGGAAAGGCGCAGTTCGGCACGGCGGCGTGGCTCAACGGACGGAAGATCGGTGAGCATCTCGGGTGCTTTACCGCGGGATACTTCGATCTCACCGAAGCCATGAACTGGAGCGGAGAAAACAGCCTCGTTATCCGCATCGGCGCCCATCCCGGCGTGGTCCCTCGCGACATTCCCACCGGCACGGATTACGAGAAATACCAATGGACGCCTGGAATCTACGACAGCGTGAGCCTGGCTCTTTCTGACAACCCGGTCATCGAGACCCTCCAGGTGGCGCCCAACATTAAAGATGGCTCGATTCTCGTGGAAACGGTCGTGCGTAATCATGGCGCCCAACCAGTTGAGTGCCGGTTGGCTCACCAGATCGCCGCATGGAAGGACGGGCGCAGCGCCGGAGCTTCCAAACCGCGCAAGGTCGTGATCCAGCCCGGCCAGACCCACACCTTCCGCGATACGATCCAAATCAAGAACGCACGCCTGTGGTCCCCCGAGGATCCGTTCCTCCACGTTCTGGAGACCCGGACTGGCGGAGACAGCCTCAAGACCCGGTTCGGCCTGCGCGAGTTTCGCTTCGACACGGCGACCAAGCGGGCCTACCTCAACGGCCGGGTCTATTTCCTGCGCGGTTCCAACATCACGTTGCACCGGTTCTTTGAGGACCCGCACTCGGGGACGCTTCCCTGGCAGGAGGCCTGGACCCGGCAACTTCTGGTGGAGATCCCGAAAAAGATGCATTGGAACAGCTTCCGGTTCTGCATCGGGCCGGTTCCCGAGAAGTGGTTCGACCTGGCGGACGAAGCCGGCCTGCTCATCCAAAACGAGTACTTCATCTGGACCGGCCGGTCGGACTGGCAGAAGGAATGGAGCGAGACGAGCCTCGTGCGGGAGTACTCCGAGTTCATGCGCGACCATTGGAATCACCCCAGCATGGCACTGTGGGACGCCGCCAACGAAACGGTCGCTCCGATTCTGGGCGAGACCGTGATCCCGGCGGTCCGGAAGCTCGACCTCTCGAACCGGCCCTGGGAGAACGGCTACAACGTCCCATCGGGTCCGGACGACCCGGTCGAAGACCATCCGTATCTCTTTTCCAACCCCAAGTTCCAGATGACGGCCCTGGAAACGATGACCGGAGCCAAGAGCGACAATTCCGGTCATCCCACCGGGCACGCGGCCTTCGTCAATGAATACGGCTGGCTGTGGTTGAACCGCGACGGTTCGCCATGCCTGCTCACGGAGAAACTTTATGGGAATCAATTGGGCCCCAACGCCACCTCCGAACAGCGGCTTTCGCTGAACGCATACTTGCTGGGTGGGTTGACTGAATTCTGGCGGGCGCACCGCAACTTTGCCGGCGTCCTGCATTTCGTCTATCTCACCTACAACAAGCCGGAAGGCTACACGTCCGACCATTGGCGCGACGTGGAGAAGTTGGAGCTTGATCCAGGCTTTTCTGATTACGTGGGCGAAGCGTTCAAACCCCTGGGTGTGTATGTGAACTTCTGGCAACCGACACTCAAGGCCGCCACCGAACGCCGCTATCCCGTGATGCTGGTCAACGATTATGACCGGACGGTCAAGGGCCGGCTCGCTCTCGCGTTCGAAAACGCCGACCGCAAAATCACTGCAACCCGCGAGGTGCCCTTCACCTTGGAGCCGCTGGGACAAATCACCTTGGGCCTTCCTCTGACCGCGCCCCAAGCGCCCGGTGATTACATCCTCAAAGCGACCGCCCTCCCGGAGAACGGACCTGCCACGGAATCCACCATCAGCCGCCGAAAGCTGAAAGTGGAATGAACTGCGCTCGTTACATCTTGATCCGACTCTGCGCACCAAGGGAATACCATGTTGAATCAAGTCGCTTCATTCTCGCCCTGACCGGGTGGGCCCTGGGTCCAGGCGCTGCCGCCGGGCCGGCCTTCCCGCTGCGCCCCAGCCCGGATGGCCGCTACCTCGTGGATTCGACAGGCGTTCCTTTCTTCGATCACGCCGATACGGCCTGGCAGTTGCCCAAGAAAGCCACGCTGGCCGTCGCTGAGGAGTACTTCGACCGCCGGGTGAAGGATGGATTCACCGCGATCCAGTTCCACACGGTGAGCAAAGAGATCGCTCCGGTCTGCAACCTCAACGGCGACGAGCCGTTCGTTCCGCTCGAGGACATCCTCAAACCCAACGAAGCGTATTGGCGCCATCTGGACGCGATCCTCGAGGCCGGCGAGAAACGCGGCTTGTTCG
>Ga0315286_10001057_pt1 | contig 24536 bp, 37 predicted proteins | sample YL17G10_0_MG_FD_205038 | JGI IMG/M metagenome (GOLD analysis project Ga0315286, IMG submission 205038) | Sediment microbial communities from Yellowstone Lake, YNP, Wyoming, USA - YL17G10_0 | ecosystem: Environmental > Aquatic > Freshwater > Lake > Sediment | place: USA: Wyoming | collected...
TACCAGTCCATCTAGTCGCCCTCGCCCACGATGGTCGCGATCAGGTCGCCCGCCGCCCGGAACGAGTAGCTCGCCGTGTCGCCGTTCTCGTGCTTCCAGTCGACGTTCGAGAGCGAGCCCCAGAGCCGGTGGCCGATGCCTGTGCCCTCGTACCAGCCGGGGCGGCCCAGGTTTGGTATGTGCTCTTTGCGCAGCCGTTCGCCGAGAGCGCGCTCGACCGCCGCCTCGAAGAGATCCTCTTCGTTCCGCGGACGCCCGCCCATCACGCCGCCCATGCCTCCGAAGTCCGTCATGTGCCTACCTCTTCTTCCCGTTGGTCCGCTTCACGGTCGCCGTGATGACGCCAGCCTCGTGATCGACACGTGAGACGACAGGCTCCGCGTACATCTTCATTCCGAGCGCCTTCGCAAGCTCCAGGCCGTTCAGCAAGTGCTTGCTCTGCTCGATGGGCAGCAGAGGCATGTGCCGTAGCTCCAGCTGGTCCCTGGGCATCTTATGCACCCACTCGGCGCGGGCACGTGCCCCGAACCAGTAGTGGTCCCAGACGACGCTGAGCACGTCGCCGGTCCGCTTGTGGATCACGAGCCAGCGCTCGACCTGTCCGGTCGGGGCTTTCGGCGTCGCGCTGCTCAGTGGCTTCATAACCGGGAGCGGCGGGAAGGCACGGTGCGGTTGTGGTGTGTTCTTCAACTTCAGCGGAGTCTTGAGTGCCATCACAGTTTCTCCCATATATTCAGAGGCAGGCACCAGACCGCCTCGGCGCGGTACAGCGTCGCGAGCCGCAGAACCTCTGCGAACGCGCCGTTGAAAAGATCGCACCCGATCCCGCCGCTGATGCGCCCGTCGGCGAAGCCGAAGATGACGGTCGCCATCATGGAGCCTTCAGCAAGTCGGGGCGGTTCGCGCGGAGCCACCTGAGCAGCGCAGGGAGAGACACCCTCGTGCAGTCGTAGCCGCCCTGATTCGTGGCGACGATCCACCACGCACCCTTATAAAACTCCAGTGCCGCGTCGTCGGCGAGGGCGAGGTCGCTCGGTAGCTTGATGCGCTCTTTCACCGGACCATCCTCGCTCCCGCGAGCGCCACCGCAATCGCATCGCTCGCGTGCTCGCTCATCACCTTCGGGCAGTCCCTCACGAGGGCACGTACCGCCCGCTGCACCTGCGCCTTGCTCGCCGTCCGCGGGATGCCGGCGAGCACCGTCTTCACCTGCGCTGGCGTCGGCTCAACGAACCGGACCACCAACGAGAAGGCCCGGACGCGCGCCATGCCCACGACCTGCTGGACGAGCGCAGCCGCAGCGTTCGTCTGCCCGGTGCGGCGCTTCCCCTCCAGGACTCCGGACTGGTTCTCGCAGGCGAAGAGGGCCTCGTGCATATGGACGCCCCGGAACAGGTCGGTCGGCACCCCCTGCATCGCCGTGTAGATTTCGTGCATCCGGGAGTGCAGATCCATGCTCGGCGGCGTTCGGATGGTCTGTGAGTACACGAGCCGCCACGGTTGCTGTATCTCTTTCGTGACGATCGCGAGCCCGCACGAGGCGAGACCGGGATCGATGCCGACTACGACCCGGATCACGCCGCAACCATCTCGTCGAGCGCCGCCTTCAGGGCGTTCACGCGATCCTGTGTGCGGTTCACGTCCTCTTGCTCGCCGAGCGCGAGCTTCACCTGCAGACCCTCGCGTGAGATTTCGACATGCGAGATGTCGAACTTCCTCGTCGCGAGCAGCGCGAGCACCGCGCGCCTGATCTCGCCCTGGCCCCAGCGGCTCGACCACCACCAAGGCGTGACGTCACTGATGAGAGAATGTCCCGAGTACTGCTTGCTCATGTTGTTCCAGTTCCTCCTGGCTAGCCAGTATGGGAACCGAAACGATTACGTCAACACAAGAAAGTCAAGCGTACATGCCTACGTCATTTTGTTTTCGCGAGCATGTGTCGCGAGTGAGCGGACTACTTCTTGAGCATCGCGCGGGCGGCGGCGAGCACGTCGCTCATCGTGCGCGGGGAAGCGGCGGCGGACGATGCGCTCGCGCGAAGCTGCTGTTGTTCCGGCACAAAGAGCGCGCCGACCCCCATCATAAAGCGTGTCCCCTTCGCTGCTCCGGCCCACAGGTTGAAAATCCCAAAAGCCGCGAAATCCAAGAACGGAGGCGAGTCGACCGTGTCGAACAACGTCTGCAGCATCGGATCGTAAAGCGGCGGTAGATTTTCTGCGTCGCCAGCCAGTGCAAACTGAAACCGAAAGTTCTCGGGAGCAAGCGAAATGCCTAGACCAAGCAAGGCAACAAGCTGTCCCAGAAGATTGATCTGAGCCGACACAAACAGGATCTCCAAAACGAACGTGTGTCCGTCGCCGCCGCCAGAAAGAGTCGCGTCGTTGACCCACAGAGCGTAGCTGGGCCCGAGTTTCGCAATAATCTCGACGTTGCGTTCTTGAACGTCAAGCAGAGCCCGCTGAGTGCTGGCAGCGAGACCATCTGCTGTGGCCGATTGAACAGTCACGAGAAGCTGGCCGCTGGGAGGAAAGGCCGGCGTAGGAACGGGGGGAGGACCGACCAAGGACGGATTAACCAGGAGGTTCAGCGAGATCGGCATACCGAAACAGTGCCAGGACACATGCCTGCGGTCAACGCACGCGCGGACGGACCTCTTTTGCAGCGTCTTCGATGCTGCCCACGATGTCGATGTGCCCCGTCGGGATGGCGTTCGGGCCCCGCGGATCCCCCTGCCAGTATGTGACCTGCCAGGCGATGCCGGGCCTGGTCGAGCGCGTGATGGTCTGCCACCCGCCGGGGTAGTCGGTGACCAGATTGGCGTCGGTCACCTGGACGATGTACGCGCCGGTGCGCTCGACCTCCTCGCGAACGCGCTCGATGTGCGCTTCGCGCTCGCGGCGCATGCGGGCGATCTGCTCGGAGAAGGACTCGCGCTCGGTGTTCGGCACGAGCTTGCCGGCCACCATCTCCATCACGTCTCGCACAGCGTCCACCGGACAGACAGTCTCTTCAGTCGTCCTGCTCTCCTCGAACGGTTCGAGGTACGGATCCGCGAGAAGCTCTTCGTCCCTCCACCGCAGCAGCAGCGCTCGCTCAGTGCTCTCCCCGTCGGCATCGTAGAACTTTCCGTGCCACTTCACGACGACGTGTTGCACGAAACCGCGACTCGGGCCACGGGCGGTCATCACCGCCCACAGTTCGGCGTCATCACCGAGCACTCGACGAAGAGCCTCCGCGAGAACCCAGCACCCGCCCTGGTTCCAGGTGCCGCCTGCGATGCCTGGGTGGCGATCAAGAATCCTGTACGCGGCATCGGAAGACACGAGGCGCTTCAGTGAGCGCCCGACGTGATTCACGACATCCTCGCCGCGAGCTTCGCAAGCCGCGCCGGGCTCGGGGAGTACGCCCACATGATCAGCGCCAGGTGCCTGCGCGTTGGCGCGCCGTCCTGCCAGAGCGGCTCTCCATGCGCCTTCACCTGCGCCATGTGCCTCGCCACGAAGTTGTCTCGCTTCCGCGCCCAGTGCTCCGACAGCCGGTTCGGATCCCCACCGGCACGCCGGTACGCGGTCATAAACCCGCGAGGGCTTCGCGCCACTACCGACACGCCGAGCTTCCTGGCCGCGGACATGTACTGGTCGATGAGCCGGAGGCTCAGGTAGCGCGGGCTGCTCACAGCGCCTCCCGCCCATTCTCGACCAGCACCTGTTCGATGTCCTTGCCGCCCGCCGTCGGCGTGTGGCCCGGATCGAAGATCACGATGCGGTCCCAGTCGTCGGCGTCACGCGCGACGTGCCAACCGATGTTCAGCTTGTGCACGTCGCGGAGGTATACGCCGTTCGAGGCAAGCATCGAGAGGGACTCGCCGAGCGGCGCGAAGGCAGCCCCGCTGAAGTGTCGATCGAGTCGCGAGATGTACTCCTCGATCGATTCCAGTGACGAGAACGATGGAGAGCCCCACGCGCTCGTGTCCTCTCCTCGTTTACGTCTGTGCCACGCCTGCGCCGCAAGGCGGTACCTATCGAGCCCCTCGATCGCGCGGGAGAAGTCCCCGTACTGTGCGCTCGGGCCATACGCCGGAGCATCGACAGGAAGCCCCAGCTTGGCCAACGTGTACTGACTGAAGCGCAGTCCCTTCCGGTCGTTCACGAACACTGGTTCGATCCCCTCCCTCACGATCGCCCAGACCTTCTTCTTCCGTCCGCCGTACGGGATGTCCGGCGTGATCCGGTGCAGGCTCTTGATCTCTGGGAAGCCCCCGTCGCCGTATCGCTCCTCGTCGAGCAGTCCCTTGATCTTCGACCAGATCGGTCCCTCCGTCGGATCGATCGAGAGCTTCACGACCCACGGCGGCGTGCTCTCGAACACGCAGCCCCAGTGGCCGCAGCCGAGCATCGTGCCGAGCGGCATACCGATGGCCTTCTCGATCTTGTCGCGCTTCGTGAGCAGCTGCTCGACCCACGCCTTCTTGCGGACGTTCGCGTTCAACGGTCGCGTAGAAAAGCCGCCGCGAGGTATTCCAACCTGAGCAGCCATCCCTTCCGTCACAGGCCACGCGCCCAGTTTCGTAGATCCAGATCGCTTGCACTCGTCGAGCGCCGCGAGCACGAGCATCTCTGACAATCCTCGCTTCCGGTACTCAGGCAGGATTCCGAGTGCGGTTACTTCGCACGTTTCATACCCCCAGACATCTCTGTCCGAGGCGTCTTTGTCGTAGAGCCATAGCGTCGCGGCGCCGACCATCTTTCCGTCAACGAACAGACCGAGCGCCTTGCTCGTCGTCTGCAGCAGCAGGCCCTCGCTTTCTACCCAGAGACCTCCTTCTCCATCACCGAGAAAGCGAGACGCTTCCTCGGCGTCGATCGGTACTACTTCAACCGCGGAGATCACTGCGGCACTACCTTGCAGTTCTTCCCGTAGAGGCTGAAGAGGATGTAGTAAACCTCGTCCTTCGATGCGGTGCGCGGGACTTTCGCGTTCGGGTGAGAGAAGTCCACGATGATTCCGTCGTAGCCGAGCATGCTCAGCAGATGACTCTTCAGGCGCCCACGCTCCCGTGCCGCTGCCACCTCCTCCGAGGATGCGTCAGGGAACAAGCTCGTTGCGGCTGACAGAGCCCACTTCATCACTTTCTCCATCGGTGACCAGGACTCCATCACTTTCTCGCTCGTGCCGATGTACTCGTCAGGGCCGGACAAGTACGCGAAGTAGTCCACGGGATTCTGAAGCGTGATGTCGCAGGCGATAATCTGTCCGCCGTCTTGCGCAAACTTCCTCGCGCCAAACTCCTTGGACGTGAAGTAGATCCCAGGACCGTAGCTTCCCTCCATCGGATACGCCCTCTCAGGAGCGAAGGCGCGGGCGCTGCCGTGGTAGACGGCGCGATTCTCTTCGTACTCCTCGCCGTGTTCCTCCAGCCAATCCCGCGTCTGCACCATGAGCGCCGCGGCATGTGCCGCGAGCATCGCGTCGCCCGGCCTTACCCCGTCCTCGACCATGGCTTCGATGACGTCGTCTGGCTCGACACCGGAGACCGAGAGCGCGGCGGCAGCCCGATCGATCAGGTCGTCGATGTCGCTCCGGGCGTAGTGATCCGTCACGGCAGATCCGCTAGCTCGTCCCATCCGGATGCTTCTCGGATCTCCGCCGCTTGCTCCACGGCTTCCATCGCCTCGTGCGCGGCCGCGCTGTTCGGCTTGAACGGCAACACGATCTGCGGCACCGGCATCGACGGATCGATCTGGCGCTCCCAGCGATACCGCAGATTCGACAGATCCTGATCGCTGAGCCCGGCGCTCTGCCCGATGAGGCCGAGCAGGTTGATGGCGTCGAGCGTGAATCCGCGCACGTCGAGACCGAGGATCCAGAGCGGATACGCCTCATGGATCCCGTCTCGCTGCAGTGCTTGCCACAAGCCAGCCGGTTCGGAGTGCGTAAACGTAGCCGTGAACGACGCGATGATCAGATTGTGCTTGAGAGCGCTCTGCCACGTGTAGACGTCCACGACCGTGTTCGTCGAGACATCCACGTCGATCGTGTTCACGTTCGTGATCTCGCCGCCCCCGTACTCCTGGCCCTCGATCCGGTAGGAGTACTCACTCGTGACGTCCACTCCTTCGTCCCTCTCTTGGTGCTCCTCCGATGCGACGAGCTTCCGCCGTCGCGCAGCGCTCCACCAAGCCTCGGCTTCTTCGGATCGGGTCCCCTCCATCGAGGAGATCCCGTCACCGGTCGGGCCGTACGACCCTATCTTGTACCGGTCGCGTTCCCCTTGCTCGTTCCACTCGTGGTTCTGGTGCGCCCCAAGACAGAGTGCCGTGTACAGCGATGTGCCGTAGCCCATCCCCTCTGTCTCGACGCGGTTCCGTCTCAGCGCTCGTCGCGGGCCACGATTCGGGGTGTGCGACCGAGGCAGGCCAGTGATCGACGATCCGGAATCCTCCCCGTAGTACCCATCCCCCAGGTATTCCCATTCCTGATCCTCCCCGTCCTCGCCCACGGTCGGGAACGCTCTGATGTTGATGTAGCCTCCATCGACCACCACGAGCACGGGCACCTTCAGCTTCGGGTTGATGACGACGCCGAGAGCGATCATGTGCCGCAGGCTACATCAGCGGCCCGCGGCGTGCCACTCGACGGTCCAACCCGAGGGGCCGTACGTGTGACGGGCCTCCTGCGCAGCCTCGTCGTAGTCGGCGTGGGCTCCGCGAGCAACGTCGCCACCGGCGAGGTGGATGCGCCAGGCACCGGCGTGGTTCTCCCGCATACGACCGTGCGGCGAACCGGCGCTCGGCTCAATCTCGAACCCGCTCTGATCGATCGCGACAACCTCGAAGCCGACTGGGTTCAACATGCGGTCGGCGTCCCGTTTTGCCGCTTCCCACGAGCCGTAGACCTGCGGCACCACCCCCACCTCCCTAGCCGAAGGCCCTTGGTACGGAAGCTGCCGTCCTGCGGACCACCGTGACGATTTCCTGAGCACGTATCCGGACGGCTCCTGCGAATATGTTGGTGGATTCACCGCGAAGTGGTGCGGCTTCGCGTAGCGCACAGGCGGCACGCTCGGATCGAACGGTCTCGACGACGGCGGAGGTGGCGGACGGCGAGCGTTCTTCGAGATGAACTGTCCCGGCGGCGGCGTCGAGCCCCCGAAGAACGACGGCGCCTGACCGAGCGAGGTCATCACCGGCACAGCCGGACTGACCAACGGGAACTTCAGTGGCGTGGACTTCGGCTTCGGTTTCGGTTTCGGCGCTGGCAGCGCAGGTCGCGCTGGCGCAGGTCGCGCCGCGGGCGGTTGCCAGGCGCCAACGAATCCGCCTGGCGTCTGTGCCGGCGCCGGAGGCAGCGACGGTCGCGCCGGTAGCGACAGCGTCGGGCGCGGCTGGAAGTACTGCGCCATCCCAGGCGGCAGCGTTTCATCCAGCATCGCCCCTCGCGCCTCGGGACTGATCATCGGCGCCGGCACAGTCACGATCGGCACCTTCGGCCGAGCCGGCATGTTCTCCCAGAACTTCTCCTCGGCGATCACGAGCGCGAACTCGAAGTCCTCGTCGCTCGCGGTGCCGCGCGAGTCTGGATTCGAGACGGTCATGTTGAACACGCCGTCCTTGCTCGCGCCGAACGTCAGACGTGCCTTCGCCGCGTGAAGGAACATGTGAATCCGGTTCTCCAACTCCGGGTCGATGTACTTCTTCTTCGAGCGTGAGCCCATCGAAGCGCTCAGCACATGCTCGAAGCTCTCGTCGAGGAATGTGCCGCCGGGGTCGAGCGTGATCGTGAACGCTTCAGGCGTGGCGCCGATGTCGACGACAACGCCCTTCGGTTTCTGTGTCAGCCAAGCGATCAGCTTGTCCTGAAAGACCGGGTCGATGTCGTAGAGCGTGATGTCGTCGGCAGAAGACGCGCGTCGTTTGGCCATGGCGGTTCCAGGATCACATGTCCTGGAAACCATCGTACTCGTCGAATTGGTTCCGTTCAAGCAAGTCGAAACGCACGCATTCCTTGGCGAAAGCGAGCTTGTGGGTGCCGACCGGGCCGTTTCGCTGCTTGCCGATGATGATCTCAGCCCAGCCCTCCAACTCCGGATCTTCGGCGTACATGCTCGGCCGGAAAACGAACAGCACCGCGTCGGCGTCCTGCTCGATGGCCCCCGACTCGCGGAGATCGCTCAGCTGCGGTCGCTTGTCACTGCCCTTCCGTGACTCGCTCGACCGGTTCAACTGCGAGAGCGCGATGACGGCGACGTTCTCCTGCTTCGCCAGGAGCTTCAGCGAGCGCGACACGAGCGCGACCTCCTGCTCACGGTTCTGGCCCTTGCCGCGCTGCGCCTGCACCAGCTGCAGGTAGTCGACGATGACGACTTTCAGTCCAGTGCATGTGACCGTGCCGATGCGCTTGTTCGCGATGTCGACCTTCAGCTTACGGACACGCGCTCGGATCTCCGAGATCGTGATGCCGCCCGTGTCGTCGATCCAGAGCGGGAGCTTCTCCATTGTCGCGATGGCACTTGTGATTGCGGGCCAATGGTTTCCTACCTCGTTCGGTTTCCTGAATGTGCTCAGTTCGATCCGTGTGTGCGACGCCAACATGCGCGTGACCAGCTGGATGGCCGGCATCTCCAGAGAGAAGACCGCGACGCCGTGTCCTTGCTTCGCGACGTTCTCCCCGATCCCCATCGCGAGCGACGTCTTGCCGGAACCAGGGCGACCCGCGACGATGATCAGGTCTCCGTCATGGAGCCCACTCATCGCCTCGTCGAGCGGCTTCAGCAGCATCGGGGTGCCGGTGATTGTCGCGCCCCGCTTGGACATGTCCTGCAGGCTCTTCAAAGCCTCGGCGAGCGAGTCCTTGAGCGGTACCAGGAACTTGTCTTGCCGCTGGTGGGCGATCTCCGCGAACCACTGCTCGGCTTCTTCGAGCAGCGTCTGAACCTCATCGTTCGGAACTGTGCCGCCACGGATGGTGCCGATGATCGTCTGCGCACGCGCCATCGCCTGTCGCAGTCGCCACTTCTCGCGGACGATGACCGCGTACTCCGCGACGTTCGCGACATGCGGCACAGAGTCGACGATCTGTCCGAGGTACGGCGTGCCCCCCACCTGGGCGAGACGTCCGGACGCATGCAGCGACTGCGCGACCGTCACGATGTCGATCGGTTTGTCGGCTTCTCGAAGCTCGACGATAGCCTCGAAGATGCGCTTGTTGGCGTCCGCGTAACACTGCTCCGGTCCGCAGATGCTGATGACGTCGTCGTAGCGCGCCGGATCCACGAACATCGCAGAGAGCATCGCGGCCTCTGCGTCGAGATCACAGATTGGTGCAGCCGTCTGCCGGATCGGGACGACGTCAGCCATCAGACTTCGACGACCCGGCGATCTGGTCCGTCGACCACAGCACCAAACATGTTCCCGAAGAACCGACTCGCTGCGCGCGGCCCGAGCGTCTCTTCCAGTTCCTTGAACGATGCGTTCGTCGTGATGATCGTGGGGAGCTTGTTGGATGACCTGGCGTTCGAGATCAGGTTCATCTGTTCGCGCACCCAATCCGTCGTGCGCTGTGCAGCGAGATCGTCGAGCACCAGAAGATCGGTGGTGCATGCGTTCTCGACCAGACGCTGCTCAGGGTCGTCGCTTGAGTACGAACGCCGGATACGTTCCAGGAACTCCGGCACGTACGCGAACATCGCCGTGCGCAGTCGATACCGAGCGAGCAGGTCCGCGACCACGGCGATGGACAAGTGTGTCTTGCCGACGCCGTAGTTCTGGCCGGCGAGGATCAGGTTGCCGCGTGTCGTGCCTCGCTTGAACGCTGCCGCGTACTCTTCGCACCGCGCCTTCGCGTCGCGCTGCGCGTCGGTGGTCGGCACGTACGTGCTGAAGCGCTCGCCGAGATACGCCTCTCCGACACCCACGCTGGTCAACTTCCGTCGGAGGATGTGTTCCTTCCAGCGCGGGCACCACTCCGACCGAAGACCCTTCTCGCGATCCCACTTCGGCGCCTTGCCGTGATTACTCTCGTACTCGCTGGCGCACGCGCCGCCGTGAGGCGGGCACGTGGCACAGAGCTTCAGGCGTTTCTTCGCGTTGTCGAGCGCGCCGTCACTGACGGTCGTGACGAGATCGTTCATCGAGAAGTCGTCCGGAAACAGGAACGCGACGGCGTCGCCGTACGTCTCCTCGACCCAGGTCAGCACATGCTTGCTGCCGATGGCCTGCTGGAGCTTCTGCTCGCGCTCGCTCATGTACCGCTGCGTGAACTCGGTCACTTCCGCCAACAGGCTGCCGATCTGCTTCACTGGATCTTCCTTCCCAAGAGTCGTCGCGACAGGGGGTCGCTGAAGTCCTGCGGACCCGGCGCGCGAGGCGCGGAGCCGTTCGCCGACGGCGCTGGCTGCTTCGGTCGCTTGTTCGGGTCGTTCCAGTCAGACTGGATCGCGCGGACAGCGCTGGAGACCCACTGGTCCAGTGTCCGAAGCTGGTCGGTGCGCCCGGCGTACCTCGCGGCGAATCCACGGCACATGTACTCCTGAGCCGCCGAGGGGATCAGGGCCACGTCGAGCGCTCGCCTCGTCGGCTCGGGCATGTGTTCCCACAAGTCGACCGGGCAGGGAGTCTTCTCGGTCTTCGCCTTCGTCGGCTCGGGCTCGGGCTCGGGGGCGACGACTCCGGTCTCACGCGCGCTACGATCAGCTGCAGTAGTATGGGTACCGGTACAGTTAGGCACAGTACAGTTAGGCACAGTACAGTACAGAGTGACGTTTTCGGCGTCTTTGTAGTCAGACGCGATTGGTCCCGTGACGGGGATGATTGGTTTCGTGACAGTGGGGGTATCTGCCCCCTTCTGGGGGGTGTCACGAGAAGCGTCGGAGGTGTCACGATTTGTGACAGCGGTCGTGTCACGATTTGTGACACCATGCCTCGCCAGGTCGCGCCGTTTGGCCCGGTACTCCCGTTGTCGGTGCTTGTCCGACTGTGGCGACTCCTGCGCCTCCAGGAACTTCGAGATCACGATGGAACCGTCCTTCACGACGACGCACCCGCGGTCCAGGAGACGCTGGAGTCCCACCGTCACATGCTCCAGCGGGATGTCCGTCACCGCTGAGATGGCCTCGGCTGGCCCCTCGTCCCCGAAGTCCATGACGCCGGCCCTGTCCACCTTCCGAAGTAGCTCGAACAGGACCATCCGACCCTCCCATCGGAGGAGCTTCATCGTCGGCGTGTCCCGCGTGTAAACGCGCACATACCGCTCGTCGGACCAGTCCATCAGAGGCACCGATCCCGTGGAACTTGCTGTTCCGTCACGTGTCCCCCTAGACCGCAGGTGTGGTTGTGAGCCCCAGATCCTTTGCGTACCGGCGCAGAGCGCGGCGCACGATGTCGCTCCTTGTGAGCTTTTCCATGGCCGAAAGCCGCTCCAGGAGCGCCCGGTCCTCCTTGTCCAGTTGCACGACCAGATGCTTCGGAATCGGGGTTTCGTCCTCGGTGTTCTCGTCGCTCATCGGACTTGTTTCGTTACAGGGCTGATATTAGCCTGTCAAGTATCAATCTGATCTGGCTTCGAGTCACGGACGGCTTCGTGAACGATCTCACTGGGAAGCCCTCCTCTTCTTCATCTTGCACATCGCTGGATCGCCGTGGATGGTCCCCGTCACGAGGTTCCCCCCGAGAGGCTGACCGGCCTCGATGATGGTCTGGCACCGGCAGCAGGGTAACGAAAATTTCGACGTGATGATGTTCCCGTACTTCGAGGGGTGCCCTCCGTCGTCGGCGTACCGCATCTGCGGCCACTTGCCGTGTCCAGCGAAGTCGGGCGCCGGGTCGCGTCGGTACGCGCCGCCACTGGCGCGCTCGGGCTCGCGAGCAAGCTCGGCACATGACCGGAGATCGATCTGCGGCACGAGGTAGCAGGGACGCTTACTCATCAGCGTCTCGTCCCAGTACATGTCCTTCTTCGCGTCCATACCCATGATCCATCCGGCGAGCACGTACTCGGGCGCGTCGCGGTCGAGCACGAGCACGAACGGGTGGGTGTCCGGGTCCATCTTGTGCACGCAGAGCCCGCCCGTCGTGTAGCTCGTACAGCGCACCTGCAGGCCACCGACGTCGTGACCGATCTTCCGCCACACGCGCCACTCGGCGAGTTTCTGGAACGCTCCGTCCCACGGGCGCTTCAACGCGACAGAGACGGCCATCTCCGCGCACGCGCCCTGGATGTGCAGATCAACTCCGTCGCGGGATGTGTCCACGCGCGGGTCGATTCCGTGCTCAGCGTGCCGCTGACGCCCGATGCGAGTCGCGTAAGCGATCTGGTCGGGCGTCAGCCGCACCTTGAGGCGTTGGGTCACTCGATCACTTCACCAGTGCGCCGGTCGATGTTCCCGACGATGCGCTCGTCGTCTCTCTCCGCTTGCGTGGGTGCTGCCTGCGCGGCAGCGGGCTGCGTCGCAACCGGCGGGGCTTCCTGCGGAGCCGCACGCCGCCGTCGCTGCTGAACAGGCGCAGGTGTCTGCCCACCGGACTGTTCCGCCAGCTGATCGAGCGCGCTCGTAGTCGGCTCCTGCAGTTGCGGCGCAGCAGGCGCTGCCGATAGGGACGACAAGTCGAGGTCGAGCCCCGCCACGGCATGTCTCCCTGCTTCCTCCGAGTCCTCCGAGACCATCGCGCGGGCCAGATCCGAATCCGCGCTCAAGGTGAGCGTGTCGCAGAGCCGACGGAGCGCCGTTTTCGCCCACATGGCCTCGGTGTTGTCGATCCAGGGACCGAAGCCCTTCTTGGCGGAGTCACTCGCGGACTTCGCTTTGTTGATCTCCGGCGTGCCGACGACGATGAAGCGGTCGTAGTTGTCCTCCTTCCAGATCACCTTCGCGTAGGCGTACTTCAGAGGGCCGCGCGTGTCTGCGTCCGCGGGCGTGTGCCTGAGCGTGGCGGGCTCGTAGGCGTACTCGAACGTGTCGTTCTCGTAGACGACGCGGGCGTAGATGTCCCGGATCCCCTTGTCCGACGTGAACGCGAGTTTGCGCAGGCCCTTGTACCCGGTCTGGAACTGCGCGACGAAGCCGCCGGTGTTCTTGTTGTAGCGCGGGATCAGGAACCCCTCGCCGAACACCGAGTCGAGCGAGAGCCCGACCTGTGCCGCTTGGATAACCGCACCGATCACGCTCACCGTGTCGCACTCCAGGATGCGGGGCGTGGTCTGCACCGCCGTGAGGTACACACGGAACAGGCGCTTGCCGTCGATGTGCCGCGGAAGCGCGGACATGATCTGTGCCTGAACTTTCTCGTTCATCAGCAGCGAACGCAAGTTCGCCATCTTCTGCTTGGGGGAAACAATCTCGGTCATGCTCTGGTTCTCCTTCTTGTGACTCAGACGTCGATGCGGTTGCTGAACTTCAACTGCCGTGATGCAGAGACTGTGTGCGCCTTAACGTCGTACGCAGCGCGCGTCTCGAACTTGTAGATGCCTCGCCCCTCCGGGAGCAGCCCGCGCTTCGCAAGCCCCATGAGCGCGCTGATCTCGTGCTTCGCCTCCTTCTCGTCAGCCTCGGCAGCTTTCCGATGCTCGGCAGCCAGGAGCATCTGATCGTGCCACTTCAGCACGTCTTTCGGCAACGTGATGACGCGCCCGTCCTCGCGCATCTTCTTCAGCGTCGAGATCGTTGCTTCGCTCGCGTCGATGGGCGGCGGGGTGCCGTCCTGCACCATCTGCCAGAACTTCTGGGTCTTCGTGACCAGCGTCTTCAGGAACTTGTCGTTCCTCACGACGTGCGTGTAGATGAACTTCTGTCCGCCGATCAGACACGCGATCGAAGCGTACAGACGCCCAGAAACCAAAAGCTGCTGCTGCACCTGGATCTGGTAGTAGAGCGGAGCCTCCTCGGACCAGTCGGCTTCGTAGCGACTTCCGGTGGTCTTGCACTCAAGCAGCCCATCCGTCTGTAGGCGCGGGTTTCGCTGCTCGTAGTCCGGCGTCGCCAGGAGCCAGGGGAACGCACGCGAGCGGAGCAGATGCGCGCCGAGCGGGTGCTTCCAGACGTCGCGCCCCGTCTCCTCGGCGAACGTCTCGCCGACGATGTGCTCCAGTTTGCGACCCCACGACATCGCTGGGTTGTCGGGCTGTGCCCCGACCTCGCCACGCTTCTTCTGGTAGAGCGAGAACGGGCTCTCCCACGGATTCACGCCGAAGATGATCGCAGCTTCGCTCGCGCCGATCCCCTCATCCCGCGCCTTGAGCCAACCGGCGCGATCCTTCTCCGAGTCCGCGAGCGTGACGAACGGTCGGGCCGTGCTACGGCCATGGTTGCCAGCTTTTCGCCTCTGCGCTATTCTTGCCACGTCTGAGTCCTCCTTCTCTGTGCTGTGTCAGACACGTGGGCCGCCTCATGCTCGGGGCGGCCCGCACTTTTCTGTCGTGCCGAGGAACACACCTTGCTCCCTGGCTAGCCGGCCGTCAAGCAGCGCCAGGACACAGAATGTCCGCCCTCGTCATCCTTGACACCGGTGGCTAGCTTGGCTATCAGTGCTAGCCAGAGCATGCCGCTAGCGGGTGGTTGCCTCCAGCAACATAAGCCCCTAGCGGCATGCTCGCTCAGGCACATGCTCCACAAGTCCTCCCCTCTCCGTGTCTCGGTGCGTCCGGACTTCGAGTCGCTCCTCGACGTCGCGACGCCGGCAGACGCTCCGGCGCGCACGGAGGACGGACGCCCGTGGGTGCGCTGGGCGAAGTACGGCTCGTACTCGGGCTGGTACGCCGTCGGCGCTCGGAAGCCGAAGCTCGTGGGCAAGCCGACGTTCTGGGAGGCCGTCTACTCCGTGGCGTGCGCATGTGCCGGGGGGAACGTCGACCAGGCGCACTGTTACGGCCGGGGCGTGCTCGGTCTCGGCGGTCTCGGTGTCACGATGCGCTCGGGCTACGCGCAGCTGCTGCTCCACTCGTGTCTCTTGTCGAACCCGGCGCGTTACGTCGAGATCATGGCCCCAGTGATCCACGAGACGGGCATGTACACGAAGCTCTCGGGGAAGAGCCCGAGCGGCATCGCGCTCTGTGCGCTCGGGAAGTACGCACTGGCCGAGGACCAGATGCGCGCCCTCGTGATGATGGGCTCCGACGGGATGACCTGGACGACCGCGCAGAAGAAGCGGGCGAAGGTCTGGGTCTCGTGCTGTTCGGAGCTTCTGCGAGACGAAGCGATGGACAGGGCACAGCAGGCGTTCGCCGAGGAGGTGATGCCGGCACTCCTGACGGACGTGACGAAGGCGGCGATCAAGTGGCCGCGTCAGGGTCCGCGCGACTGGTGGCAGTACACGCACGAGCAGCAGATGCTCTGGGCGCTCACGCTTGTGCTGGTGCTGGAGGACGAGGAGCAGACGGAGCGCCTCGTGAGCGCTGCGCGGGCCGGGGCGCACGGGGACGAGGACTTCTCGGCGGCGGCCGTCCTGCGTGCTATCGCCGTTGAAGTGAACGAGCCCGGCTACGACGACATGTTCCGCGAACGATGCTGGATGGCGGCGAAGAACCTGACGAGCCTGCTGGGAGTGACGCTGTGACGAGGGAGCAGAAGCGGATACTCCTGTCTGCGACTGGGAAGGAGTTCTTCGGTGAACAGGAGGACTTCGACGCCATGCTCGACGAGGTAGAGGCTGCGTCCGGGCTCGCGCGCTCGCGCCCGCGCCCGTCGCCGCGCCTCCAATGGGCGACGTACGTTTGTGCGCTCGACGTCGGTAAAGAGCGCACCTCATGGCGTCTTGAGGCGTACCGACAATTCCGTCCGAAGTATTTCCTGATCTCGACGTCGGGCTTCGTCGTCAACTCGCTCGATTTGAACCGCGCTTACCGGCTGCTCGACGAGGTCGACGGAGACCTGTACCTCGTGAGCGAATGGGACCGGCTGGAGCGCGAGTCGCAGCTGGAGCGGGTGCGTCTGCCGGGGTTCACGATGAAACCCAGAGATCAGCTGCACCTGCAGGTGACGCTGCGGAACGCCGCGAATCTGGCACCAGGCAGGACAGTGCGGTTCAGCGCGATGATCGTCGGCGAAGAACTCGTGGAGGGGCCGTACTGATGGCTCGCATGCTCGGTGTGCGCGCACGGGACTGGCGGGGGATCTGGCGCTGGCATCCGGCACCGTTTGAGATCCTGCCCGCTGGCCCGGTCGAGGTCTACGACATGGGAGGACAGCGCCCGCGGCTGGTACGACGCGAACACGCTCGGCGCATCGACGGCCAGATGGTGCCGTATCACCTGAAGCCCTACCTTGCCGCCCTCGAACTCGTGGCCATGATGTCGCTCGCCACGCGAGCACTCGAAGGAGACCTATGAACAAAGACAAGCACCAGGCAGCGATCGACGCGCTCTCAGAACTCATGCGGAGTGAACTCGACGGCGACATGCGCGGGAGGTTCGCGTGCGTGAACCGGCTCGCGGTGCTCGCGCAGAAGCTCCAGATCGAGATGAACCCGCGCCCCGAGGACATGGACGCGCACGAGCAGGATGCGTACGGCATAAACGTCGTCGACCACGGCATCATCAGGGGCGGCGGAGCCATGCACGGCGGCGATCAGCAGCAGATGGCGCGCGAGATGCTCGCGATGATCGGCCCCGCGATGAGCGGGCTCCAAGGCAACAACGAAGCGAAGAAGCGGGAGTCGATGGCTCGGGAACTGAACGAGCTACTCACGGCCAGGCGCATGCTGCAGATCGATCAGCAGCCAGACGCCGACGCTGTGGCAAAACTCACGAAACGGATCAACGCGCTCACGGATCTGGTGAGCCAGGAAGAAGAACAGGAGAAGCCCCATGCACATGCCCCAGAACTTCACGTGGTACCTGCCCTCGGTCTACGGGGACATCAAGCTGGAGAAGATCACGGACAAGTCGACGCGCCTCACGCTCGTCGGGCTCTCCCCGACGGAGAAGGAGGCCGTGAAGGCGCTCTTCGCGCGGGCGGTGAAGCCGGGGGCCTTCAAGAAGGCGTGGACATCGGAGACGGCGCTGCGTGAGATCCATCTCGACTCGCTGCGGGAACAGACGGTCGCACTCGACGCGCCGATCTCGCAGGTGCAGGACTTCCTGCAGAAGAAGCTGAAGCCGCATCGGAAGCAGGTGTCGGTGGTGCGCTTCGCGAGCGGGCGGCTCGAAGAGCTTTCCGAGGCGACGCTTCAGGTCATCGACGGCTCCGGGGAAGAAGTGCCGGCGATGGCAGTCGAGGCCCAGCCGACGCCGCCCGTCGAGAAGGAGGAGAAGCCGAAGCCCAAGAAGGAGGACAAGCCCGCGGTGGCGGCCACGGTGGCGCAGCCGGCGCTCGGGTGCCCGGTGCCGGAGTTCGACGACGTCGAGATCCGCGCGACACGTGTCCTCAAGGCGTTTCTGACGCCGGAGCAGATCGAGGACTTCAACCGGCGACAGCAGTTCGTGGCCGTCGGCGCGGACACAGGCCACAGGTACCTGCTCACGTCGCGGAACTCGAAGCACGCCTTCGAGCAGGCGAGCTTCCGCTCGCTCTACGACATGGACGAGCGGCAGGCGCTCTGCGTACATGACTGGGAGGTCCCCGCGGCCGAGGAGCTTCTCGGGCTCTACCTGCATGTGTCCCTGCCGGGGCTCGAAGGGTTCGTTCGGTCCATGCCGGACCGAGACGGGGTGCTGCACCGGTGAGCGACGAATCCGTCCCGCAGATGCTGCACAATGCCCTCGCGCTGCTCAATCGCGAGTTTCCAGCCGCCAAGCTCGTCGAGGTCCGCTTGGAGTTCCGGAGCGGTGAGCGTCACGGCGAGAGGTACGGCCTCGCATCAAACTGGACCAACGAACCGATCTGGACGCTACAGGTCAACAACGACCGCGAGTCCCATTATGTGCTGAGTGAAGCGCTCGCCGTGCTTCGGGCAAAGCTCGCTCGCAAGGCGCAGGTGCCTGGGTTCGCCGATCGCGTCGCGACCATCCTTCGCGAGATCCCGGACGAGGGGTTCGAGAGGAATGACGTGCTCATGGCCGCGCAGGTGATGCTGGAGAAGGAGCGCAGCGGACGATGAACCGAGAGTCGCTGGTCGTCGCTGGTTGTCTTCTCCTCTGCTGGCTCTTTGGCTTCGCGTGCGGAAAGGCGTAGGCGGCTGGAATGAAGCAGCCAGACACCGCTACTCCGGCGAAGCCCGTCACGGAGGAGGCGAGTCCTCTACCTTTTGGAATGTTCACGCAGGACTCAGGCGTCATCTTCTCGTCGTGGCCTCCGGAAGACTTGTGTCCGAGCCAGCGTGATCTCGCGCCCGATGATCTGCGCGCACTCGGTTGGTATTCGCCAGATGAGCTAGCGGCGCGGATAGTCGCTGCATTTCGTTTGGCGGCGAGTGTCTGCGACGACTTAGTACAGCGCGCGAAGGCCGACCGCGAGCAAGCTATCAACCGAGAAGACACCGCTGTTCTCGGGCGCGAGATGTCAACGGCGATGGCCTGCCGTGACGCAATCCTCGCTCTAGGTGAGCACGCCGGAAAGTAGTTACATGGCATCCCTGAAGCATCCTCGCCCCACCATCTCGGAACCCGCAGTTCTGAACTACGTGGTCTTTCACGCCGCCGATTGCCGCCGACTGCTCGACAAGTGGTGCCCGTGCGGCTGCGGAGCCGAGCAGCGAGCGCGAGACGCTCTCTATCGAGCGGTGGACGGATGCTCAGACACTAGGAGACAACCATGAAGCAACCGAAGATACTGATTGAGGTACACTCAGATCCGCGAACCTGTCTCTGCGGATGGGTCCGACCGGTGCGAGCCGGGTTCGCAAAAGACGAGATGGGAAACGAACCGATCGAGGTTCCAGAGACACGGTTCTATTTTCTCTATGACTGCCCGCAGTGCGGCGCTCGGTGGAACATGCTTCTGGAACGGGTGGATTAGGCGGCACCCGTGAAGCAGCATGACCAACCGAAGCCGCTCGTGCACTGGTGCGTGTTCAACGACGGGGAGCCGGTGTGCGGGGCGAAGATGCCGGAGCCGCCGACGAGAAAGCCGTTCTCGTGGCCCGACCACTACCCGCGGGTGGCGACGTCTCAGAAATATGTGACGTGCGAAGCCTGCAAGGAGCACTGCGCCGGTCCGAACAAGGCGAACCGGTGAGCAAGAAGGAAGAGGAACATGAAGTTCAGTGAAGTGATCGCGGCGCTGGAGGACGGGAAGAAGGTCAGGCAGTCCGGCATCGAGGGAGACTACTACCAGTTGGTCTCGCCGGGTCAGGGACTGAATCGCCAGTTGGTGTACGTGTATCAAGACGGCAGCTGGGAGAACGCGGAACTCAGATTCAGCGGTCACATGCGCAACGACTGGTCGGTGGTCGAGTGACGCACAAGGCGTGGAACGTGGTCGTCATCGAAACGGAGCCGGAGACGGCGTGCGCGCGGTGCAAGAACAAGAAGGAGTGCCGCGACGTACTCGGTGATGGCACGAAGCTGTGCTTCAGCTGCGCAACGTCGGCTGAGAAGGAAGCGTACGGACGTCGGATGTTCGGGTCGCCTTCCACCGGCTTGCGCGAGACAGCCGACCGTCTCTTCGATGGCCTGAATGACAAGGAGAAGGAACTCGTCAAACGTAGGTTCGCCAAGAGGGAGGGGAAGTAGATGAGCAGCACCGGTCGCGGCAGCGAGCGCGAGGAGAACGACGTCTACCTGACGCGCTACCCGCTCGCGCTCGCGATCTGCGAGAAGCTGAAGGCCGACGGCGTCATCGTCGCGCCGAGCGTGATGATGGAGCCGAGCGCGGGGGGAGGCTCCTTCGTCAGTGCGATGGCCGAGACATGGGCCCCGCGAACGCTGTACTGCAACGACCTCAACAGCGGTCTGATCTTGCCGGAGCACGAGGACCGTGCCCGGTTCTGCATCGAGCGCGCCCACCTGGGCCGTCACGAGAGCCACGGCAAGCTGATCTCGCTGGAGGGCGACTTCCTGCAGATCGAGCAGCGGAATGTGCCTGGGATCCAGGCCATCGTGGGCAATCCGCCATTCACCTTCGCGGAGCAGCATGTCCGTCATGCGATCTCGCTGCTTGCCCCTGGTGGAGCGCTCGCCTTCCTCCTTCCTGTGAACTTCCTCTCGGGCATCAAGCGTGTCGGCGGGCTCTATCGGGAGCACCCGCCCGAGTACGTGTACGTGATCGACAAGCGCCCGCAGTTCGTGGACGGCTACCGGATCAACAAGCACGGCAAGCGCGTGAAGAAGGGGACCGACTCGAACGAGTACGGCGTCTTCGTGTGGAGGAAAGAGCGCCCCGAATTTGAACCAGTGATCCGGTGGCTTCAGTGGTCGAAGTACTTGCAGAGGTTCAAGAACAAAGTCGAGAGGGTCGAGATCCAGGTAGGACAGAACGTGGACACGGACGACGAGGACGTGGCAGGCTCCGCGACCGCAGGAGAGACAGAATGAACCGACGACTTATCGCGTTGCTGCTTTCGCTCACGCTCGTTCTCGGAATACATGCCGCCGCCGCTGACCAGCGGAGTGGTCTGGAGCGCTGGCTATTCGCGACGGCGAACAAGCTGGAGCACTCATCGGCTCCAGGCGAAACGCGAGAGGACTACGAACGGCGGCTCGGTGGCATGTCCGCCGCGCTCGCTCGCGCCACGAAGCCCTACGCGAACGGGCAGGGCTGGACGACGACCGAGCTAGGACTCGCGATGCTGACGCTGTGGCACGCGGAGACGTTGTTTGATCAGCGTGTCCACGCTGGTATGCAGCACCCGAAGTGGACCCAGGACAAGGGGCGCGCCCGGTGCCTTGGTCAGATCCACGTCTCGCTCCTTGTGCCGCAGTCGGAATGGGAGAAGCTGGTCGGAACGGACGAGGGAGCGACGCAGATGTGCGCAGATGCAACGGCCCGGATCTGGGTTGCGCAGGCCCGGCAGTGCGGCGTCTGGTACGGTCAGCGAGCCGATCGGAACAAGGTAGCGAAGGTCTTCGCGGCCTACGCGAGCGGCGGCAACTGCCGCCCCGGAGAGCGCGACTGGGCGCGAGCAGACAAGTGGTTGGCCGGCATCGCGCAGCGACCGGATCGGAGCCCGGTGAAGGGCTATCGCCGGGCGGCCCCTGCCGAGATCCCGTCGAATGTGAAGGAGGACGCTCGAACGCTTGCGACCGAACTCGCTCCTCCCGGTGGCCACAAAGTCGGCGCGCAGTTTCCCGTGTGGGGCTCGTTTCTGTTGCTTGTCGAGAAGCACGCCGAGGGCAAACTCGGAGTTTCCGTTCTGATGAAGGAGAGCACGTAATGTCACCCGAGAAGGCCGCGAAGAGGCACCCGCACTGCGGCGTGGAAGGGCACGGACCGGCACATCGGTTCGACGCGATCGACTGCTACGCCTGTATGGAGTGCGACGAGTGGCTCGAAGAGAAGTGCACCGAACCGGACTGTGCCTTCTGCAAGCAGCGCCCGGCTCGCCCGCCAGCGCCCGGCGCGGCCTCGTCACCTCCGTGAGTCTCCTGTGCCGCAGGGCCTCCGAGCGCACTGATCGGCGCCGCGATCCCGGCCATCGCCTCCGGTTTTAGCGCAGAAACGCCCCTCCTTCCCACGGGCATACGATCGGGCTAGACTACGGCACATGTTCGGCAACGCCCCCAGCGTCTTCGACAACGTCGCCCCAGAACACAGGCCGGACTCCTCGGGTCCTCCTCTACATGATCAGATCGCCGGGGTTGGCGCAAGCCCGGACGGTCTCGGGGCCGGTCCGGGCGGCATGGGCGCGTACGCTCGACCGACGGCCGGGACCGGCGAGTACTTCGTGCCGGCAGACGGCATGGGCGCGTACGCCAGGCCCACCGGGATGGGCGGACAGATCGATTTCTTGGAGCCGGCCGATGCGTCCCCTGCCGCGGCGATGCGCTCGGCGGGCATCACGGCGCTCGTGGCGGCCGTTGCTTTCGGTGGCGGGCTCGCGTTCGGCGGCCCATGGGGCGGCGTGTCCGGGATCATGGTCTCGGGCTCGGCATTCAACGTGTACCGCGCCCAGAAGTGGTGGGGCAGCGCGGACGCGAGCGAGAAGCACGAGGCCGTCGTGAGCGCGATGTTCGCGGCCATCGGCATCGCTGCTGGCGGGTACACCGCGTACCAGGCGTACCAGGCGAAGCGGTAGGAGCACACATGGCAGGCGATGCGGCCCCGTCCGGGGCAACGATGGTCGACGCGCAGCTGACGAACGTGCGGGTGCTCAAGCCCGCGCCGAACTTCGAGCGGAACTACCAGGGCAAGTCAGCGATCATCCCCATCGCTTTCCCAGGGACACGTGATCCTCGTGCGGAAGAGAGCGCGCCCGGCTTCTCTCCGAATCTGATGAAGGGCATCGCGGTTCCGCAAGGCGCGAGGGTGCTCCTCCAGTTCCCGATCTGCTGGGCACCGCTCGGTACTTTCCCGAACGCGGTCAACCCCTTTCAGTTCTACAGCTACCGCCTCATCTGGCGGTACCAGAACCTCAACAGCTACAGGAACCCGGCCGCAAAGACGCGCCGAGCCCCGTACCACTTTCCCAGGCAGAGCCCTGGAGCGCCGGAGACAATCCTGGGCGTTCCTGTGCCCCGCGTGACCATTCCTGCGTCCTGGCATGTGGTTGCGTACCAGCAGACGGAACCGCTCACAGGTGCTGGCAGTCTCGTTGTCCGAATCGAGGACATCATTCCGCGGTTGGATTCGGTCGCGGATTTCGTGCAGCCTCTGCTGCCCGACGGACAACCCGGCGTCATTCAGCAGGGCGTCCTTGATCCGACCGCGACCGGGGGCGGACAGATGCCGATCTTCGCGCCCTTCTGGACAGACGCAGAGGGTGACGAACTGCTCATCCTCGCGAAACGTGTCGGGGCCACTGCCCTTCCTGGGGACGTCTGGGACTTCACGAGCGGGTACAACGGCGTGTCTCCGCCACCGCAGGGAGACCTCGCCTTCTCGAACATCTACGGCACGGGCGACGGGCGGCACGAGTCGTTCCGCGACCTCGGTATCTACATGCAGACCGGGACGACGCCCTGAGCGATTTCCACATGTCCGACAACTACAGCTAGAAAGAGAGCAAGCACATGCACAAGGGAGCCAGGATCAACGGGGGAGACTACTTCGACGACATCGCGCAGCGCGAGGACGCGGGCGTGTTCGGGGGCCTCGGCGTCGAGGACTACGAGGGCATCAAGGAGTCGATCAGCCCCGACGGGCTCGTCATCCGGATGAACTGCCGGGTGTGCGGCAAGCAGCACGACGTCACCCTGGAGTGGCAGGAGCTTTTCATCGTCGGCAGCAACGGCCCTGGACTGTCGCCGATGATGCCGCCTGGGTGGACGTACAGCGAGAACAACGCGAAGCTCTACCCGACGAACATCCCGTGCTCCAAGTGCGGGGACAAGCTCTGCCCGCAGGTGACTCCAGACGAGGCGCGCGAGCGGGTGAACGATGCGGTTCAGCGAAGCATGATCCCGCCGCAGGCGCTCGCGGGCTGGAGGCATCAGGTGGCGATGTACCGCGGCCACCAAGGCGGCTGACGTCCAGCCCCAGCACATGAGCGCGTGTCCCGAGATCCGCTCGCCCCTCACCGTCGAGGAGGCGGAGGCCGTCATCGAGCCTTACTTCCTCGCGGTGCGGGATGTGTTCGTCGGGAACGGGGCGACGAAGTGCAAGCGCGTGACGCTGGAGATCGCGCCGTGGATCCACGATTCGCCGCGGCACTTCGCGGCGACTGAGGAGAGCGGCAAGCTCATGGTCGTGTCCCCGGAGTTCGCGGAGCTTCCGGAGGACACGGTCATCGCGATCCTGAGCCACGAGTTCGGGCACGCCGTCGACTTCCTGTACCCCGGTGAATACATGCTCGTGGACGACGGGGAGCTTGTGAAGATGCCGCGCGTGCCGCCGGGCAAGCTCGATCTGAAGGGCACGCAGGCGAGCGTGGCGAGGTCGCGTTCGTGGAGGGACCGGGACAAGGACACGATCGAGCGCACAGCGGACTCGATCGCTGAGATGTTCACGGGGCACCTCATCGGGTACTGCGGCCCGTGCGAGCTTCAGTGCTTCGATCGAGGGCACAGACCTCGGAGACCGGGACTGCGGTGATGTACGGGAACGAGATTCTCACTACCGTCCACAACGGACGGTACGGCACCTGGCCGGTGTCGATAAATCCCACGTACACGAGGACGGTGTTCCTCTACCAGAGGCGCGATTACACATACGGCAACGAGCCGTCGCGCGAGACGTTGCGCCGTCAACTCGACGAGTTCAAGCGTCTCACAGAGACGACGCTGGAGCAGAAGCAACGGATCTCGCGCGAGCGAAACCGTCGCCATATCAGGAGCGCCAAGCTGTTCGCTCCGCCGCCGCTCGTCGAGACGATGTTCAGCAAGCCCACGTTCGTGCGCCGCGCGTGCGGCGGACGATGGAGAGTGAGGACACCATGATTGCGACGGTAACAGGGGACTCGCGGTGCCAAGAAGAGATCGCGCCAGGAGATCGGTACCTTCTGTTGATCCCAGGGCTGCCGATCGAGCGCCAGCCGGATGTGGTCCATACGGTCGCTGAGATCAGCGACGGGTTC
>Ga0315286_10001058_pt1 | contig 24513 bp, 21 predicted proteins | sample YL17G10_0_MG_FD_205038 | JGI IMG/M metagenome (GOLD analysis project Ga0315286, IMG submission 205038) | Sediment microbial communities from Yellowstone Lake, YNP, Wyoming, USA - YL17G10_0 | ecosystem: Environmental > Aquatic > Freshwater > Lake > Sediment | place: USA: Wyoming | collected...
CCCGTCCAGACCTCCGCCAAAGGGATGGACCCCCAGCACTTGGTCGAGACGTTCGGCGACCGCATCGTCTTCTGGGGCGGCGGCGCGGACACCCAGCAGACCCTGCCCTTCGGCACACCCGACGAGGTCCGCCGGCAAACAGTCGAGAGGGTGAAGGTATTCGGCCAAAAGAACGGCTACATCTTCAACCCCATCCACAACATCCAGTGCAATACGCCCACGGAGAACGTCATAGCCATGTTCCAGGCCCTCGGCCGCAAGCTGTAGCCTGAAACCGCGAAACACTCTCGATGGCCAGAGGAGCTACTCGCATGAACAAGTCAAGCCAGCAACTGAACCGCCGTGAGTTTCTGAAGCAGGCAACCCAAGCTGCTGCCTTCGCCCTGGGAGTGGCTGGCCCGCGAACTTTGCTGGCAACGACGGAGTCCAATGCCTCCGCAGCGATCCGGATCGGCGTTCTGTTGGGCACGTTCGGAGGTAGCACCCTGGAAGCACGCTTGGACGCCGTCAAGGCTTGCGGTCTTGATTGTGTGCAAGTGAGCCTGGACTGCGCCGGCCTGTCGGACATGCCCGACGAGATCCCGCTGGAAGTGTCCGGCCGGATTCGGCGCGAGGCGGCCGCCCGTGGGATCACGATTGCGTCCGTGCAGGGCACCTTCAATATGAGCCACCCCGATGCCGAATATCGCCGGACAGGCCTGCGGCGGCTGCGGGTCCTCGCGGAGGCTGGCCCGCAGTTGGGCGTCTCGAAGATTCACTTGTGCACCGGCACGCGGGACCGCGGCAGCATGTGGCGTCGCCACCCGGACAACGACGCGCCGGAGGCGTGGCGTGACATGGCCGCCTGCGTACGCGAGGCAACGGAGATCGCCCGGCAGACGCGCATGGTCATAGCCTTTGAACCCGAGGTGAACAATGTCGTGAATTCGGCGCAAAAAGCGCGGCGACTTCTGGACGAGATTGGATCCCCATACCTGAAAGTCACGATCGACCCGGCGAACCTGTTCCATGCCGGCGAATTGCCGCGGATGCGTGAGATCCTCGACGAGGCGTTTGCCCTGGTCGGCAAGGATATCGTCCTGGCGCACGCCAAGGACCTCGACCACGATGGCGACGCGGGGCACCTCGCGGCCGGCCAAGGCAAGCTGGACTATGATCGCTATCTTTCCTTGCTGCACACGTATCGGTTCCAAGGGGCGCTCTTGCTCCATGGGCTGAGCGCAGCGCAGGTGCCTGGCTGCGTGGCGTTCCTGCGGCAGAAGCTGGCCGTCCTCCCTTCGGTACCTTCCGGGAAATGACTGATCAGCCGCAACGGTCCTTGGGAACCTCACCGGACGGGAAATCCTGCAAACGCTGACGAACGGGCGGACACCCAGAGTGGGGATTCCAGGGACGTCATACTTATCACACGGAGGCACAAAGCCACCAAGCGGAGCGCCACCGCCGTCCTGTCCGAGCTTCGTGGCTCAAGTATCCTTTATCCTTCTCGGTGGTCTCTGTGCCTCCGTGGTGAATCTGCTTCACCGTCACTTTTGACTTGTTCCCTGCCCTTGTCTCCGCCATAATACTCCCAGGAAGATGCCCAGGATCAACCTGCGACAGATGAGTTCGAGCCCGGGGCGGGTTGTATGGATGGGCAGAGGTCCGGATGAGTGCAATGCGTGCATGAGTTGGAGAGCCCAATGGAAAAGCCGATGGGACAAGGATGAACTCGGTGTAGACTCGCAATTGTCTGGATGGAAATTGCAAAATGTGCATGTGTGACCTCCCGAAGTCCCAGGAAGTCTGTCCCGAACGATCCCTCTGGGATGAACCAAGTTCGCGCGTAGCGGGTCGGGCTTGGACAGCAGAAATGTGAGAATATAGGTGATGACACGTGCCTTGTCAGTGAGGTTATCTGATCTCAAGCGTGCCTATGATCGCGTCAGAGAGGATAGGAAGGACAAATCCTTCGTTGAGCATCCTTTTCTCTTTGCATGGGCGGAAATCGACAGGAAGGAATGGTTTGAGCAACTTCAAGCAAGACTCGACTCCGACTTCAATCCTCAGACCCGCCCACGTGCTCCACCTCAAGGACGAGGTTGTGTACAACTTGATCGTTGACCGGCTCTATGAACCAATATGGAGACTCATAGGAAACTACCAAGGCCAACCGGACGCAGCTTATGTAATGCAGGAGCCCGGGAATGGCGAGTGGTTCGGAAGACAGTTCCACGCGTGGGAGGAATTTCGTGAAGAATCCTTGAGGCGTCTACATAAGGGGGCAACGTTCATCGTCGCCTCCGACATAACAGGATTCTACGAAAACATCGACATTGGCCGGCTTCTTTCTGAATTGAGGCAGATTGCCGACGGCATGCGCCCTGAGATCGAGCTTCTTGGCAAATGCCTCCGAAAGTGGTCCTCTAGAGGGGACAAGGGAATACCGCAGGGGTACTCGGCGAGTGATATCCTCGCCAAGGTCTATATGCACTCGGTCGACGTCGGAATTGAAACCGACGCCTTTAGCTATCTGCGATACGTAGATGACATAAGGATCTTCTGCCACAGCGAACTTGAAGCCAAGCGAGCGATCCAGAGCTTGTCGCGTCACGTTCATGGAAAAGGGCTTAACCTCCAAAGCGCAAAAACTAAAATACTGACCCGAAAGCATGCATCGAAGGAATTCAATGGAGTTAAACGCGTTGTTGAGGAGATCAGGGACGAACTTATTGCTGAAATCCTTGATGGCATCTCCGTCAGAGATCCATACGATAACTCTGAAGATGCACAACTGACCATTGAAACGCGAGATGATCTACCACCCGAAGTTCTGGAGAGAGCTTTTACCAAATACTTTGCGGGCACTAGTCCTATTCCTTTTGAAAAGACGCTGTTCCATTATCTGCTCAATAGACTTGCCCAAGCTTCGTCACGAATCGCGGTTTCCTATTGTATGAAAGCTCTCACCGATAGGCCCGAGGAAACACCACATATTCTGAAGTATCTTGCCCGTGTTGCCCTACAAAAGCGCGAGGTCAAAGCTCTGGGAGCATTTCTTGTCTCGCCAGCGGCGATGTACGATTATCAAGTGTATGAAATCCTCAAGTGGCTATTCGACGAAAAGAAAGGGAGCAGTGAAGCGATTGCTTTCTGTCGTCAAGCTGTCCAGGACCACAACCGAGACATTTGGCTAAGAAGTTATGCGTTGGCATATCTGGGGAAGTTTGGCCGAATTGAGGACCTTCAGCTCATCGAGTCGCTCTACTCAAGGTGTTCGAGTGATATGGAGCGTGCCGACTGTGTTATGGCAATGATGAAGATGGAGCCGGGAAAACGCAACGCTTTCTATGGAGCTGCACAGAGAGACGGGGCACTTACAGCAAGAGCAATAGCACTTGCAAAGAAGGCGTCTGGAATTCACGTGACACCATAGAATGGCGGTCCGTTAAGGGATTTCTGGGCAGAAAACACCCTTGGCGATTGTCGCCCCCGTTCAAATCGCCGGTTCCTGCTCTCATCGCGAAAACCAGAGAGAAATCGTACTCATGAGCAACTTCGGCCATTCGGGCAGCGAATCTGCAAAAAAACGCGAAAAATGGGTTTGGGAGGCTTAACGGACCGCCATTCGTGACACCATACTAATTAGAGTCCAGATATGGCGAATTCACATGGTAAGTGCAACAGGAATATGAGAGCGACATCGCGAGCGGTGCTCCTCGCTTATGTTGCATGGGAAACCGGGGGGCAACCTCCAATTACAAGTAGGCGCCAGTCCAGACAGTGGCGAAGAGCCGGGGGTGGCCCTTGGCGGGCCGTGGCCCGAAGGGGTGGCGGGCGGTACTTCGACCGCCAAAGCCCGTGCCGGAACCTGCCCACGCGCTCCAGGCACGGGGGCAGGCTTCGCCGTTATTGTTCTCTTATCACATAGCACTTGTCACTTCTCCCTTCTCACTGATCCTCTTCCTCTTTTCCACCGCCTCCGGCTGCGCGTAGACTTCCCGTCGCCTCTCCAGCGGCCATTCCTCGGGAAAATTCAGCCGGGCGGACTCGTCGAAATACTGGACCGCCGCGCGATCGCGCGCCCGGGCCGCCTCGACCTCCTCCACGAAATAGCCCAGGTAGATCGACTTCCCCTCAACCTCGATTGCCGCATACCATTTGTCGCTGTGCTTGTGGGGGACTTCGAGGGCCTGCCCTCAAATTAACAATTAGCCGTTTACAGCGCTTCCGCGGTGCGGCCCCTTCCGGGGGATTGAAGTCCAAAGAATTGTGTCTCGCGCAGAGACGCTGGGACGCAGGGTGGGGAAGGCGTCGTTTTTCTCTGATCTCTGCGCCTCCGCGTCTCAGCGCGAGATGATTTTGGTTGTGGTCGAGCGCCGCGCGGCCGCACTGGGTCTTTTTTCGTTCTTGGCGGCCCTCTTGCTCCTGCTTCTTTTGGTTCCCTTGGTCGCGGCTTTCTTTCGGCCTGCGGAGCGCGGCTTCTTGCCGGCCGTCGTCTTGCGACCTTCGTCGCCGGCGGGCTTTGCCCCGGCGGACATCTGGCGGCGCTGCTCCTGTGCCTCGGTGTACACTTGGGCCCGCCGCTCCGGCGGCCATTCCTGGGGAAAATTCAGCCGGGCACATTCGCCGAAATACTCGACCGCGGCCCGGTCATGCGCGCGGGCCGCCTCGGTCTCCTCCGCGAAATAGCCCAGGAAAATGGGGTTTCTCCCGCGCGGGACTTCCGCCCACCACTTGCCCACGGTCTTGCGGTAGCCCACCCCCCAGAACCGCGAGGAGGAGCCTCGTTTCTTGCTTCGGTTCAGCGCGTTCTCCCGGCGGGTGCAGGGGTGCAGATTGGCGCGGGTGTTGTCCAGTTTGTTGCGGTTCTTGTGGTCGATGACCATCCCTTTGGGCGCGCGCATGATCTCGTGATGCAGGAAGATTGCCTTGCCGTTTTCGCGCCGCATGGCATATCCGTTGCACAGGTGCCAAGTCCACCGGTTGATCCATTCGAAGTCCGCGGCGTCCACGTAGGCGCACCGCCCTTCGCCCACGTCGATCTGCCTGACCTCGCCTTCCGGCGTGGCGGGCCTGGGCCGGTAGTTCCGACAGATCCCGCGGGCCGGCGCCCGTTGCATCCGCCCGGACGAATCCGGCTGGTTCGCGCACGCCGGCCAGGTCAGCACCCCGACCGACATGCTCCACAGCGCATGCTCGTGGTCGCAGTACGAGTAGACGCAGTTGTGACAACACGCGATCTTCGCCATGAGGTCTCCCTTCCGCATAACAGTTCCCGGTTGACAGTTCTCAGTTCTCAGTTGCCGGCCGGCCCACGCAGCACACCACGCGATGTTGTTTATATGATATATTAACTAAATTGTTCAGTCAACAAGAATATCAACAAAATTCGGTTTGTTGTGTGGTTCATAAACCCTGGTCCGCTAAGGACTAAAGAAACCCTGTGAAAAAATGTAGCACAGCCGCCCCCGGCTGTGAGCTCGGGATTCACCACGGAGACACGGAGGACACCGAGAAACGAAGCCACAGATGACACCTTCAATTCTCCCAGCGCGGTTGTTGGGAGTTCCGCGTTTACGCGGGTATTCAAGTCCAACGCATCTTATCTCGCGCCAAGCCGCAGAGAGCGCTAAGAAAAGCCCCGTTCAATCACGAGCGACCGCTCATCAATCGCAAATCATCCATAGTCAATTCCCAGGCCGCCGACCCACGGTCTTCCGGAAGATGTGACTGACACCGTCCCGTTCCCCCAGTGTGCTTGTTGACGCCGTGCCTGCCGTATGCCATGATACCCGAAGAATGTAATGGCGTTACAAGGGTAGGGGCAAGCCATGACGAGACGGAACAGAACAATGGAACCGCTGGACCGCCGGAGATTTGCCTGGCTGCGCCGAGGCTGGCTCATCGCTTTACTCTGGGCGCCACTGGTCCTGGGAGGGTGTACCGAAAAGCTCTGGAGAGAGAGGAGTCCCAAGATACGCGTGTGGATCCCCCCCAGCCGGATTACCGAGGACCAACTCCGGCAGGAAGGACGCGCGTACGACAAGCTCCACCTGACGAAGCAGGAACTGCGAGACATGGGCATCCGCTGCAAGGAGGACGAGGTGGACGGATACCTCGCGGAGAAAAGCCGCGGGCAGATGTTCGGCGATCGCGTGGTGATGGTTGCCGGTACTCCGGTCACCATTGCCATCGATATCGCCCTTATCCCGGTCGTTCTCTTCCTGCTGGTCACGGTGGGCGATTAGACACGGGCAGCGAAAGGAAGAAAGGTAATGGCGATACAGCCGATGACTCACGTCCCTGCCGGTTTCCAGCCACGTCGCGTGCGGATGGCCTCCCAGCAATTCACTCTCTGTGTGTTGCTCAGTCTCGCCCTTTCGATGATTCCAGGGTGCTACCACCACTATCCCACCTATCGGGATGAAAAGCGGAAGGCGAGTCCCTGTCCTTATTCGCTCGTCATCAACGGCCCATTGCAGAAGGTGCACCAAGCCGTGACCGCCGCCGCCCAGGACATGACGTGGGGCCCACACTATTCGATCCAGCATCTGATCGATCCAGAGCTTGGCCGGGGGACCGTCTATCCGCTGTATGTGCTCCTGTCACCGGGCGTCGTCGGATTTGTGGCCGACGTAGATCGATTAACAGAGAACACAACCAAACTGACCGTATATCCAGACGACGAGCAATGGAAAGGCATATCTTCCGAGAAGATTGCAGAGGTGGTTAAAAGACAGTTCCCGCCTCCATCGGACGTCCCAAAGTAGTAGACACGGGAGAAGGACGCACGGGTGCAGGCCGACTCAGATGGGTGTGCCCCCACGCCCCTCTGGCCGCAACGAGAACCACGTGAGCCGAAAAGAACGAAAGAAGCCGAAAGAAAGGTGTAGCCGGGGTCACAACTGCGAACCACAAGCTGACAACTGACGTGCGTCTTCCTTGTCACCTGGCACTTGTCGCTTGTCGCTCTCTTGAGCCGGCCCGCCGTCCTCGGTCCTCTGTCCTCCGTCTTCCGGGCCCCCGACCACACATGGATGAACACGGATTTCCTCCGGAAGATGTACCTGGCACCGTCCCGTTCCCCTGTGATGCTTGCCTATGAAGCCGTAACGATGTGCTCGCCCAGACTCATCGTGAACTCGTCCCGCGACCGGGAATCGACAACCCCGGCATGCCCAGACAGAGGGAGGCGAAAAAGACGAGGCATCCGGCGTGCCCTCGCGTGCGTCACCTGGCGAACTCGATAAGTCCCGGCCTGCGATGTCACTCCAGGCCACCGTCGGGTCGAGCGCCGAGGATGACTGCCTGGAGTTGCCGAGGACAGCCGTGGCCGTGGACGAGATCGTATCGGCGCACACGAGGAAGACAGACACATGCGCGACGAGGAATGCGAGCCGGACGAGGGCGTGCCCCAATGTGCGGGGACGCAGAAAGAGGCGGATGCCCGCATAGACGACCAGACCCAGTGTCACCCCGCCCAGCATCGGGCACAACAGCATGCATACGAGAAAACCGGCCCCCGGCTCCTTGCCCCAGTCGCGGAGGTATTGGCCCCCGTCGAGGTACAGGGCAACGCCGATGGCCGTGAGCACGAGGACAACGAGGAGCACCGCGTCCAGCACGTACCGGGCAAACCATTCGTCGGAGGATGCGTCATCCGCGGACATTGGCCGAGAGCCACTTAACTGGGCTCTCCCCTTTGACTTCATAGACTGTACTCCTGAAAGGTACTCTTTCCATGATACCAAGGTACGGCATCCGATTCAATGGCTCGCCTGATCGGTCTCGCTCTGCCCTTTAATTCGCCCAAATCCTCTCGCCCTCTTCGCCACCGAGAACCACATTAGCCGAAAGAAGCGAAAAAGGGCGAAAAAAACATGTAGCTGAGCCGGCCGGCCGTCCTCTGTCGTCTGTCCTCTGTCCTCCGTCTTCCGGGTTCCTGACCCCACATGGATGAACAGGGATCCTCTCCGGAAAATGTACCTGACACCGTCCCGCTGACCCTCGAAGTCGCCCTTTTCGCTTGTTTCCTTCGCCTGCCCGCGCCATAATACTCTCAGGAAGATGCCCAGGATCAAGCTGCGACCGGTGAGTTCGAGCCTGAGGCGCGCTGTATGGATGGGCAGAGGTCCAGATGAGTGCAGTGAGTGCAGGAGTTGGAGAGCTCGCCGGAAAAGCCGATGGGACGGGAAATAAGTATGACGTCCCCGGAATTACGAGTGAGTGTTGCCTGTGGGTTCGTGCGAGTATCGTACAGAGAAACTATGTTGGAGGCACAGACATGAAGCATCCACGCTTTGTCTTTGGTTGCGCTATCCTCGTCTTCTTGGTGGGCGGCTGTGCGGAGGCCCATAGGGACACGAGACCTGAGCAGAGTGTGAGCCCGAAGGCAGTCGAGCCGGTGGCGACCAGTGTGCAGGTTACAAAAATTCCCGTTGCGAGTACTGACACGCCGTTCAGCCAAAGCAATGACCCGCTGACGTATGAGGTGCTGAGAGGGCCCTGGAAGCCGAATGATGCACCGCAAGGTCTTGGTCTGGAGCTCCTCATTCCAGAGTCCGCAACTCAGGACCAGATCATTCGGCTGCTGAGAGAGCTGGCCGCAGGGAAGGACCCTGTGTTCATTAACGTGTGGACAAGCCGCCAAGCTTGGGAGGACGGAAAAAGGAATATATACGACGGATATGACGAACATTTGATCTGTGGGTACGTGAAGAACATGACCGGCCGGGGGGTGTTCGGCGGCTTTAATGAGATCCGATGGATGCAGGAAAAAGGCCGATTCAGTCACCTCTCTGGTAAGACTACGCCGATGCAGTAGCGCAGATGACCCTGTTGTTGGAGGTCCAGGGATGAAGTCGCAGAATTCCGGGGACATCTTACTTATTTCGGCCCCGAATTAAGTATGGTGTCCCTATAAGATTTGCGTGTGTGGCGTTCGTCAGGGGCTGTTCCTCATTCAGGATGCGCCAGAGGTTCCTCACGTTGCGCTCCTGGTGGTCGTAGCCATACGTGCAGGGGGGCGGGTCGCGGAAGGCGGGGAATTTGGCGCGGAGGGTCAGAAGCCTGGTCGTCTGGTCCAGGGTCAGGCCCTGCTTACGAGCGGCCTGGACTTCCGTGAGCATTCTCTGGTAGTAATCGCGGATAGGTGGAAGAACGGCGCGAGTCAGCAGGACGCTGTGTCCCGGGATCACGTGATCGATCTTCACATGGTCGGCGAGGAGACCGTCCAGCACGGCGATGAAACGGTGGACGTCTTCCAGATGCGAGTCTTCGCCGATTTCGGGGACGCGGCCCTGCTGGTAGGCGATGGCGCCGCTGACCAGGATCCGCTCCTGGGGAACGTAGATCAGGATGTCGGAGTTGCTGTGGCCTTTGCCGAAGAAGATCAGCTCCAGGGCCAGGTCGCCCAAATCAAGCGTGTATTTATCGGAAAATGAGAGGGACGGCTTGACGACCTCGTAGCCCTGCTGGAGGTCCTGCACGAAAAGGTCGTAGAAGATGAGGTCACTTTGGATCAGCCCGGTGTACATGCGATGGGCGGCATACCGGGGCAGGGCGGCCCGCAGGTCGCGCAGAATCGCGTTGTAACGGTCGATCTCCCGGCGTTTCGAGTCCGGCTCGGTCTGTCGGCGAATCAGCCACTGCATGTCCTCGGCCAGGTTCTCGTGCCCGAGGATCACAGCGCCTTGGAACAGGGAGTTGCCGCTGCAATGGTTGTCATGGGCGTGCGTGTTGATGACGTAGGCCCAATCGGTGCGGTGAAACGCCTGCTCGATTTTGGCCTTGATGGGGGCCATGACCCGCGGCGAGGCCTCGGTGTCGATGATCACCAGGCCCTTCCGGGACTGGATCGCGGTGAGGTTGCAGCGCCGGTCGATGCCCGGCCAGTAGGCGATGAGGACATGCTGGGAGAGGCGCTCGATGCGGATGAACTGGCCCGGGTCCGGCAGCGGACCGGCCGCGAGCAATTGCACAAGTAAACCGAGCTGAATCGCCGTAATCATTTCCATTCTCCATAGGCAGCCGGCACGGTGCGTCACGATGATGCAGATCGTACCACGGCTCCATTATACAGTGCGACAATCGAAACCGCTCTGCCCCACAGGAAATTCCGATTCTCACCCAAGAAGTGTTGATGCGATTGCCTTGCCTATGTTGTGCAGATGCTTGACAAGGGGCAGGCGGTATGGCCTTGCGGCGGTCGGATCAGCCACGTCATACATGTCCGCTATGGCCCCGGCCTTGGAGGCAGCTATGCGAGCGGTGCTTGGTTGTTGAACATCCTTGAATTCCGGGAATTCCGGGGACATCTATGAGCAAGCCGTGGTCAAGACGGTCGCGGGATTTTTTCGCGGGAATCCCACACTCCGTCGTCCGCAGCGGAGTCCAGTCAGGTAATCCCCAGGGGGAACTAAAGGGTCAGGTGCTCTTCCTGGTAACCAGGTGATTTGATTCCTCTTCGTAGCCCTTCGTTTGTCACCGACGCCGAAGGGCATGCGACGAGGGGGAAGTAATGGGTGGCGACTCGCCAACTCCCCATGTTCCAGCCTTCCAGCCTTCCAGCGTCCCATACCCCTATGGCCGAAACGCCGGGGTTCTTACAGGGCTCGGAGTGCCTTGACATCCCTGCGCCGACCCCCTATAGTCGAGAGAGTCTGGTACTCGGCAAGCATCAGAATCGTGGAGATGATGGCGTGAAAGCCGGATCGCAGAAACACGGGAGGATAGTTTCGTCGGTGGCGAAGGAGTCCAAGCCGGTTGACTTGGCGCGTCTTGCCACGATTTTGGGCGGCATTGAGTCTATCGAATACGCGATCGTCTTTGGCTCGGCCCGGGACGGCATCGTCCACAAGGGGTCTGATCTGGACGTTGCCGTATCGTTGAGGGACACCGAGGCTCGGAACATCGACCACCTGCTGGAGATCGTGGGCGAGGTCGAAGACGCGTTGGGCGTCACCTGCGATCTGACGGTACTCGATACGGCGGGCGCCGTGCTGCGCCACGAGGCATTGAAGGGGCGTGTACTCTTTGTGCGACCCGATCGGGAAGACGCGTTCTCCGATTTTTACGTCCGGACTTGTGCCGAATACGAGGACCTCATGGCCTGGCGCGCCCGACAGCTTGCCTATAGGGGGTACACATGCCCATCAACGGAGTCGTAGAGAGCAAGCTTCGCTTCTTGGAGCAAACCCTGGCCGACCTGGAGAGTTGGCCTCTGGGAGACTTGGCCGAGTTCGCCGGCAACTCCCTGCTTCGACGGGCGGTGGAGCGTGCTTTGCAGCTTGCGGTCGAGAGCATGATCGACGTTGCCGAACGAATTCTGGCCGGCCAGCATCTGGTGCCGGCGGATACCGCCGCCCAGAGTCTCAAACGGTTGCAGGAAATTGGGATTCTGAAAGAGGTCGATCGATATGCCGAGATGGTGCGTTTTCGCAACTTCATCGTCCATCGCTATGAGCAGATCGAGCCTCAGATCGTCTATGGTCTGGCAAAGGCCAAACTGGGTCACTTTCGCGATTTCATTGATGAGATCCGCAGGGCGTGCGCCGGCGAGATGCCAGGACAGAGAAGAGGTGATACACGGTAGGCCGTGCCGGCACGGCTGGCTACCTTTGTGGTACAGGCCAGGTTGCCTGGGTATAGGAGCAGATCATGAGAATTGCAGCCCTGCTGTTTGTCGTCGGAGCATCCATGTCAATTTCTCAACACGCCACCGCCGCGGATACCGGTCCCCGGCGGGTGATCGACCTCAACGGGACGTGGCAGGTGGCTGAGGGGGCGATGGATTCGGTCCCGAAGCAGTTTGAACACACGGTCCCCGTCCCCGGTCTGGTGGATATGGCCAAGCCGGCCTTTGCCGAGGTTGGCAAGAAGAGCGACAAGCGGCAGGCCTTCTGGTATCGGCGGACCTTCGCCGTCGATGGATCGATCCCCCCTGTCGCGATCCTGAAGATTCACAAGGCCCGCTACGGCACGAAGGTGTGGCTCAACGGCCAAGTCGTCGGCGAACATCTGCCGTGCTTCACGCCGGCTCTGCTGGACGTGAAGCCCCCCGTCAAAGGCTCCGGGCAGGAAAACGAGTTGGTCATCCGGGTTGGCGCCGACCGCGAGTCCCGGCCCACGGACGTGCCCAGCGGCTGGGACTTTGAGAAGTACCTCTACATCCCGGGCATCTACGACTCGGTCGAGTTGATCCTCACGGGGGCACCCCACGTAGTCAACGTCCAGACCGCTCCCGACCTTGCCAACAGCAGCGTCCGGGTCCGGGTCACGCTTCGCAGCAGCGCTGAAATCCGCATGTTCCCCATATACCTGATTGTTCGGGAGGCGACGTCGGGTCGGGAGGTCGGCCGAGAACAGGCTAACCCGCCGATGGGCAAGAACGAAGAGAAGACATTCGATCTTACCGCTCCCATCAAGGACTGCCACCTCTGGTCGCCCGAAGATCCGTTCCTCTACGACGTGGAGGTCAGCACCCACTTTGACATGTTGAAGGTCCGCTTCGGGATGCGGTCGTTCCGGTTCGATGCCGCCACCGGCCGGGCCGTGCTCAATGGCAAGCCGTACTTCATGCGGGGCACGAACGTCTGCGCGTATCGGTTCTTCGAGGACGCCGAGCGGGGCGACAAACCTTGGCGTGCGGAATGGGTCCGCCGGCTGCATGAGAAGTTCAAGAGCATGCACTGGAATTCGATCCGGTACTGCATCGGCTTTCCGCCGGAGGTGTGGTATGACATCGCCGACGAGGTGGGATTTCTGATCCAGGATGAGTTCCCGATCTGGCTGCTGGATAAGGCGCCGGAGAACCCCACCGCCCAGAAGATCATCCCGGAATACACCGAGTGGATGCGTGAGCGGTGGAACCATCCGTGCGTCGTCATCTGGGACGCCCAGAACGAGAGCCGTACGCCGGAGACGGGCAAGGCTCTCATGGCGGTTCGGCATTTGGACCTCTCGAACCGGCCCTGGGACAACGGCTGGGCCGAGCCCCAGACCGACAAAGATTGCGTCGAGGCCCATCCCTATCTTATGAGCGGCCTGTTCAACTCCTCCTGGGGCAACGCCAAGTTCAAGAGCTTGAAGGACATGGTCAGCGTCTCGGGCATTCCCTCTTTGCAGCAGGCCCAGCGAAAGATCAAGGTCCCCATCATCATCAACGAGTACGCCTGGCTATGGCTCAATCGCGACGGCACGCCGACCTGTTTGACGGACAAAGTTTACCAGGCTCTGCTCGGGCCGAACTCGACGGTCGAACAGCGCCGCGAGCTCTACGCGAGACTCCTCGCGGCCAAAACCGAGTTCTGGCGCTGCCACCGCGAATGCGCGGGTGTGCTGCACTTTTGCGGCCTGGGCTACTCCCGGGCCGGCGACAAGCCCCGCCCGGAAGGCGGCGCCACCAGCGACCACTTCATCGACCTGGAGAAGCTGACCTTCGAGCCGAATTTCGAGAAGTACGTCCGCGACGCCTTCGCGCCCGTCGGACTCATGATCGACTACTGGGGCCAGGACCTGCCCGCCGGCAAGGAGCACGAATTCAAGGTTGTGGTGATCAACGACTCATACCGGGAGTGCAAGAGCAGAGTCCGGCTTCGCCTGCTGAGAAATGATGACGCGATTACGGTCTGGTATATGCCCTACACGGTCCCTGCGCTCGGCACCCAGACGCTGTCTTTCACACAGAAGGTCCCATCGGAACCGGGCGACTATGTACTGATGGCTGAGTTGATGTCGGGTGACGACAAGCCCGTTCGCAGCCTGCGGGATGCGAAGGTCATCGCGGCCCAATGACCCGTGAATCGAACTGCATGGTATGAGACCAGAGTCGGCCTCCGTTTGTCACCCCCGCGCAGGCGGGGGTCCAGGAAACTGTGGTGGGTGTCTGGATTCCCGCCTGCGCGGGAATGACAGAGCACGGTCCGGCTCTTGCCGAAACGATGCGGAATCACGCGGTGTCCATGTATCACGGAGAAGCACAATGGAGTCCTCAGTTCGCACGCGTCGCGCGTTCTTGAAAGCGGTCGGCTTGTGTGCATCCGGCTTGACGATTGCCGGGTGCATGGAGCCGGGCCCGCGGCCTGCTCTGCCCCCGGCGGAGCAGCCGCAGCCCGCGCGGCCGAACGTCCTCTGGATCACCTGCGAGGACACGAGCCCCTATCTGGGCTGTTGGGGTGACCCTTACGCGATCACGCCGAACCTGGACCGGTTCGCGGGCCAAGCCACCCGGTACACGAACGCGTATTCCACCGCCCCGGTCTGCTCGCCGGCCCGGTCCTGCCTGATCACCGGCGTCTATGCGACCTCGCTCGGCACGCAGAACCTGCGATCCGACATCCGAATTCCCAGGCAGATCGAGGCCTTCCCGAAGCAGTTGCGGGCCGCCGGCTACTATTGCTCGAACAACTTCAAGGAGGACTACAACTTCAAGGACGTGACGATCTGGGACGATTCGAGCCAAACCGCCCATTGGCGCAACCGCGCCGCCGGCCAGCCCTTCTTCAGCGTTTTCAATATCACGTGCACGCACCAGGGCCAGATCAACGGCTCGGACGAGGAGTTCTTCCAGAAGTACGGCTCCAAGCTCAAGCCCGAGGAACGCCACGACCCCAAGTCGCTCACGCCGCCGCCCTTCTATCCCGATACGCCGATGGTGCGGAAGATTTGGGCCCGCTATTACGACCTGATTACGACTATGGACAAGCAGGTGGGCGACCTGCTGCAGCAGCTTGAGGCGGATGGCCTGACCCAGAATACCATCGTGTTTTTCTTCCCCGACCACGGTTTTGGCCTGCCACGGTTCAAACGAACCCTCTACGACTCCGGCCTGCGGGTCCCGCTGATGGTCCGGGTCCCCGCGAGGCACCAGCACTTGGCGCCTTTTGCGCCGGGCGGCCGAACGGACCAGCTTGTCAGCTTCGTCGATTTCGCTCCGACGGTGCTGAGGCTGGCGGGTGTATCGGTCCCGCCGCACATGCAGGGCCAGCCGTTCCTGGGCGGCGGGACTTGTGTCGAGGGCGTCCCGCCCTCGAATCGCGGGCTGGAAGCCCGCGACACGCTGCCACCCGCGCGAGAGTACGTCTTCGCGACGCACAGCCGGGTCGATGAGGCTTACGACCTGTCGCGCTGCGTGCGGGACAAGCGCTACAAGTACATCCGCAATTTCATGCCGCACCTGCCCTACGTGCAGCCGAGCGACTATTGCGATCAGGCGGAAATCATGCAGGAGCTGCGCCGCGTGGCCAAGGAGGGCGGCATGGCCGGAATTGAGAAGCCGTTCTGGGAGCCGACCAAGCCTGTTGAAGAACTGTACGATACGCTGACCGACCCCAATGAAGTCAGGGACCTGGCCGGGTCCGAGGCACACGAGCAAACCCTCAGCCGCATGCGAAAGCGGCTCTGGGACTGGATGGCCGAAACCAGGGATACGGAGTTGCTGCCGGAGGCAGAAATGCACATCCGGGCGGCCGGCTCGACGCCGTATGAGGTCGCGCACGACCCCCAGAAGTACCCGCAATCCCGTATTCTCACGACGGCGGAGCTGGTGGGTGCAGGTCCCAGGGTCCTGCCGGCCCTGGTGGACTTTCTCAAAGATGACGACAGTGCCGTGCGCTACTGGGCGGCGGTCGCTCTGGAAGCCCTTGGCCCGGAGGCGGCACCGGCGGCCGACGCCCTGAAGAAGGTGCTGGAGGACCCCAGCCCGAACGTTCGCTTCACGGCCGCCGGCATACTCTGCCGGCTCGGCTCGTGCGATGATGCCTTGCCCGTGCTGGCTCAGGGCCTGCTCGACCCTCGTGAAGTCGTGGTGCTGCACGCCGCCCGCACGGTGCAAAGCCTCGGCGGCAAGGCCCGCCCGCTGGTCCGCCAGATGAGGTTCGCCCGCGAGAAGTGCAAAAACCTCGACGGCAGCTTCAGGAACGACAACTACGCCATGTTTATCGACTGGGCCCTGAAACACGCAATGGAAAGCTGCAGGGAATAGCCTGTAGGGTGGGTTCTTAACCCACGCGCTGTCCCAATCGGTACATCCTTAACGCGTGGGTTGAGAACCCACCCTACGAACTGCGCTGCTCGCAATGACATGGACAGGCGCTGTCTGTCCTTGCGAGCGAAGCGCGGCAATCTATAACCGCACGAGTACCAACGTGCGGCAGTAGCTATGGAGGTACGTTGACAATGAGCCAGAGTCCTGAGAAGGCGGATCGCGGTTCCGTATCGGTGGCCCGCCAGACCGGCAGTACGACCTATGTCTTCTTGATCACCATCGTAGCCGCTCTGGGCGGCCTGTTGTTCGGCTATGACACGGGCGTCATCAACGGCGCGATCGGTCCCTTGAAAACCTACTTCAACCTGGATGAAGTGCGTGAAGGATGGGCTATGGGTTGTGCCCTGCTGGGCTGTGCGCTCGGCGCCGCCGGCGCCGGGGCGATCAGCGACCGGTTCGGGCGAAAGAAAGTCCTGATCCTCTCGGCGGTCCTGTTCTTCGTCTCCGCCATTGGGACTGCCCTGCCGACCACCCTCACCGCGTTCATCCTCTTTCGCATCCTCGCCGGCCTGGGCATCGGGGCAGCTTCCATCGCCTCGCCTCTGTACATCGCGGAGATCACGCCAGCCCGAATCCGCGGACGCATGGTCTCCATCAACCAATTCGCCATCGTGTCGGGCATTCTCGTCGTTTTTTTCGTGAACTACTTCATCGCACGGCAGGGAGACGAGTTGTGGAATCAAGACCACGGCTGGCGATGGATGTTCGCCTCGGGGGCACTGCCCGCCCTGGTGCTGCTGGCCTTGCTGTTCCTGGTCCCCGAGAGCCCGCGATGGCTGATGAAGCGGGGACGCGAGGATGAGGCCCTCGGCATTCTCACCCGCGTGAACGGGGCCGCCTACGCCCGGACCGAGCTGGCGGAAATCAAAGGCACCCTGGCCCATGAGAGTGGCTCCCTGAGCCAGCTCTTCCAGCCCGGCCTGAAGATCGTCCTGGTCATCGGGATCGTGTTGGCGGTTCTGCAGCAGGTCACGGGGATCAATGTCTTCCTGTACTTCGGCACGGAGATCTTCAAGAAAATGGGCTCCGAGACCAACGCGGCACTCCTGCAGAACATCGTCGTCGGGGCGGTAAACCTGTCCTTCACCATTGTAGCCATCTGGACGGTGGACCGGCTCGGCCGCAAGCCCTTGATGATGATCGGCTCGGCCGGTATGGGCATCTGTCTGCTGGCGATGGGTCTGGCGGCCTACGCCCAGACGACGGGCCTATGGATTCTCCTGTTCATTCTCGGCTACATCGCCTGCTTCGCTCTGTCCGTCGGACCGGTGACGTGGGTCATCCTTTCCGAGGTTTTTCCCACGCGTATCCGGGGCCGGGCGATGGCGATTGCCACGGTCTGCCTGTGGGTCGCCAACTACCTCGTGTCTCAGACCTTCCCCATGATGAACCGCGATGACTCGTGGCTCGTGGCCACCTTCCATCGCGGCTTCCCCTTCTGGCTTTACGGAGCCTTCTGTGTGGTCCTGCTCTTCTTCATCTGGGCCTTCGTCCCGGAAACGAAGGGCAAGACCCTCGAAGAAATCGAACGCCACTGGCTGCGGTAGCGCTGCCTACGCGCCGCTCCCGCGGGATTCACTTTCCTGCCTCGGGCGCCATGCTTACGCCTGCGTACGCATGTCTTTCATCAATGGATTGAGCATGTCTACGCGAGCGTAGACATGGCACCCATGTCCCCCTTCAGGCGACGATGAAACGCAAGAACATCCTGGGGGGACCCATGATGCCGCCGTGCCATTGGATGAATCGGAAAGAAGCCCCTGCGCGGCGGAGGGAGAGGAAAAGCGAGATAACACGCAGGGGCTTGAGGGCTTAACCTGCACCCCTTACTATACCCAACGTTCCTGCCCCCGTAAAGCAAATTCTGGCGCGAATTTCGAATAATTTGAGGACGTGACGGTGCTCCGGTGACGCCTGTCGCGGGGCAGGCCAAGTCCCTTGCAAACCGCTCGGCCTGTGGTATCCTTGCGAAGGATATGCAGCTACCCGAACGAATTACGATTCAGAGCCACACGATTACGGTGGTGCCGCGGTACGCCGAGACGGACAAGGGCGGCGTGATCCACCACAGCGTCTATCCGGTCTGGTTCGAGATGGGCCGCACGGAGTTGCTTCGCACCAACGGCATCGCCTACCGGGACCTGGAGGCCCAGGGGACGTTCTTCGTCGTCGCGGAGCTGCGGATCAAGTACCGCCGGCCAGCCTTTTACGATGAGGAACTGCTCCTGGAGACCACCTGCTCGAACGTGACTCCCGGCAAGGTGGAGCACACCTACAAGCTCACCCGGCGAAGCACCGGCCTGCTCCTGGCCGAGGGCTCCAGCGTCCTGGCCTGCGTCACCGCCGAGGGCAAAATCCGCCGGGTCCCCGAATTCCTGTGCCCCCCTCACGGTTGGCTGGGCGGCAGAGAAGCCTGAGCCACCGGAACCGCCGCCGTCAAGGCCGCCTGCACCCGTTGCGGTCCTTCCTCGCAATGACATCGCCAGGCACCGAATGTCCTTGCGGCAGCCGGTCGATCAAACGCAAGCTGGAGGTCCTGGGCCTCCTCTTGCCGGTACCCTTTTTGCCGGACATAGCAGACGGCCTACGACAGCCGCCGTTTGCGATCGGCCCTGAGTCCCTTCAGAAGCATTGCGCCGCCAATTCCGCCGATGACGGCCCCCGCCCCCAGATTCGTCAGCTTGCCGATCCCGGTATCGGTGAAGAAGATGGACGCAAGCACCACTAAGGCGAAGAAGACCAGAAAGGCGCCGAGGGCCTTGTAGATTTGTGAATCGTGGAGCGTTTTCGCATCGTCTTGATTTGCAGTCACGGCCATCAACCCTTCTGTCAGAAGACATAGTAGATGGTGAAGATCATGGCCAGTACGCCAAGCGCCCAGAGCTTCAGGTTGTGCCACCAGCGCGGGTCCTGGACTCCCTCGTAGATGTACGCTCTCGGAATCATCATCACGAGCAGCCCGGAGACAATGAAGATCGCCAGGAAGACCCCTTTTGCGGCCGCCGGGGAGATGCCTCTCAGCCAATCAAAGTTCAACAACCAGTGGAGGTTCAACATGCTGGTGCCTCGCAACCGCCTTTGAGATCCCTTGGCAGTCGGCACACAAGACCCGACAACCGCTCCTCGGGATGCCGTCTCGTCACCAGACTCGTCGCCACGTTGAGCAGCACCCCCGCCACGAACGACCACCAGGAAATGTACAAGAAGGGCTCCTCGATCGTGAACAGGTGGTCTTTGAATAGGTAGAGCAGGACCGAGGTGCCGATGCCCCCGACCAGCCCGACCAGCCCACCCCACTGCGTGGCGCGGGGCCAGAACATGCCTAAGAGCAGGATGGAAAATACCGGCCCTTGGAAGAACGAGAGGAACGTCTGGATAGCCACGTAGATCCCGGGGAATTGCTTGCTCAGCGGCGAGGTGAGGACACCAAAGATCAACAAGACCACGGTTGCCAATTGCCCCACGATCATGTAGTGGCGATCGCTTGCGCCCTTCTTGATGTACTTCTCATAGATGTCCTTCGTCCAGAGGGTGGCCGTGGAATTCAGGATCGAATCGATCGTCGACATCAGGCCGGCCAGGAAACCGGCAAACAGCAGCCCGCGCAGTCCGGGTGGCAGCAAGCTCTTTACCAGCGTGGGAAACGCCTGGTCACCATCCTCCAGCCCGGGGAACGCGCCCAGGGCGATCAGTCCCGGAAACATGACCAGCACCGGGATGAACATTTTGAAGAACGCTCCGGTAAGCATGCTCGCCTTGGCGTGCCATACACTCTTGGTGGCCAGGCAACGCTGCACGATGGCCTGGTTGCCGATCATGTATGCATTGGACATGACAAAGGTCAGTCCGAAGAGGATGCCGGTCCAGGGAAACGGCGTCTGCGTATCGGCGGGCTGGACCAGCTTGAAGTGATTCTGGTAGGCGTCACCCATGGCGGAGATCTTGTCCACCAAGTCGCCCCAGCCTCCGGCGTGGTAAAGTCCGACGACCAGAACCGTGGCCCCGCCCACGAACATAATGATCATCTGAACCACATCGGTCATGACCACGGCGGTCAGGCCCCCGAAGAACGTGTAAACGCCGACGACAACGGCCGTGACGATGATGGAGAACCAGGGCTTCCAACCCATCAGCGGCTCGAACATGACCGCCGTCGCCCAGAAAAGGACGCCCAGATCGAGGGCGAAAAAGATGATCCACGTCAGCGACGCCACCGCGCGGACGTGGTCGTTGTAGCGGCGTCCGAGGTATTCCGGAATCGTGTACAGGCCGGCCTTCCAGAAATAGGGGATGAAGATGAACGCCGCCAGCAGCATGGCCGGCATCGAGCCCAGCCAGTCGAAGTTGCCGACGGCCATCCCGAAGCGGTAGGACTGGCCCGAGACACCCACGAAATCCATGGCGCTGATGTCGGTCGCCACGATGGACATGCCGACGGCCCAGAACGGCAGCGATTTGCCGGACAGAAAGAAATCATCGGCCGAGCGCACGAATCTCGCGAAATAGAGGCCCAGGATCATGATGCCTACGAGATAGGCTATGACGACCGCGTAGTCAATTCCGCTGAGCACTTCGAGTCACCCATAGTATGGAGCCAAATATCCGGTTCACCGGGCCACATCGGCGATGCTGGAGCCTCCCGGATCGGAGCCTCCATGCAAATGGCCCCTATCGTACCGTGTGACTGTCCGAGCCGCAAGAATGCACTGAGTAGGCCCCCAGGGCAATCACAAGGTCCCTGAAACGGACCCACTGCGGAGACCGACCGTCTCTGGTGATGGGTGGCAGCCTCAAGCGCAGCTTGGGGATGGCTTCACGTGCAGACAATCCAACCATCCCCAAGGCCTTTGGCGTTAAGGCTACCACCCGACTGACTTCAACCGAAATCCATGGCCTTCATGCGGATCATTGAAATAATCGCGGCCCCCTGCCGACTAATAGTACGAATCGTACTATTGGAGTTGATGACATGAAACAAGAAAACGAGCTATCGATGCTGTCACTGGCCATCCTGGGGCTGATCTCCCAGAGACCGCTGACGGGATACGACATCCGGAAGGTCTTCGCGACCACGCCGATGGGCCACTTCAGCAGCAGCCCCGGGGCGATCTACCCGGCCTTGAAACGCCTTGAGGACGCCGGCTGGGTCCGGGGCATCGCGGGAGAGGGCAAGACGCATCGCCGGCGGAGAACCTACGAGATCACCGCACGGGGGCTCAGGGTCTTCAAGCGGCACTTGGCACAGCCCGTCACGAGCGATGACGTCGTCTGGCACATGGACGACCTGATGCTCCGTTTTGCCTTTATGGACCCGGTCGTCGGGCGGGAAGCAACCCTGCAATTCCTGCACGACTTCGCCTCGCACATCGACGAGCACGTAGCCGGCTTGCGCCGTTATCTCGACAGCGTGCGGGACATCCTGCCGCCGTGCGGCAGGCTGGCGATGGAGAATGGAATCCAAGGCTACGAGATGGACGCACAATGGGCGAGACGCGCAATGGAAGAACTGCGAAAGTGAATGAAACGCCGGCGGGGGTTCCGCCGGGGAAAGGAGCAATGATGAACACCGCACAAATCCTCAGAACAACGTTCGGACATCTCTGGCGACTTTTGATCCTGCACAACATTGAGATCTTCGTCGATTCGATGGTTTATGCCCTGGCCCTCACCCTTCTGCTCGTGCGCGGCGGGGAAGCGAAAGCGGATGAGCTTTTCGCCCGCTTCCTGCTGTGCCTGGAGCAGACGGCCGTCGAGAAATAAAGAATCACATTTTGAAGTGGAGGTAAGAAACCATGAGAACGCACAGAATCCTACCGGCAGTCGCACTGGCCCTGATCTGCAATTCGATCTGCCTGGGGGCCAGCGAACAGAAACGTGCAGACGATTCAATCCTGCGGCAGACCTTCAACCTCGGCGCTCCGCGCTCCGCGCAAGCGCAGTCCTTTGAAATGGAGACCCGGGTGATCACCTACGCCCCGGACGGCAAGCGCGTGAACACGGATGTCCTGAGACTCTGGCTCAAGTGCACTCCAGGCAAGGACGCGGACCAGTACACGTGCCAGAAGTTCACCGTGCAGTTTGGGAGTGCTCCGGCGGCGGCACTGCCGGCACTGGAGAACTGGACGTATGCGTTCAAGGGAACGGCCACGGGCATGGACGAGAAGGGGCAGGTCTTCGGCATCGACCACGCGAAATTCGAGAAGCTCGTGGACGCGAACGGACAGCCGCTCCCCGCGGACAAAGTCTACTTCGTCTACAATACCTTCATCGACTTTCACGCTTTCTGCAACGCCTTCGCCGAGCCGACCACAGGGGGCAAAGGCATCCAGGACCTCAAGAGCATCGGGCAGAAGATCATCCATGCGGCCTCATTCACCGAGCCGCCCGTGAACCTCGGAGGCAACATCGCCAAGGGCTCCACCTTCAAGAACGGCGAAGTCACCCTCGAGCTCAAGGGGCTCAGCATTGTAGATGAAACCGCCTGCGCCATCGTGGCCTTCGATTCGGGCCAGAGCTCGTTCCAGATGATCGTGAAGCCCATGCCGAACATGGAAGTCCGCTCCGTCGGGTCCTCGCACTACAAGGGTGACCTCTACATCGATCTGGCGACCCGCTGGGTCCGCAAGGTGGTCATGGATGAGCTGGTGGTCACCGAGACCACCGTGCCGATACTGCCCAACAAGATCAGCGCGGTGATCGAGCGCAACTCCGTGATCCGCAACGTCACCACGCAGACCAAAAAGTAGATACCCCATGAGGTTCGAGCGTTGGGTCACTCCCTCGGTGCCTGCTCACTGCCGACGGGCCCGGCCTGACCCAACGCTCGAATCTCGTCCATGGCCGCCCAGTATTCCTTCAGCGCCTTGCGGCCGTGTCGGGTCAGCCGGTACTGCGTATGAGGCATCCTGCCGATGATGCTCTTCTCTACTTGAACGTAGCCGTCACGTTCCAAACGGGCGATATGGGCGGACAGATTCCCTCGCGTCAGTCCGAGCATGCGGCACAGGGAGCAGAAATCGGCCCATTTGACGCCCCAGAGCGCCGTCACGATCTTCAAGCGGGCCGGCTCGCGTCAACACCATCACGGCACAGCAGGTTTGCCATAAACCTCGACCTCGACATAGTGGTTCTGATCGTTGCTCGTGTTGCCTCTGCTGTAGAGACGGACGTACCGGCCCTGGGCACTCTTGGCGTCGAACAGCTCGCCGAAGTGGGTGTCGACGTAGTGCATGTCTTTGCCGATACCCAAGCCGGCGGAATTGTCCATGTCATTGTTGAAGACCGTCTGCACACCCGCTGTGAAGTCGGTATCGCCGGCGATCTGGACAATCACATCGAAGTAGACTCGCGGCTGCAAATGGTAGTGCCACACCCGGATGCCGTAGATCTCGTATTCGTCCTGCAGATCAATCGTGATGTGCTGCAGAAACGGCCCCAACTCCACGTAACTCCCGTCGATGGCTTCCTTGTCGCCGTCGGTGATCATCTTCAGCTCGCCAAGGACGGGTTCCTCGTCACTGGCCGAGACCGGCTTGCCCAGCGCGACATTCTTCGTTCCGGCCGGCGCCAGAAACGGCGGCCCGGCCACCGTCTGGACGGGTTTGACGCGAGCAGTACGGATATCCTGCGGTGTCCCAATGAAAATGGGCTTGGGGAGCTCCGTTTCAACGGGGACCAGCTCGGCTGGCTTCGGTTCCGCAAGAGCCGCCTGATCCGCGCCGGCGCCCGTGCCCTTCACCACGCGGACGAGGCGAAAGCCGTTGTTGCCGTGGCTGGCATCGGGGAAGGTGCCCATGCGGCAGCCGGAGGCCAACCAGCCTGGCGGATTGCGGAAAGAGCCGCCGCGCGAGACCACGTCCGCCGCACGATCCACCTCCCAGCGGGGCCGCCCGTCGGTCGGCGCGCCCTCGTAGTTGGGCCGGAAGAAATCGAGACACCATTCCCAGACGTTGCCGTGCATGTCGTAGAGACCCCAGGCGTTGGGCTGCTTCTGCGCGACCGGGTGCGTGCGGTTGCACGCGTTGTACAGGTACCAGCCCATTTCAGTCAACTCGCCCGCGTAGAGGCCCGTCGTTCCCGCCCGGCAGGCGTGCTCCCATTCAGCCTCGCTGGGCAGCCGGATCTCCTGACCCGTCTCCCCGGACAGCCAGTGACAGAAGGCCATCGCATCGTACCAACTGATGAAAATCGCCGGGTGGTCGTCCGACTGGTCGTGGGTCGCGTGGCACCAATCCACCGCCTCTTCACTTTGCCAATCCGTGTCTGGGCCCCGCGTCCAGCTTACGCCCTCTTTTTGACCGTCGGTGGGGTAACCCGTTGCTTGGATGAAGGCGCGGAACTGCCCGATGGTGACCTCGGTGGTGCTCATTTCGAAATCGTAGCCGATCCGCACTTTGTGGATGGGCTTCTCGATCCCACCATTGCCGCCCATCAGGAACTCCCCGGCGGGAACTCGGGCGAATTTGAACCGTGTCCCGTGCGCCTCC
>Ga0315286_10001059_pt1 | contig 24501 bp, 22 predicted proteins | sample YL17G10_0_MG_FD_205038 | JGI IMG/M metagenome (GOLD analysis project Ga0315286, IMG submission 205038) | Sediment microbial communities from Yellowstone Lake, YNP, Wyoming, USA - YL17G10_0 | ecosystem: Environmental > Aquatic > Freshwater > Lake > Sediment | place: USA: Wyoming | collected...
GCGTCGAAGCGAGCGCGAGCCGCGGATAGTCGCCAGGGGTTTGCTGGGTGATCTTCGGCAGAGAGATCGGGTCCATCGGATAGAGGTCAAAATACTTCTTCGGAGTCACCCACGGGCAGTGCGGCTTGTAGAACCCGGCCGCGATGAAGAACGGTTTGTCCTTGTGTTCCTCGAGCAATCGGATCGTCTGGGCGACCACCTTACCGTCGGTGTGCTCCTCGTCCGTCCCGGTCTTGTCCGCCAGAAATGCCATGGCGGAACCCAGGCCCCGCTTGGGCGTGTAGTTCATGATGTCGGGTTCGAGCGCCGTCTTGTCGCGTCCCGCCGGATTGAATCGCTCCAGCCACGACACCCGGTCATCCAGACCGTTGGTGCCGATGTCCCCCGGATTGCCGTAGTGGTACATCTTCCCGACGCGTGCCACGTAGTAGCCGTTGCGCATGAACATCTGCGGCAGCGTCACCACATCGGGCAAGTCCTGGCGGAAATGATACTGCAGGTCGAACACCCGCGTGGTGTCCGGACGCAAACCGGTCAAGAGCGAAGTGCGGCTCGGACTGCACAGCGGAAACTGGCAGTAGGCCCGCTCAAACCGCACGCCGCGTGCGGCGAGGCGGTCGATGCTCGGCGATTTCACGAACGGATGGCCGAAGCAGCCGAGATCGTTGTTCATGTCGTCCACGGCGATGAACAGGACATTGAGTTTGGAACGGGCCGCGAATGCAGGCCCGGCGGGCATCAGCGCAGCCACAACGGCAACGAGACTGATCAAGGTCTTCATGGGACTATGCTCCTTCCGGATCGGCCTTTCTGCATGGTTGTTTGGTGCAAGGAGGCATTCTATGGCCGGAACCGAAGCCGGTCAACCGTGTGGCCCAGCCGCCCTCGGCTGGGAAGGACCCGAGCTCTAATCAAGCTCTGACACCAGATTACATGGCTCGGATGATCAAACCTGGCCAAAACACCCCGTGCCTTCAATTCTCCTGATTCAGGCGTCATTCCAGCCACTGGGGATCGAAGAGTCGGTATCCATGGATAACCCCGACAATGGCAATCCTGTCCTCATCCAGGATCTTGTACAGGATTCGGTAGCTGAAGACCCTGAACTCACGATACTGGTCCTCCTGCACCTCCGGGATCATCTTGCCGATCCTTGCATGCTCTTTGAGCCTACGCGTCTCCTTGATGATGAGTTGGACAACCCGATGGGCCCGGAAAGGAGAGTCCTTCTCAATGAACGAACCGATCTGCTCCACCTGCTCGACGGCCTTGATTGTCCAAATCACCTCAGCCATTTCGCGAGTCGCCTCTCCACTTCGTCATGGGTCAGAGTTTTGCCGTTCTCGATATCTCGCTCGCCTCGCTCAATGCACTCCAGAACGTAAAGATGGTACTGGATATCCTCGAAGGTCGATTCTTCCGGCATTCGCGATATCACTTCACATGCCTTCTGTTTGATGGTCATAAGACACTCCTGACTGCAACGGGCGATCCAATGGTATTCTATGACATCCAGCGCCCGCAGGCAAGCCGAATGGGTGGGCAGCAGCAACCGGAATTGGGGACGTGCTTATTCGGCTCCGGGTTCTTCGTCAACCGTCGTGCAGGTTGCGTTGGATTCGGGGCCCGGCCTCGGTACTTCGCCACGAGCAAAACCTGGAGGAAGTGCCGTGTACCTTTGATTTCCCCTTATAGGTCATTGCGAGCGAAGCGCGGCAATCTTTCGCCATAGTCGTGGAACTTGTGAAATGCGGTACTGGCGCTGAGGAAAATAGGTTGGAAATGAGGGACCACCGGCCGTAAGATTGCTTCGCGATGAAGCCCTCGAATTCCGATGCCGCTGAAGCATCGACGGGCTTTGGATGCTGAAGGAAAAGAAAATGGCCAAGATGCTCTCCATGTGCGGGCTCGACTGTGCGGCGTGCCCCGCCTTTATCGCCCACCAGACCGGCGACCAGGCCCTGCGGGCCAAGACCGCCGCCGAGTGGTCCCAGCAGTTCCACGCCGACCTCAAGCCGGCGGACATCAACTGCGTGGGCTGCCTCAAGGTCCAGGGCGTACACTTCGGCCACTGCGGCGAATGCGAGATCCGCAAGTGCGGCCTGCCCCGCAAGGTGAAGAACTGCGCCCTGTGCACCGACTACCCCTGCGACACCATCGGCCAGTTCCTCGCCAACGTCCCGCCGGCCAAGGCCAACCTGGAAGAGGTTCGCCGCGCTCGGCAAAGCTGACCAGCCAGATTGCACGGCTCGAATGAGCAAACCGGGAAAAAGTGCCGCGCACCTTCAATGCCGCGCGAGACGATTCAGCACCCTTACTGCTTCTGACTTGTGATCTTCGCGATCATAGAGATACACGTATACGTCCACACGGTTGGGGTCTGGAGCAGAGATCCAGATTGGGGGCAGAGTGTCTATATAATAAGACTCCGACTTCATCGCGCGGTCCTTGTCGATTCCTTGCCCCCTGACATAGGCTTCCCATGCCTGTGAGTCTTTCTGTTGGCCTTTATCGCGCACTTGTACGGGTATGCTCCGAGCCTTCAAGACATCCTGCCAGATCTCATGGATGAACAAAGGGTATTCCTCCAATCGCTCGCTTCTAAGGCCGTTGGCATCAACGTATCGTTCCCTGACCCCAAATCCAAGCACGTCTTTGTCTTCGTCGAAAATCAGGAGGCCTATACGCACGCTCTCATACCCGACCGGCCTGGAGAGTTGGACAAAGAGCAGAATCGGCTCCGGATCGAGTGTCCCATTCTGCCATCGCGCCAATGCCAATTGTCTTAGTCGTTCAAAACAAGGATCAGTCGATTGCCGTTCCTTCAGGAATTGCATCCCAGGGGGGTCTTTCGCACTGGGGCCAGATTCCTTGTTGGCAGGATTACGCGTACAACCTGAAATAACCATCGCGGAGCAGGACAAGAGAAATACGCACATTGCCGTCCGTGTATTCATTGGAATTCCGAATTCCGCGAACACCATACTCGTTTCTCTCATCGTTTTGCTCAAGTTCCAGGAATCAGACATTGCCGGGTACATTTTCGCGGACGGCAGTTGCGGTAGTGTGAAACCACCGATTGTTGGCCCCAGGGTATCAACCATAGCTTTTCTCCGTCTCACAGAGCACGGTAGCGTGCGAATCCATAGCCGTATTGTAAGGTCAAGCTGGCGGAAAGGCAAGTCGAAGTGGGCAAACAGGCTGTAGGCTTTAGGCGATAGGCCATAGGTCAGGCGGCACGGTGACCTACTGCCTGCCGCCTACTGCCTTCTCCCTTTCGCATGGTTCGCGTATTTCGCGGTTGATAGGTGGTTGCCGGTAGCCAGTGCGAAGTAGGGGTCAGGGATCGGGGGTCAGGGACCAGTAGCCCGTAAGCGGTAGCCAGCAGTCAGTGGTTGGCTGTAAATCCCGATTTCACAAGAGGTTATCAGCGTCCATCGGCGTTCATCTGCGGTTCCATTTGCTCTGTGTTCTCGGTGCCCTCTGTGGCAAGAACATCCTTTTCGCATGGTTCGCGTATTTCGCGGTTGATAGATGGTTGCCGGTAGCCGGTAGCCGATAATCCGTTGTCGCCCCGGATCGCAGTCCGGCCCTGTCCGACTTCATTGGCCGCCTGACCCTCGTCGGTTGAACCACGTTATCGTACCTCTTGCCACGTATTCTTTTCCTAAGACCGATCCGGCCTTCCTCCCCATCTTCATGACTCCTTCACGCCATCGTGCCGATCGCCCCATTGATGCTTGAAGGTCGCGTAGGTCCCGGCGGCGTGAGGGAGGTTGCCTCGGTAGGAGAGATTGCCCGCCAGGTTGATCCACGGTTTGCGGCGATGCCAGAAGCTGCCCAAGACCCTGCGGAAGATGCGCGGCACGGAATAGAAGGTCTCGTTGCACGAGATCATCTCCTGAATGATGCCGTCCAGAGACAGGTGCTTGTACCGGGCCACCGGGTATGTCAGCGTGTAGTATTTCCAGTCTTGCGGGAACACATCGAGGGGGATACGGCCCTGCGATTTCATCTGGTCCCACAAGCGTGTGCCGGGCAGCGGCGTCAGAAACAGCACGTTGAGATTGTCCACGCCGTACCGGAGGGCCGTCTCGGCGATCCGGTCGCCGATGCCCGGTTCGTCTGCATCCAACCCGATGATGAAGGAACCTGCCACCAGGATATTGTGCCGCTGGATGCGCTGCACCGAGGCGCGGATGTCCCGCCCTTTCAGAAGGTTGAATTTTCCGCCGTACTCCCGGAGCCCTTCCGGCGAGGGGGATTCGAAGCCGATGAAGACGCCGCTGCACCCGGCCTTTGCGGCCAGCGCCAGGAGCTCCTCGTCGTCGGCGAAGTTGATCGTGGCCTGGGCAATCCATTCCTTGCGCAGGTTCGCTCGGGCCATGGCGCGGAACAGATCCTTGGCGCGGGCGATGTGTTCGGGTCGAGTGCCGATGAGGTTGTCGTCCACCACGAGAACAACTCTCTCCCGAATCGACTGAAACTCCCGCACGACATCCGGAATGGGTCGCAGGCGATAGTGGGCGCCGTTGAACGCCGTCACACTGCAAAAGCTGCAGTTCAATGGACAGCCGCGCGTGGTCTGGATGGCTCCGATGGCGTATCCCCCGGACAGCAGATCGTGACGGGCAGGCGCGACGTCGGTCATTTCGGCGAACCCTCCATCATACCGGCGCTTCAAGCGGCCCTGCCGGGCGTCCTCCAGGACCTGCGGCCAGATGCCATCCGCTTCCCTGGTGACAACGGAGTCCACGCGCTCCAGGACCTCATCGAGACACATGGTAGCGTGAATGCCGCCCATGACGACGGGCACGCCCAGACGCCGGAAGTGACCGGCCACCTCGTAGGCACGGTTCGCCTGCGAGGTGAAGGCGGTAATGCCCACCAGGTCGGGGCGGGGCATGGCTGAATAGTCCGGCACACCGAGGTTCTCGTCTACGATGGAGATCTCCCACGGTGCCGGCGTCAGACCCGCCAGGACCATCAGGCTCAGCGGCTTCCACACGCGGTAGCGGTTCCAGCGGCTCTCCTTGACTCTGACGATGCTGACAAGCGGATTGGATGGGTTGATCAGGTACAGTCGCATGGCGTGCATTCCCTTGTGGATCGGGAGGTCGGTGCCTCCCGATCATGCCGTAGAGGATGAGACAGAAACCCCAACAGTTGTCCTATGCTTTACTCTCCCGGGGGAGTCCATGTACTCCTCGCAGAGCCAGCGAAGATCGCTCGCGAGATCGGCCGGGGCCTCCTCCCGAAGCCACACTTTGAAGTCCGAAGGTCCATCCGCGACCGCTACGACGATCACTTCATTAGAATATTGCTCGACAGACACAGCCAGAAATCCTCCAGATCATGCGAACGCAGACGAGGGGTTTGGGTGGGTGCAGGCGATTGTGCCCCTTGGGCCATCGCGCAGAGACGCCGAACCGTACGCTCGGCCAGTTCCCGCGGACACGGCTCGGAATGCAGGCTTTCCAGGGGCCCGAGAGCCGCCTGTTCCGCCAACGTCAGGCCAAAGCAACAGTCTAAAGCGCGTTCTTCCTCGTTCCGGCGGAGTGGATTCATGAGGTGTCTCGCCCTCCCGGAGAGTGCTTCTCACCCTTGTAAGATCGGCCATTCATCATGTGTGAAACCCATCCCGAAATGTGTATATGTCAATCATTATACCCCGCGTGAGACCACGTTGTTTACCAAATAATCCATTCGCCCATGCCTTTTCCGGTTTTTTCTCCGCGGAGGACGCATTAAAAATATTTTGGAGATAAAAAAGAATAAACTTGCACGTGCGGCCCCGGGCGGTATACTACCTGTCAGTTGCGTGTTGTTCTCAACTCAGGATGATCGCCTGATGAAGCCTTGAAGCAAGATCGTTCGTAACCGATAGCATCGCCCGCCTCAAGACCCGTCTCCCGAATCCGTTCTCTCTGTTTGGCACGCCCGTGAAAGACAAATGCTTGATGCCAATGAAAGGGGCACAGAATGGATATCTGCGTAGGTAACCTGCCCGGGGATGTGACGGGCAGCGATCTTCGCGAGGTCTTCGAATCGTTTGGCCGGGTGGAGACGGCGGACGTGGTGAAGCACCGTCATGGCGATGAATCGAGGGGATTTGGATTCGTGGACATGCCGGCCCGAAGCGAGGCCGTCTGTGCCATTCTCGGCGTTCATGGCAGGAACGTGAACGGGCGGGCGATCACGGCCACCGAGGTTCGGCCGCGAGATCCCGTTTCCGGGGCCTGCGGCACACGCTGCCACTGCCGCCAGAGCGAGAGATAGCCGACTGGAGATGCTTACCCCATCTCGGCAGGGTTCCGCAGCGAAGAGAGAAGCGATGGCACAGGTACGAATGGATTGGAATAGGATCATATCTATCAGTGCCTCTTAGGGAGGCAAGAAGGAGAATCTATGAAGACTCGCAAGATAGCCGACGGAAACACTACTAGGCCAATAGGCAACGATATTCAAGCCGGCAGCAGAAATGTCATCCCGCTTCGCGGTGCGAATCGGGAGAAGACGAAGCAGGATACAACCATCCTGAAACTGCGCCCCGCCCTTCAGGCCGTAGTACTGACCCATGATTTGATCGCGGAGCGGGCAAGGACTCTCTGGCAGGAACGGGGATGCTCCTCCCATCGGGATGAAGAGAATTGGCGTGAAGCGGAGGCTCAACTGAAAGCCGAGATGGGAGTTGAGTAAAGCGCTGGTCCGTCAGTGATAGGATGAAGGGAGCCACAGAGCCTCGCCGTCAGGAGTTCGCCCAATGGATGGATTGTCCCGCATATTGGCCGAGTCGTTGGCGTCCGACAACCTGTGGCCTGCCCTCCTGTTTCTTGCCGCTCTCGTCATGATGGCCAGTCTCAGAGCCATGGGAGGTCACATCGCCGAGTGGCGACGCGGAAGACTGCGGAGAGTCATTAGATGATGGTCACCTGGACGCGGCTTTCGATGATTCCCACCGCGATGGCGTAGCGCGTGAGCCCGGCGGTGTCGTGGAGGTCCAGCTTTCTCATGAGATGCTGCCGATGCTTCTCCACCGTCTTGACGCTGATGCCAAGTTCCGCGGCGACTTGTTTGTTGGCTTTACCTTCGGCAATCAGTTGCAGCACCTCCACTTCGCGTGAGCTTAAGGCGGTTTTCTTCCTCTTGCGCACTCTGCCCCCATCTGGGCATTCCTCCTGAAAACCGCGCGCGCGATCGGCAATGGAGGGACTGAAGAATGCGTGTCCCTTTTGGATTTCCCGGACCGCCAGGGCCAGGGAGGCAGCCGAGGTCTGTTTGACCAGATATCCCGCCGCGCCCAACAGGACTGCTTGCCGGACATACTCGTCATCACTATACCCGGAGAGAATGAGCACCCTCGTGCCGGGGACGGCCTTCAGAATTCGCCGGGTCGCTTCCAGACCATTGAGTAGGGGCATTGCGATATCCATGACGACCACATCGGGACGGAGTCTCTTGGTCAGTTGGACCGCCTGGCGACCGGTCTGGGCTTCGCCAACCACCTCGATATCGCCTTGTGCATCGAGCAAGGCCCGAAGCCCCTCTCGGACGATCGTGTGGTCCTCGGCCAGTAGGACTGTGATTCGCTCCATAAGAACGGGCCTCCGTAGAGTCCCTGAAACGTCTAATCCCGGGCGCCGTTGGCGAATGGAATCTCCGCTCGGATCGTGGTGCCTTTGCCCGGCGACGATTCGACGATGAAGCGGCCGCCGACCATCTCCACGCGCTCGCGCATGCCGAGCAGCCCCAAACCTTTGTTCCTTCCGGTGGGCGACACGCCCTGCACCTGAAAGGATTTGCCGTTGTCTTTCACTTCCATGCGAATGACGTCCCGGAGCTTTCGGATGCTCATGTTCACCTGGCTGGCTTGCGCATGCCTGGCCACGTTGATGAGCGCTTCCTGGGCGACGCGATAGAGCACCGTTCGCCTGGCACTGTCCAATTGTTCCGTCTTGCCGCGAGTAAAGCTCGTGAAGTGAATGGACAGGCCGGTCTGTCTCGCAAAGTCTTTCACGTAGGAATGGAGGGCAGGAATCAGCCCCAGATCGTCCAACGCTGCCGGGCGCAATTGGCCGGCAAACTGATGCACGATGTTCACCGACTCCGCCACCAGCCGCTGCGTCCGCGCAATCTTCTTCTTGAGACCCTTGGCGTCTACCGCGCCCTGCTGGGCCAAGGCCGCCAGATGGAGACTGATTCCCGTCAAGACCTGGGCGACTTCATCATGCAGCTCGCGGCTGATTCGCTTTCGTTCTTCCTCCTGCGCCTCCAGAATTTGACGGGACAGATGGCGTAACTTTTTCTGCAACTGAAGTGACTCCGCCAACAACTGGCGGGAGTATTGCTCGCTTTTCTTGAGGGCTTTTTCCACCGCCTGCCGCCGGACGATTTCCTGTTTCAACTCCCGGTTCGCCGCGGCCTGGGCCTCCATGCGGCGTTCCGTCTCCTCCGCCCGCTTGAGGGCGGTGATGTCCGAAACCGTCACCCGGCACCATTTCCGCTCACGGCGGAGCGAGGCGGCGGACGCGGCCTGAAAGTCAGCCCAAGAAGGAGTGCCGTTCTTGTTCAGAAGGGACGCCTCACAGACCTGTTTTCCGGGCCCCGCGAATACTTTTTCCAGGAAGGCCAGAAAGATCGGCCGGCTCGTCGGGGCCACAAAATGCTGCAAGCGGCGGTTGATCAGTAGGGACCGTTCCACGCGGAGCAAGGCGGCTCCCGTCAGGTTCACCTCCAGGATCAGGCCCTGTTCATCAATGGAGAAATAGCCGACCGGGGCGAAATCGTAGAGGTCCATGTGTTTCTCCAGCAGCGTCTCCATCTTGTCCCTGGCTTCCTGGAGCTCCACGTTCTGCATCTCCAGCTCAACCTGGTGGACCTGCAATTCGTGGAGGAGCCTCTGCGTGTCGGCGTCTGTTCGGAGCGGGGGCGTGTCCTTCTGCTGTTCTCTGAGCCGCCCTTCGGCGCGGCGGCGCAGGTCGGCGGCATCGGCCGAGGTGTTCAGTTTCTTCTGCATGGCGAGACCTCTCATGTTCTAACGGACCCCGGCGATTTTCCGGTACGCGTCTCGACACGTTTGCGTGCGAGCGCATCCGTCTGCGAACTGTCCTTGGCCTTCTCCTTCTCCCTCTTCCCGGATTGGCCTGCGACGCGGTTTTCCAGAGCGGCTTGCTTGTCCCGCAATTTCGCCTCCAGCGTCTTGGCTACGGTGATGTCCGCGAAGGTGATCACCACGCCGTCAATGCGGTCGTCCAGCGTCCGGTAGGGCATGATGCGCACCGTGAACCAGCGGCCGTCACGCACGCAAATCGGTTTTTCCGCAAAGCCCAGCTTCCGCAACACCTCGCGCGTGTCTTGAACCAGCTCCGGGTAGAGCAGGTCGGAAGCAAGGTCGGTGATGGGCCGGCCCACGTCGCCCGGGATGAGCTTGATGACTTTCGTCGCCTGGGTGGTGAACCGGCGCACGTGGAGGTCGTTGTCCAGAAACAGGGTGGCGATCTCCGTGCTGTTGAGCAGGTTCTCCATGTCGTTTTGGGACCGCGACAACTCGTCCAACTTGGCCTGCAGTTCGTTGTTGACCGTCTGGAGCTCTTCGTTGAGCGATTGCATCTCCTCCTTGGAGGTGGTCAGTTCCTCGTTGGCGGACTGGAGCTCTTCATTCGTGGATTGCAGTTCCTCGTTGGTGGACCGGAGTTCTTCCTGCGAACTCTGCATCTCTTCGCGCGTGGTCTGCGTCTCCCCGCGGGCCTGCTGGAGTTCCCGCTCCAGTTCCGCCAACCTGGCGCTGCGGGCCGGAGCTTTCCCACACCGGCCCGGCGTTTTCGTTGCCAGCGGCGCGGCCACGTCGGTAAAAAGGATCATCACCAACCCCCGTAGCGGCTCCGGTTCCTCGAGCCGCTGGACCGTCAGATTCACGAGTTGTTGCCCGCCGTTGGTCCCGACATGGAGTCCCCGGAGTGCCACGGCGCCTGCCTGCCGGAGGGCTTTCTGGAAAACGCTGGTCAGTTCGTAGCGCAAGCCCTCGCGGGCCATGGCAAAAATGTTCCAGTTGGCTTTGCCAGCCGGCGGTTCCAGGTATTTGCCGGTCCGGCCACTGACGTAGAGGATATCGCCCTTGTTGTTGACGAGCACGGCCGGCGGGGCGTAACGCTGCAAGACCAGGTGATCCGCCAGGGCCTGGAGACTGAGAGCCGGTGTCGCCGCCGGGCGTGCCTCCGGTCCTCTGGGAAAGGCAGGCGCAAAGGACGCGGGAAACTCGACGGGTGCCGGCCGCAAAGCGGACTCGTTCCGCCGATAGATCCTCAATTTACCGCCCAGGGGTGCAAACAGGTCGGTGAAGTCGCCGATCGTCTCCGCACTGCCGAGAAACAGGATCCCGCCGGGACTCAGACTGTAGTGAAAAAGCGGCACGAGTTTCTTCTGCGCCTCCGGGGTCAGGTAGATCAGCAGGTTTCGGCAGCTTAGAATATCCAGCTTTGTAAAGGGTGGGTCCATGATGAGGTTCTGCGGGGCGAAGATCACCATTTCCCGGATCTCATTGCGCACCCGGTAGCCGTGATCTTCTTTGGAGAAGAACCGGCTCAGTCGCTCCGGCGACATGTCGGCCGCAATATTTTCCGGAAAGAAGCCCTGGCGGGCCTTGCCGATCGCGTCCCCGTCCAGGTCGGTGGCATAGACCTGCAGCGAAACACGCCCCTTGGGTTTGACCTGCTCCAGGGCCTCCTTGAACACGATGGCCAGGGAATAGGCCTCCTCCCCGGTGGAGCAGCCGGGCACCCACGCCCGCAGGGGATGGCCGGCCGACCGGTCGGCCATGAGCGCCGGGATGGCCTGTTCGCGCAATTGCTCCCAAGCGGCGGGATCGCGGAAGAAGCTCGTCACACCGACCAACAACTCCTTGAAGAGCAAATCCAGCTCCTGGGAGTTTTCCTGCAGGTACCGAACATAAGCGGCCATCTTGTCAATCTGGTGGATGCCCATGCGGCGCTCGATCCGGCGGTAGAGGGTATTTCTCTTGTAGAGGGAGAAGTCGTGGCCGGTGTGCGCACGCAGGAGGATGACTGCCTTTTCCAAGGCGCTTTGCATCTTCTCATGCAAGGCCATTTCGCCACTGGCGAGGAGCGGGGTGCGCTGTAAAAAGGCCATGATCTTGCCCGGCAACTCGTCCACCGGGGCCACAATATCCGCCAGCCCGGCGTCAATCGCGCTGCGCGGCATGGCGTCGAACTTGGCCGTCGCAGGCTCCTGCACCAGCGCCACGCCCGCGTTCTCTTTGATGGCGCGCAGCCCCAGCGTGCCGTCGGAGCCCATGCCCGACAGAACCACGCCGATGCTCCGTTCCTGCTGGTCTTGCGCCAGGGAGCGGAGGAAGAAATCGATCGGCAGGCGCAGTCCGCGCGGCGCCGCCGGCGCAAGCAAGTGCAGGACCCCGTGCAGGATGGACATGTCTTTGTTCGGCGGGATCACATAGACGCAGTCCGGCCGGACCCGGGTGCGATCCTTGACTTGGATCACTTTCATGCCGGTGACGCGCTGGAGCAGTTCGGGCATGATGCCCTTGTGCGTCGGGTCCAGGTGTTGAACGATGACAAAGGCCATGCCGCTGCCCGCCGGCACGTGCCGGAGGAACTGCTCCAAGGCCTCGAGTCCCCCGGCGGAGGCGCCGATGCCGACGATGGGGAACGAAACGCTCGCCCGCGGGGATGGTGTTGCTTGTTGAACAGTGATGGCGGGTGTCTTCCGCCGGTGTTCCGGTGCAGATTTCTTTTTCATGATCCTGATTCCTGCGCTCGTTTGATCATGCCGCCTTGGGCTCCGGCTGAGTAGCTCGGCGACACCAGTGCCACTATCGCTTGCTCGTGCATCTTGGCCAGAGCCTGGCGTCCCAGCCCATCCGTGGACTGCGAGCTCGCCCGCGGCCCTTGCTCAAGGTGTTCTTGCAGCGCGGCGTGATATCGCCGCGACAAGCCGGCCAATTTGGTTTCCATAAGGCACCCCGAGTTTACGCACCACTGCTTGGGCGGCATCCGTTGTTGTCCCGCCATCAAGGATACTCGACCCCTCGCCGCCGAGCCACCCATTCGTTGTCATTATCCAACGACTGCTTCCATCTGTCTATAGATAAAACTCGACCGGCTCGTTCGATCCATCCGGCAGTTGCCCGATTCCCTGAAACCGTGGGAACAAGCCCCAGGAGGATCTGGCTCGGCATCCATCTGGGATAGCCCGGAAACCTGCCCGGCCGGTCGAACTCTCCCGGTGACTGTATCCCTTTTCGCGCGGTACCCACAATGATCCCAGGTAGGGTTACACCCCATAGGAAGAAGACGACCCACCGCGTAGCATGGTTCCATAGTAGACCCGAAGACACGGAAGGTTGAAGAACCAAATGACCATGGAGGAGACCAGGAGCATGGAGGCTCGCCGGTCGCTGCCGGCTGGTAACGGAGGCGCCAGCCGACGGTGAACCCGTGATCGAGTGAAAGGACAATCCCATGTTTTGGATGATTGCCGCCATCCTGGTATTGGCGTGGCTCCTGGGGTTGGTGAGCCGCGAGCAGTTGCACGACGGGAGGGATCATTCCTCTGCCGCTGGTACTTGCCCTTATCGTGGTGCTCATCGGGATCGTTGAACGCAATAGCCGAAAAAGGCCGGTACAGCGGAAATAACTGCTGAGAAAGAAGAGAGCTCGGATGAACGTCCTTTTGGTCTACCCCGAGTTCCCGGATACGTTTTGGAGCTTCAAACACGCGCTGGAGTTCGTAGGCAAGCGGGCGATGCTGCCGCCGCTGGGGCTTTTGACCATCGCGTCCATGCTACCGCGGGAATGGTCGCAACGGCTCGTGGACACCAACGTACGGAGTCTGACGAAAAGGGACCTGGCTTGGGCGGACTGCGCGTTCGTCAGCGCCATGGCCGTCCAGCGCGAATCCGCGCATCGGGTCATTGCCCGGTGCAAGGAGGCAGGGCTGCGAATCGTGGCCGGCGGTCCGCTGTTCCAGATCGAACAGGAGAAGTTCGAGGCCGTGGATCATTTCATCTTGAACGAGGCCGAATTGACGCTTCCGGCCTTTCTCAAGGACCTGGCGCAAGGCGACCCGGGGCGGATCTATTCGTCCGCCGAGCACGCCGATTTGCGGCACACGCCCTGCCCCCAGTGGGAGCTGCTTGACCTCAGGCGCTACGCCAGCATGAGTATCCAGTTCTCCCGCGGCTGCCCCTTCAACTGCGATTTCTGCAACGTCACCGCCCTGCTCGGCCACCGGGTGCGAATCAAGACCTCACGGCAGATTATCGCCGAGCTCGACAGCCTCTACGCCCGTGGTTGGCGTGATGAGGTCTTCTTCGTGGACGACAATTTCATCGGGAACAGGCAATTCCTGAAAGACGATCTCCTGCCGGCCCTCATGGAATGGCGCAAAGGCAAGACCGGAATCCTCTTCTTCACCGAGGCATCCATCAATCTCGCTGACGACCAGCCGTTGATGGAGATGATGGTGGAGGCCGGATTCAACCGGGTCTTCATCGGCATCGAGACCCCGGACGAGGAGTGCCTGGCCGAGTGCAGCAAAGTCCAAAACAGGAACCGGGACCTCGTGGAAGACGTGAAACGCCTCCAGCGAGCCGGGCTTCAGGTGCTCGGCGGCTTCATCGTCGGCTTCGATCACGATCGGCCCTCTATCTTCCAGAGGCAGATTGACTTCATCCAGAACAGCGGCATTGCGACCGCCATGGTCGGCTTGCTGCAAGCCCCTCCCGGAACGCGGCTGTATGAGCGGATGAAGAAGGAAGGCCGCCTTCGCGGGGAATCGTCGGGAGACAACGTCGACGGCACCACGAACATCATCCCGGCGATGAGCCTGGACGCTCTGCAGGAAGGCTACAAGGGAATTCTGCAGCACATCTATTCCCCGGAACATTACTACCGGCGCATCCGGACCTTTCTCCGAGAATACAAGCCGCCCCGAATACGGGGACGGATGCGGCTCTCGCACATCCTCGCGCTCTTGCGGTCGTTCTACCGGCTCGGCCTTGTGGGCCAAGAACGGTTTCACTACTGGAAGCTCCTGCTTTGGACCCAGTTCCGCTGCCCCCGGCTCATCCCCGAGGCCGTCATCCTCGCGATCTGTGGCCACCATTTTCGGAAAGTCTGCGAACGGCACGTGACGTAACTGGAGTTCTGCAGAATGGACATTCGGCCCTGGTGAGGCCGAGGGGCAGCTGAAACAGCGGCTCAAAAGAGCCAACCTCGGTGGACGCATCGTGGGTATGGAAACCGTTGACAAGATGACGGACCATCAGATTGCGGCGAAGGTCCGACAGCACTTTCGCGATAATGGCGATCAGGCATAGGATCGAGATGACGAATGAGTAGGACTTCGCAGTGGACCTGCTGATCGGACGGAAAGCCCTGAGCACGGCAAACGGGTCCGGATTCGGGGAGTAAGTCCAATAATTCCAGGCAAGGTAGGGTTATACCCCATAGAAAAGGATTTTGGCGTATGGCATAACGTGCGTCTCATGAAAAGCTCAAGAACACAGGCACGAACAGAAGGAAGGGTGAGAAGCCGGATGATTCTGGAGGAAGGTAACGGCATGGAGGCTGGTGGATCGGCGCCGGCTGGTGCATCCGTGTACCCGTCGGCTGTGAATGCCAAGCCCGTCGAAGGGAGAATCCCATATTGTGGACGATCAAGGAGAGAACACAGACGCCGAGAGAGAACCGGGTACGAGCGTTACCAAGAAGAACGACTCCATTGTCGCGGTTCCCTGTGCCGGCCATTTGTCCATGTTGAGCATCGAGTTTGAAAAGGAAAGGACAGTAAGTATGGGCTATGTTCTACGGTTGCACTGCTGTTTTGATTTTGGTCCCACGAGGGTACTTGCATGGTCTGCAGGATATTGTGGGATTGGGCCGCGAACGATGTATTTGGACGACAAGCTAAGAGGTAATCATGGCAAGGATAGCCGCACTTATGGAGCTTCAACCTGTAAATCGCCGTAGATCCCAGGAGGCAAGGAACGACCAAGGACACGATACGCCGCCCGATGGCGATGTATTGATGGAGCAGATCCTTGAGGACTTGAGCACCACGCCTCCGGAGGAGGTGTCGATGAAGATCGCATCCCTGCCCCGCACCCGGCAAGACAAGGTGCTGGACATCCGCCGCCGGATCGCGGAGGGTACTTATGAAGTGGCGGATCGGTTGGACAGGGCGATAAATCGGGTACTGGAAGCGATCACTGCCTAATCGCCACGCATTCCCTGCTGCCGGCACGATGATGCCAAGACCTGTAGTCATCCGCTGCTGCTTTGGGGGCATTGCGAATAGGAAACCGCGAAGTCTTGTGGGGGATGGACCAATGAAGCTCCCAGCCCTTTGTCTGGCTGTTCTCGTGCCGGCATGGCTTGCGGCAGCGTCGGTGCAGGCAGCCGCCGTGGACCCCGGCGACATGGAGCGACTGCTGGACGCCATTGCCCGTATCGAGAGCCGTTCTGACCCCAATGCGGTCGGCGATGGCGGCAGAGCTCTCGGCGCCTACCAGATTCACCGCGTCTACTGGGAAGATGGAACGAAACTCCTGCGTGTCGATTGGCCTCATAGGGACGCGGCTGACCCGAAAAAGGCTCGGCGCGTGGTGAAAGCCTATTTGCTCCACTATGGCAAGGGCAAGAGCCTCCTCGATATGGCCCGCATTCATAACGGCGGGCCGTGCGGTTACAAAAGGAAGGCCACCTTGTGCTATGCGAGGAAGATTCTGGCTGCCGGAAGTCTGCCGTCGGCCTTCGAGACTCAGCCGTCTTCAAACCCCTTGATTCACTGAGGCCCGTCTTCGTGCTCACCTTCACCCCTTTCCCGGCTCTCGCCTCGGGGATGGGGTCGGGAGAGTATTTTGGAGGGACAAATGATAAGACGCTTGCGGTTGCGGCCGAAGCCCGCCCCAAGCTCCTCGCAACGACATCATCAGGCGCCGAATGTCATTGCGAGCGGAGCGAGGCCCTCTCAATCGCGCGATTTCTGGGATGCAGCATAGCTTTCCTGCGGGCCGTTGATGAAAAAAGCCCCGCTGAGAGCAGGGCTTTCGTCATCATCGAAACCTGATGTGGCACTATTTCGAGGATAGCGGGATCAAGATGAGCTTCGTCCAGTCCTCACTGTGGATCCGCAGGAGGACTTTGCCCTTCTGTTTCGCCTTGGCAAGGGCCTCGTTGAACTGCCGCACGCTCCGCACGGGCTCCCGGTTCACTTCCGTGATCAGCATCTCCGGCTCGATTCCGTACTCATCGGCCGCCGAGCCCGGTTCGACGTCCCTTACCACGACGCCCGACAGGCCCTCGTATCCGAGGCGGGCGGCAAGTTCCCGCGTCAGCGTCTGCACGGACATGCCCAGCGGGCTTCGCGCCTTGGCGGCACCCCCGGCGGTTTCGGTCCCGTCCTGCGGCCGTTTATCGAGCGTGATCGTGAGGGTCTTGCGCTCGCCTTCCCGCAGAATCACAAGGTTGACCTTGCTGCCGGGCTTGTGCATAGCGATGCGATTTCTCAAATCGCTGGCCGTCACCACGGGCTCGCCTTCCAGCTCCACAATGATGTCGTCCGCCTTGATCCCCGCCTTGGCCGCCGGCGAATCCTCCAGCACTCTCAGGATGACGGCGCCCTTGCCGTTCGGGGTCCCGAAGAACTCGCCCATGCCGGTCTCGAGATTATCGAGCTCGACACCGAGATAGCCGCGCACGACCTTGCCATTGTCTTTCAGTTGTTCGTAGACCGCCTTGGCCATGGTAATGGGAATGGCCAGGCCGATACCGATGTTGCCGCCGGGCCCGATGATCGCCGTGTTGATCCCCACCGCCTTGCCGTCGAGATTCAGCAGAGGCCCGCCGGAGTTGCCGAAGTTGATCGCGGCATCGGTCTGGATGAAGTCCTCATAATCCGCTACACCCATCCGGTTGCGTCCCTTGGCGCTGACGATCCCGGCGGTGACGGTATGGCTGAGTCCAAACGGGTTGCCGATGGCAATCACCCACTCGCCGACCTCCAGCGCATCGGAGCTGGCCATCTCTATGTAGGGCAGGTTCTCCGCCGCGATTCGGATCACCGCGACATCCGTCTCCGGGTCGGCGCCGACGAGCTTGGCGGTGAACTTGCGGCCGTCGCCAAGCTGCACGGCGATCTCCTGGGCCTCACCGACGAGATGATTGTTGGTCAGGATGTAGCCGTCCGCCGTCACGATGAAACCCGAGCCCTGGGCCACTTCCTTGGGCTCCGGTAGCTGCTCATTTCGTCGAGGCGCCCGCCGCCGGGAGTAGTAATCGAAGAAGTCTTCAAAGGGATTGGGGTCGCCGCGCGAGTACTCGCGGGCCTGAGAATCCGCCCGGCTCACTCTCGTCGCCCGGATGCCCACCACGGCGGGAGAGGTCTTTTCCGCGATCGAGGCGAAAGCCTTGCCCATCCGGCGTAGCATCGCGATGCTCTGGTCATCTTCGCCCAACGCCGACAGCGGCAGCGTCAGCAGCATCGAAACGAAGACAGCGGACGACACGAACGGTCGGGGTCTATTCCACGGGTGCGCAACACTTGTGCCCATCGAGAACCTCCAAGTTTCTGTATGCAACGGCAAATACGGCTCCCCACGCCGGCTCACGAGCCCTTTGACACGATGAGGAATGATACGATTCTACAGCCCCCGTGTTCAGGCCGTCAAATCTTTTCACCCGTCCCCCACCTTTGCGTGGAACCTGCCCTGCACTTGCTTGTATAACAAGGCAAAGGAAACTTGGTACTGCGGATCGAATGACAGATGAACTGGACGTAATCCGGCGAGTCCTCGGGGGCGACATCGAGTCGTTCCGACTGCTCGTGGAACGGTACGCCGGACCGGTCCTGCGCATGATCAGGAACGTCACGGGAGACCGCCACGCCGGCGAGGATCTTGCCCAGGACGTTTTCTTGGCAGCATTTGCGCAGCTCAGGACCTTCGATCCGGCGCAAAGCCGCTTCTCCACGTGGCTGTTCACGATTGCCCGGAACAAGAGTGTCAACGCCGCCAAGCGAAAAAGGCCGGCGTATCTGGCTCAGGCGCCCGAGCGAATCGACGCGAGAAGCCCGGATGAACTGGCCGCCGGCAGCGAGCTTCTCGTCGCTCTGGATCAGGCGTTGCTCGCTCTGCCCATCCGTCAGCGGACGGCCCTCGTGCTCGCCGAATTCGAGAAACTGCCGTACGAAACGATCGCCCAGATCGAGGGCGTGAGAATCGGGACGATCAAGTCGAGAGTCAATCGAGCGAGGAACAAGCTGAAGGAGGCTCTCAATCGCTTTGAGGTGGACGTGTCATGAATCATCAGGAAATCTTCAAAACGTGGAAAAGGCATAGAGAGCAGATCAAGGTAAGTCACGACTTCTCCGCCAGTGTGATGGCTCGCATACGCGAGAGCCGAGCCACGCACCGGGCTTGGATCTCGTTGCTGGGACCATGGGCCGTTCGACCCTGGGCCAGGGCGGCGATGATCGCGATGGGAGTGTCCATCGGCCTTGCCAGAATCGTCATGACCCTCCAGCTCGTCCTATTCGCCTGACACCGAAAGGAAATCGCATGAACGACGTATCTCTTGCCAATAATAGCTCCAGGAGATCCCCCTGGCTGGCTGCCCTCTTGTCCTTCATCATGCCCGGCGTGGGACAGGTCTACTGCGGCAGCCTCCTCCGAGGCTTGATATTCGGCCTGATCTATGGCTTGGCTATCCCCGTGGCATTCGGGTTGCTTGGCTACTTCGGCCCCGTGCCGACGGTCGTCTTCGGGCTGCTGGCCGTTGCAGCCACTTTCGGCGTCGTCGTGGCCGCCGCCATCGACGCCTCCAGACTCGCGGCGAGGACCCGGCGGGATTACGAGCTCAAGCCCTGCAACGGCCCCGGCGTGTACCTGCTGATAGGACTGATGATTCAGGGCAGCTCCGTCGGCTACGCCCTGCACGTGCGAGACAGCCTTGTCGAGGCATTCATCGTAACGGCCGCCTCGGAGTATCCGACCATCCTGCCGGGTGACCGCATCCTCGGGGACAAAACCGCCTACCGGAAAACCGATGTGTCACGAGGCAACATCGTCCTCTTTCACCCGCCGACCGGGGATTGGCGGAAGAACTACATCAAGAGGATCGTCGCCCTCGGAGGAGACACCGTGGAGATGAGGGAGGGCGAGTTGTACATCAACGACCGCAAACTGCCGCGAGAACTGGTCTCCGCCCAGACCACCATGGTGGATACGTCCGGCAAGGTCGTCGAAGGCAGAATCTACAGAGAGCAGAACGCAGACAAGACCTACAATATCTTCCTGGCAAACGACGGTCCGCAGCAAGCATCGGATTTCGGGAAAATCACAGTGCCCGAAGATCATTGCTTCGTCCTGGGCGACAACCGGTCCAACTCGCTGGACAGCCGCCAGTTCGGGCCAATCGCCTACGGCACGATCCAAGGGCGCGCCGACTACATCTACTGGCCGGCCGACACCTGGTCCCGCTTCGGCCGGATTCGATGAAATGCCGTGAAACTGAGTGCCTCTATGAGAGTGAACGCCATCTATGCCCCCCTCATTGTCGCCCCGGCCCAAGCAGGGGTCCAGGAAAGCCACGGCATGACTGGATTCCCATCCGCGCGGGAATAACAGCGGCGCAGCACCCGCCGCGGAGCGCACTTCACTCTCTTGGAGGGTGGAACAGTGAAATCAGCGACGTGCGGTGCTGTGTCACGCGTCCGAGGATTCACCACGATTCTACCGTCCCCCTGCTCCAACCGTCAAGTCCCCCGCCGGACGGCACGCCGAAAGGGGCGCATTGCATAAAGCGGTGACGTGGAGGAATGAGGGGGCAACGTGGCGAGTCAAAGCGTTGACAAGCCGGTCGGTTTGATAGCGCCCGGGGGGATACAGCCGGTGGCGGCGATATCGGGTGGTTGAGAGCTGGCCCAGAGCCGGTGGGAGCCGGATGACAGTATGCGGGTTAAAACAGGGCTCGGCAATGAGAAGACCGCGGTAGAGGTACGCCGAAAAAAAACGGTGCAACGCCGGATTCTGACGGAAAAACACGCTAAGTGGATGACCAGAGCTATTGAAGTCGGGTGCAGTACCTGGGTATCATGGGACATGTAGCGTGCAGGAGCACAGTCTATTATGAGGTCAATGGGAAATTCCGACTCAGGCAGTTTAAGCATGACCTTTGATTTTGACAAGATCCGTCATCGGGAGGGCACGGACAGCCTCAAGTGGAGCCGAACCCGGGAACGGGACGTGATTCCCATGTGGGTTGCCGACATGGATTTCCCGTCAGCACCGCCCATTTTGGAGGCGCTGCACAGGCGGGTGGAGCATGGGATCTTCGGCTATGCGTCGCCGCCGCCGGAGCTCGTGCAGGTGATTACCAGTTGGATGCGGGAGAAGTATCGATGGGAGGTCGAGCCGCCGTGGATCGTTTGGCTGCCGGGGGCGGTGCCGGCGCTGAACGTCGTGTGCCGGGCGTATGGGGATGACGGCGATGAGGTGCTGACGTTCACCCCCATCTACCCGCCGTTTCTGGCTGCGCCGCCGCAGTCGCGAAAGATCCTCAAGACCATTCCGCTGCGGCGGGAGGGGAACCTGTACACGTTCGATGTCGAGGGATTCAAGAGAGGAATATCGTCACGTTCCCGGATTCTGCTGCTGTGCAATCCCCATAATCCGGTAGGCCGGCGCTATGAGCGTCGCGAAATCGAGCGTATTGCCGATCTGTGCCTTGAGCACGAGATCATCATCTGTTCCGACGAAATCCATTGCGACCTGATCCTGGATGGGGGGCCGCACATCCCGACCGCGACGATCAGCCCGGAAATCGCCGCGAGCACCATCACGTTAATGTCCCCCAGCAAGACCTTCAATCTCCCGGGGCTCAATTGTGCCTTCGCCATCATTTCCAACACCGAGCTGCGCACGAAGTTCAAGAGAGCGCGCGAAGGCATCGTCCCCGCCACGAATGTTCTGGGTTTCACCGCCTGCCTGGCGGCGTACCGCGATGGCGAGCCGTGGCGGCGGGAGCTCATCGACTACCTGCGCGGCAACAAAGACCTCGTCTACCGAGCGGTGAACAGCGAAATGCCGGGACTGGCGATGGACGATGTTCAGGCGACCTACCTGGCCTGGATTGACGCCCGGGGTCTGGGCCTGCCCCAGCCGGCGCTCTTCTTCGAGAAGGCCGGCGTCGTGCTGTATGACGGCCGGGATTTTCAGGGCGAGGGCTTTCTGCGGCTCAATTTTGGCTGCCCTCGTCGTGTCCTCAAGGAGGGTCTGGGCCGGTTGCGGCAGGCGGTCCGCAGCCTCGGGAAGTCATCCTCGCGCGATCCTCAGTAGTGCCTTTCGCCAGTCCTGCGACGATATGGAGAGGATTGCTTCGTCACCGCGCTGCGCGCCACGAGAGGAACAGGTGCGCTTGTCAAGCAGCCATCGGACCGCCTCGGTGCTGCTGAATTCGCCGTGACTGCTCTTTGAAGAGATGGCACGTGATACGGATTCTGATTACTTCATGCGCGGCATCCATTCGGTGCGACAGATCGAACAGAGTTGCGCTGGGGGGCAGCCTCAAGTCCGCAGGACTTGGGGACGGCTTGACTTTGGTGGCGACATCGGCGATACTATGGTCTGTCCAAGCGGGAAACAGTTCGCTTGGCGAGACAGACCGATGTGGATGGTCATGGGCCGATGTGGCGTTCAGAAGCAAAGGTCCGATTCGTGCGAATTCTGATTATCGAGCATGTTCCTGAGAGCAACCCGGCGGCATTCCGGGTGGTTCGTTGCGATCCGGCCCAGATTTCGCCCGACGTGGCGCCGATCACAGCGCCCGAGCAGTTCGGGGCCGACCAATTGCCCGGCACGGACCTGCGGCGGGAGCTGCGCTGGTACCTGGAGCGGTTTCTGGAGTACCCTTTCCCGCCGAACACGGACCGGGCCGACCGGACGTTGAGCGTCCTTGAGGCCTGGGGCACGCACGCCTTCTCGGCCCTGTTCCTTGCGGGCAAGGCCCGGGACTGGTACCACGATGCGGTCCGAGACGGCACGGAGCACCTGCAACTGCGCATCATCGCCAACGAGCCGGCCGTCTTAGCCTGGCCGTGGGAGGCCCTGCACGATCCCGAGCGGGGTTACCTGGCCCACAAGTGCCACATCGAGCGCCAGCTCAACAACGTGGCCGATCCGCCGCCCTTGCCGGAGAACCTCCCGCGTGACCGGCTCAACATCCTGCTCGTCACGGCCCGACCGTTCGAGGGCGACGTAGAGTATCGCTCCATCTCCCGTGCCCTTGTCGAGCAGATCGAAAAGAACAAGCTCGCCGCCTGCGTCACGGTCCTGCGCCCGCCGACATTCGACGCCCTGCGGGAGGAGCTTGGCCGCCGGCCCGGCTACTATCACATCCTGCACTTCGACGGTCACGGCGGCTACGGCATTATCGCCGATGATACCACCCAGGCGGGCACCCTCGCGGAAGCGGTGAACCCACACGCATTTCAAGGTCCGCAGGGTTGCCTCGTCTTCGAAACCGCCGACGGCAGGCCCGACCCGATTCCCGCCGGGACGCTCAGCGCCACTTTGCACGAGTTCCGCATTCCGATGGTCGTCCTGAACGCGTGCCAATCCGCCACCATCGATGAGAACGCCGAAAGCGCCTTCGCCTCGGTGGCGGCGTCTCTGGTCCAGGCCGGCATCCGCTCGGTCGTGGCCATGGCCTGGTCGCTCTATGTCAGCGGGGCCCAGCAATTCCTGCCCGCTTTCTACAGACGTCTGCTCGAAACGGGGAACCTGGCCGAGTCCACGCGTGCCGGCCGCATGAGCATGCTCACTCATTCCGGCCGCGTTTGTGCGCGGGGGACCTACCCGCTCAAGGATTGGCTCGTCCCCGTGGTCTACCAGCAGCAGCCGGCGGACTTGTCCTTCGTCGCGCAGGCCAAACCCAAGAAGGATGAGCAGACAACTGCATCGCTGCCCGACGAGGCAACGGACAGGGAGAACCCCTACGGCTTCATCGGCCGCGATAGCGCCATCCTCGCCTTGGAACGAGCGTTGTTGCGCGACCCGCCCGTGATCCTCATTCATGGTCTCGGGGGCATCGGCAAAACGACGCTCGCACGCGGCTTTCTCCAGTGGCTCAGGCAGACCCAGGGCCTCGGCGCTGGGTGCCTGTGGTTCACCTTCAACGATATCCACACCGCCGAATACGTGCTCAACGGCATCGGCACTCAGTTTGTGGGCAGCCAATTCATCACGCTCAATACTGACCAGAAACTTGCTCTGCTTCAGAGAGCCCTGCACCAGGTTCGCGTGCTTCTCGTTTGGGACAACTTCGAGTCCGCCTCGGGCAACGAGGCCGCCGGCATCGATCCCTTGCTCAGGCCCGACGACCTCCAGCTCCTGCGCCGCTTCCTCCAAGCGATCCAGGGCGGCCGGAGCAAGGTCCTGATCACCAGCCGCAGCGAGGAAACGTGGCTCCCCGCGCACCTGCGCTATAGGCTCTCCCTCGGCGGCCTGACCGGCGAATCCCGCTGGGAATTCTGCACGGCTATCCTCCGCAACCTCGGCATTCAGACCAACCGCGAAGACCCCGAGCTTGCCGCGCTGATGGACACGCTCGACGGTCATCCCCTGCTCATGCGGGCGGTCCTGCCGCGCCTCGAAGGCGGACGCTCCGCCAAGTCGATCCTCCAGGAGTTGCAGGGCAATCTGGCGGCAGATGGGGCCGGCGCCGACCCGACACAGAAGAAGGTCTATGCTACCTTGCGATTCGTGGAGGATGGCTTGCCCCAGGACCTGCGTCCTCTACTCACCCCTCTGGCCCTGCACGACCGCTTTGTAGATGCGGACGACATGGAGGCGATGGCCAAAGGCGTGAGTCAAATGCAGGTCACGCGCCGGCAGATCGACCGCCTCCTGTCCGCCCTGGCGACAGCGGGACTGGTTCGAGACCGCGGCCAGGCGATCTACGAGCTCCATCCCGCCCTCACAGGCTTCCTGCGCTCCACGGTGCTGGCACAGGCCTCCGCGGACGAACGGGAATCCTGGCAGCGCGCCTTCGTGGATGTCATGGGAAGTCTCGCCGATGCCCTGGCGCCGAAACAGCTCCACGAGCAGCGGGGGTATTTCCACCTCCATAGCGCCAATTTCCATGCGGCCCTGTCCCTGGCGGAATCCCTCGGCATGGACACAGATTTCGCCGCCCTGGCGCAGTCATTGGCAGCTTATGCCCAGAACACGCTCAATTTCGACAGCGCCGAGCGGTTGTTCGAGAGACTGGCCGAACACCGCCGCGTACGGGGGGACAGCGAAGGCGAAGCCGCCGCCTACCACCAATTGGGCAGGATCGCCCAGGAGCGGCGGGACTTCGAGACCGCCGAGAAGTGGTATCTCAAGAGCCTCGAAATCAAAGAGAAGCAAGGCAACGAGCACGGCGCGGCCAGCACCTACCACCAATTGGGCAGGATCGCCGAGGAGCG